>Ga0325401_1005712_pt1 | contig 11959 bp, 14 predicted proteins | sample PopdelMetagenome_FD_205666 | JGI IMG/M metagenome (GOLD analysis project Ga0325401, IMG submission 205666) | Populus deltoides microbial communities from Bellville, Georgia, United States - Xylem-PdKOR-R2 | ecosystem: Host-associated > Plants > Phyllosphere > Stem > Wood/Secondary xylem | place...
GCCAATCAATTCCCTATTCACATAATGCTTCAGGCGCTATCATTCACTGTGAATGGTTCTTTCTCATCATAAGTAACCTCAACTACTCCAAATTAAAAGACCTTAACGACCATGGACGACACTGACCATCACAGTTTAAGCTTATCGGGAAATAAACGAAGCCATGAGTTGAAGAACAACACTTGTTGACCAGGGAAATACTCCTTCCATGAGATGTGCTTGTCATGTCATGCCTTTGTCCTTTCCTTATAGATTTTAGCATTATCATAAGCTTCATTGCGAAACTCATCCATCTCATTAATTTGTAAGAACCATTTCTCACCCACGGCTTGTAAATCCATATCCAATTGATTCATTGCCCAATACGCCTTATGCTCCAACTCAACAGGGAGATGGCATACTTTTCCAAAGACTAACTGATACGGAGACATTCTCAATGAAGTTTTGAATACTGTCTGATAAGCCTATAATGCATCATTTAGCTTTCTTACCTAATCCTTTCAGGAGTTATTCAGTGTTTTCTGTAGAATTTGCTTCACCTCCCTATATAACACCTCTACTTGGCTATTTTTTTAGGATGATATGCCAATGCTCATTTATGTCTGACTCCATATTTGGACAACAATGCTTCAAAATACTTGTTACAAAAATGAGTGTCTTCATCACTGATGATGGCCCTAGTAGTACGTACTTAATCTGATATAAATATTCCTGCACAGGAAATTAAACATCATTTTACCATCATTGGTAAGAGTTGCAATTACCTCTATCCATCTTGATACATAGTCCATTGCTAGGAGAATGTACTTGTTATTGTAGGATGAAGGAAAGAGTCTCATGAAGTGAATGCCCTAAATATCAAATAACTCAACTTATAGAATATTCTACAATAACATTTCATTTTATCTAGATATGTTCCTAGTATGTTGACATCTATCACAATCTATAATAAAATGATGAGCATTTTTAAACAAAGTAGGCCAATAAAATCCAGACTGAAGAATCTTAACGGTTGTGCACTGGGCTCCAAAGTGCCCTCTATATTCAAGTGCATGGCAATGCCCTAATATTTTTATCATCTACTCTTCTGGAATACACCTCTTAATAACCTAATCTACACAGTGCTGATAGAGTCATTAATTTCTCTTTATGCAATAAAAAGGCTTTCTCATATTTTTTTTTTTTTTATCAAAATGAAATTGGTTTTCCTTTATCAGCAGATTGTAAAGAGGTTTGGAGATTTTAGAGAAGTCTTTGATGAATCATCTATAAAACCCCGTGTGTCCAAGAAAGCTCCTAATGCCCTTCACTGTCCTTGCAGGTGGAAGTTTCTCTATTACCTCAATCATAGCTTTGTCTACCTCAATTCCCTTGGTTAAAACCTGATGCCCCAACATTATACCTTCCTTTACCATTAAATGACACTTCTTCCAGTTCACTACCAAATTAATTTCTTCACATCGTTCCAAAACCAGGGCTAACTTTGCAAAGCAGTCATCATTTGAAGATCTAAATATAGAAAATTCATCCATGAAGACATCAATAATTTGCTCAACCATGTCTGAAAAAATGTCTATCATGCTCCTCTGAAAGGTGGTCGGTGCATTGCACAACCCAAAAGGCATCTGTCTGAAAGAAAAGGTACCATAAAGGCATGCGAATGTGGTCTTCTCTTAGACCTCTAGTGCTATGACTATTTGATGGTATCCTAAATAGACATATAGGAAGTAGTAGTACCTATGCACGACCAGCCTATCCAACGTCTGATCAATAAATAATAAGGGAAAGTGATCATTATGAGTGGCTTTGTTCAACTTTCGGTAATCCATACAAATCCTTCACCTAGTCATAGTTCTAGTTGGTATCAATTTATTATCTACATCCCTCACCATTATCATTCCTCCTTTCTTCGGTATAACCTGAATACGACTAACCCATGGACTATAAAAAATCAGATAAATTACTCTAGTATCTAACCACATTAGAACCTCTTTTCGAACTACCTTTTTCATTGTTGGGTTGAGTCTTCTTTGATGCTCCACCATTGGCTTACCTTTATCTTTTAGTAGGATTCAGTGCACACAAAAAAAGGGACTAATACCCCTGATGTTAGCCAATACCCACCTAATAGCTACCTTATGTTTTCTTAGCACCCTCAATAATTTTTCTTCTTCTTCACTAGAGAGTTCTGATGAGATGATAATTTGATAGGTGGAGGCTTATGGTGCTCAGGAGGTTGGAGTTCCAAAACCGGTGTTTGCTTAATGGTTGAATTTGGCGTTTGAGGTCCTTGTCCCAAATCCTTAAAATACCTCATTCGGTTAGGTTCAGAAGAGTCCAACCAAAATGCATAATCTGATATCTCAGCCTCTTCCACCATTGTATCATTAACCATACATGCCTCAAATGGTTCATTTTTTTGCTTGAACATGTCAATGACTAGGGAGTCCAATGCTTGAATACTAAAACAACTCTCACTTGTGTCTGAATGCTTGAGGGCACTAAACATATTAAAAGTTACCTCCTATTCATTCAACCTCAATTGTAGCTTTCCTTTCTATACATTTATCAATGCCTGTCCAGTGGCTAGGAATGCCTGGCTTAGCAGGATAAGAATTTTACTAACCTCCTCTATGTCTAGAATTATGAAGTAAGTTGAGAAGATAAATTTTCCTACTTTCACCAAACAATCTTTAATTATTCCTCTTGGGTGCTTTAGTGAACGGTCCGCTAATTGTAATGTCTTGTGGTTGACCTTGCTTCACCTAAACCAAGCTTCTTGAATATAGACAACGGTATATGATTAATACTTGCACCTAAATCACATAAAGCTTTTTCAAATATAGCATTTCCAATGGAACAAGGTTGTAAAAATCCCTGGATCTTAAGTTTAAGAGGCAATTTCTTTTGTGAAATTGCACTACACTTTTTCATAAGAGAAAAGTCTCATATTCCTATAATTTCCTCTTGTTTGACAAGATGTCCTTCAAAAATTTCACATAGCTTGACATTTCATCAAGAGCATCTGTAAAGGGAATGTTAATATGCAATTTTTTAAACACATCAAGAAATATAGAAAATTGCTTATTTAGTTTATTCTTTTTGAGTCGCTGAGGAATTGTAACTCTTGGTATCATCTCCTATGGTGGCTCAAGTAAAGTTTCTGATTTCTCCATGCTTTGAGGAAGGTTGGCCGATTGTACTTCTTGATTTTCTGTGCTGGAATTTTTGCTAACAATAACCAATTCTCCTTCCTTTCCACTTCTTAAGGTTATGGCCTTGCACTCCTCTTTTTGGTTAACTTCAATTGTGCTTAGCAAGTTGCCTTGTTGTCTACCCGTGAGCATGTTGGTTAGTTGACCAACTTAAACTTGAGGCCGTTTGATTTTGGAGATTGATGTTGATTTCAGTCATGAATCAACTAGTGTTGTTTGCCATTTGTGTCATATCCTCTTCAAGTGTTGACTTCTCCTTTAGTGGTTCACACGATGATGGAATAGATGAATATTATTAATAATGCTGATGGAAAAAAAAACCTATTGGTAAATTACAATGACATTTACCAACATAATATTTTCATTTGTATTTACCGATGGAAAATTTATGTTGGTAAATACCGAGAGAATTACGTAGATTTGAAAATAAAGAAATGAAAAAAAAAATTATGTGTCATTATTACAAACAGAATTACCGAGAAAATATACCCGTCGATAATACTCATCAGTGAATCCGTCGGTAAGGTTTAAGTTATAACCTCACAAATGACGCCCCCTTCCCTCATTTCTTGTTTTTCTTCCTTTTTATTTTGTAGAAAACAACACACAATACCCCATATTTTGTCACAAAACAAGCTCTCATCATCATAAATCCAACCACTCTAATACTTAGTCTGTCAGCATCTATGTTCTGGTTCAATTGTTTTTTTAAGATTAGCCACATTTTTTTCCTTCAATTTTATGCCAAATTAACACCTGGGGTTTACATATTGTGTTTTGTATTTGATAAAAATTAATCATGCCAAACATTGCTTTATTAAAAAATGGGCTCAACCCAGCCATACGGGCTAGGATTCTTGGACCAAAGACCCAAACTCATAAACACAATCCAAAACAAATAAACAAATGAAGATCAAAGAGGAAACATATTTAAATTCATACACTGTTTTGATTAATTTTAGTCCCTTGAACTTTCATTTTCTTGTAATTTAACCCCTTATTTCATCCAATTAAGCTTGTAAAAATTAAATCTAGTCCTTCAAAATTCCATTCTTTTCAATTGATCCCAAATTAATCTTCCAAACTTATTTTTCATGAATTAAGTCATCAATAAAATTAATTTGACCCATTAAAAGTCTAATTAAATCTTTACACTTAATTAATTCTTTTGATTTCAGCTTAAATTAATTTATAAACTTAATTAAACCTTTAATTATACCTATGATTAAATCAAATCAACCTATTAAAAATCTAATTAAGTCCTTAGAATTAATTTTTATGCAAATTCATCTAATTTTATAAGTTAACCTTGAATTTGCACTGCTTTTCACATTTAGATCCTTCAATGGTGCAATTGAGTTTCTAAAAAAAGTCAAAGATCCAATTTGGTCCCTCCATCTCTCATTTATGCATGTATATTATTCTTTGACCTATTCTTGCCAACCAAGTGACTTGTCTTCTTGTATTTTTTTTTTCAACATTTGTTTTTCATTTTTTCTTATTTTTATTTAAAAGAAAAGGATAGTTATGACACATAATTCTAATTGGAAACCATTGTAGGTAAGTGACCCAATTTACATACATGTCATTACTTATTCTTCTATTATTATATAAAAATTCCAGTGCCATATGGTCAGAATATAATACAAATTAACTCCTTACAAATCAAATAATTCTCCCACTTTTTAAGAGTTTAAAAAACAACATAAAACTCTTTGTCGTGTGTGAACCACTTTAACCTAACATCACTTAACTTCTCATTAAAAAATACCACGAGTCTCTTCTTTTGGGATAGATATCCACCAGTCCCGACACCATAAGTATCACATTCAACCTTAAACAGTTTGTCAAAATCTGGAAGTGCCAAAACTAGAGCATTACTTAATTTTTCTTTGATCAAAACAAAGTTGCTTTTTTGTCTCTTCTCCCTAATTAAATTTGCTTTCTTCATGTATTCAGTAATGAGTGCCACAATATTACTAAAATTTCAAATGAATCGTTGATAGAAAGTAGCTAACTCATGGAAACTACAAACCTCATTAACCAAGAATATAAATGTTAATTGCTTCAAGAATGTTTGTTTTTTTCTTTTTTTTCTTATTCATCCACTAATGTGTTGTAGTCGGGCCTATGATAATGAGTGAGTCTAAGTCTTTAGGTGTGAGTCTACCATAACTAGATGAGGATCTACTCTAGACAAAATATGTGGATGGCTAACAAAAACATTTATGGACTAGTGGGATAGGTTAAGGCCCAAGAGAAGGTTTGGTCGCGCTAGGCTAAAATAATGTTTCAAAAGAGCTATAACTTTTAATCCGACTGTTGAATCAAGCTCAAATTTTTACAAGAGTTTTTGGAGGTTATTTTCTGTAAAATAGTCATTGTGTTGCTACGCGAACCATGAATCTTTAGATATAAAAAATCTCATTGAGGACCCCTGGTTATGCAATTTTTTGTGTTTTCCTTTTTTATTTTAAGATTTCTTGCTTATTTTAGATTTTATGCTTCTTTTCTTTGTAATTATAGATTTTGTTTTTGTTCTCTAGTTATGATAGGGTTTCTGGCTTATTTAAGGTTTTATAAACCTCCTAGTGAAGCGAACTTCATTATCATTATTTTTAGAGAGAGTAAATTTGTGAATTTAGAGCTCACACTTACAGCTCGTTTTGACCATTTAAAATATTATGTGCTCTTTATTTAATTGTTGTTTTTAACTTCTGTCTGCATTATAATGCCTTCATAACCATTGCATGAATCTACCTAGTTTCTCGTGCCTCTATTTGCATCTCAAGTTCTGAACTAATTATTGTAATGAAAGCCTTTCCCTCTACTTTAGAAGCTTTAGGGTTGGATTCTCCATTCAAAGGTATAAAAGTATAATTCATATCATTCTTTCTAATCTTTTACAAATTATCTCTAACCAAGTGTTTAGCATCCACATCATATTTCCAAGGCCTACCAAAAATTAAACTATAAGCAACTATGGGACCGTTTGGAAACACGGTACAACCCGTGTTTCTAAAAATTTTGAATTTTTTTTACTTAAAATTAATATTTTTTTAATTATTTTTGGATTGTTTTGATGCACTGATATCAAAAATAATATTTTAGAAATGAAAAGATATCATCTTGATGTATTTCTAGGTGAAAAACACTTTGAACCGCAACCGTTACCACAATCTTAAACAGGTCCTATATCTACCGCATCAAAATACATCTCACCCTTATACTTCCTAACCATATAGTTATGGTTTTAGCAACATCTTCCTAACCACATAGTATATCTCTCATCATCATCATTATATTTATACAATTTTTCCTTATCACACTTATCAGATTCACTCAGCTTGCCCTCGTCGTTAGAGGGTTCAAGCTTATATTGTCATTCAATCAGATTGACCAATTTCTGTCTTCTATAATAACTGGAATGGTGTCTTGGTTCTTCATATATAAATTTTTTATCTATCATTAGCATCTCATAAAGGTTATTCAGTTTGTTTATTTCAACTTGTTTTTTCAAAGTCTTATCAAGTCTAATAGTATTGGGCCTTAGTAGAGTTGGCCTTGATGGTTATACTGTGTTCCTCTTATCAGTAAGATCAAATCTACGTGTCTTATTATATTGCCTTCTAGAAAGATCATACCTATCAAATCTAATATTGTTACCAATTTCATTAGCATCTCAACCTTTAACTCCGTATTTCTCGCCTTAAAGAGCGTAAAAAACATTTGTACTCCAATCTTATATTGCATTGCTGGTTTTAACCCTCTCATAAACCTTACAACCTACTGATTCTCCATCTCTTAGAGCTTGTTACGTTCTGTCAGTTTTTGAAATTCAACGGTGTACTCACTAACAAATCTATTACCTTGTGAATAATCCTAGTATCTTTGAAACAACTAATGCTCATAGTTATGACGAAGGAATCTCTCGTGCAACAATTGCCTTATATATATATCTATGATGTAATAGGTTGTCTCTCTTCTCTTAACTGTGTATCTGTCTAATGTTTCCACTAGGAAGAAGCTCCACCTATCAAGTTATATGCAACCAGTTTCATCTTTTTCTATCTTAAGAAACTTAAGTACTCTTTAACCCTATCATATTCAGTGATCCAATCAAGGAATTCTTCTATGTCCAGATCTCTATTGAATGTCAAGATTTCTATCTTCATGCAAAATCATGTGTTTGTTGCAGTGGTTTGTCTTAGAATGCTAAGGCTCTATGACCCCTATTAAATTCGTCTCCACCAAAAACTTCCACATGGACAACCGATTGTCTAAGTGAAGCTTCAGGAATAAGTCTGGGATTTGGCTACGTCAAGGTAAGTCTCTAAGCAAGTTTCTCTTTTCTTCATGATTCATGTTTGTGTTACCCATTAGCTGAGCTAGATCTGCTATGGTTTACTCTAAACAATTAAACCTCTATTCCAAATAATCTAGTTTTTGCTTATAAGCCTACATAGTGCCAAGAAAGCCTTCATTCCTCCATCGTGGAGTGAGTTGCTACCATCTTTATCCATAAAAAGCCAACCTGATTTATTATAAATTGACAAGGCATATAGCTTGGATAAACAGAACAAGGTAAGGTTATTCTCAAGGTAGCTATTTGTTATTCTCAATTGTCTGAAATTGATTTCAATGAAGTTTTTTCATTGGTAGCTTGTTTTGATATTGTTAGAGAAATTACTTCAATTATAGCTTATAAGGGGTAGTTCTTATACCAACTTGATATAAAGTCAACCTTTTTAGATAGCGAGTTGAAGGAAGAAGTCTATGTAGAGCAACCATAAGATTTTGTTATTAGTGGAAAAGAAGATAAGGTGTGTTTGCTGAGGAAGACATTAAATGGGTTGAAACAAGCTTTGAGAACTTGGTACAACCAAATTGAGAATTACTTCTTTCAAAATGGACTTGAGAGAAGCATAAGTTAGCCTACTTTGTATGTGAAGAAAAAAAGGAGAGAATGATGCTCTTATTGTTGCATTATATATTGAAGATTTAGTGATTATGAGCAGTAATGGAAGATGGATTGAAGATTTAGTGATTATCACTATGCCATTATACAGTTTTACCAACAGATTAATTCTGTCGGTATAAGGAACACAAACCGTCGGTAAAATTATTACCAACGGTATCTCCAACGGATTTACTCTGTCGGAGTCATGATCGTCGGTAATTCTAATTCCATCGCCATTTCTGTCGGTAATAAAAAAAACAATACCGATGGAAATGCCGACAGAAATACAGACGGATTAGCGCGCCAAAAAAAATAAATTCCCGCCACCAAGTTATCGACGGAATATTTCTGTCTGTAAAATTTAATGGTAATTACCGACGGATATTTTGTCGGTAAAAGACTCGGTAATTCCGACGGAAATTCCGTCGGTGATTGTGGCACGGCCGTAAATATTGTAAACGATACTACAAAACCGACGGACACATTCTCTCTGTAAATCCGTTGGTATAAATTGAAAATATTTTTTTAAAAATTATTTATTAATAGTTAAAAAACTTAAAACCAAATAAATTTTCATTAGACATTAAAAATGTAAAATTAATGTTAAATAATATTCATCGAAATATTCATTACAAATTTAATTAAAAAAACAAAATTAAACTAATTAAAATAGCGGCGGAGCTGGAGGAGGAGGCTGGTTGTTACCGGGACCGTACGTCAAAAAAGAAGCAGCACATGGATCATCACCCATCTTTGATCTAATCTCCATGACCATTTGATGGAGGTGAGCATAATCCGTCGAGAGGCGTTCATATTGTTGTTTCAAGGCTAAAAACTCCTCTGACTGGGTGCTCGATACTGATGGAGAGCTCCCAACGGTTGAGACATTACGGGCCGACCGTAATTTTTTGGCTGTCGTGTTGGAGAGCCCGTAGACCTGATTTTTATCGGGTCCACTAGACGATCCGACCTCCATCCTCAAATCCGGATCGAAATCTGGTTAGGTCAAAAGATCGTCCCCATATCTCTCTCTCAACCGGCTATTATAGATCTCCTGAATTTTTTTTTAAAAAATCATCATATTCAATTCAAGAAAATAATAACTTATGAAATAATTTGATTGATCGAACATACCACAAAATGCTGAGCACAGTTGTCCACGTACTGTTGCCCCCCCTTTCGGCGGTCTTAACTTCGCACGTGCATCTCTACAAATAACTCCATTGGACTCGGCTCACGTCCAAGAGACGTAGCCTGTAAGGAAAAAAAAAGATTGCAAGTTAAATATATTTATAAGCTACAACAAATTAATTAACGATATATTTCATTTAAAATAATCTTACAATTCGCTTCGCATGTGCGCTGAACGGGACGGAGCCGGCAATGTGCGTGGTCACCGAACGATGAATTTTCCGGTTCCGGTTGACGACTCCGGATTGTGAGCGCCGTAAGAACCGCTGAAACGTCACGTGCTCAATATATGCCGCCCATATATCTCCCGAGATGAATGGCGGTTTAAATTCCCGCCAAATTGCCACCTCATTCCAGCCTTTAAGAACGTTGTCCCTCGCATATCTTTTCGCCTTTTTTTGAGTGTCATACCAAAAATCACGCAACCTACATCCATAGTAACTAATTAGAATTTAGAACATAAAATTATAAATCAAAAATAAATATTATTTTTGATGTTACCTAGTTGCCGCGTGATTCTCCCATACTCTTCGACAACATTGTTGTTCGCGTTATCCCACTCAAATTTATTCTGTATGTATAAATAATTCATTGAAAATAAAAATAGTACAAGATATAAAATTACAAAAATTATTTATTAAAAATAAACACCTACCTGAAATCGTCGAAACCAGCATCGATATTAGGTCTCCACTCAAGATGTCTGGAGACCTTACTCCATTGAAACAATGAAATCTCCATCGACGATTTCATCACCAATGTAATTGTTCTGGCAGCCTCCATGTTTGTGAACCTAAAATTAAATAATAAAAAATTAATTATTTGTTCATAAATTATGTTATAAGTATTAAAAAAAAACTAAAACCTAAACAAACTTACATTGAATTGAGAGGTCATCCTTCCATTGTGCCTGTTACTTGCAGGTGAATTGACCCCGCTGTGAAGGCACGCCGCTTCTGCGCTGTGAAACCGCGGTAGAATTGGAAGCATCACACGGTGGCGCAGATGCATCGCCATGATCAACACCTAAGGAGATGTCCTCCTCGCTGACGACGTGCTGTAGATTTTATTCGACGCATCTACACAAATGTATATGAATTATTACATAAATTAACTTTAATTATTTTAAAAAAATTCAGCAACACCTCCTTTATACTAGAGACTACCCACAGTTTTCAAATCTGCAATATTTACAATAACCACAATCCATATAATCTCCATCAACATCATATATACAACCTAATATCATTAGGAATTCAATCATTAATAAAAATTCGGCAACACCTCCCCTATATTGGAGACTACCCACAGTTTTCAAACCTGCAATCTTTACAATAACCACAATCCATATAATCTCCATCAACATCATATATACAACCTAATATCATTAGGAATTCAATCATTAATAAAAATTCAGCAGCACCTCCCCTATATTGGAGACTACCTACAGTTTTCAAACCTGCAATCTTTACAATAACCACAATCCATATAATCTCCATCAACATCATATATACAACCTAATATCCATACCAATTCAACAATAACAATTATTCCAATACAAACAATAATATCCTAAAATTAATATAAACTAATTAAATTTAATTCTATATTTCAATTCACATTTATAACATAAATTCAACAATAACAATTACTCCAATACAAACAATAATATCCTAAAATTAATATAAACTAATTAAATTTAATTCTATATATCAATTCACATTTATAACATAAATTCAACAATAACAATTATTCCAATACAAACAATCATATCCTAAAATTAATATAAACTAATTAAATTTAATTCTATATTTCAATTCACATTTATAACATAAATTCAACAATAACAATTATTCCAATACAAACAATAATATCCTAAAATTAATATAAACTAATTAAATTTAATTCTATATTTCAATAACACTAAACAAAACATCCTAAATACAAAACAAACAATACACAAAACTAAAAAAACAATACATTAATTCAAAATAAATTTTGGATTAAAAAATGCTTACCTTAATAGTGTTGATTTTTAGATTTTATCTATAAAAATACACAAAACGAAGAACACCAAAAAAATAATGATAATTAAAATAAAAAAAATACAAAGATAAAGAAAAATCATTACATACCTTTTAATAAGTTGAAAACTACCACCAAAACAATCAAATCTCTTCCAAAACTTAAACTAAAAATGGAGAGGAGAAGAAATAGAGATGAGAGCCAAGAGAAAAAATGAACCAAATGGGGGGGGGGGGAGGTGGGGGGTTTTATATGCCAATATTTCCGTCGGAATTACCGACGGAACATTAATTGTTGTCGGTGGCATTAATTTTTGTCTGTAATTCCGACGAGAAATAAATTGAAATGCGCACCAAAAATTTCAAAAATGCCACCTTTTGTTTTTATCCGTCGGTAATTCCATTGGAAATTGCCGTCGGAAATTGTGCCGCCGACAATTACGTCGGTAATAGTGCCTCTGACAGGCGTGAACTGCGAGATGTATGATTTCCGTCGGTGATTCCGTCGGAAATTGTGGCACAAGCTCGTAATTTTTTTCCAACTCTCTGTGAAATACCGATGGCACTAT
>Ga0325401_1005713_pt1 | contig 11958 bp, 9 predicted proteins | sample PopdelMetagenome_FD_205666 | JGI IMG/M metagenome (GOLD analysis project Ga0325401, IMG submission 205666) | Populus deltoides microbial communities from Bellville, Georgia, United States - Xylem-PdKOR-R2 | ecosystem: Host-associated > Plants > Phyllosphere > Stem > Wood/Secondary xylem | place...
ATTAGTGGTCCCCTAATGGTCAGAACCAGAGAAGCATCCGATGCCATCTGTGCAATAGGTTCAATCACACAGCTCAATTTTTCGCTCAACGCTTCAATCAATCTGAATACCCGGCTGCCTATCTATATGGTCACTCATGTTCCCTCTACAGCCACTTTGCAATTGCTTCTTAGGATCATCTAGCTGATGTTTTAACTAAACCTCCAGCTGCTTCTCAGTTCTAACTTGTTCGATCCAAGCTTCACGTTGACTCCCTCCACCGTCAGCTTGAAGGGGGCATATTATAGCACTTGATATAGTCGGTAATATAATATGTATATATAGGTGGTCATATTTCCTGTTATACAGCTGGTATGCATGAACTTTCCTATTGTGTATTCAAGTAAGTGCGCATCAAAAACTGAAGCCTAGAAGATCATTGGCTTACAGTTCGCTCTCCTTGTTTCTTTTTGTTTCTCAACTGACATAAATATAACATTATTCGTTCTGCGGGTGAAGACATGGAGTCTTTCATACAGTGTCTTCTTCACCGTAAACATTCAATCATCGAGAATGTATTGTCAGGAACCGCGTGCTGTTCAAGATCAATACCCGTCGGAGACTAAGCGTGCGTACAATGTTTAACATAATTTAGCAAATCACATAATAGTCTATATTATTAGAGATTAAAAAAAAGATACCTATTTACACATTCACGAAAAAAATAAAAATCATCAATTCACTCAACTCCCATCATTTTTTGCTGCTCTTGCAGCTGCTGCCCTTGATAGCACCTTTCTCTTTCTCTCCTCACATGTTTCTCTCTATTCTACTCATTCTTTGCTTTATAAATGGTGCCTTTATTTTAGGCATCAATGGCCAACAACTCCAGCTCTTTCTCAACAATTTGGCCACCTATCTCACCAAACTTGTTTGACATTTGGTTGCTGCACTTTCTTTGTTAATGGACAGTGTCGTCCATTATTGGTTGATGCACATGTAAGCTTATGAATTGACATTAATGGCAACAAACCTAACACGTATACCTTATTTCTGTAGCTTAGAAGCCTCATCATTTTAGTTACCAAATTCCCTCAGTTACTGGTTTATAGAGAGGCATTTTAGACTTTCTTGAATCTGGATGACCTGCTCCATACATCACATCAATATTTAGCAGGAAAACATCTGTCCTCAAACCTGTTGTGACTATAGCCATCACTCTAATGAAAGATGGAGAAAAGAAAAACAGTTCATTCGATTATTGGACCTCACATATATGTTTTAGTGAAACAATCAGTCAATCCCTTTAGTTTTAAGAACCTAATATGGAGTCTTTAGCTATATTTTCATATTTGTTTGCAACTTAGTCCCTCCATTGATTTTTCGTAATAATTTAATTGTTTTTTTTCTTTTCTAAAACATCCTTCATTTCAAATCAAGTTTCCAATATCACCTACTACAGATAAAATAAAAGATTCGTTAAAAAAAGTAATTAATTTTTTTTAAAACATAATTAACAATCAACTTTATCAAAGGACTAACTTATGGTTTTCGAAACCAAAAGACTAATTTACAAAATCATCAAAAACATAGGGACTAAATCATAAATTATTTTATTTTGATTCAATGCAGCGTTCAAGATATAAAATTTCATCTAAGTAATTTTTTCATCCTCAGAGAAGCTTCCATCATATTCTCTCTATGACTAAATGCACTAACTCTGATATACTCTTCACCACCAGGACCAAATCCTCTACCTGGAACAGTCACTACATGTGTTTTCTCTAGAATTTCGTTGAATACATTCCAAGAACTCATCCCTGGAAAATGAACCCACACATAAGGGGCATTTTTGCCTCCATAGACCTTCAATCCAAGCGATGCAAATGCTTCAACAAGTATTTTCGCGTTCTCTTTGTAGTAGTCAACCACATTGCACACAGCCTGAAACAAGTATTGAAAAGAGTGAATCCTAATTGAAAAGGTCAGCTTTGTGATGCTACAAAAATCTTCCAAGGGAGGCAGTCACACTGCTAACTCACCTGGTAACCATCTCTAGAAAGGCATGCTAGTCCTCCAGCCTGAACAATATTTGAAGCGCCATTGAAGCAGGTGCATACAATGCGGTTGAAATCTTCTATGACAGGAAATCCGTTGGAGTATTTCAACTCTTCAGGAACCACTGTCCAACCAAGGCGGACGCCAGTGAACCCAGCAAATTTGGAGAAGGATGAGATCTCAATAGCAACCTATGTCACAAAAACACCGAATTCGATTATCAGTCAGGAAAAAGGAGCTTCACATCAAATGCAGAGGCAAGAATTAGTATAATAATCGCTGTCAATGAAAAACCTCTTTGGCTCCAGGGATTTCAAAGATTGATCTTGGGCTTTCATCTGATATATAGGCAGCATATGCAGAGTCATAAACTATTATGGAGCCGTTTGTCTTGGCAAAATCAACCAGTTGCTTTAATTGCTTCCAAGATGCAGCGCTACCAGTTGGATTGTTTGGAGAGCAGAAGAATATTACATCTGTCCTTGGAGTAGTAGACAGGTCAGGGAAAAAATTGTTCTCAGCTCCACAGTTCATGTAAACAATGTCGCTATACTTCCCAGTTTTCTCTTCCAACTTGCCGGATTGACCAACAATTACACTGGTATCAATATAAGCCTGTCTCAAGCATATATATAGCCTATCAATATGGTGACTGAAACTCCACAAGTGTCGAAAGAGAAAGCAGAGTGGAAAATATTGCAGCATAGGAATATTACGAACACAATAATATTCTTAATTTGTATTGTACGAATGGTTCATTGCGGGTTAACTAGATCCTGATAAAATTACCGGAAAAGAAGGGTCCTGAACAGCCACCTTCACATTGGAACCCAGAAGCATCTGCCAGGGAAAACAAGAAGTCGAGGTTTAATATTGTAGCATCGGTTTATTGGCTATATTCCACTTAACCAGTGAGTCCTGTCTACCGGTAACCATTCTCTTGTTTACCTGAAGACGTGAAATGTCACATTGTGCTCCATCAGATACAAAAATCTCATTGCCTTTCACTCCAGTACCTCTGTAAAGCGTTTCCGCAATAGCCATTCGTAATTCCTGTATAGAGAAGCAGCAGAACTTTAGTTTTGTAATATGGGCTGGACAGAATAAACTGCTGAAGAGTGCTGTACACAGACAGATTCGCAGAGAATACCTCACAATATTTATTGATATGTAATGCATTTTTTTCAGATGTGATCAGATCTTGAGCAGCATAATAAATTAGTCTATTTCTCTGTTAATCTTCTCTCTTCCATTGGGTATAGAACATAATTTATTTTTTTTCTTCTCTAAGAAAGAACAAAACTTAAATCTTTCATCGTTGGTCTGGACGTAAAATAATTTTCCAGACTTAAATTTGGATTTAATCACCATGCTTGTAACTCTGTGATATTCTAGCATAAACAAGAGCATTAGATTTTCGATTTTGAATCTCACATGTCACATTTGTCAAAACTCAAATAAAATTCAAGCATATCCTTAATTAAAAAAATCCGGCCGAGTCGTTTTGCTCTCCGTTTAAGCTATATAGAAAAATCTTCAAATATTATAATAAAGCCTTGGCTACTCTTGGAGCAAAAAATCAGCGTTTGTTGTTGAAAATTAATGTAAATTTACCGCACCTTTTTTCTCTCCCTCTCTTTGTTGAATTTAACGAATCTAAGCATGCATAGCCATGTCACTACAGACACTAGGGTCCAAGAGTAGCCAAAATTAATGTAAAATTCAGTCTTTACACTGAATTTTAATGAATTTTGATTTTTTTCATTTTAAATTAATTTTTTTTAATGTTTTAAATTTTTTTAATTTATTGGTATCAAAAATAAATTTTAAAAAAATAAAAAAAAATATATTTTTAAATAAAAAATACTTTAAAAAATAACTTCAAGTCTCCAACCATTCTCTACACCGGGCACAACTCACTTGCGTTGCCTTTTTAGATAGCATGGCATGATTTTTGTTTTATTTTCCTGTTCTTAACCAAACACGAGAAAAAGTGCACTCATAAGTTGGGATTCATTATTTTCTTAAGTGATAAAAAAATCAAAACGGAGAAATAATTTATCAATCTGTACTGCTTCATCTCACAACCGAACAATTCACTCAAGCATCTTCATGTGCTCAAGGATTTGTGTCGGAGTGAAATTAGTGAAGAAGTTGTCCTTGTACATTTTATAGCATCGCTCAACAAAGGTCAATCTGTGGGGATCGGGATATGGTAAAGAGAGGTGAGTTTTGTTTTTTTATCAATCATTTTAAGAAAAGAGCAGGACAAGCACGAGAGATGCTATTATATATACCATGTTGCCCTGCTCTGCTCCATATCCTCTGTAACCTCGCGTAGTTGACAAAGCATCTGCATGCTGCAAGAAAAAGGCACTTGAATGTCAACAGAGCCTAGAACAAAATTAGTCAATACTTCTGTTTCACCAAATGGCCGAGGGGAACTAGTCACCTCAGCCATCGCCGTCGTTATGATGTCTGGTATAGGCTGTGTGGTGTCACCAATTCCAAGTCTTATCAACCTTGCATTTGGGTTCTTTTGGATGTGTTCATGCTCACGTATGGATATCTGATTAAGAGGTCCCGAGGAATGAAAACAATCAGTTAATTGTCAATGATTAAGGAGCATGTTTCGAATTAAAAAAAAAAAAAGAATACATGATTTGATAGAATTAACGAGCACGAATCTAAAAGAGTTATGGTGCATGATAACAGCAACGAGAGCACCTCAGGAAACAAATATCCACTTCGAAGGCCCTCCATATTAACATTGCGGGGGACATGTGTCCAGTGGCCTGTCATCACATGCACATTCTTTATCATAATTAGCAGACCGAGATTATACTTAAGAAACTTAATGCTTGTTTAAGAAGCACTGTGGATTCGAAAATGACTCACCAGCGCTTCTCTCATTGCCGGACTTCGAACTGTAAATATATACACCAGCAAAGGTAAACGGAAATCAGTAAACACTGTGATAAAACATAGACATGGAGTGAAAGATAGAAACTGTAAAACGGAAGAAACAGAGATGGAATCTATGCATGTAATGACACTAATCAAAGTCATATCTGTAAAATGAATCACCTGGTCCAGTTTGTTTTAGGTTGTAATAAAATTGCCTTGGGTATGCAAATGCACGATGTCACTTGAGAATAGTTCATAATTGGGTTTCAGGTTTTCCAATTATATGGGTATCTCCTCAAATATGTGAAGCTACAGAGAGTTTATACAGAATTCAGGTACGAGAATGTCTAGCGGCATTGATGCTATATATACCAACAGCTTCCGTAGGCACACCGGATAAAATTTCCAGCAAGTTTCTACTTTCTATAAGCATTCTGTCCACTGTAAATACATGGAATTTTCCAAGAAACTTCCAACCTGTTGGAAAATTGAGACACCAAATGATAGCAACATGCAAATGCTCAAAACCGGACTGTATTACTGCAATTTCGAGATTGTTTAATGTCATTTCACTTTTTCTACTACAGCCAAGACTAAGCTAGTCTTCGCATTTTCCACAGGAAAAAAACTCATCCACTTTTCTTAGAAATTCATGCAAAGAGAGCACTGCTCTGTTATTGACTAAAACAGTTAATCTTTAATTAAGCCTTTATGAAAAAGAAAAGGTAGTCTTTAAGCCTTTTTAGCTTAAAAAAAGAAGAAGAAGAAGGCTTTATGGAGTGGGAATAATACAATTGAATCTGTCGACAAGGACAAGACCTGTGCCATCATTTCTCCTTAAATTCCCTTAGAAAAATAAAACTTATTGAAAAGGGCACAAGTAATATTTTCTGGTCACACATGTGGCGGCCACTCAAAAACTGAGGATGGGGGCCTGGCTGCTGAAGCCTGGAAGAACCTGATATTTCGGTTTCATTCATGGCCTGAAGTCGCCAAGCATTTGTTTTTTTCCACACCTCCTAATACTTCCAACCCTTTGTATTCAGAAAAAACAAACAAAAAGGAATTTTTCTAAGATAGGGTGAGTAAATTAATTGAATTATTTGAAATATATATATATAAGGAACAATGATCGATTGCGTGCAACTTATTCACGGCAAATATTACCAAACGAGTTGTCTTTCGAAGAATAGAAATTGGGCTCGAATGCCAGATTTTCGAAGCAACTTCAAGTACCTTGATCAATCATTTTTCACCGAAATGAAGCCACCTTGTGGAATTTATCATCATTAAGGCACGTTTGATGTAAAGTAATGTTCTAGAAAATAAATTATTTATTTATATTTAATAATATTATAAAAAAATAAATTAAAAAAATACTTTTTAATATTTTGTTATGTAATGAAAAATAACATGAAAAATAACTTTTTAATATATTTTTTAATTTTATTAAAATTATAAGAAACAAATATTACAAATTAAAAAGTTGAATGAAAATAAAATTGAAAACAAATTTAATTTCATAAATTATTTTAAATAAAATAAATAATAATTAAAATAATGGAAATCAAATCTAATAGATAAAAAAATTGAAAGATGATGAAATTAAAATAATAATAATAACAATTTTATAAGTAACAAATTTTATAAGAATAAGGACTAAATTTGATAGATAAAAAATTTCAATTAAAAAAAATGATAAGAGAAAAGCAAATAACAATTATAAAAATAAAGATCAAAATTAATATAAAAATAAAATCAAATCAAATTCTAAGGGATAAAATTAAAAAAAAGAGATTCAAAACAAAATATATAGTAATTAAAAGTTTGAGGATCAAATTTAATATAATCAGCAAATAATATGATATTTTTAATTTTTTCACAGCTTCTGAAAAGTGTTTTTCGTCTAAAATAAAAATAATACACTTTCTTGAAAACCAAGCTAAATTTTTCTTTAATTGAAAAATATTTTTTATTAATTAATTTTTTTAATGAAAAATAAAAAAAAAGTTTTAAAAATTAATATAATTTTTGTTTTCATGAAAGTTGCCTTTTTTTTTTTCGTGAAAATGATATTCTCTGGCTGACAGACAGGCAACTCGAGGAAGTGCCCTTGTGAAAAGTCTAGTTTTGTGGAAATTTGACTTTTCATGGAAAGGGAGCTTCCCAGTATTATATAACATCGGCTCATCTACACTTAGAAAAGTCCAATTTCCACCGTTCCACATCAATCCGATGCCGGGAGGTTGTGTTAATGGAGAATGGTCCCTCTCATTATCTTAGAGCAGTTTCCTCCTCCTCCTCCTTTCTAAACGTGGATGTGGAATTTTAAGTCTTTTTAGATTTAGTAGGAGCCAATGCCGGCCGACTTGAGGTGAATATAATTTAATCAAACACCCTTAACATTTATAAATATAAAACAATAACTGATTATCATCTATACCTCACACCATAGCACCAGGCAGCATACAAGCACGCGATTTTGAAACTGTTTCAAGCAAATTTGCAGTCTCCGACAGGATAGACAGATTTTTTTTTTTTGTTTTTGATACTTTTGAACTGATAAAAATAATGTTTATAAATTGGATTTGTAAGAACACAGAATTACAATTTCAGATTCATCTTATACAGAAGAAAAAACAAAAGAAAGTGACAAAAAAGAAAAAGAAGAGATCAAAAACAGAAACGAAAAAACTTCTTGTATTTACTGTCCTATTTCCTTCCAGATCGACAATGTCACTACTTTACGCAAGATTTCCACTGCAGGATTGTGAGTTTTCAGATTACTAGGCATGCAATATCAGGGCAAACAAAAAACTTGATATAATTCACATGCCTTCATAAGAAAGCTTGCTGCTTGCGTAACTCTTCTGGGCTTTGATAGCCCAGCTCATGGACACTGACTGTCACAGACAACATGTTCTTATTTTCAAGTCAAGGCATATATGGGACAACGACAAGCAACCTTACAAACCCTTCTGGGCTTCCTCCCTTTCATTTTAATGGTATTTGTGTGAAGTCCAAATAAAAAATTCATTTCTTATTCAATTCATTTAATTTCTTTTTAAGTTGTGTTTTTAATGGTAATTTTAATTCAAATAGCACAATAGCAGATTTATTAAACAATTTTACTCACAATAGTGAGAAGCTTTTCTTATTATCTCCCAATTGCTCTCGGGTTAACGGCAAGCTTCATTTTCAGTTCAAGTCTTTCCTCCTTCCAAGTCTTAGCTCACAAAAATCAGGTCACCCAATACAATATGCGGTTATGACAGTTCAAAGAGGTCTACGTGCTGCAATTGAACGGCCATCCAAACTAGTTAAAACCTTAAAAAGTACACCATATTCTGGCATCACACTCCATGGCCACGACGATCACTGTAGACCTTAATCTCCACAGAACAAAAGATTTCTTCAGTCTTCACATCCTTTATTTACATAGGTATAGAAAAAGAAAGGAAATCTCATGCATTTGCCGATGTACAACAATCCTAACAAAAATCGCTTGGGTTTGTTTAACGAGCTGATGGATGATGTGCAAGGCTTTGTGGATATCTCAGAGACAAAAGTAAATGACACGGAAGGCGCATCCATGCCCAACATGGAGGTGATGCATTTGTGCCTTTGGAGTAGCTTCTCGCGTATCCTCGTGGTGTACCTCATATCATCGTTGAACTGTTTTTGCTGAAAGTGAAACTACAAAGCTCTGCAAATTCGGGCATCTACCACAGGCATTCTGTTGGAAGAATCTGAGATTTTCAGAGCCTCAGATAGTGACAAGCTGCGGTTTCTCCATGCAGCCTCTGCCCACCTTTTCATTTTCTCTCCTTCACCCTTTCTGTTCTCTTGAATGCAAAGTGTTTCTGCATAGCCACCTACAGAATTGACCATTAAAGGGATGCAACAACCACAGAACAGATAAAATCACAATCTGGTGCCTGTATTTTATCAAAATTTCTATTTGGGTTCATTTGCTTTACAATTTTTTAATCCTTTTCTTGTAATTTTAAAATACCATCAACAAGTGCTTTTGTTCTTAAACCCTTCTCAAGAAACTACTGCCACGCTAGTAGTCAAAATGGTATTTATGGAACAAATGCACTTGATTGATAGTTCTGAAAAGCACGAGAACTCTTATTGGAAAAACAGGAGCTCATAGGAACACTTAAATTGTGGTTATCTCCAAATTTAACCTCCTAGCTAATTACACTTCCAGACATTAGATATTGTCCATCCCGTGCACAAAACACTCTTGAAGCATTCTACAATCCAAGCAGATAACAAAACCACCTCTAGAATTTACACACAAACTTAGAACACCTATCCGCCTTACAACCACAAAACCCAAGTCAAGGTAACAAGGTATAATGATGCCTGAATGGTTGTTTAGGGACAGGATTCACAGCAGAGGCCACAACATTCAAGGCTTCAGAGAAGTGAACAAGGACAGGCTTGATAAAATGGTTAACTAGGACAATTGGCACGATATTCATATCAATACCAAAAGAATATCAAAATGCATATCTAAGCAGTTAAATAGTCAACCGTACCTCTTGCAAGAGCAATGATATCCATCCTACTTCTCATTGTTCTATTAACTGCGCAATCAAAAACAAAATGAGTACTGTAATTGCACGAGAGGGGAAAAAAAATCAACTTCATATACCTTCTAAGTCCAGAGGTGGAGCTTTCAGCAACTCTATTGCCCTTCTATAAAGACCCTGTCAATGATTTATGACCCATACCATAGCAAAAGAGTGAAAACACAAATAAGTTACAGTGACTTGACCACATCAAGCTGATGTTATACAATGTTGTACGTGACCACTTCAATCAACAAATGACCATGACACTGAATTCTTTTCTTCTTTTTTTCCCTCAAGAAAAGGAGAAATGATCAAGAGACTAAAGTGAGGTTCTCAATGAAACAAAGGAAAATTAATCTGACACTACCTATCTTATCTATCTATCTATAGTTTGATTTCTACAGGGTAATGCCTCATAACCTTTGCCAAAACAAATAATATTCTACCATGATGGTCCCTAGATCCAAAATATACTTGAACTCTAACTTGCTAGATGAGATCAATGATCCAAAATCAACCAAGTTATAATTTTAAATCATGAAGGTTAACTGATGGTGTGGTAATAAAGTGAAGGATAGAGATTGAAATTTTAAAATTCGGACAGTATTTCTACGATTAAGGTAAGGTTCTGACCTCTTGTATTAAAAGAGAACTTGAGTGCTCTTGTTTTGCTTTATGCTGGAACATGAGAGCCAGGCATGTTAAAACTACACCAACCTTGGGATGACGAGAGCCTACATGACAACAATAAAACCATAGAGAGTTCTGATAGATCCTTAGATAAACTCCAAAAAGTTCCAAATTAAATGCAATTAAAGTACAAATTCAAAATAGCACACCAAAAAGTTGCTCGGCTCTGTTTAGTGCACTAGTCAATGTCTCTTCTGCATTGCCAAAGTTCCTGAAACGAATATAAGTTTTAAATGGAATGAAAAGACGGCGATAAAAAGGAAATGGTCAATTAAGGGCATAAAAATAACTCTAAGCATACCCCATGTGCACCTCAAGCTGTCCCAAAGCACAGGTAGCTGCAAGCAGAACTTCCTCTGAAGCCATATTACAAGCTGCCAGGGCACGGACATCTGTAAAGTCTTTTTTTTTATCCACCTCTTGAATAACCTTCTGGTAGAAGTCCTTTGCCAGTGAAAAGTTTCTCGTGGCATGCAAGAATTCTCCATATGATAAAGCAGCATTTCCTATACACCAGGATATCAAAATGCAGTCTGCAATTGTCTACTAAAATTTCTTAAAACCAAAGTGATGCTCACCAATGCAGCCTTTATTGTCCAGAAATCCTTGGAAGAATGGTTCAGCTGTACAGACACAGCCCAGAATTCAACAGTGAAACAAACGAGAACAACAACAAATAGATTAACTAAAATGTAGAAATGGTTTTACGTGAACCTGATTCAAGATTGCCTTGGACAAGCTCAGCTAGCCCTTTGATTGCTTTAGCCCGAGCACTTGCAACCTCAGAGCCCTCATCACTATTTTTTAATTCAACTTTTCCTAAGAGTTCTAAGCATTTATCTGCGAGCACTGATGAAGTATCATCCTATACAAGGGGGAACCATCTCCGGATAAATTTTTTAACTCCTAAATAGAAAACTGGGTTACTGTAAAATACACAAAAACATATAGTCTTAAAAGAAACTTACATTCCCCATCTCTAAATTGAGCCCAACAAGAGCTTCCATTGCAGCAACTATAACAAAAACAACAACAACAACAACAACGGCATTTCCATTGCATAACCAAAACTCCGCAAGCCAATGTTAATTGTAAGAGAAAGAAATACAGATAGAAGTCACAATTACCCACCTCTAACATCCAAATGAGAGTGTATTAAATCTTGAATATTTTGCAGTTTTTCCATTGCATCATCATAACTTCCTCTAAATAACACCAGATTAAAAATCAATATAACATTTCCAACATGCAAAATCAATATTATAAAACCAAGTTAAATAGAAAAAGGGGACAAATGAAAGACCTTGCAGATAATAAGCTAGACATAGCAAGCAGGACCATTCCCTTTGAATTATGGGAAACAACATCTTGGTTTTCACTAGATTGAGAAGAGAGGCACTGCTCTAGGACTAACATAGCTTGGGCATGCGATTCATCTGCATAATCAATCCATAAGTGAAAAGGGGAATCAAGAAAGAGAGAGAAATTATGTAGAAATGTAAACGAAACCTGATTTTTGAGATTTGGCAAGAGATAGAGCGTAGTCAATCATTTGAAGAGCAACTGGGTTTGCATTTGGGCTTTTGATGATTCCATCATGGATCAATCTATATGGCGATGATGAAGATAGTTTGATGGAGGTGAGTCCCAACCGGGCTGTTCGAGCCACGGTGGCCGTCGCTGCTCTTGATAACTTGAGTGAAGAGGGCAACATCGTCTGTTTGTAAAACCCTCTGAA
>Ga0325401_1005715_pt1 | contig 11957 bp, 8 predicted proteins | sample PopdelMetagenome_FD_205666 | JGI IMG/M metagenome (GOLD analysis project Ga0325401, IMG submission 205666) | Populus deltoides microbial communities from Bellville, Georgia, United States - Xylem-PdKOR-R2 | ecosystem: Host-associated > Plants > Phyllosphere > Stem > Wood/Secondary xylem | place...
GGGCGCGCCGTCCCGGATCGTCCAGCGCAGGTCGATGCCCTCGGGGTGGCGGAGCGGCTGGCGCTCGGCGGCGTCGGCGACCTCCAGGATCACGACGCCCCGGGCGTCGGGCGGCATCCGTTCCATGCCGCGGGCGATGGCGGGGATCGCGGTCTCGTCCCCGGCCAGCAGGGTCCAGCCGGCGGCCGGCGGGGTGGCGCCGCCGGGGCCCATGATGCCGAGACGGTCGCCGGGCCGGGCGCGGGCGGCGAAGCGCGAGCCCGGGCTTCCCTCCCCGTGGAGGACGAAGTCGAGGCTCAGCGTGCCGGCCGCCGCGTCGATGCCGCGGATGGTGTAGGTGCGGCGGCTGAGTTGCGCGGGGTCGATCAGCGGCTGGCCCGCCGCGCTGACGCCCGGCCAGGCCGGTTCCCTGCCGGGGGCGAGGCCGGGATGGGGGACGAGGATCTTGACGTGGATCGCCTCGGCGTCGAAGCGGGCGAGGCGGTCGCCGGCGAGCGTCACCCGGCGCATCCGGGGCGTCACGTCCCGCACCGCGGTCACGGTCAGGGCGCGGAAGTTGTGCGGGCGGGCCTCGGCGCCGTCGCCCGTCCAGGCGATGCCGAGCGCCTCCCCGGGCACGAAGGACGCCAGGTGTCCGGCGACGACGGTCCTGGCCTCGGCGAGGGCGTCGATGCTGCTGGCCTCGATCCGCAGCGCGATCGCCGCCCCGTCCAGCCGCAGGCTGGCGACGCCGCCGCGGAAGGCCACGCGGGAGGCGGCGACGGGCCCGGTGACGGCCATGCCGTGCTCCGTCATGTGCTCGCGGAAGCGCAGGATCAGGGCTTCCGGCTCGCCGGCCCGCGCCCGGGCCTCCGCGACGAAGGTGGTCATGGGGCGGTGCCCTCCCGGCGCGGCGCGGCGGGCGGCAGGTCCGCCCAGTGCGCGCCCGCCATCGGGATGGAGAGGAAGCGGGCGTTCAGCTCGGCGAGCGTCGCGGCGGGGTCGAGGTCGGCGCAGCGCGCCGGATGGAACCAGCGGGCCAGCGCCTCCAGCATCACGACGTGGGCGGGGGTGTCGTTGAAGCCGTGCCAGATGGCGTGGGCGCGGCCGGAGCGCACCGCGGGCAGGCCCTCCAGCCGGCTGCGGCGGATCACCTCGGCGAGCTCGGAGGAGGCCTCGGCGGCGTCGGCGCCCGGCCCGAGGCGGATGCCGCCGCGGCCGCCATAGGGGCCGCCGGTGGCGACGTAGACGGCCGGGTCCTGCGTCAGCACGTACTCCAGCGCGAGCTGGCCGACGTTGCCGGGCAGGATCTCCGCCCCGATGCTGCGGCCGCCGGCGAAGCGGATCATGGAATCGAAGGCGCCCCGGCCGGGGGAGCTGCAGCAGGGCGTGCCGCCGGCATGGGCGTGGACCATCACCTTCGGGCGCTCCCCGGGGTCCCGCAGCCGGGCGGCGATCCGCTCCACCCGCCCGGCGTAGAGCGCGTCGAAGGCCGCGGCCCGGTCCGCGACGCCGAGCACGGCGCCGAGCACCGCCATGCTGCGCCGCGTGTCGCGCATCGGGTCGGCGAAGAAGTCCACCACCGCGGACGGGATGCCGAGGGAGGCGAGCCGGTCCGGCAGCCCGTCGCCGGCCACGGCGAGCGTCGCGCGGCTGAGGATGACGAGGTCGGGACGGGCGGTGAGGATCGCCTCCAGGGACGGCGCCTCCCCCTGGCCGCGGCTGACGAGCGGCACGGCCTCGGCGGCCGGGAAGCGGGCGCGCACCGCCGCGTAGTCGGGCGGGTTCATCCGCCGCAGGTCGTCCCCCCATCCGACGAGGAGCGAGACCGGGTCCGGGTGGATCAGCGCCATGGCGAGGACGTGGCGCGCCTGGGTGAGCACGATCCGCCGCGCCGGGCGGGGCAGCGCGACGGGGCGCCCGGCGAGGTCGGTGACCTGCACCGGCGCCTCGGCGCGCGCCGGCGGGGCGAGGAACGGCAGGGAGAGGATCGGCACGGCGAGGGCTGGCAGGGCGGCGCCGAGGAGGGCGCGGCGGTTCATGGCATCGGTCATCCGGCTCTCTCGGCGGCCTCCTGGGGCGTCGGGACGGCGAAGCGGACGGCGCGCCCGACGGCGGCGGGGCGGACCGAGCCGTGGTCCTCCCCGGCGAACTCCACGTACTCCGCCCTAACGCCCGCCGCGGCGAGATGGCCGACGAGGTCGCGCGCGTTGCCGGGGATCCGCCGCGCGGCGCGGACCGGCCCGCGCGGGCCGCCGAGGTCGATCCCCTCCAGCCCCCCCGCGGTGACGAGGACGCGGCGCCCGTCGGGGGATGCGTCCGGCGGCGAGGCGGGCAGGCGCGCCGCGGCGGCCAGGGTCGCGCCCCCGCCCCACCAGAGGGAGGGGCTGGCCGCGACGGTGCGGCGGAACAGGCCCGGCCGCGTCAGCAGCGCGTGCACCGCCAGCAGCCCGCCCACCGAGTGCCCGAACAGCGCCAGGCGGCCGCGGTCCAGCGGGGCGCGCGCGGCGACGGCGGGGATCACCTCCCCCTCCAGGAAGTCGAGGAAGGCCTCCGCGCCGCCGGTGCCGGGCGGGCCGTCCGGGGCGGCGGGGGTGTAGTCCCGCATCCGCGCGGCGCGGTCGAAGGCCCCCTCCCCCGCGTGGCCGAGGCCGACGAGGAGGGCGGGCGCGAGGGCCGGCGCCTCCGGCCGCGCGCCCGCCGCGGCGAGGGCCTCCACCGCCGTGCCGAAGACGGCGTTGCCGTCGAGGAGGAAGAGGGCCGGGTAGCCCCCGGGCGGCGCCGGGGCCGCGGGCCGGGCGAGCAGGAGGCGGTGCGCGCGGTCGGGATCGCCGCCCGCGCGCATGTCCCACCGCGCGCTGCGCGGCAGGGTGACGGGCGCGTCCCCTGCCATCGGATCGGGCGTCTCCGGCCCGGGCGTCACCAGCGCACGCGGACGGAGCCGAGCACGAGGCGGCCGGTGCCGAAGTAGCAGGCGGTGGTCGAGGAGCAGCTCGCGACGTAATCGCGGTCGGCGATGTTCTGGGCGTTCACCGCCAGCTCCAGGCCGCGGGCCCGCTCGAAGCGCGCGCCCACGTCGTAGCGGATGGCGGCGTCGAAGAGGGTCACGTCCGGCACCTTGAAGGTGTTCGTGGTGTTCCCGTAGGTCGAGCCGACGTAGCGCGCGCCGCCACCGATCTGCAGGCCGCGCAGGGGCCCGTCGCGGAAGGCGTAGTTGCCCCAGAAGGACGCGATGTGGTTCGGCACCTGCGGCACGCGCGACCCCTGCTCCCCCGGCGTGTTGGACCGGGTGATGTTCGCCTCGATGTAGGTGTAGGTGCCGATGAGGTCGAGGCTCTCGTTCAGCGTCGCGCGCGCCTCGACCTCGATCCCGCGGGAGCGGATCTCGCCGACCGGAAGGGAGAAGTTTGTGTAGGTCGGATCGCGCGTCAGCACGTTCTCCTGGCGGATGTGGTAGGCGGCCGCCTGCACGAAGGAGCTCATGCCCGGCGGCTGATACTTCACGCCGACCTCGTACTGCTCGCCGGTGGTGGGGGCGAAGGTGGGCGTGCCGCGCTGCGGCGCCCCCGTGCCGGTGTTCGGCAGGAAGGAGGTGGAGTAGCTGGCGTAGGGCGCGATCCCGCTGTCGAAGAGGTAGAGCGCGCCCGCGCGCCACGTCACCTCGTCGTCGAACTGGGAGCGCTGGGAGGCATTGGCGCCGCTGGCGAGGTGGTTGGTCGTGCCGATGCTCGCGCGGTCGTAGCGGACGCCGACGTTGACGCGGAGCCGGTCGAGCGCGACCTGGTCCTGCGCGTAGACGCCGAGCTGGTCCAGCTCCTGGTTCGTCAGGCTCGCCAGTCCCGCGGCGAGCGGCGCGATGGCCTGGTAGTAGGACGGGCCGAAGATGTTGAGAGGCGGCACGCCGGCGGTGGTGCTGAGCACGCGCGCGCGGGCGGCGCTGCGCTGCCAGTCGACGCCGAACAGCGCGGTGTGGCGGAGCGGCCCGGTGACGAGGCTCGCCTGCGCCTGGTTGTCGAGCGCGAGGGAGTTGGCGTGGTCCGAGATGAAGCTCTGCGTGCGGGCGGACACGCCGGCCGCGTTCGGCGCCGCCTGCACCGAGAGCACGTTCACCTCCGCGTCGATGTGCGAGTAGCGGACGTTCTGGCGCACGGTCCAGACGTCGTCGAAGCGGTGCTCCAGCTGGTAGCCGATCGCGGCCTGGGTGCGCGTGAAGCGGTCGTAGTTCGGGTCGCCGCCGAAGAACCCGCGCGGCAGGCGGCCGCGCGGGTTCCCGATCACCGTGCCGGAGGCGGGGGCGAAGTTGTAGAAGCCGCCGCGCGGGTCGTACTGGTAGGAGGAGAGGACGGTGAGGGTGGTGTTGTCGCCCGGCCGCCAGGTGAGGGCGGGCGCGATGGCGATCCGCTCCTCCCGCGCGAAGTCGAAGTCGGTCTCCGCCTTCCGGGCGATGCCGGTCAGGCGGTAGAGAAGGCGCCCGTCGGCGGTCAGCGGGCCGGTGGTGTCGAAGGCGGTCTGGACCAGCGCGTTGGACCCCGCCTCCAGCCGGACCTCGTTGGACGGCACTGCCGAGGGGCGGCGGCTGACGAGGTTCACGAGGCCCCCGACGCCCGTCTGGCCGTAGAGGACCGAGGCCGGGCCCCGCAGCACCTCGATGCGCTCCAGCAGCCAGGGGTCCGTGTTCGGCACGCCCTGGGAGAGGCCGCGGCCCTGGCGCAGCCCGTCGAGGAAGTTGACGAAGGCGGCGCCGGTGCCCTGCCCGCCGAAGCCGCGCACGAAGACGCTGTCGTAGCGGGCCGAGGGCCGCACCTCCGGCAGCACGCCGGCGGTGTAGCGCAGCGCCCCGGAGACGGACTGGGCGGCCTGGTCGTCGATCTGGTCGCGCGTGACGACGCCGAGCGACTGCGGCGCCTCGATCAGCGGCGTGTCGGTCTTGGAGCCGGTGGTGGTAACGGGGGCGACGTAGCCCGGCGTGTGTTCCCAGGCGCGCCAGGCGGTGGCCTGGACGTCGACCTCCGGCACGCTGACCGCGACGTCCTCTCCAGCCGCCGGGGCCGCCGCCGCCGGGGGGGCCGCCGCCGGGGGCGCGACCTGGGCCGCGGCCGGGGCCGCGACCGGGACGGCGGCGAGGGCCGCGAGGGCGACGGAGGCGAGGAGGCGTCCCCGGCTGGTGCGGGCGATGGTGGTCATGGCAAGGCTTCCCAGGAACCAGCCGGCGTCTTAGTTTGCATGAGAATGACTCGCAACGACTTCCCTCCCGTGCCCCCCGCGCTGTGGCCCCCCTGCCACAGGCCGGGCGGCCCCTCCCTCGCGGGCGCGCGGCCGTGAGCGACCTCGCCAGGGAGGCGGCCGCCGGCTACCGGCGGCTGGTGGTCCGGCGCGCGGTGCTGCTCGCCCTTCTCCTGGCCGGTCTCGTCGCGGCCTTCCTGCTCGACGTGGCGACGGGTCCCGCCCGGCTGCCGCTCTCGACGGTGATGGAGGCGCTGCTCGGCGGACGCGGGGCCGGGCCGCTCTCGGTCATCGTGTGGGAGGTGCGGCTGCCCTACGCGGTGATGGCGGTGCTCGTCGGCGCCTCCCTCGCGCTCGCGGGGGCGGAGATGCAGACGGTGCTCGACAACCCGCTCGCCAGCCCCTTCACCCTCGGAGTCTCGTCGGCCGCCTCGCTCGGCGCGGCGATCGCGATCGTGCTCGGCGCCGGCATCCCCTGGGTGCCGCAGGACTGGCTCATCCCGGCCAACGCCTTCGTCTTCGCGCTCGCCGCCATGATGCTGCTCCAGGCCCTCGCCCGGGTGCGCGGCGCCGGGGTGCAGGGGCTGGTGCTGTTCGGCATCGCCCTCGTCTTCGCCTTCAACGCGCTCGTGGCGCTGATCCAGTTCGTGGCCACGGAGCAGGCGCTGCAGCAGGTGGTCTACTGGTCCATGGGCAGCCTCGCGCGCGCCAACTGGGAGCGGATCGGGATCCTCGCGCTCGTCATGCTCGTCGCCCTCCCCTTCTCCGCCCGCGCGGCCTGGCGGCTGACGGCGCTGCGGCTGGGGGAGGACCGGGCGCGCTCCTTCGGCGTCGACACGGCGGCGACCCGGCGCGGGGCGCTGCTGCGCGTCTCGATGCTGGCGGGCGTCTCGGTCGCCTTCGTCGGGACGATCGGCTTCGTCGGCCTCGTCGGGCCGCACGCGGCGCGGCTGATGGTGGGGGAGGACCACCGCTTCTTCCTGCCGGCCTCCGCGCTCTGCGGCGCGCTGCTGCTCTCGCTCTCCTCGGTCGCGGGCAAGCTCGCGGTGCCGGGGCTGCTCGTGCCGATCGGGATCGTCACGGCGCTCGTGGGGGTGCCGGTGTTCCTCGCCCTTATCATGGGCCGGGGGCGGATGGCATGAGCGCCGGGGGCACGAGCACCGGGGGCATGAGCACCGGGGGCATGAGCGCCGCGCCGCTCGCGGTCACGGGCCTGCGCGTCGCCTACGGGCGGCGCGCGGTGGTGGACGGGCTGGACCTGCCGGCGCTGATGCCCGGCACGCTGACGGCCCTCGTGGGCCCGAACGCGGCGGGCAAGTCGACCCTGCTGCGCGGCATCGCGGGGCTCGTGCCCGGCACGCGCGGGCGCGTCCTCCTCGGCGAGCGCGACCTGCTGGCGATGACGATCCCCGAGCGCGCGCGCCACCTCGCCTACATGCCGCAGGGCCTGCCGGGCGGGGTGGCCCTGACGGTGCTGGAGACGCTCGTCGGCGCGCTGCGCGCCGTGCCGACGCCGCTGGCCCCCGACGGCGCCGCGGCGACGGCGCGCGCCATCGACGTGCTGTCGCGCCTCGGGATCGAGGGGCTGGCGCTGCGCGAGCTGGGCGCCCTCTCCGGCGGGCAGCGCCAGCTCGTCGGCCTCGCCCAGGCCCTGTCGCGGGAGCCGGAGGTGCTGCTGCTGGACGAGCCGACCAGCGCGCTCGACCTCCGCCACCAGGTCTCCGTCATGGCGCTGGTGCGGGAGACGGTGACGCGCGCCGGCCTCGTCGGGATCGTGGTGCTGCACGACCTGGCGCTCGCGGCCCGCTTCTCCGACCGGCTGGTGGCGCTCTCGGCCGGCCGCGTGCGGGCGGACGGCACGCCGGAGCGGACGCTGACCCCCGCCCTGCTGGCCGAGGTCTACGAGGTGGAGGCGCGGGTCGAGCGGTGCTCGCGCGGCGGGCTCATCGTGCTGCCGGACGCGCCGATCCGGGGGGGCGCGTAGGGCCGGGCGGGCGCCGGCCCCTCCGGACCTCGCCCGCCCGGGCGTGGGGGGAGGGGGAGGGGGAGGCGAGCGGCGGATCGCGCCGACATGCGTGTTCCGCCGCGGCCCGCGCCCCGGTAAGCTGCGGCGATGATCCGTCGATTCCTGCCCATCCTGCTCCTGGCCGCCACCCTCGGCGCCTGCGCCGCGCGGGAGGGGGCGGAGGTCTCCTCCACCGCGGCATCCGCCCCGGCCTCCACCCCGGCCTCCACCCCGGGCGACCCGTTCGAGGCGACCAACCGCGAGGTGCTCGACGTCAACCTCGCCGTCGACGACGCGGTGATCCGCCCGGTCGCCGAGGGCTACCGCGCCGTCGTGCCGTCCTTCGCGCGGGACCGCATCCGCGGCGTGCTGGACAACATCCAGGAGCCGCGGATCTTCGTGAACAACGTGCTGCAGGGCCGCCTGCTGGACGCCGGCCACACCACGATGCGCTTCTTCCTCAACTCCACCGTCGGGCTGGGCGGCATGTTCGACATCGCGACCGACGCCGGCATCGCGCGCCGCACGGGCGATTTCGGCCAGACGCTGCACGCCTGGGGGCTGAGGGACGGCCCCTACCTCATGCTGCCCGTGGCCGGTCCGTCCAACGTGCGCGACACCTTCGGCCTCGTCGCGGACGGCTTCATGAACCCGCTCACCTACCTTATCCCCTTCGAGGGCAACGTCGCCCGCGGCGTGGTCGGGGGCGTCGACCTGCGGGAGCAGAACATCGAGGGGCTGGACGTGCTCCGCAGCGGCTCGCTCGACTTCTACGCGCGGCTGCGGAGCGTCTGGCAGCAGCGCCGCGACGCGGAGCTGGGACGGACCTCCGACGTGGGCGACCGGATCGACGTGCTGGAGGACCCCGGGGCGGCCCGCTGACCCCAGGCGGCCGCTGACCCCAGGCGGCGGCTGACCGCGGAGCGCGGCGCCGCGCCGCCCTAGCCGCGCCCGAGCAGCCGGCGCAGCGCGGCGCGCCCCCGGCGCAGGACCTGCCCGAGGGCCAGCCAGACCGGGTCCGGGACGGGCAGGCGGCGGAGCGCCCGGCGCAGCCCGTCGTAGCGCCGGACCGGCGCCGGGACCGGGAGGCTCGACAGCACCTCCTCCCGCAGCCGCGCCGGGGCGTCCAGCGCGTCGTAGCGGACCGGGTCGAGGTCGCGGATCGCCTCCAGGTCGCGCCGCGTCTCGCCGACGATGTCCCGCTCGAGCTCGTCCCTGTCGCAGAGGCCGAGGTGGAAGTGGCGGCGCCGGTCCAGGGTGATGCTCGCCCGGTTGGTGCATTGCCCGCGGAGGTAGAGGGCGAGCCCGGACGCCGCGCGGATGTCCAGGCTGTCGAGCAGGAGGCGCAGCGGCGCGTCCAGCGCCGGCCCCGCGCGGAAGAGGAAGCGGCCGATCCCGATCGGGGCGACGGGGTCGCGGTCGAGCAGGTCCAGCCCGCGCTCCACCTCGAAGTGCGGCTCGCCCCCGGCGCCGTCCCAGCGCAGGATCGCCCGGCTCCAGGCGAGGTCCGCCTCCGGATGGCGCGCGAGCGTGCCGGCGAGGATGGCGACGTGCTCGGAGAAGGCGGTCTCGTTCGGCCCGAGGAAGAGCACCGGCGTGCCCTCCGGCGCCGCCTCCAGCTCGGCCCGCAGCACGGGACCGATCCGGTTGCGCCACACCGGCTGCCCCGACCCGTCGCGCTCCAGGAAGGCCGCGCCGCGCAGGGGGACCGCCGGCGCGCCGGGGGGCGCCGAGGCGGCCAGGCGCGCCGCGGCCTCGTCCAGCTCCCCCGCGTCGGTCAGCAGCACCGCCTCGTGGCCCTGGGCGAGCTGCGCCCGCGCCGCCGCCGCCTGGCGGTCGAAGGCGTCGCTCCCCGGGTCGGGCGCGAGGAGGACGACGCGCGGCCGCGGCGCGTCCGCGGGGGGGGCGATCGCGGCCGCGATCGCCGCCTTGCGCTCGCGCAGCCCGGCGTAGAGGGCGGCGAGCGAGGCGTCCATCGTGAAGCGCGCCCGGAAGATCCCCTGCGCCCGCCCGGCCAGCGCCAGCGCCTCCTCCCGGTTGGCGACGGCCCAGGCGACGTGCTCCTCGATCCGGCGCGCCGTCGCCTCGGCGCCGTCGCGCAGGTCGACGTAGAGCAGCGCGCTCCCGAAATGCTCCCGCGCCCAGGCGTTCTCGTCGCAGATGACCAGCGCGCCGGCGGCCAGCCCCTCGAAGAGGCGGTTCGACATCAGCGCCGCGTCCTTGTGCGGCTCGGAGGAGAGGGCGAGGCAGATGCCGGCCCGGTGGATCTCCTCGATCACCGAGACGCCGTCGAAGGGAAGCGGGCGCTGGTAGCTCTCGAAGCCCTCCCACACGCGCACGCCGCGCAGCGTCTCCGGCCCGTAGATCCGCAGCAGCCCGGTCGGCTCGAGCCGGTTCAGCACCTCCTGGTGCCGCCCCCTCCCCTGGCCGAGCCTCTCCCAGTTGATGCCGAGGTAGAAGACCTTTCCCTCGCCGATCGTCGGCGGCAGCACCGGCGTCGAGAGCGAGTGGAAGAGGGTGAAGTGCGGCGCCAGGTGCGACGCCCCGGCCCGGATCAGCCGCCGCGCGTGCAGGTCGGCCTGGGGCGACAGGCAGGAGAGGAAGTCGTCGTGGGTCAGCAGGTTCGCCGCCGTGGGGCGGTAGCCGAAGTCGTGCAGGAAGGCGGTCGGGTTCCACAGCGTGACGAAGGAGAACACGTCGTAGGACTTCGGCGTGCTGAAGTGCAGGTGGATGACGAAGTCGAGCTCGGCGCCCGTCAGCGGTGCCCCGCCGGCCTTCAGGTCGCGCCCCATGTGGTCCAGCACGGTGCACTCGAGCCCGAGGAGGCGCGCGGTGTTGACCAGCCGCGCGATCACCTCGTCCTCCGCCACCTGGATGTCGGGCCAGAGCTTGATGACGCCGAAGCGCCCGATCAGCCCGGGGGGAAGGGTGAAGTGCGTGGACATGCTCTCTTTCGAAGCCGTCGGTTCGTGACCCGGGACCGGTGCCCCGGCGGCATAAGCCCCGTCCGGGCGGGCGGGGCAAGGGGCCGGTCCGCCGCGCGTGCCAGGAGGTCCCGCCGGTGCTACAGCGCCCCCGGGCCACGGGGGACGGGCATGCGGGGCGGAACGGCATGAGGGGCGCGATGGGACGGGCCGGCCGGGGGCTGGCTCGCCTCCTCCGGCGGCTGGCCGGCACGGAGGAGGTGCTGGCGCGGCTCGACCGGATGCGCGACGCGGCGGCGGAGGCCCGGCGCGACACCGCGGCCCTGGCCGGGCAGCTCGTGCGCCACGTCGATGCCCGCACCGGGGTCCTGCACGCCGAGGCCCTGGCCCATATCGACGCCCGCACCGGGGCCCTGCACGCCGAAGCGCTGGCCCATATCGACGCCCGCACCGGAGCCCTGCACGCCGAGGCCCTGGCCCACGTCGACGCCCGCACCGGAGCCCTGCACGCCGAGGCCCTGGCCCACGTCGATGCCCGCACCGGAGCCCTGCACGCCGAGGCGCTGGGACTGGCCGAGGCGCGCCACGCGCACCTGATCGGGACGGTCGCGGCCCTCCGGACCTGGCTCTCCGAGGCGCTCACCGCCGGGCAGTCCCGGCTGCCGGGCCATCTGGCGACCGAGCGCGCCCTTCTCCTGGACGGGATCCACCGGCAGCTGAGCCACGTCGACGGCCACCTCTCGGCCCACCTGTCGAAGCAGGTGGCCCTCCTGCGGGGCGGCGAGGGGGCGGGGGAGGCGCCCGTCGGCGACCTCGCCCTCGCGCAGCACCGCCTGCTGGCCCTCGGGCGGCTGCTGGAGCCCGCCGCCGTCCCCGGCCTCGGCAAGCGCCGCGTGGGGCGGGAGGCGGACGGCGGCTACGTCATGCTCGACGACCTCGACCGCGCCGCCTTCGCCCTCTCGCTCGGCGTCGGGGACGACGTGAGCTGGGACCTCGCCGTCGCCGAGGGCGGCACGGTGGTGCACGCGTTCGACCACACGATCGACGCCCCACCCGCCACCCACCCGAACATCCGCTTCCATCGCCTCCGCATCGCGCCCGACGCCGGGGAGGACCGCCACAGCCTCGACTCCGCCCTCGCCCTCGGGGGTGGGGATGAGGGCGAGGGCCTCGTGAAGATGGACATCGAGGGCGACGAGTGGGCCGTGCTCGACGCCGTGCCGCCGGGCGGGCTGAACCGGGTGGCGCAGCTCGCGATCGAGCTGCACGGCTTCGAGGAGGTGGAGGACACCGCCTGGTTCGAGCGCGCCGAGCGCGTGCTGCGACGCCTGGACGCCGAGTTCCGCGTCGTCCACGTCCACGCCAACAACCACGGCCTGCTGCGCGCGCGGGCGGGCGTCGCCTTCCCGGAGCTGCTGGAGGTGACCTTCGCCAGCCGCCGCCTCTACGCCTTCGAGCCGTCGCGCGAGGTCTTCCCGACGCCGCTGGACGCGCCGAACCGGCCGGACCTGCCGGATATCAGCCTCGGGGCGTTCCGATTCTGAGGCCGCCGGATCGCGCGCACGGCGCTCGGGCGATCGGGAGCGGTGGATGGCGGAATCACGAGGACGCGTGTCCGAGGACCTGATCCTGCGCGTGCGGGACCGAAGAGGGCTCCGCCCTCTCCGGACCTCACCCGCCAGGCGCCTGAGGCCCCTGGACCCGCAGGAGGCTGCCGCGAGAGGGGTGGGACAAGGTGTCTCTGACCCCATCGCACCCGTCCTGCCCTCTCCGGGCGCCGCGGGTCATGGACCCGAGGCGTGGGCCAGATCAGCAGGAACCTAAAA
>Ga0325401_1005717_pt1 | contig 11955 bp, 7 predicted proteins | sample PopdelMetagenome_FD_205666 | JGI IMG/M metagenome (GOLD analysis project Ga0325401, IMG submission 205666) | Populus deltoides microbial communities from Bellville, Georgia, United States - Xylem-PdKOR-R2 | ecosystem: Host-associated > Plants > Phyllosphere > Stem > Wood/Secondary xylem | place...
GTTACTTAATGAGCATTTTTAAAAATCAAAATTATGACTCAGCTTTTAAATGGTTTGCTATAGCAAATCAATGGTATCCTCTTTGATTTTTTTTTTTTTATAGACTTTAGGTAATGTTCGGTTACTATCATTGGATATAAGAGACAAAGATAAAGATATGAAAATAAATATGTCTTTATGATAATTCTGGAGTGAATTTTATATTTCTAAGACAGAAGGTACAAAAAGGATATATCTCTAGAGACAATAATTATTATATTTTATTTCTAAAATATTATTGTAAAAAACTTCTAATTTCAAAATTGTCAAATTACGAAATTTAAAGATAAAAATAATTATTATCATAGTTTTAAAATTTGATTCAAAGGTCGACTTGGGGCAAGATTCAGGTCACGAGTCAAAAGAGTCAACTCGGGTTGACCAGAGTCAACATAAGAATAAAAGTGATTATTATCATAGTTTAAAACTTGTTTCGGGGGTCAACTCAGGGCAAGGCCCAGATAACAAATCGAGAAGGTCAATCTCAGTTGACTCGCGTTAATGTAAGGATAAAAGTTATTATTATCATAGTTTTAAAACCCGACTGAGTGGTAAATCAGAGCAAGACTTGGGTCACGGGTTGGAAGAGTCAACCCATTTTAACCCGAGTCAATGTATGGATAAAAATGATTATTTTTATAGTTTTAAAACCTAATCTTAAATTCGATCTGATGCAAAGTTCAGGTCATAGGTCGGAAGGGTCAGCCCGGTTGACTCAATTTTAAAAAAAACTAATAATCAAAGCAACCTTATTTTGACCAAAATAAATTGTCAAAAAAGTCAATGGGTTTTTAACCCGTGTTTTATTCCGGGTTTTTTGACTAGGTCAGGTCAAGTCAATCTTTCCTCTCTTGTTTTTCTTAAATTAGAACCAGTTTAGGTTCTAGGTTGGCCGAGTTCCAAGTCAACCCACTAGGTCAGTCTTGGTTTTATAACTAGAGTTGTTATAATATTATTAATTTTAACGCTAAATATAAACTAAATTAAAAAAACAATATCTAATTATTTAAAAAAATGTAGAAGTTTGATAGTAATATATATTAAGAGTAAAATAGACTTTTTATATTTTATTATATTTTGTCCATCATAACCAAATAGGATACATAGATAGTCATTTTGTCTTGTACACCATTACTGAACTTAATTTTATTTGTCTTCTTTTTGTCTCTATTGTCAATATCTCTTCTGTTCTAAACTAGTAAACAAATACTACCTAATAAAATAAATTTTATTTGGAATTCCAGTCTTTATCCTTGAAAATATTTCAAACATAAACATTAATTTAAACTTTAAAAATTAATTCCACAAAGAAAACTTTTACAAACTTAAACGGTGAATCAATGTATCTATATTCTAATTCACTGCACGTGGCAACCATATAATTCATTGAGAAAAGCCGTGGTCATTGGTCGAGATTTCAGTCAAAACCACCATGAACCATTGGGACCTACGTTCCAATAGCGTCAAGACTTTGTTGCTACTATGTTTTGTCGAACAAGTCAAATGAAACAAACCATAAGCTCCAAAGCGCCGCCGAGCTATTCTCCTCCCTCCGTGTACTTTGGAATTAATATTAAAACTGACAAAGGTCTTGCAAAAGGATCTTTCCTGTTGGCTCCTCGAATTGGGGAACCTCCCCACCCAGCCTCCACTCACTGAATCGGAGTAGTTAAAACATAGGATAAGCAACTAATTATTATACTGAATCAGACAACCAAAGGACTATTGGATTCTCCCTTTGCTTTGCTAGGCTGTAATGCAAGAGCACGCATTTCTCATCGTCGGAAGTTATTAAATTATATGGAAACGTGCAAAGTTCGAAGAATCTCCCACGTTGCTTTCGAATCCCAACTGTTCATGGTGTTGGTTAATTATGACCTTTGCCTTTGCGTTGATTCATTGGAAGTACTGTGGGAAAATATTATTAATTCCATGCTCGCAGCTTATGAAGAAACATTCCCATGGTTTACAAGGTGATTCTATAGTCATGAGATCAATGGCCGATTTATTCGTAAATTCCGGAATAAATCATATTTATCTTTTGATCTTTTTCATATTTATCTTTTGAATAAATTGTGCTGATTTATTGGTAAATTCCAGAACAAAATAGACATCGAAAATAAAAATACGTTGAAAAAAGAAGAAAAAAAAACCCATTAATGCTAAATATAATCTTATACAATACCTGTAAAGTTTGAAATATTGTTCTGTATATTTATTCATGCTTTACAACTAGTATATATAATACAGAGAAATGAAATCACGATCCAAGAATAAAGCCTAAACAATTGCTAACGGAAAAATAATTCCTAAACATAAGCTTCTAATAACTGGACAATGAGTTATATATGGAATGTGAAGATATATGTGCAGATATGGCGTTGATGTGCAGATATAACGTTGATACTCCCCCTCAAGTTGGAGCATGGAGATCCGTAATGCCCAACTTGCGTGATAATGCTTAGAAGTGGTCTCGTCCTAAAGCTTTGGTGAAAATATCTACAAGCTGATTGGAGGTTGATATGTGTCTGGTGGTGATGAGGCTGGATTGTAACTTCTCACGAACAACATGGCAATCAATTTCTATGTGTTTTGTACGCTAGTGGAAAACAGGATTCTGAGCAATGTGAAGACCCGCCTAGTTGTCACAGTATAAGAGCATGGGGTTGGAATGGTGAACGTCGAGATCATGAAGAAGTGTTTTAATCCATGTGAGTTCACAAGTAGTGGAAGCAAGAGCCCGATACTCAGCTTCAGCAGAAGAACGAGAGACGGTCTATTGCTTCTTCGTACGCTAGGAAATAGGACTAGTGCCAAGCTGAATAAAAAAACCTGTCGTGGATCTGCGAGTGAGTGGACAACTAGCCCAGTCTGAATCAGAGTAAGCTGAGACTTGAAGATTGCTGGAAGCAGGAAAGAATAAACCCTGGCCTAGAGTGAATTTAATATAACGAAGAACACGGACAGCAGCATCATAATGGGGCTGTCATGGCTAATGCATAAATTGGCTCAGAATACTGACTAAAAACACGATGTCAGGACGGGTGATGGTAAGGTAGATGAGACGCCCAACAAGTCATCGAAAAGAGCTTGGATCAGGAAGAAGATCATCATCAGCATTGTTAAGCTTCAGATTTTGTTCCATAGAAAAAGCAATGGGACGAGTACCAAGATGGCCACTGTCAGCAAGAATGTTCATAGCATGGAGAAATAACCAAAGGAATTAAAGGTTTGGTTTAGTTTTGATGAAATCAAAATCTTCACAAACTCATCTTCTTCAACAGATTAACGATCTATGATTTGGCACATATAAGCTGCCTGCAAATCTGTAGCGTATGAAGCCAGAATCGGGAGGATCAATTCCTACCAGTCAGAAAAACAAATCAGTCTCACGCATCCCTGTCCCTTTTAAGCAGAGAGATTCAAGAAGCTATGCAATGGTTGTTCGTGCGGGTAATGATGCTGTCCAGGAACCCAAAAATAACAGTGGAACTGTACCATTGGTCATACATAATCCCTCTGGGGGAGGAGGTTGCTTGGATGAAGAATAGTCTTTTGGGTGTATTTAGTGAAGGTACCAATTACCAAGATATAAAGCAATCTTTAATTTATGGGCCCTTTTGAAATACAAGTGGCACTATGGGGTATTTATTTTGACGAATTACGACCTTGCATTGCGACTGATGGTCCTATTGACAGATTTGCTTGGATTGAAGTTACTGCCAGTGCCAGTTATAGGCTGGAATGCATGCAGCTAGTCTAGCAGAACTTCTTTCGGCTTATGGCGGAATTATAGGCTTTGATAGTTTTCGATATAGTATTCTTGGTCATATTAACTTGTTAATTGGAACAAGACAGGGCAGATTCCTCAAGGAGTCCATTATTCTACGGCTCAGTGGCATTGACTATCACATTCACATTGGGAAGCTCGATCCACTTTATATTAGGTGGCTAATTCCTTTAAAAAGTTTTTTTGTTTTTGATAAAGATGAAAATTCTCTGATGTTTAAATAAATATCTTTTTAAAAAGAAAAATATAAATATTCTAGAAAAAAATATTCTAAAAAATATATTTATAATAGAGAATGAAGATTGTGAATTTTTATTTTAAAAGTTTCATGGTATATTTATAACCTATTTGAAGATGAAGACTCATTAATACTTAAATAAGTATCTTATTTAATGAGTTCATTTTATATTTTGTCAATTTTGTTATTGAGTTGAAAATTTCTGTAAATATATAGAAATTTGAATTTATATAGATAATTGATAATGATTTAAGAGTATTATTAAAATAAATTGAATAAATTTAAGATAAATTAATGTTAACTTATTTATTTAGTTTATATAATTAATTAATATATATTCTTATGAATAGAATGAATAGATTTGATATAAATAACAAATATAATTTATTTTTTTTTGGGATGTACCAATAGATTTAGCGTGTCCAATTAGGAGCATAGGTTCGTACTCAAAGCAAATGGAGAAGAGAAGTTTAAGCCCAAGTCCATCAGAGGTTAGTGTGTTAAAGGCCCGCACAAATCTAAAGTCCTGTTGATGACCAGAGAGGAATGTTAGGAATTATTGGATTTTCGAGAATAACAAACCGGATTGAAATAAGTTGTTGGATATTGCTCTGCGTGGACTAGCTTTATGGTGAAAGATACGTGTTTTGATGTTTGAAATTATAGGGGTGATTGGTTTTTAAAATATTTTTTATTTAAAAATATTTTAAAAAAAATATTTTTTTTATTTTTTAAAAATTATTTTTGACATCAGCACGTCAAAATAATTTGAAAATATTAAATAAATATTAATTTAAAATAAAAAAAATTAATTTTTTTCAAAAACACTTTTAAAACGTAAAAGAAAAATAAAAACTTTTTATGCACAGTCAACAACTTGTTTATAAGATTGGAAAGCATTTTAGGCTGGGCAAATAAGTAATGTCCAAGTATCTTTTATTTAATCTTTGCATCTTGTATATTTTTCTTTCATGCTTTTCTCACATCTTGTTTTAGTGTAAGAAGGATAGTATCTTCGTATTTATTTTCATCCAAAATTAATACCATTCTCTTAATGGTGTTATGGCTTTCTAATAATTAAAGCTCTCGATTATTATAAAAATTATATATATATATATATATATGATAAATACATGGGACTAGATTGATGGAAATAAGTCTAAGAAGTTCGTTGGAAAGGCAAGCATGTGATCTTGGAGTCCAATTGGGGCTCGTAAGTCCAATCTGAAAATCTTATTCCGAGCTCCACAATCTGATACTGATTGAAAAGCCATCAGAGGCTTATTTGGAGATTAAATGCCTACTTTCATGTATTTTTAGAGATTTCATTAGCCAAACATGTCCAAATTGCTCCTATTTTATAACTATATATTTCTGGTTTATCATTTATAATGAATTAATGAGTAATTAATAAATGATTCCATATTTTACCACCAAAAGATCAGTTCTATCTCACACGCACATATACACTCGCATTCTCAAACATTTTTGCTTCTGTGTGGTATAGCTTTGAGTATCGGGATGCTCTGTCAACAGTTTGCATGCCCCATGCAACCGTTAATTTTTATATGCTCCTTCATTTAAAAATTACTTCGAGAGCAAACGTATCTTGCTCTGATCTGATATACTATTTAACCATTCCAATCTAATTGAAATCAGAAATAATTAAGGCCACGACCAGCTAAAACCAATATGAATGGTGCCCAAGTCCCACCGTTCACATTGTCAATTGATACTCTTTCTTTCTATTCCTATTTCTTTAATGCAAAATGTTTGCGTTTCTTGTCCTGAGGCTATAGAAGCATGTTATAATAAAAGTCAAGAGGTAAGGTGGTCAGCTTTCCAACCACAAACCTTGAGAGTGCTGGCTTGCAGCTTTTTGAATGCATGTTATTGTTTGATGCTAACCGGCGCCTGAGTTCATAGCGGCCAATACCACATCGCCTCGAAAGTTGTTTTGGCTTTTAAGCTTTATAGTCGGCACTGACATCCTTTTGGTCTCCCTATAATTTTTCTCTAAAAGTATATGCTGATGCTTTGGAATATGACTCTGCTATCTTCATGTTGGCTCACCTAAAACTAGCTAGGTTTGTTTACTTTGCTGTGTGAAAAAAATATATATATATATATATATATATATATATATATATATATATATATATATATATATATATAGGGTGAATCTGGTGGGATGACTTCTTTATGTAATTTAAAAGGGATATGTTTTTTTTTTTTAATAAAAAAGGCAGTCTTATATCAACTTTTATGGATCGACTCCAATTTCTCTTCTATTGAGACGTGAACAAGGCATCCACATTTATCAAGTCTACTACAAGTGGACCTGCTCTGAATTTTATTTTATTTTTTTTTTTTTTTTTTGCATAAAAAAACAATGTTTAGAAAAAGATTAAAATTCCTTTTAAAAAAAAACTCCAAAAAAAGGGCTGAAACAATTCGGATTAACTCATCAAACTTACAGTCTAAGTTATGAGATCAGGATAACCTGATTAAAAAAACAAAAAAAAATCACAAAGCCCAATTTAAAAAAAAAATTCAATGTTGAATGATAAAATCAGAAAAGAAAATAATTAAAAAAAAATTGATATCAACCCATGTCAACTTCTCAAACTCATGACTCGAATCATTAGATTAGAAGTACCCTATCTAGAAAAACCATGAAACTCAATTCCCGGCCGATCAAATATTGAATAATAAAATTTAAAAAAAATCAATTATACAAAAAGATCCAAAAAAAAATAATAATAATTAAAAGAATGAGAATCAAAATCAAATAAATAAATAAATTAGAGGGAAACTATAAATTTTTTATTGAATAGTGAAATTCAAAAGAAAAATCAATTTAACAAAATAATCAAAAAATAAAACATTCAAAAGAATAGAGACCAAATTAGAAGAAAAAAATAACATATCACCAATTGGGATTGAATGATGAAATTGAAAACAAATTGAGATTTTATAAAAGAGCTAAAAACAAAAATTAAAAATCAAAATAATAAGAACTGAAGTTCAAATCTCAATATATAAGAGAACAAATTTGAAAATTTGCATGACTAGTGTGCTTTTCGAGATGAAGAAAGAAAAAAGTGGGAGGAGAACAAAAAAAGACCATTAGTGTCGCAACGCCACTCCACCACCACCATGCGCCTCCCGAAAAGTGCAAGTGTCTCCCACCAACCACTTTTATTTTTTTATTATTATTTATATTTATTAAAATACTAAATTTCCCTTCATCCAACTTCATTATGATGAAAAACCCAAGATGAAAATACAAATAAAAGCCCGTAGATGTTAGTTTAAGATTTTTTTTTTTTTTTGTCAAGGGTATTTTAGTTGTATTTGTACCCGATCAATTTGGTGATGAGTAATGGACCTTATGAAAAGATTTCACTGACCCCAATGGCCAATTCAATAATTTTTTTATAAGAAGAGAAAGATTATCATTACATTGTTTCAATAAATAATGTTTTCACTCATAGTGAACAATGTTTTCCCAAAACCTATTAGGTTTTGTTAATTTACTAAAATTATTTTTCTTACAACTAAGTAAAAACTAAAATATGAGTAGTAAGATATAGTTATGTTTGGTGGTCTAAGATCATTGTATCCTAAACATCATTACTAAACTTGATCTAATATAAGGTTTGGGTTATGGGTTGGGCAGGTAACCCAAATCAATCCCAAAGAAATTTTTAAAATAAAGTCAAAATGATATCGTTTAGAAAAAAAAATATTTTTTTAAATCATTGGATTTTGATTGGGTCAATTAGGTCACGAGTAAACCTGAGTTTTTTATCAAATTATATTAGATCAACTCTCTTATATTTTTGTGAAACCTGAATTGTCCAAGTTTCAAGTCGACCAATTGAGCATGAATAGATTTAATAACAATGATCCTCTAACATATACAAAGATACCCCTCTCTTTTTTATTATTTAGCTCAAATAACTAGACACCTCTCTATGTTGCTCAAATAACTGGAACAACTAATACACCAAAAAAAATGTTAAAATATATTAGATGATTACAAATATTTAAAGTTTTTGTGGCTCTAATCTATATACTTGATTTGTGGCTACATATAAGTAAAATAATGAAAGAATTTTGTTAGATTATATTGCCAAAATAAGTATGGTAAGAGTATATATAAACCCCTTGTATTCATACAATTCAATATATATATATATATATATCTCATAAATATATTTTCTCTTCTATTTTTTTCTATGGTATCAAAGCCTTTTAAGGGATTTTCTTTTCTTTTATGGTTGGTTTATTTCTTTTCTGGTGAGCCTCAGTTCAATTTACCAGTTTCTATTTGGATCATACCACTTTTTAAGGTTTTCAAACATGTTTTGTCAATTTTTCTTGTCATTCGTTTTACCCAATTTAGCCTCTACAATAAGGTTTTCTCTTATACTATGTAGGCCTTTTCTTTTCATCACTTGGGGTTGTAATTCGTGTTAGAAAGTAATATAAAATTATATCTTGGGACTTTACCTAACAGCTTAAGTTGTTGGATCGAGATGGTTCTTTGACATGATATCAGAGCCTTATTGACAAAGTGGTCATGAGTTCAAATCTCACCACTTCCATTTTATTTGATAAAAATTAAGCACAAGGTAGTGTAAGTCTATGCAAGTTTCAAGCCCAAAAGGTTTTCACTTAAAGGTGTGTGTTAGAGAATAATATAAATTATAACTTGGAGTCTCGTCTAATAGCTTAAGTTATTGGGTTGAGATGGTTATTTGACACAGTATCAAAGCATTGATGACCAAACAGTTACGAGTTCGAATCTCACCACTAATTAAACATAAGAGCTTCCACTTAAGGGGGTGTGTTAGAAAGTAATATAAAATATTATATTGGGGTCTTACCTAACAATTTAAGTTATTGGGTTGAAATGGTTCTTTGAAAATTCGGTCAATCTATTCATTATTACATTGCTTAAATGCATGTTGTTTGGGATCAATTAGCCTTTTTTATCCTACTTAAAAACATCCAAGTGATGCTTCCAAATTCACAACATATCGAGACCATCTATCGGTAATGTAATTTCTTATGAATCTAACTAATGAATTTGAGTTCATTCATGCCTCTATTCTTCATAGAGATATTTTTTTCCCAACTAGAAGTCATGGTTTCTAATTTTTTGTTGGAAGAAACTTGGCTTGCAACATTGAAATCCAAACGACTTCTCACCGCTACTAACAATATTTTTGCTGCATATTTTAAGGTATCCATGACATGTTGTTGATTGTTCTAAGTTGTAGAATAAGAGACAATATATTTTTTTGCTACACATTTTAAGGTATCCAAGATATGATGTTTGTTGTTACCCATTTTGAGGGCCCACATAAACAAAAAAAATAAAAAAAATATTGGAAGAAAAAAATATATATCAATAAGAAGAATAACTAGAATACCCAAGAAATTATCGAAGATTGACTGAGAAAGATCCAATATACAAGAAAAAAAAAATTCAGTAGTCTATTTCTAACTGATGAAGACCCTATTTACAAAGAAAATTCAATTTAAGGAGGAAAAATTAAAATTTGATGTTTAAAGACTCAATTAGAATTCTTCAAGGTTTATTCAAATTTATTGCAGGCTTAATTGTAAGAAAAAAATGATTTTTAAAAGTCAAATTAGGCTTTAATTGGAAGAAATTAAAGTCTGAGGGTCGAATTGCAATTTTTAGGAGTTAATTTGATCAAATCAAGGGCTTAATTGCGTAAATATTGAATATTATCACCTCTTAAGCATCCTACTTAAGGTAGATTACATTGCTGATTTTATCTTAAATTGCTAAAGGCTTGTTTTGTTTTTTTTTTATGGCCTTCTTATGATATTCTTGATTTTGGTGTTACTGAATATTCATCTATGAATATTTCCAACTCTGGCATTGGTAAATATTACATAACCCAAAAAATATTGTATTATTGACTATAGTGCTAGTGAATAAATCCGTAAAATTTAGATTAAAAAGGAAAAAGAACCTATTTTTTATTTATTTTTAAAAAAAATATAAATCAGTTCCAATAAATATACAAACAGTCCAAATATTATACAAAAACAACAAACATGTCTCAAATGTTACAACATTATAGCAATATTGTCAGGAAATCATTTGAGGTCATGAATCAACCTTCTGAAGGCTAGGAATTAATTGGGGAGGCTGTTGTAACCAAGGAAATATTTCTGGACATGGGAATAGTGGCGACGCATGGATACACGTGTCGCTGTCTCTGTCGGCGCTTAGCTTCACATGTCGTCGTCGTTTGAAGAACAAAAGTTGGTGCACCTGACATGACTCTTTCCCTTCTTCCTTTCTCTGTTGGCGGTGAGTATCACCGCTACCTACAAAACAAAGAACTCAACACACAATAGTTGTTTTTATTTTTTTATTTTACAGATCTGCTTTTATTTTCTTCCTCGAGGGTTCATTTTTTTTTTTTTGTCACTCTCCCTCTCTACTGGTTTATGTGGTGGTTGACTTAAATTAGTGTTTGTTATGGGAGGAAGAATGGCAGAGCTAGTTGAGGTTGGGCTCGTTTGGAGCCCACTGTGATGTTGATTTTGTTGAGGAGGCTATCATAAGGAAATGGGACGACGGCGTTCCTAGGTCTAGAGGTTTTACTAGTGTTACCTACGAGGATAGAGAGAAACACCAGTCCTTTGAAAAGCTCTCGATGGTTGGCACTGTTGATCAGCGAAGGGAGATGAGAGAGATGCCATAGTTCAGCAAGGAAAACTATTGTGCAAGGAATTATGGGTGTATGGCACTATAGATCTATGTGAGAGACAGGTGAAGGGAGAGATGAAAGCTAGTGTTGTTGTCTTCGTGGGTTGAGATGTGGATTTGTAGGTGGTTATAGCTGGAAGAGAAAAATAAGGGTGTGCCTCAGGGAAGGGAGAACTGTGACAGTGAGGGTCGGTTTTTTTTAAAAGTTTCAACTTTTTTGCAAAATGCATGTTTGAAAAATGAAACTTAGCTTTGGCATATTAGACTTGGGCATGTAAACTTTGATAGCTTGAAGATGATGGCACAAAAGGATATGTTGAAGGGTTTATCATCCATTATACATCTAAATCAGTTATATGAAGGACGTTTAGTGGGTAAGCAATTTTGCAATAGCTTTCCAAAGGAGTCTACATCAAGAGCAAGTCAACCCCTACAAGAAATACATATCGATGTTTATGGTCCTATTAAACCATGTTTATTTGGTAAATTTTTGTTTTTTCTACTTTTTATTGATGATTATAATAGAAAAACTTGGGTATGCTTCTTAAAATAAAAGTCTAATGTGTTTAGTTGCTTTAAGAAGTTTAAGGCATTAGTGGAAAACAAAAAAAGTTGTTATTCTATAAAATCACTTAGGACAGAAAAGGGGTGAATTTTGTTCCAATGATCTTATTGAGTATTATAAAGATCATGATATAAAAAACCTCCTAACGGTGCCTAAATCCCCATAATAAAATGGTGTGATGAAGAGAAAGAATAGAAGCATTCTCAACATGGCAAGAAGCATGCTCAAAACCAAGAAGATGCCTAAAGAGTTTTATGCCAAAATTATATATTGTGTTATTTACTTGTCAAATAGATGTCCTAACAAAGGCTTGAATAGCATGACTTCACAAGAAGCATGGAGGGGAAGAAATACAAAAGTTTCCCACTTGAAAGTTTTTTGGAGCATCGGTTATTGATGGGGACACCGAACCGGAAACATTGGTTATGCGCGTGTATAATTATAGACGATGGAGGATAGCCCAAACCATTGAGAAATTGGGCTTTAGCTTATGTTTTTGGGCTTAATTCATATGGACTTTTAGTTAAGGTTTATGAATTTGGTTTTATTTGTTGGGTTGG
>Ga0325401_1005719_pt1 | contig 11954 bp, 3 predicted proteins | sample PopdelMetagenome_FD_205666 | JGI IMG/M metagenome (GOLD analysis project Ga0325401, IMG submission 205666) | Populus deltoides microbial communities from Bellville, Georgia, United States - Xylem-PdKOR-R2 | ecosystem: Host-associated > Plants > Phyllosphere > Stem > Wood/Secondary xylem | place...
GTGAAGCCACCCTGACCTTTTTTCCTCATCGATCCAGTGCATTATAATTATATTTTCATATTAGATTTTTTAAAACTATGATTCTCCCTATGAAATTGTATATAAACCCCATTGGCATCTCAAAGTAATTATTTCCATGGTTGCAGTGATAATATTATTATACAAATACTAAAAACAATGATGTTTTTAGTATAGAAATATCAGCATAATTATAAATTTTGCCATATTTTTTTGGTGGTAAAATTATAATTTTTTTATATTTTAAAAAACATTTTTTCTTATTTTTTTTTCTGTATATACTTGATATTTTTATCATTTTACACTTGGTCCATTTATCACTATTTTTTTCTTATCTTTATTTTTTGTAATATTTTTTTAGTTTTTTCTATTTTTTCTTTACACTTTTTTTGAAAAAAATATTATTTCTTATTTTTTATATTTTAAATATTTATCACTCTATACTTGATCTAGCTATTTATACTATTATTTTTGTTCTTATCTTTATTCTTTTGTAATTTTTTTTTAAGTTTCTTTCTTTTCATTTTTTTTTGAAAAAATATTATATAAAAACAAAGAAAATAGTGTTTCACTTAATCAATTGCAGTATTGTTTCATTCTTCTATTATGTTAAAAATTAGCTTGAGATCTTATATGTTTTTATTAACGCATATGATCTTTATTATAATTTATTATATGTAAGATTCAACTTTTTGATTCATGATTATATTTTTTGCTCGATATTAAAAAACAAGTTAATAACATATACATAATAATTCTTTTGCATTAGAAAAAAAATTAGTGGAACCGCAGCGAGGCGAGTTGAACAAGCATGTTAACACCTTATTTTTTGTATTTAATGGCACAAATAATTTTTTATATGTTCAATTAAATGTATATGTAGACTTTTTAATGTATAATTAATTTTTTAAAAAATATATATTTAATAAGCTTGGATGGTTATTTGTTTTTTTTTAAAAAAAACAAATAACCAAGACCTGACCCACGGTGAGTGATGATCTGTGTTCATGTAGGGCATTGAAATATAGCTGGCAGTGAGTTTTGCACGATCGAGAGGGTGATCTCAAGCTTGTCGACATGTATTGATGACCAATTGATCAATGTATCAGTCTGTTGTAGGCTAGGCTATATATCTTCCCTTCCATATATTATATATACATGCCATCAAAGCCTTACTCTCTGTGCATGCCAGAAAGAACTGTCACGTTGAAGGTATCAAGGGATCTAGAGCCGCTGCTAGTACTGGGCATCTTGCACTGATTTATAGCGATGGAACCCACCAGCACAAGTACTACTCTTCCAAGATGTCTTCAGCGGTGAAGTGCATGGAGGCATGTATGGTCGAGGAGGAAGCACTTTTCTAGCATGTCTATACCTGTTTGTCAGCAAGAGCAATGCCAATGTCTTGTAGCATCTTCCATAGGCATGTGGACATGAAGCCTTTAGGGCATATCATTAATTAAATGTGTCCGATGCATCCCTTCTCGTTCAGACGCCCATTCCATCTGTGATCTAGGGTTTGTGACAAGCTCCATTTTTGAGACCCACATGTCCCAAGCTGCCTCCTTCTTCAATCTAACAAAACCCTCCCATGTTTTTTACCCATAATATATATATATAGTCCAATCCAAGGGTTTGTATTCATCCTGCCCAAATGGCCAAACCCCATGACACGTCGTTGGTACAAGTCAAGACTCGACACCGAAGGAGTGAATTATAAGAGAGATAAAATTAATTCAAGGTTTGTATTTTTCTTGGTTGCTAATTGGTGCTTGAATTTGCAACTAGCACAATTACTCCTTAAAGTGTCACTTTATTAACCCCTAAGGTTTGCTATTTTTTCATTTTTAGATTTAATTTTTTATGGCCAGTATTTAGAGGAGTTTTAAGGGGCGTGCAGCGTGAATAAAAACTAAGGTTTTTAAGTTCTAAAAATATAACTTGAAATTGCATAGACTTAGAGAGAAAATTATGATATTTTTTAAGAGAAATTTGTAATTCAATAATATAATATTAAAACAACACTCTAATTGTATCTAATTTGAGAAAACCTGTGTGTCGGATGATCGACAAAGCAATCCCTTACATATCTGTGCTTGTAGAATCATTAAATAAATTTTGAATATAATTTAATAGTCGAATATATATAGAATTATAGTTATTTTTGTTGGACTTCATGTTTGATTTATCCAAGTTTCCTAGTGAACTTCTTTTCATGCTTAGTCTTCTCTATGTGATCCATAAACATATATATTTGCAACATGTTCCAAGTTAAATTTATTCTTCTTGACATATAAAACTGATATAAAGATATATCTTTAAAATTTCTACTAATAATCTCAACTAACATATAAATTTATATGAAAATATGTTTGATTGATTCATTAGTAGAATAACAAAACCCTAATCATCTAACCACACGAAATTAAACCTCATTGCTAGACTAGTCAATCAGAATCCGGCTAACCAAATGCATAAAACAATGGGATAGAGAGTTATGTGAACTATCCCAAAAATTAAAAGACAAGTGCACACGTGAAGGTCTCAGTGGAGAACTTTTGCAATGCATGCATGGATCATAGTCTTCAATGGATTAGCTCGGTTCTTGTCACTGAGGACTAGCCCTAGCTAGGATGCTAGTGTAGGACAGTAGGAGTACTACACACAGACCCTCAATAATAGAGATAAGGATTAATTAACAATCATGGAGTCTTTTATTAAAATTTAGTGTCCAAATACGTAGTTGTCCATCTTATAGTAGATGTAACTCATCACTTGGTTAGGTGAATATGTTGTCCACACAAGAAGCAATTTGAGAAACCTCTCAAAGAATTCTTGAAATGTCTAAGTCATAACAAAAGCAGATTGAATGATTTTAATGCATCATAAAAGAATCTCTTAAAAGTTATTGAACAATCTTATCAGTACTCTTGACCCCTTTGGATTTTTCTTCAATAGTAAACACGTTCTAATGCTAGTTTCTGCATGTTAGAACTTCTTTTAAGCAAATTGTCTTAATCAAAATTAGCTCATCCATGAAAAATACTTTCGTACAACCTCCTTTCATGTTCGAATGACCCGGGATATATGAAAATTTGAGAAAAACAAAATTCCCTTGTCATTCGGAGGCCAAGTTATCTCCATGATTGAATTAAAAGGGTTGTTAAATGTATGCAATTTTTATTAAATCTAGTTTAGCACAATGAGTTGATCCATAACCTCATCAAGGTTGTATTTCTAACTCGAGTTATATTTCATAGATTGATGAGAGTTGACCCGATAAATAAATTCATGATCCAATTAAAACCCAATTTAATTTTTTAGCTTTTTTAAAAACAATGTCATTATTTTGGTTGATCTAAGTTCACTTGTTTCATACATGACTTGAGATTTGTGTCACTACCAGAAAATTATCAAACAACAATGGAATTACAAACATAATATTTTTCATCATTAATTACTAATGAAATTGTTGATGGAATAAAAATTATTAAAAAATCAAGAAATATTATTTGATATAGTATAAGTGTATTTCCTTCCCTCCAGTGCCCGTTTGCGTTTTATTTTTTGGGTTTCTGATCCAAATTGTTCGGTATAGTATAGATTATGTTTTGCCTTCACAGTAATCTCCTATGCTCTGTGTTTCTATAAAGGATGTGTGGAGATTGAGAATCAGTCGACAAACAAAAAATGAAATCGGAGTGATTGAAAAGGAATTCTGGACATGCTAATGGCAGAAAATCAAGATGATAAGCAAGATTAAAATTTAAAGGAAAATTCAGTCAGCGGAGGGGGGAAATAATCTGAGACATGCAGCAGCAAATATTGATTTTTTCCTTCATCTTCACAAAACATAATCTATACTATACCGAACAATTTGGATCAGAAACCCAAAAAATCAATAAAATATTTCATCGGTGGTATTCAATTTTTTTTAGTGGTGAGTTGGGTCATGAGTTTTAATAACTTTGATTAGAATAAATAGTAATTAGAAAAAAAGAAAAAAGAAAACTATACACCACCACGTGAACTCTCCTATGTGATTAATTGAGAAGAACAGAAGAGGTCAGAGAGCGACAAGAAACGCAAAATGGACAGGTAGGAATTGAGGAGGAGGGGGTGGCCCTCAGCCATTCATCATCATCATCATCCAAAGACATGAAATGGTGTGGACTTAGGGCAAGCAGTAACTAATGTGTCTCAAGTTTGTTTGTCAATGAACGGTTACACAATGGTTATTTTGGAGACTTTATAAAAGACATGAGCACTCTGGCAAGAAAACCCTATTACTCGGACCTCCATTACTTTACTACAATATATATATATATATATATATATATATATATATATATATATATATAGAGAGAGAGAGAGAGAGAGAGAGAGAGATACCTTTCGGGACATTCAATAAAGCCCATCTCTTCCATCACTGTCCTCCTGTACCATAAGACACTCTTCCTTTTCACCCTGGCCACAAAACAGATAAAAGAAGAAGAAGAAGAAGCCCTCTCCCATAATAATAACTCTCTTACGTTAATAATAATAATAATAATAATAATAATAATAATAATAATAATAAATAATAATTCTCATAGATGCGAGCTTGCTTTGAGTGAGGCTTTTGGTACTATATACGCAAATTAAAGCTTGTTAAAGGAATGTTGCCAAGAGAAAATTTATAGAGTAATTTGTGTTTGTACTTGGCAAAACAGTGGCTGTACAAAGTCTTTCATCTATATATTACAAAAAATAATTAAACTAGTTAAAGGGGAAAAAGGCATCTCAGTATTATCACAATTTAGGCTACGGTGTATATATATATATATATATATATATATATATATATATATATATATATATATATATAGACACACACGCTAACATTGGCTATTTAACATACGCTCTATCATCGGTCATATTTAAAAAAAAATGGTTTAATGACTTTTTCAATATATTTTTTATATAAAAATATTCAAAGTATAAATTAAAAATTTTATTCAACATCTAATCAAATAAACTAATAATCATTAATATAAATAAACAAAAAAAATCATTAACAATAACTAAAAAAGAAATTAAAAAAATTAAAAGATATACGTAGATCAAGATATTTGATCTCATAAAATAAGATATTTACCTGTTTGTGTCTTCTAAATTTATTTATTAAACTAAAAAAAAGATAATAAAAATAAAAATACATATAAAATTGATTGAGTAAAAAAAATGAAAAAAATATTATGAAAGGCTAAACATATTTAAAATATTATTTTAAAATAAATATTTTTATAAAATAAAGCTTATCTATATAAAATGAAGATAAATTCTTCAAAAATTAAATACAAAACAAAACATTAAAAAAAAACCTTTATTCAAAAAACTCTTGCAAAACTTATGGCCTAGCCATGAGACCGGTATAAACTGGTAGAAAAGAAATTAAAGATAAACACAAAACCACTCTTTTTCTATAAAAAAAAAATAATGCAGAATGATAAAATCATAAAAGAAAATGAAAAAAAAAGGATTCCTAACTATATCCTCTTAAAACTCGTAACTCATGTCATTATATAAAAAATACAACAAATGAAAAAATAACAAAGTTTAATCCCCAACAAATCAAATACCGAATGATGAAAATGGAGAAAAAACCAATCACATAAAAAAATTAAAAAACTGAGAGTGAATATCAAAATAAAAAATAAATTAGAGAGCATCAAGAAAGTTTAAATTGGAGAGTTAAATCGAAAAGAAAAAAAAACTTTAACTAAAGAAAAAGGAAATCAAAAGAATGAGGAATAAATTTTAAAAAATAAAACAACATAAATTTTGATTAAAGTATGAAATTGAAATCAACAAAACTTTAACAAAAGAGCTAAGTAAAAAAAAAATCAAAATCAAAAGAATAAGGATCGAATTAGAAAAAAATAATATATGATAGATTGTAATTTAAGAACTAAATCAAAAACATTAAAAACTTTTCTAAAAGGTTTATGGAAAAAAAATAAATGATAAAAAATAATAGGGATTGAATTTGAAAAACAGAAAGAAAAGAACAAACATGCACTTTCTCTAGAAGAAAGAGAAAAAAAAAAGAAAAAAATAAACATCCATCAGCGACAAACCGCCCGTCAACTACCATCACACACCGCACTAGGAGAAAGATGAAGAAAAGGAGCTTCCAATGACATGACGAAACAATATATTTGAGCACCCGAAGATGCCCCACATACCACCCAGAAGGTGCAGGTGTCACACACGCGCAAATGCATGAGGAAAACGTGCCTATAATTTTCTGATTAAAAAACAATTATTAAGCATAAAAGGTTTAAAATACCTTTCATGATTTTGAAATCAACTAAAAAACCAAAGTAAAAAGACGAAATCACCCCTGAACACACGCCTTTATTTTTTTATTATTCTAGGGGCAAAAAAGTTATTTGATTGTTCTTAAAACAAAAAAGGAAAAATTCCAAAATATCCTTTGTAAATAGATCTATTTTTTTTCTGAGGATAAATAAATCATTTCACTCTTTCAAAAAAAAGTAAAGAAGACAAAAATACCCCTTAACAATCCTTTAATGACCAATAGGCCATTGAAAAAGATCGAATTACCCTCCAAACCATGGAATCACGTTTTTTCTTAAAAGGACAAAAGCATAATTTAATTGTCTCAATGAATAGTCTCTTGTGTCTGTGTGCACAATGATTTTTATGGTGTTTTGACAACGCGCTTTATTGTTTCTATTAATAAAACAAAAAATATTGTTTCTCAAACTTACTAATTACTTAAACTCTTTATATTTAGTTAACGTCACTGTTATTTAATTTAGCTTAGCTTCATGGGTTGATCTAGGATCCGGTAAATCAGCCCACTAACCGAGGTTGGGTCTAAAAACGTTAACTTAAAGTTGACTTAGTTTCACTTGATCAACTAGATGAATTAACTCGCGACCCAGTTGAAAACTATTAATTTTTTTTAAAAAATCAAAATGACATTGTTTTAATTTTTTTTAAAAAAAATTTTGATCAACCGTGTACAAATCGAGGTTAACCTACTTAACACATGACCCGAGCCTTGTGTCAAGTCGACTCCCGAGTCAAGTTTAATAACTATGGTTGAGATTTTTAATTTTTAAATTATTAATAAATACTCTAAAAGACATGAGAAAAATATTGTTCCCCATGTCATGTCATTGATCATCAAAGAACAAATCAATGTGGATTGCCACAATGATTTGTCTTTTTTAAGTCTTTTTTTATAATTATTACACACTTATAGGTCTAAATTAATGGCCAATTAAAACACATTTATTAAGAAAGAGCAAGATTCAAGGCTAGGGGACTAAGATGGAAAAGGTGGCAAAAGAATACGTTTTCTTCTTCTAAACTTTAGGCAAAACATACACTTTGGTCCTCAAATTTTTCAAATTATAAAGTTTAAGTCCTTAATAATTTATAAAATTCAATTTTAGTCTCAAACTTTATTTTTTGGTTCTTGATTTGAGAGAGAAGAGAGAAAGCGACCAAATTTTGATAGTGGAGAGAGAAAATCATGGTTGAGACCGATTCCGGCCATGAAAACAGGTGGTTTTTGTGTCAATGAGTTTCTTTTAATGGAAAAAGTTTATTTAAGGTGTTTTTTCTTTTTTAAACTTGCTTGCAATCATAGATCTGAACCCAAAAGGATTTTTTTTATTTCGAATTAATTGTGGGTTTTAGAACCAATTTCTAGGTTGTTAAAGATATGAATATGTTTTAAAGGTGTTTAGAGTGTTTTTTTTTTTTTCGGGTTGAAATATGATTGAAAATGGGATTCTCTAGGTGTAAAACAATTTTAAATCTCTAAATCTCAATTAAACATTTTTAAGAAAAAAAATATAGCTAGTAATCTCTAAATCTCAATTAATAATTAAATTGGCCACACTAATCGCATTTACCATCTGATACATACCCCATCATCACTAATCTCTTTTTGATTGAAATGATTAAACCAAGTGTTCTTTGATTGTGGGGAACCCAAATTGTCATTATTTTCGCATTAATCTATCATTGTTAGCTTTGGATCATAATCTTGGACGTTTGTCTTAGGTTATACGTACCCCCAGCAAGTTTGCGGTACAATCACAACATGAAAAGGATAATCATCCATTTTTTTTATGTTAATTATTTTAAATAAAAGCCATCTTCCTTGATTAATCACAAAAGGCCCTCTTCTTTCCGAACTAACTTCAACTATTTGTCTGGGATGAAATCTTCAAGATTCTTGTTGACCATGGTTCGAAAGAATCCAAAGCTCAGATGGAAATTGTATTGTATTCATGGAATATATATATATATATATATATATATATATATATATATATATATATATATAGAGAGAGAGAGAGAGAGAGAGAGAGAGAGATTTATATGGATGTGATATGAAATTAATGTTATACAGTCTTGCACCAATTCTATTTAATTTTTTTAAAAAAAAAACAGAAATTTTTTTTGTTACAGATACAAATTTATTTTATGTATTTATTTTTGCCACTCCAATAAAATATATTTTTGTTTTTTTTTAATATGTTTTTCTTGTCATAAGACATTAACCAAACACAACCTTATACTTGAATGAATATTTTTAATTTTTTTTTGTTTTGAATTTGAGGAAATTTTATTTTTTAAAAAGCGCATTTTGTGAGTTTAGATAAAAAAATAAAACCTTAATTATTTTAGGTTTTTATAAAAGATGCACTTCCCGAATTTATTTTTAAATTCCTTGTAGTATATATTTAAGTATCTGGTTCTTTTAAACACAACCTTATGAGCTTCGAATTTCTTTTGGATGATATGCATAACGTATTTGAGTCTCGTCAGTCCTTTGTTAGGCAGTCAATTAAGGTAGCCAAGTCAGGTTCTTGTCCTTCCAATTGGATGGCCTATCATCATCATGACCTGTCTTCTATCATGTCTAGTTCAAGAAATTATTAACCATTTATTTATGAATTAAATTAATAAAAATATTATAAATAATTAAATTTATTCAAATAATTTATTCATTAAATCGCTTCTAGAATATAAATACTTTCACATTTAATAATATATTAAAAAATAATTCATAATGTATTCATGGTAAAATAATTTGTAAATTTTGTATTGATTTAGTCTATTATTTTATATGACGGTTTGTGCAATAATTTTATCTATCTCATCTTTAAGTTATTAAATATTTTTAATCAAGTCAAAAAAAAAAAAAAGAATTAAGTGCACATCAAACTCAATAGTACAAAGCTATGAAGTAGAAGAAGAAAAAAGGTTTAAAATAGGTACAATAATTGATAGACATGAACTAGCATTGGTGCCTTTGATTTGCTGCAGGAGGAGGGTCGGATTATTTTATTTTATTTTTAAAAAAATAGTATTCAGATGTTGAAATGAGGTAAAGAAATTGACAAAATTAAATTATAAAGCCTATATTATTTAGATTTATAATCCAAGTCATTAGATGTGAAATATTTAATCTGAAAAAATCATGAAATTTAATTCTTAATCAATTAAATATTAAATGAAGAATTTTTTTAATTATACAAAAAAATTTTAAAAAATAGCAATTAAAAGAATGGAGATCAAAATTAAAATACAAATAAATTTTATATTTAATTGAATGGTGAAAATTTTTTAAAAAGAAATTTCATTAAAAAGCAAAAAAAATTCAAAAAATAAGGATAAAAATTGATATAAAAATAAAAATGATGTTGTAATTAAAGGGTAAAATTGAAGAGAATAATAATTTTTACAAAATAGCAAAAAAAATAGAAATCAAAACCACGTTGACTAAATTGGAAAACATAACATCATCAATTTGAATTGAAGAATGAAATTGAAAACCACTAAAAATTTTACAAAAAGGTCAATGATAAAAATTATAAATTCAAATAATGAGGACTACATTGGAGAATATAATATTAAATAAATTGAGATTGAAGGATGAAATTAAAAACAAATAAAACTTTTACAAAATGACCATGATAAAAAAAAAATTAAAAATCAAAAGAATAAGGATTGAAGTTGAGATGTCAACAACCAAGAGAGAGAATAATGAGAAAAAAAACTTATTGGCGCCAAACTGGACCACCAACAGAAACACATGTCACACCAACAAGAAAAGGACCAATGACTCTTCCAACGATACAATAAAAAGATATTGTTGCATGCTAGAAGGTGTTGTATGTGCCGCTTGAAAGGTGTGGCCACCTCCCTCATGCCCCAAGGTGCTAGACACTCGTGCCCATCTTTTTTTATTTAGCCAAATGCGAAATTACTCATGAGCTGACTTTATAATTATAAAAAAATACCCTTTGATTTTAGGTTTAACTTTTTTTATTTTAAGAATATTTTTGTAGTTTTACTGGATATTTTAATTGTTTGTTAGTTTTATATTTATGCAAATACTAAAGTACCCCATCTTCAATTATAATAGCAAAAAAATCTTTGTGAAAAATACGAAAATATATCTTGAGACCAGGTTTAATTTTTTTTTGCTTCCAAGGATATTTAGATTGCTTTATCATGCAATCAAGATGAAATTTTTTTATTTATACATGTTTTATTTAATAATAATAAATAAAACGTTAGAAAAGACTTTAATATTCTTGAATGATTGTTTTAAGTTTTTTAGGTGAAAAAAAAACATCATTATAAACAATAATAATGATTCTCAGGTTACAATACTTCCCCATGGTATTTTATTTCTTAATTTTTAATAGATAGGTTTTTGTTTCGCACATGCTCTTGTGTACAATATTGTCCATTGGGTTTTGTCAAATATAATATACCATAATTTAATATCAAGTCTTTTATGAGTTTGTATTGAGTTGAGTTTTATATATTTTTAAAATTTATTAATAAAAAATGTGTATATTAAGTATAATCTTTTTAAAAAATTATAATTATTTAACCGTTTCAAGTTAAAAATGACTGTTTTGAGAAAGAAGAAGACTGGGATGAATGCATCCACACCCTTTTTTACGTCGGGTAAAAGTCGGATAAGGATGGATCCAACCGAGTCTCCACGGTGCAGAAACGCATAGGTTTCCTTGGATCAAAATAGGCAGTGAACAGTAAGTTCGAAGGGGGAAAAAGAGGGTTTTGATGAGAGGAAATGATTGAACTCGCATGGCAGTGCTTTAGGTTCACTAATATCAAGAAACTTTGTTTTTTTTTTTTTACAGATAGAAGGTGTCTGTTTCTATGTAGCAGATCAATGCTGCTTCATTTTGCAGCTTTTCATTGAATAATCTCTGCTCCCAATCCCTTGGCAGTGTTTCCTCAAAGCGATGCTTTCCTCAAAGTGTGCCTTCTGCAGGTGCCATTTGAATTTAGTGCGCTCTCCTTTTTATTGATTCAATGGAGCTACGCCATGAGGCTATTAAAAATAGCCATGGAAAGGACACATTTGGGGTTTGGTACCCTAGCACAATGAGTGCTGATCTTCGTTTCAAATATTTCGAGGAGGGGGTTTGATCTTTCTTTAGTACCATATACTATATTGAAGGTAAAGCTATAAAATATTTTAAAGGGAGATAAAACAAAAAGAAAGGAAAATCCATGCGATGATAAACTAGATCATCATTGTTGATACACATCATATTACCAAAAAAAAGAAAAAACATGGAGATGCTTTTAATGATATGTTTAAGGGGTTTTTTTCAGATTTCAAGAGACACTATACATGTTGGAGAATGCGTCACATGCGATATAATTTTTTTATTTTTATATTTGTTCAAATACTAAATTGCCCCTTAACTTACTTGGTAATAACAAAAAAGTAATTGTGAAAAGACAAAAAAAATCTCTCAAGACTAATTTATTTTTTTGATTTGTAAAAGTATTTTAGTCGTTTCATTGTGCTTTTTGTTTTTTATATTTATTTTTATATTAGGTTAAATACCAAATTA
>Ga0325401_1005721_pt1 | contig 11952 bp, 6 predicted proteins | sample PopdelMetagenome_FD_205666 | JGI IMG/M metagenome (GOLD analysis project Ga0325401, IMG submission 205666) | Populus deltoides microbial communities from Bellville, Georgia, United States - Xylem-PdKOR-R2 | ecosystem: Host-associated > Plants > Phyllosphere > Stem > Wood/Secondary xylem | place...
AGGGTCCATGTCAAGACCTAAGCTTAATAGATCTTGCGTCAGGACTCATTTTTCTTGGGTCCTGTGTCAAGACCCAATGATCCTGAGTCTGGCTGCGCAACCACACCCAAGGAGAATATATTAAGTTCGGTACTACCCAGCACAACCCATTCGAGTTGGATTCTACCCCAGAAGGACCCGGAATAGCTTTGGGCCAACCGCCGCTGGACCCATTAGCCTTGGCTCTTACTGCGAGCATGACCCTTCAGCGTGGGTCTTATCTCAACCAGGACCCTTCAACGTGGGTCCTAAGCGTGGGTCCTGCCCCTAACAAGACCTAATGCTTTCAATTTTTTTCTTTTTTCTCATGTAATTTGTTTTTCATACAGTAAAGAGGAAATAAATTGATGAGAGTTTTTTTATATTGTTTAAAAGTTGGATGATCATAATTTTTTTTCATATTAGGTTGTGTTGAATTTATTTATTAAGACACGTTTGTTTTTGCATTTCAAAAATTCATTGAAAAATATTTTAAAATTTTTAATTTTTTCTCTAACATGATCATATTAAAGTTGATGGAGCTCTTAGTAAATTTTTGATTCACATCATATAATTTATATATTTGTATTATATAATAGAATCTTTTAACAATAAAATCCATTAAAAAATAATTTATAAATATTATAATATAATATTATTTTGGGTAATAGAAGATATTTTAATTTTATAACATTAATGTATGAGATTCAAAGTTTTATCAATGTTTTATTATCCGTAGAATTTTTATTCAATAGTTTAGAATTATATGTATCATTAAATACATAAATAAATTATGTGTTGGGTCATGCCCGAGCATGACCCATTAGAATTGGGTCATGTTGAGGGCAGGACCCACAATAGCTTTGGGTCTGGTTGCACGACAGGACCCAATAAGTTTGGGGATCCAAAAGCACTACGTCCGGACCTAATTCTCTAGGGTCCTGCATCAAGACCCAACTCGCTTTGGTCCAGCATTAAGACCCAATTCTCTTGGGTCCTGCATAGGACCCAAGACTAATGGGTTCTGAGTCCGGACCTAATTCTAGTCCTGCGTTAGGATCCAAGAGTAATGGTTCATACATCAAGACCCAAGGTTAATGGGTCCTGTGTCAGGACTCATTTCGCTTAGGTCCTGCCTCTAGGCCCAATTATCTTGGGTATTGCGTCAGGATGCAATTCTCTTGGGTCCAGCATCAGAATCTAAGTCTGATGGGTCATGCATCAGGATCCAAGGTTAATGGATCCTGCATCAAGACCCATTTCACTTGGGTCCTCCATCATAACCCAAGGTTCTTGGATTTTAGGTTTCTAAATATTATTATTTGTGTTATAAATATTGTTATTTTTATTATAATTAACAGTATTAATATTAAAAATATTATTATTTGTATTATAAATATTATTATTTTATTATAATTAATATTATTTATAAAATAATTAATAAAGTTTTAAAAAATTATTATCAAAATAGAAAAACAACCTTAGATTCAATTTGAAAGGTAAAATTAAAAATTATTATTATTATTATCATTAATAAAAAAAAATTTAAAAATACTATTATTACTATTGAAGAAAAATATTTATAAATTAAAAAATATAAGAATTTGGACAGACAAGTTAAATATTATTATTTATATTATAAATATTATTGTTGGATCTAGTGTTGCAGTTAGACTTGAAGCTTTTGGATTCGTGTTGCAGCCAGACCCAACACTTTTGGTCTTTTATTTTTTATATATTTTTTATAAAAATAAAAAATTGACCCGCGGCGTAGCGCCGACCACCTAACTAGTAATTAATTATAACTTGTAAAGCTTTTTCAATATTCTCTTTTAGTTTCTATTGTAATTTGTAAACATATCATTTAGGCTCTTATCAGGTTATTGTCTATGCTCAACTACTGCTCGGATCATAATTTTTTAAAATGTACAAAAAATAAAAGTGAAAATACAAGCATTACTAACATTGGTTTTCTATTTACAAATAAGAGTTTAACAATTAAGATTTAATCATTTGACCTGTGTTTTGTTATAGATAGGTTTCTTAATACTAAAAAATAAATTTGCCGACGTGTTTTTGGCATGAGGAGAAAATCTTTATTGTCAATTGAAGAACTAACTTATACATTTAATTAAACAATTTGATAATCATATGTACTAATAAATATAAAAAATTATTGGTAACGCAAACTAAAAACTAAACTGAAAAGTTGAGAAATATAAACAAATTCGGATATTAAATCTCGTAACCTAGTTGAGTTTAACAACTTAATTTCTTGAAACCAATTCTTCATTTAATTAAACGATAATAAAAATAAATATACATATGAAGACTATTGAATAAAATTAAAGAAAAACAATTATGTAGGGTTGCATGAAAAAAAATGTTATAGTCTAATTCAAAAATCAAGTAAAAATTAAATGCTATTCTATTAAAAATATCACAAAATTTTTTAATTAATTTATTTTATGTAATGTCAATTAAACTTGAATACCTAATTTGGGCATTCCACACTTTTATTTAATTAATCTAATTTAATAAGTTCAAAAAATAAAGTTAAAAAGCCTCAAGGTGCCTAGTACTAAGTGGCCTAATATGCCTAGCCCAGTAAAAAAGAAGCCCATGCACGTTGGCTTGCAAGGCTTCTCTTTAATTTTTTTTTCATCTAGTAAAAAAACCAAATGCCCTAACATGTAGTCTGCTTGCCTAGACTACTGGAAAATCAGGGAGGTTTTTTTTATCTAAAAATCTATTAAACACTTTTAGAACATTATAAAATCAATTTATCAACCTCAAAAGGTAAAAAAAAATACAAAATCAAACTATAAAAAAGATTTCTCTATCGACTTCAATCTACTTTCTTAGACAAGATGAAGTTTCAAAAATATCTCTATGAGATTCTCTCATCAAATGAAACTCATTGACATCAATATCGATCCTTTTCATCACTGAAATGTGTTCAAATTAATGAGTTTCTCTTTCTCTTTTTTCATTTTAGATGACTTTCTCTCTCCACTCTTAAACTCGTGGATTGAAATGTTAAGAAAATAATTTTTTAGATCAAAATTAAAATTATGCAAACTATAGGGGCTATGAACAAATAAAAAGGAAACTGCATGGACTTAAAAGAACATTTTCTAGCATATTTTAGATTGGTCATAGGATATCTCATTATTTTACACTTTGATCCTCTTTTTTTTTAATTTGTCCTTTCTCTAACAAATTATAAAGAAATTGGTCAATAATGTTGTATAGAAGACTACAAATTAAAAAAAAATGAGAATGCAAATGAAAAAAAAAAAGAGTTATTGTGAATTGTTATAATGTTTTAGTTATGTTTTTTAGTAGATTTTGTAATTGTAATGTAATATAAAAGTCATTATATATATATATACACACACACACACACATTTTCATTCATAAAAGTGTAAAAAAAACAATTTAGGAATTGGGATGTAAATTTTTATGGGCATGATTTAAGAATTTGGTAACCGATTGAATCCAAATATATAATAACAAATCGATAAATTAACCTTATTAAAAAATGAATATTTCACTTAGGGTGGAACAAGCAACAAAATAAGAGGAAAAAAATACAATTTTGTTAGGAGTCAATGTTTTGCACTATTATTAGGACAAACAAACAACAAATTAAATTAATAACAAATAATTAGGATTCTTAAGGAAATCCCAAACAAATAGATCATAAATTAGAACCATTTTCTTAGGGATTTAAAGAAATGGCTAAAACAATCTTGTAGTCAAATTTGAAATATTCTTACTAAGTGTTCAAAATTTAGCTTGAGCATATATTTTGGTTTAGTAATTCAAGTTTAATTTTGAAAACAATCAAGATTGTTTGTGGCAATGAATAATTGGAGAAGATAGTTCCAAATTATTGGAAATTTATTGTATTTAAGTGTAAATCTCAAAGATAAGGTTGTGAAGTATTACAATGCTTTGTCTACATGATGTTATTAATTTTTATAAGTGCCACACTTAGTTTTCTTAAACACCAGAATCCAAGGTTGTGTTTTATCAAAGAAACATAGGGTTTAGGGCATCTTAACGTGTGGTCATAAGAGCTTTGGGAATGAAATGAATTGAGTAATTGGAGAAGATAGTTCCAAATAATTAGAAATTAGTTGTATTTAAGTGTAAATCTCAAAGATGAGGGTGTGAAGTATTACAATGCTCTATCTACATGATATTATTAATTTTTATAAGTTCCATACTTAGTTTTCTTAAACATCAAAATCCAAGGTTGTGTTTTATCAAAGAAACATAAGCCTTAGGGCATCTTAACGTGTGGTCATGAGAGCTTTAGAAATGAAATGAATTGAAGGTTTTTTTTTTTAATTGGAGTATAATTAGTGATAAAATTCATACTTTCTATGATTAGAGTATTTTTAGATGGTATATGTTTTGTTTCAATATATTTTTTTAGGTACTACGTATATCATGTTGGAAAGTTGAACTCACTATAGCAATATTGGGCAGCAAATAGGGTCTTGCTTCTTTTTTAGTTTTTATTGCATCGATGGCTTCCCCCTCCTTTTATACTATTAAACTTACTATTGTCTTTTTTTTATTCATTATAATTACATAAATCCTTGTTTCTCTCTCATTAACTATTACTGGAAATTCTCATTCAGTGGCCATGGTTTCTTATGGTGCAATCATCCTTCTCTTTCTAATACGCATCAAGTTATCTATTTAATGTTAACCAATACCACAAGTGAAGCTCTATCTACAAGGTTATGAGATTTATTCCTTTGTGGATGGTTCCTTCTTGTGTCATCCCTCTCATATTGTTTCCTTATATATGGTTACCCCCAAAATCAGTCCCTCTTTTCTTTTATGGAAACAATAAGATAATCTATTTATGAGTGTTATTTTGTCCTCGGTATCTGCTGAAGTCTTGCCCATTATTGTTGATTGTCAAACATTGTGTAGCATATGACAGACTCTTGAAAATACACTTGCTTCTCCATCCAATTCTAGAATTATACAACTCCATGGTTCTTTTCAAAAGCTATGACAAGGCGATGATATAGCTAGTGCTTATTTACAACAAAGTCTCTCTTTGATGAATTAGCTGCTGCAAATAGAATGATCTTTTTAAAGGATTTTAATCTGTATGTTTTTAGAGAGTTAAGATGAGAGTTTAAAGATTTACTAACTAACCTTTCTACCAAGATTGAGCCTCTCTCTTAAATTGATCTTCACAATCACTTATTACATATGAATTTGTAGATCCTATTTGTACATACTTGTTGAGTCTCCTACAACCTTTCTTGCTAAAAAATAATCCTACCATTCCCAGGGAAATTTTTTAGGCTCTAACAGCAGTAGTTATAATCAAAATCGCGGTGTTCAAAGACGTTTTCATGATGGATGTTGAAACAATAACCAAAACAATCATAATACAACATTTTTCACAACAAATAATGGTTATGATTCTGGATAAAATTTATAGCAAGAAGGTACTCTTTTCTCCTCCTCTAATTCCTTTTCAAATAAATGGTCCGATAATTGGTCTGTGAAATGCTAGTTATGCTGTGGTTTTAGTCATTCAGCACAACAATATCCGTAGTTAACTAATTATAATTTACAAGGTAATGTTCATTTAACGTTTAATCATGCTCTCATCACTACTCATATTACTTGGTTTCTTAGTACTACTACAAACTAACATGTGACACTTAACTTTACTAATATGATGGGTTCATAACCTTATCTTGGCAAAGATGAGTTGCATGTAGGTGAATGTAAGGGACTCGTTATATCATATATTACTTATTTTACCATCCGCACACCCAAACATATTTTTACTTTATCTAATATTTTACATGTTCCATGTATTAGAAAGTCATTATTATATGTTCAGAAGTTTTGTCTTGAACATCACACATCGGTAGACATTGATTGAGGCCCCTTAAAATTGGTAGGGGAAAATATGATATCAAGAAAAATTAGGAGTCGCCACCTAGTAATTACAAAAAATTAAAGATCCTAAAATATACACTGATCCTAGAGATTCAGATAAGAGGTTAGTTATGCTTAAAAAGGGAATGATATCACCCTTACAACATCTTTTCTTATGAAAGGTTACCTTTGCTATATGTTTTCTTCTAAATTTATCTTCTTTTTTTATTGCCCTTAGTTATCCCAATAGTTATCCCAATTGCTTTTAGCTTCTTTTTTTATTTAATTTTCAATTGTTTTTATGGAGAATTTGATGTCTATCCCTAAAATAAAAAACTCCTCGATTTGGTTATTCTCAAAATTAAAATCTTAACTTCGATCTTTTTTTAAAAGGAAACTTGTCATTTTGGTTATTCATGAAAAATTTTCATTGGTCACCTAAAAAGGAAACTTGTATTTCACAAGATCTTGACATCAGTCCATATAAAAAAAAGACTTGTCATTTAAGACATTTCTAAAATGAACATTGGACCCACATGAGTGGCAAAAATGAGCTTTGGCTCTTTTGTTCTTGTAAGTTGAGAATTTTTGTCATAGTTTATTTTTTTTAACATGGGTTATATATATATATATATATATATATATATATATATATATAAAATCTAATGGGCTATTTCATTTTAGTCAAGTTTTAATGGATTTAATAAACTTGTCATTAAGTCCAAATATGCATGCAAAGTTTTTTTTTTATGAAAATGCTAAAACAAGTATTTTTTTTTTCAAATGCTAAAATGTAAAAAATATTTTTTTTCTTTTTTTCTTTTCTTTTTATTCAATTAAAAAAGAACTAAAAAGACGTATACTCTTTTTTATTGTACAATGATAGAATATGCAAAAATGATTTTTTTGTAAAAAAAAAGACTTGGTTGTAATGCAATCTGAATATAAAAACAAAAAAACTGATACTACTTCTAAATAATTATCAAAAGAGTATACAAATGCTGATATGACATGTCCACCGTAAAAAAAAAAATTACTAATAGAAAGAGGTAATATGTTGTGTGCATGTCTTTCATACTAGAAAGAAAAGCTAGGTTTTAGTGATAACTTTGCTAAAAAACACTAACATATGGCTTTATTTTAAGAAACTATTCTTCCTAATTTTTTCAAGTCATGTCGTGAACTTGAGCTGCCACTCTTGTTAATTGTTCTTACACACAGGCCATAGTTATGAGAAGAGATCTCACCAATATAGACACAAAACTCAACCTTAAAAAAAAAACTATCTTTATGACCATGCATGATTATTTTCCTTTTAATTTTCATTTCTCATATGATGTTAGGCTGTGATTTTTCATGATTTATGATCTGACAACTTGCAACTCCCCTACTGATTTTCATGATTTATAAAGATGACAATCATTGGTATTCTCTCCCTATGCTTATGAATTGACGACATACATTTTCCATATAGATTTCAAATTTACTTAAGAAGGTTTCGGGTTATTGAAGATTCTCAAACATGGAAAATTAAAATTATGCTTTCATAAGTATATGATTTCAGGTTTTACGTTTACATGTTAATTCATTAAAAATAGAGAACCAAGAATTAGAACAAGACATTTACAATGAGAAAAAAAACAGCTACTTGACTTACACATGTTTTGTTGTAGACCAAACAAGTATTATGAATAAAAAATCACTAGAATCAATTCTTTTTTGTCAAGAAGCAAATATTAAAAGCCTCTTATTTGCCAACAAAAAAGCACTGGATGGCCCCTACTGATTTTCCAAACCTCGTGTCCAATAGTATACCTTTGAGCCAAAATTTTCACATGGAAGGCCTCCTACCCAATCTTGTGTCTTTATAGTTCTTTTCTCTGTATTTGCTCTTCTCCCTTCCTAATTTTCTTTGATTTTTATTTTATTTTCCCCTTCCCTTTATTCTCCTCCATTTATTTTATTGCCCCACCCCCCCTTTAAATGTATAAAGGTGGCCTTTCATAAGAGAGGATTGTTTTCTTGAATTTTATTCATAATGGCTATCAATCTCACACGATATCAGTCTTTTAAAGAACATATGAACTTGAGGTTAAACATGAGTTAAATGATGACTTCCTAGATCTATTTGCTTGATTCGTGGGGAGAGAATCATGGCAGAAAAGAAGTTATATTGCTTTGGTGTAGTAGACCACATGTTTGAGATTATCAACATGTGTGTTAGCCTAACCTACAGGAAGGATCAATTGAGAGCTGAAATTGGGGGCAAAACATAAGCAAAAAGTTAGCCTAACATATATATATATATATATATATATAGAAAAACTAGATTTTCGTAGATTTTAGGGACAAAATGATGCCACTATCCTTTGAATGTTCAAAGATTATTCTTTCTTTTTCTAGGCAAAAGACATTGTTTCACTTGGTTTGTTTTATGTTTTCTTCAATTGAAATTATATCAAATTTCATATCCGTCCTATCATTTCTGTGTTTTTTGCGTTTCAATCCCTGGTCTTTCAATCTTCTTTCAATCATACCTTAGATAGAATTAAAACAACCCCTCTGATTTCTCTATTGTCTTCATTTTGGCTCCTAGTCTTCTAATTTTTCCATTTTTAAGTCGATTTGGTGCCCGATTTCAATTTGTTTTTCAATTAAGCCCTTAAATGATTTTCTAACTTGACTATTTATTTTGAACTCATCCTTGAACTTCAATTTCTTTCAATTTTAGCCAAATTAAACCAATTTAAACCCTTTTCTTCAATTCAGCTTTCAATTGTGGCCTAAAAATTTCCAAACTCAGTTTTTGCATGTGATACTTAATTTTGGTCCAATTTCAAACCCCATCTGTCTTTTGTATTTTTTTTGTACTTTTTTATTTTTGTATTTTTTTGTTCTTTTTTATGGTTACTTATAAGTACACAAATGCTAACAAATATGATGAAAATAACAAAACAAAGTAACTAAGTTTAATGAAAAGATACATTTTATGGATTTTCTTTTTTTTTAATATAAAAAAATAAAGGTAAAAAATTGGGTTGTAACATTGAAAATAAAGGTATGAAATTGGGTTAATTTCATTATTTGTTTTTTTGTTAAGGATATAATAACCAAGGAGGTGCTTCTTTCCATTCAAAGTATGTATGGTCTTTATGTTATCTCTGAGTTTTTTGCATCTTTACCTCAAGCCTTCATGCATGTATATGTTTCTGTCTTTACTGATACCTGACATCATCGTCTTGGACATCCTAATTTATAAATTTTGAGTTTTTTAGTGTCAAATAAAAAAGGTGTTATAAACGTTAAAACATCTGAATTTTAATTGTTCAGCATATCCTTTAGAAATTATGACAAATTTATCTTTAGAACTTACAGGTCACAAAACTTCTTCTCCTTTTGAATTGATATTTATTAATGTTTAAAGACCTTTCCTTATGTTCTCTTCTAATAGTTTTTGTTATTTTGTTATTTTTATGGATGCTTATACTAAATATATTTGGTTCTTTTCTTTGATTGTCAAATATGATGTTTTTATTATTTTTTAATAATTTCAAGCTTAAGTTAAAAGATAATTTTTTGCTAAAATTAAATCTGTACAAATGGATTAAAGTGGTGATTATAAAAAATTGAACACTTATTTTAAAACTATTGGTATTCAACATAGATTTATCTGTCCACATACTCATAAATAAAATGGCACAGTTGAACATCAACATAAATATATTGTTGAAACTTGTCTCAACTTTCTTGGTCATTGTAAACACCCTTAAAATTTTGTTTTTCTGCATTTGAAACATTTGTTTATTTAATAAATTGCATGCCAACACTTGTTTTAAATAATAAAACACCTTTTGAATGTCTTTTTAAGTCTACACTATATTATAGTTTCCTTTGTTTTTTTTTTTTATTGTCTATATTTTCCCTACCTTCTTCCATATAATGATCATAAGTTAGATTTTCATTCTACTCCTTTTATTATTCTTGGTTATAGCTCATTTTATTTGGGTTATCAATGTATTGCTTTTTCTTCAAAATAAATATACATTGTTTGGCGTGTTAGGTTTCATGAAAATATTTTTTCTTTTGAAAAATCTGAATAGAAAGTAACATTGTCTAAACCATTTATGAGTTTCTACCTTGACACCTTTTCCCTTTTCATCTCTCAACCTAACACTTACACATTCTTTACCTAATCAGCTAATTTTAGTGAGCAATATTCTTGATGATCTATCTCCTTACACTTTCTCCCTTACTAATCATTATCAAGGTATAAGTTCTTTCTCTTTAGGTTCACATGGCTTTCTTCTTCTTATATACTTACACGAGATGGTTCAGCCTTTGGTTTTCCTTTATCAATCGCCTCTGCCTTGTCACCTCCTAGCTTGAATCTAGTGGTTGATCTCTTTAATTTTTCTTTTAAACATGTTTTGGATTTTGACCAAATTTCTCATGCTTAGGTTTTATATTAACACTCTATGGTTCCCATGAAAGCCCAAAATAACTAATTTCACACTCTTCTCTACTTCATGAGTTACTTCTTTACCTGAACAGAAACTGATTACTTTAGTTCCCTTTTACTTATCTATGAATGTTATTAGTAGTTATTGGGTGTATAAAATTAAGAGGTGAGTTGATGGTAGTGTTGAGAGATATAAAGCTTATTTAGTTGCTAAAGTGTTCACTAAACAAGAGGGGACTGATTATATAAAGACTTTTAATCCAGTTGTTAAGCCAATAACTGTTTATTTTTGTTGTTTCCCAGGGTTGGCAGATTAATCAACTAGATGTTCATGATATCTTTTTAAATAGGATACTTTAATAAGAGGTGTATATGGAGCAATGGAGCAACCACCTGGTTTTGTTCACTCTCATATTTCCTCCCATGTTTTCATTCATCATAAGTCTTTGTATGGATTGAAACAAGCTCCTTAAGTTTGGTATAATTGCTTAAGTGATTATCTCCTCTTCATTGGTTCACATGTTTCTAGAGTTAATACGTCTCTATTCTTTCTCTCTTTGAGAGGTGATGTCCTTTACTTGTTTGTTTATGTTGACGGTCTTTTGCTTACCGGGAGTAATTTGGCTTTACTTAAAAATCTTATCTCCTTATTGAGCTTAGACTTCAAGCTTCGTGACTTAAGATCTTTAAATAATTTCTTGGGAATTAAGTTAAACCTACTTCTATGGATCTCATGCTTACTCAACAGAAGTATGCTCTTGACATTTTTTTATAGAGCCAGTATGTCTTCTTGTAAACCTATTGATACTCCTGCCTCTTTTTCTTCTAAGATGACCATGGTGTCTGATGCTTTATATTATGATTCTACACGTTATATACATATCATTGGTGCTATCTAGTATATTACTTTCACCAGGCTTGATATATGTTATGTAATGAAAATTATTTGATATTTTATGCATGCTCTTACTAATGCTTGTTGGGTCATTGTTAAACGCATATTATGTTATCTAAAGGCTATAACTAATCATGGCTAACACATCACTTGTAGTTCTTCTTTTTCTCGTTATATCTTCATTGATGTTGATTATGCTAGCAGTGTTGATGATCGTAAGTCTAAAGTGGTTAACTTGTTTCTTTAGGCAATGCTTATATTTCCTAAAAGTCTAGGAAACAAATATTTGCAACTCGTTCTTTTATTAAAGTCAAATACAAGACTTTAGCTAATGATACTACTGAAATTTTATGAATTTGCTCATTACTTTCAGAACTTTGGCTTCCCTCTATTTATGTAGCTATGTTATGGTGTGATAATTTAGGTGTCACCTATTAATCTTTGAATCCTATTTTTTATGTTTGTGCCAAGCATGTTGAGGCTGACTATCATTTTATTCGTAATAGAGTTGCTAAGAATGAGATAAAGGTTTGGTTTATATCTTCTAAGGATTAACTAGCTGATGTTCTTACTAAACCTTTTCCCCATGCAGCCTTTGCTCATCTTCAATCCATGCTTCATGTGGAGTCTCTACCTTTAGCTTAAAGAGACG
>Ga0325401_1005722_pt1 | contig 11952 bp, 11 predicted proteins | sample PopdelMetagenome_FD_205666 | JGI IMG/M metagenome (GOLD analysis project Ga0325401, IMG submission 205666) | Populus deltoides microbial communities from Bellville, Georgia, United States - Xylem-PdKOR-R2 | ecosystem: Host-associated > Plants > Phyllosphere > Stem > Wood/Secondary xylem | place...
GGCGGTGACCACCGGGCCGTGGTCGACGGCGTCCTGGGTGAACCGCACCCCGAGCCCCTTGAGCCGCTCGACCTCGGCGACGACGTCGTCGCTGGCCAGCTGGGTGAACGGGATCCCGTCGGCGAACAGCGCTTCGCGGAACGCCCGGGCCGCCGGGTGCCCGGCTGGCTCCAGCAGCAGCTCGACGCCGTCGGGGTCGGCCGGGGAGACCACGGTGAGCCACCGGGCACCACCGGTCGGGACGTCGGTGTGGACCACGAAGCCGAGCACGTCCGTGTAGAACGCCAGCGCGGCCGCCTGGTCGTCGACGTACACGCTGGTCAGCCGGACCCGGATCACGCCTCAGCCCGCCAGCGAGCTGGGCAGCCGGTCGGCGGCCTCGTGCGGCGGGGGCTGCAGCCGCCCGACCACCTCGACGGCACTGGCCCCGGTGGTGTCCATGGACTTCTTCACCTTGGCCCCGTAGAGGTCGACGTACTCCTGGCCCGACAGCAGCATGATCTCGTACATGATCTCGTCGGTGATCGAGCGCTCGACGAAGCGGTCGCCGCTCAGGCCCTCGTAGCGGGAGAAGTCGAGCGGCTCGCCGACCACGACGTCGACCCGGGTGAGCTTGCGGCCCAGCACCGTCATGCTGCGGCCGGGCACCATCGCGATCGGGACGACGGGGCAGCCGGTCTCCAGCGTCATGCGGGCCACGCCGGTCTTGCCGCGGAACAGGCGACCGTCGGGCGAGCGGGTGCCCTCGGGGTAGATGCCCAGCAGCTTGCCCTCGGTCAGGATGCGGATGCCGGTGCTCAGGGCGTTCGCGGCCGCGTCGGCGCTGGTGCGGTCGATGGGCACCTGGCCGCTGGCGCCGAAGAAGATGCGCTGCAGGAAGCCCTTGACCCCCGGGGAGGTGAAGTACTCGGCCTTGGCCAGGAAGGTCACCCGCCGGCGCAGCACCAACGGCATGAAGATCCAGTCGGAGGCGGCCAGGTGGTTGCTCGCCAGGATCGCCGCGCCGCGGCGCGGCACGTGCTGCGCACCGGTCACCTGCGGACGGAACACCAACCGGACGATCGGCCCGATCGCGACGTGCTTGAGGAACCAGTAGAACAACGCGCCTCCCTCGGCAGCTGTCAGACTAAGGAGCAGCGGGCCCGCGGGGCAATCGCTGGGTCGAGCGCACCGGCCGACCTGGACAACGAGCGGCGGGCCGACGACGCTCCAACCGTGCACGGGAGGGCAGCATGAGCGGGCGACGCGGCCGGCGGGACAACGGGCTCGACGCCCCCCTGTGGCATCCGCTGCGCGACGTCGACCCACGGGTCGGTGAGCACCTGCTCGACGTGCTGCGCGACGAGGGCATCGCCGCCTACCTGGCGCCCTCCACCGACGACGGCCCGTACACGCGCACCCAGTTCCTGCCCTCGCCGCCCACCGACCGGCTCTTCGTCGACCGTGCCCGCCGCGCCGACGCCCGCACGCTGGTCGACTCGCACGCCGATGACCACGAGCCGGCGCCGCCCGCGCAACGGCCCGCCGACCGGCCCACCCCGCGCCGGCGGCGCACCGACCGGGCCGAGGACGCCGCCGCCACCGACGCCGAGTTCGCCCGCATCGTCGCCGCCTGGCAGGCCGAGGAGGCCGCAGGCTCCGCCACGGCCGACCCCGGACCGTCCGCCGCCGCACCGCGCGGGGCCGGCCCCCACGACCCCGACCCGACCGGCACCGGACCGACCGACCGCGACCCGGCCGACCGGGACCCGGTCGACCTCGAACCCGCCGACCTCGAACCGCCGGCGCCGGCGGAGACACCGATCCTCGACCGGCCCGACGAGCACTTCGAGCCCCCGCCGCCGCCCCCGATCCCGGTGCTGGCCCCGGCCTCGCTCTACGCGCTGCTGCTCATCGCCGCCGGCGCGGTCTGCATCATCGCCCCGGGCGCGGTCGGCCTCGGCCTCGACCTGGGCATCGTCATCGGCGTCCTGGCCGTCGTGGGTGGGGTCGGCGTCCTGGTCTCGCGCATGCGCGACCGCTCCGACGACGACGGCGACGGCGCCGTCGTCTGAGCGGGTCGGGTCAGGCCGTGCCCTCGTGGACGGCCAGGCGCACCAGGTCGGCGGCACCGACGAGACCGGCCTGGGCACCCAGCTGGGCGCCCACCACGGTCGGCCCGGGCCGGAACCCGCGGCCGGGCAGGGCGCGCTCGAGCCGCTCGCGCGCCGGCCCCAGCACCATCTCCCCCAGCACGCTCACGCCTCCGCCGATGACGACGACGTCGGGGTCGAGGATGGCGGCCATGTCGGCGATGCCCTGGCCCAGCCAGGTGCCCACCTCGGCCAGCAGCTCGAGGGCCAGCGGGTCGCCGGCCTTGGCGGCGGTGGCGACGTCCTCGCCGGTGAGCCGCTCGGCCCGACCACCCACCCGCTCCAGCAGCAGCGCGGCCGCGGCCGGTGAGCTGGTGGCCACCTCGCGGGCGGTGAGGCCCAGGGCGTTGCCCGAGGCGTACTGCTCCCAGCAGCCGCGGTTGCCGCACGCGCAGAGCCGGCCGTCGGGCACGACGCGCATGTGGCCCCACTCGCCGGCGACGCCGTGCGCACCGCGTTGCAGCCGGCCGTCGATGACCATGCCGCCGCCGATGCCGGTGCCCAGCGTGATCATCACCGCGAGGTCCGAGCCCTGCGCGGCGCCGTAGCGGTACTCGGCCCAGGCGGCCGCGTCGGCGTCGTTGCCCACCCACAGCGGACGCCGGAGCCGTTCGGTCAGGTCGTGCCGCAGCGGCTGGTTGCGCCACGCCAGGTGCGGGGAGAACAGCACGGTGTCGCCGGTGCGGTCGAACCACCCGGCCGCACCCACGCCGACGCCGACCAGCGGGCCGCCGTGGCCCTCGGCCAGCTCCTCGACCACCGCAGCGATGGCGTCCTCGGTGGCGCGCACCGACGCGCCCGGCGTCGCGCGCCGGGCCGTGGCGGTGATGGTGCCGTCGGGCTGGACGACGCCGCCGGCCACCTTGGTGCCGCCGATGTCGATGCCGATCGCCGGCAGGTCGTGCGCGGAGCTCATGCCACCTCGATGCGTTGCACGGGAGCCGGCGCGGGCGCCGGCTCGGGGTCCTGTCGGGGGGCCGCCTGCTCGGGCGGCGGGCCGCCGGGTTGCTCGCCGGGGTGCTCGCCGGTGCGCTCGCCGTCCGGCCGGCCCAGCCCGCGCAGGGCGGTGGCCGCGGTGGCGAGCACGTCGGCCAGGGCCTCGGAGAGGTCGGGGCGCTGTCCGCGCAGCACCGCCAGCGCGGTGCACACCGGGCAGGTGCGGCACTCGGCCGAGTGGTCGGCGCCGACCGCCCCGCCGGCACCCGCGGCCCCGCCGGCGATGCCGCCCAGCAGGCCACCCAGGCCGTCGAGCAGCCCGCGCAGGCCGTCGGCCGGGGACGGCGTCGGGCCGGTCACCGGGCGGCCTCGGCGGCCAGCAGGTCGGCCGGCCACTGCGCCGGGTCGGCGGCGAACCGCACGGTGAGCGCGGCGTCGGGGGCGCCTGGGTCGGTCACCGACGCGGCGGTGACCGTGCAACGGCGCAGCAGCGAGTCCAGCGGGAGCGACCGGCGCAGGCCCGCCGCGCCGACCACGAGCTCGTCGCCCCAGCGGGTCAGGTCGACCTCGCCGCGGCCGGCCCAGGGCAGCGGCACGGCCAGCTCCCAGCCCGTGCCCGCACGCCGCGGCACCGGTGCGGCCAACCGCCGCGGGGCGTCCCCGACCAGCGCGGCGTCCAGTGCGCGCAGGTCGGCGGCGTCCGTGGGCGCCCGCGGCGCCTCGGCCACCTCGCGGCCGGTGACGCCGGCGGCCAGCAGCGCCGTCCGCACGTCGTCCTGCTGAGCTGCCCGCTGCCGGGCCCACTCCCCCGCCGCCGGCGGGAGCACGCGGGCCAGGGTCACCGAGGCGAGGGCGTGGCCGAGCAGTCCGAGGCCGGTGCCGGCCCGGCGCAGCGCGGGCACCGCGCGCGGGTCGGGCGGCAGCACCAGGTGCACCTCGGGGTCGGCGGGCACCCGGTCGAGCGCGGCCTCCAGGGCACCGACGGCGGCCACCGCGGCCTCGACCGCCCCGGGCCGCGAGCGGGTCAGCGCCCGCACCGAGGCCAGCACCCGCAGCCGCGGCGGGGCCAGCTGGGTCAGCCACCAGCGGGCCGCGTGCGGGAGGGCGAGCAGGGCGCGGGCCTGCTCCAGCGGCCCGGCGTCGACCACCACGACCCCGTGGTCGCCGGGACCGCCGTCGGGACCGCTGACGCCCCCGGCGCCGGTCAGCCCACCGAGCTCGGCCAGCAGGGCGACCTCGGCGACCCCGGGCACCGGCACGACCGACGACGACGGCGGCAGCGCCAGCACCGGCACCAGCGCGGCCAGCGCGTCGGCGTGGCCGGCCCACGCCGACTCCAGCGCCGCGGCCGGCCGCACGACCCGCACGGCGACCGACGGCGGCAGCGCGTCCGGGATCGGCGGCGCGGCGGTCAGCAGCGTGACCGGCAAACCGACGTCGGCCAGGGCCAGCGCGGTGGCCGCGGCGACGGTGCTGGACCCGGCCCCGCCGGGGCCGGTGACGAGGAGGGTGCGCACCGCCGGGTCAGGCCTCGACGCGCTTCTTGAGCTCCTTGAGCGCGGTGTCGAGGATGACCTTCTCGGCCTTGCGCTTGATCATCCCGAGCATGGGGATCGAGAGGTCGATGCTGATGGCGTAGGTGACCTCGGTGCGGCCGGCGGACTCGACCAGCGTGTAGCTGCCGTCCTGGCGCTTCTGCATCTGCCCCTGCACGAGGCTCCAGCGCACCTGCCGGTCGGCGTCCCAGGTGTAGGCGAGCACGTAGTCGTCCTTGACCGCACCGGCGTCGAGCACGAAGTGCACCTGCTCGGCGCGGCTGTCGGCGCCGGTGGCCAGCACCTCGACGGTCTGCGCGGCCGAGACCCACTCCGGGTACGCCGGGAAGTCGGCGATCACGGCCATCACGGCGGACGCCGGCGCGTCGATCACGATGGACTGGGTGGACTGGTCGGCCATGCGCGCAGGGTAGTCGCCGGGCGGCCCGCGGCGCCCTCCGGTGCAGGTCACCTACTCACCAGTAGTGGGGCCCGGTAGCCTGGCAGCCCACGATCCCGCGTCCGCAGGCCGGCGACGAGGCTGGCCCTCCGCGCGGGGAGGAGAGGACCGGCGTGCGCGAGCTGAGCGTTCCCCCCACCTACACGGTGGGCCCCGACGAGGCGATCCCCGACCTGCTGGCGGCCAACCTCCGCGAGGAGCCCGACCGGGTGGGCCTGCGGGTGCAGCGCTCGCCCGGGCGGTGGACCGACGTCACCTACCGCGAGTTCGGCGAGCAGGTGGCCGGTGTCGCCAAGGGCCTCATCGCCAGCGGCATCCAGGCCGGCGACCGCGTGGCCCTGCAGGCCCGCACCCGCTACGAGTGGACGGTGCTCGACTTCGGCATCTGGGCCGCCGGGTGCGTCGTCGTCCCGGTGTACGAGACCTCCAGCCCCGACCAGGTCGCCTGGATCCTCTCCGACAGCGGCGCCACCGCCGCCTTCGTCGAGAAGCAGGAGCACGCCGACGTCGTCGAGTCCGTGCGCGGCGAGGCCCCCGACCTGGGCCCGGTCTGGGTCGTCGAGGACGACGTCCTGGGCACCCTGGCCTCGGCCGGTGCCGACGTGCCCGACAGCGAGCTGGAGGCCCGGCGGGCCACGCTGGGTGCCGACAGCCTGGCCACGCTGATCTACACCAGCGGCACCACGGGCCGGCCCAAGGGCTGCGAGCTGACCCACGGCAACTTCCTGTTCGAGATCAACAACGGCATGTCGCTGCTGGGGCGGTTCCTCAACGTCGACGGCTCGCTGCTGCTGTTCATCCCGCTGGCGCACGTGCTGGCCCGCGTGCTGCAGGTCGGCGCCTTCAAGACCCGCACGATCATCGGCCACACGTCCGACATCAAGGACCTCGTCGCCGACCTGGGCACCTTCAAGCCCACCTTCGTGCTGGCCGTCCCGCGGGTGTTCGAGAAGGTCTACAACCAGGGCAAGGCCACCGCCGACGAGGGCGGCAAGGGAAAGGTCTTCGACAAGGCCGCCCAGGTGGCCATCGACTGGTCCAGGGCCCAGGACTCCGGCCGACCCGGCCTCGGCCTCACCGCCGCGCACAAGGTCTTCGACCTGCTGGTCTACCGCAAGCTGCGGGCCGCCCTGGGTGGCCGCTGCATCGGCGCGGTCTCCGGCGGCGCCCCGCTGGGCGAGCGGCTGGGGCACTTCTTCCGCGGGGTCGGCGTGGTGGTCTACGAGGGCTACGGCCTCACCGAGACCACCGCCGCGGCCGCGGTCAACCACGACACCGCCTTCAAGATGGGCACCGTCGGCCGTCCGCTGCCGGGCACCGACGCGGCCATCGCCGAGGACGGCGAGGTGCTGCTGCGCGGCGGCATCGTCATGCGCGGCTACTGGCGCAACGAGAAGGCCACCGCCGAGGCCGTCGACGCCGAGGGCTGGTTCCACACCGGCGACATCGGCGAGCTCGACAGCGAGGGCTTCCTGAAGATCACCGGGCGCAAGAAGGAGATCCTCGTGACCGCCGGCGGCAAGAACGTCGCCCCGGCCGGCCTGGAGGACCGCATCCGGGCGCACGCGCTGGTCAGCCAGTGCATCGTCGTCGGCGACCAGAAGCCGTTCATCGGCGCGCTGATCACCCTCGACGAGGAGGCCCTGCCGGGCTGGCTGAAGCTCAAGGGCAAGGACACCTCGTTGACCCCGGCCGACCTCGCCGACGACCCCGACGTGCGCGCCGAGCTCGACGGCGCGGTGGCCGCGGCCAACACCTCGGTCTCGCACGCCGAGAGCATCCGCAAGTACCGGGTGCTGCGCGCGGACTTCACCGAGGAGAACGGCACCCTCACCCCGAGCATGAAGCTCAAGCGCAACGTGGTGCTCAAGGAGTACGCCGACGAGGTCGAGGCGCTGTACGCCAAGGCGCCGGCCGCCTCCTGACGCCCGCCGGGCTCCTCCCCCTCAGGGCCGGAGGAGCCCGGCGAACGTCGTCCCGATCGAGGCCCACGACCACCGTTCCTGCACCCATGCCCGCCCGGCGGCGCCCATGGCCCGCGCCCGCTCGGGGTCGCCGAGCAGCGCGGTGAGCGCGCCGGCCACCGCGTCGGGCGAGCGCGGGTCCACCACGTGGCCGGTGACGCCGTCCTGGACCGCCTCCGGCGCACCGCCCGAGGTGCCGGCCACCACCGGGCGCCCGCACGCTGCGGCCTCCAGGTAGACCATGCCCAGGCCCTCGACGTCCAGACCGCCCCGGCGCGTGCGGCACGGCATGGCGAACACGTCGCCGGCCGCGTAGTGCTCGGGCAGCTCCGCCGCCGCCACCGGGCCGGTGAGCACCACCGACGCCGCGAGCCCGTGCGCGGCGACCCGCCGGCGCAGCCGATGCTCGTCGGGTCCGCCCCCCACCAGCAGCAGCCGGGCGGTCGGGTGGGCGGCCAGCACCCGCGGCCACGCGTCGACCAGCACGTCCTGGCCCTTGCGCCGCACCAACCGGGACACGCAGACCACCACGGGTGCCCCACCCAGGCCGTACCGCCGACGCACCGCGGTGCCCTCGACCCCGGGGTGGAAGCGGTCGACGTCGACACCGGGCGGCAGCTGCCGCAGCTCGGTCCGGCGATCCAGCGCCGGGGCCAGCCGGCCGCGGGTGTACTCGGAGATGTAGGTCAGCACGTCGACGCCGGTGGCGATGCGCTGCAGCAGCTGCCGGCCGACCGGCAGGGCCACCCACCCCGTCTCGTGGCCGTGGGTGATGCCGACCGTGCGGCGGGCACCGGCCCGGCGCAGCCCGGGCGCGAGCAGCCCGAGCGGCGCGGCGGCGCCGAACACGACGGTCTCCGCGGCGTGCTCGCGCACCAGGTCGGCGGCCACCCGGGCGGTGCCCGGCGTGGGCAGCAGCATCGGGGTCGGCATCCGGACCACCCGGTAGGGCAGGCCGGCGTCGTGCTCGGCGGCCCCGGGCGAGGTGGAGGCGAGCACCACGACGTCCTCGGGCGGCAACCGGTCGAGCAGGGCGGCGACGAAGGTCTGGATCCCGCCCTGGCGGGGCGGGAAGTCGTTGGTGACCACCAGGGTGCGGGTCACCGCGACCACGCCTGGGCCGCCGCGACGCGCTGGGCGGTGGTGGGGTGCGAGCCGAAGAACCACTGCCAGGCAGCCGGCGGGTCGGGCTGGTTGAGGTTGGCCACGGCCAGCCGGCGCATGACGGCGGCGAACGCGTCGGGGTCGGCGGTCAGGTCGAGGGCGTGCTGGTCGGCCCGGGCCTCGAGCTGGCGGGAGACCCCGTTCTGCACGGGGGTCGACAGCAGCGTGCCCACGGCGACCAGCAGCAGCACCAGCGGCACCACGCGGGCGTCGCCGGGCCCGTCGGCCCCGGCCCGGCGCAGCAGCGGCGCCGACCCGAGCAGCCAGCCCAGCAGGGCCACGCCGACCGCCGCCCCCAGCGCCCCGACCAGCGTGCCGGTGAGCACGTCGTCGGTGGCGACGTGGCCGAGCTCGTGGGCGGCGATGGACTCCACCTGGTCGTCGGGCAGGTCCTGCAGCAGGGTGTCGTAGACGACGATGCGCCGGGTGGAGCCGAAGCCCGAGACGTAGGCGTTGAGCGCGGTGGTGCGCCGGCTGGCGTCGGCGACCAGGACGTCCTGCACCGGGGTGCCGTTGCGGTCGGCCAGCTCGAGCAGGTCGGTGCGCAGCTGCCCGGCCGGCATCGAGGTGAAGTCGTTGAAGGCCGGCTCGACCACCACCGGGTACAGGAACGACCCGGCCACGACGAGCCCGGCCGCGCCCGCACCGGCCCAGGCCCACCAGGTGCGCGGGGCCCGCCGGGCCACCCCGACCAGCAGGAGCAACCCGAGGGCGGTGAGCCCTGCGGTGATGCCGGTGTCGACCGCGACGTCCCGGGCGAACAGCGGCCAGCTGCGGGTGGACAGCCCGTACCGGTGCCGCACGACCTCGCCGTACCCCGACAGCGGCAGGGTGACCAGCCGGCCGGCGACGGTGAGCACCAGGGTGCCGAGCACGACCTGCCAGAACCAGCCACCGCCCAGCGGCCGGGCCACCGCGGCCACCCACCGCGACCCCAGCCGGGTCAGGCCCAGCGCCCCGCTGACCAGCAGCCCCAGCACCAGGTTCGCCACCGACGCCGGGCGGAGCGCTGCCGCGAAGGCGTCGGCACGGTCGAGCTGGTCGGCGGCCAGGCCGGCGCCCGGGTCGGTGACCGCCGGGGTGGCCGCCCAGGGGATGCGCAGCCACAGGACGACGACCAGCGCGAGACCCAGCACGAGCGCCGTCAGCAGCGCGGGCCGACGAGGACGCACGCCGGCGAGCCTAGTCCGGGGCGTGGACGGCTCAGAGCAGGCGGCGGGCCCCGGCGTAGCCGGACATGTCGACGCTGGACACCTTCACGACGTCGCCGGAGGTCGGCGCATGGACCATCATGCCGTTGCCGATGTAGATGCCGATGTGGCTGACCGGCGAGTAGAAGTACACGAGGTCGCCGGGCTGCAGGTCGCCGCGGGCGACGGCGGTGCCCATGCGGGCCTGGGCGGCGCTGGAGTGCGGCAGCGAGATGCCGGCGGCGGCGTAGGCGTAGGCGGTCAGGCCCGAGCAGTCGAAGCTGTCCGGACCGCCGGCGGCCCACACGTAGGGGTCGCCGCGCTGGGCCATGGCCGTGTCGACCACCGTCTGGGCGGCCTCGCTGTCGGCCACGACCGAGGCCGGCGCGACCACCTCCGGCCCGCTGGTCGCGGCCACCACGGCGGCCCGCTGCGGGGCGGTGAGGGTGGCGTACTGGGCCTGGTAGGCGGCGATCTGCTGCTGGAGGTCGGCCTGCTGCGCGGTGACCTGGTCCAGCCCCTGCTGGGCCTGGGCGGCTGCGGCATCGGCGGCGGCCTGGGCGTCGGTGGCTGCCTGGGCGGCGGCCGACACCTGGGTGAGCAGGTCGTCGGTGTGCCCGGCGATGAGGTCGAGGGTGCTCACCTGGGCCAGGAAGTCCTCGGGCGAGCTGCTGGTCAGCAGGGCGGCGATGCCGGAGGGGTTGCCGGTGTAGGCGCTGACGGCGACCTCGTCCATCTGCGACCCGAGGGTCTGGAGCTGGGCCTGCGCGGCGGCGAGCTGGCCGGCCGCGGCGGTGGCCGCTGCCTGCTGCTCGGCGAGCTGCACCTGCGCGTCGTTGACCTGCTCGGTGACGACCTCGAGCTGGTGGGTGGCGTCGGCGACGAGCTGGGTGGCCTGCTCGGGCGAGCTGGCCTGCGTCGGGGCGGCGGTCGCGGTGCCCGGCACCAGGGTCAGGGCCAGACCGGCGGCACCGGAGAGCACCAGCGCACGGCCGGACCTCGCGAGGCGGCCGGACGACGCCGACGGGGACCGGTGCTCGAGGCGGGGGGCGACCACGGTTCTGGCTGGCTCCTGGATCCGTCGGTCGAGACCGCCTGTGGATCAGACGGCACCTGCTCGACCGGACCCACTCGACGCTACGGGCGTGACCAGACCGAAACGAAGAGTCACGGACCGGCCGATCGTCGTTCCATCTGCTAATCCCACGCCTGTCGTTTCAGCAGCATTCGCCCGCCGCCGGACGGGCCCGGCGTGTCGCCGGTCAGCTGACCTCGCGGGTGGGCGGAGCTTGGTGCCGGAGGGGCGGGACCAGGCCCATCTGTGCCAAGACGTGCAGCGCGCGCCGCTCGACGTCGTCGAACTCCAGCACGCGCCCGCGGCGGGTGGGCCCGGAGACCAGCGCGTCGCCCAGCGCCTCGCCCCACCCCGGCAGCGGCGGCTGCACCGGACGGCCGGGACGGCGCCCCAGCGGGACCACCGTGGCGGGGGCGCCGCGCACCCCGGGCGGCGCCCCCAGCAGCACGCTGACGACGCAGTCGCCGCAGCCTTCTCCGCGGACGGTGCAGGTGTCGCAGTCGATGAGCACGTCGGGCCTCCTGGCGGGTGGTCGGTGGACGCCGGACCCCGTTCGGTCCGTCGCCGCGGACGCTAGGGCCGACCACCGACAATTCCGGGTCAGCTGCCCGCGTACTCCCAGTGCCAGGGCTCCTCGCGCCCGTTGCCGGGGTCGGCCCACGTGGGGTGGATGAAGCCGAACCGGCCGGCCTGCGCCACCATCCAGGCGTACTGCGGCGAGGAGTAGGACTCGACCCCGCCGCACAGGTCGACGGCCAGGCCCCACCCGTGGTTGCTGGTGCCCGGCACGGCCGCCAGGGCCGGCTTCTGCCCGTACAGGGTCACCTGGCTGGCGTAGCTGCGGTAGGAGTCGGTGATGCACAGCGGCGACCCGAACTGCGCCGCGAACGCCGCCGACATCGCCCGGTAGGCCGCCGCGGCGTCGCAGCGCAGCGCGTGCCCGGCCGGGCCGAGCGGGCACAGCGCCGAGGGCGGGATGAGCCCGTTGGGGTAGCCGCCCCACTGCCGGCTGCCGTCGTAGGTGGCCGGGTAGACGGTGTTGCCGCACTCCACCGCGAGCGCACCGCCGGTGGGGCCGGGTGCCGGCACCGCGGCGCGCGGCGGCAGGCTGGGGCGACCGATGCCCAGCACCTGGTCGGCGGGCAGGGTGCGCACCACCACGGCACCGGCCCGGCCGTCGGCGGCGAGCATGGTCTGCGGGTCCAGCGCGATGCCGACGTGCGACAGGCCCGACTCCGGCGTCCCGAGGAACACCAGGTCGCCGGGGAGGACGTCGGTCGGCGCCACGGGTGCGGTGGTCGCGAACAGCTCGCCCTGGGTGGCCGGCAGGGGGATGCCGGCGGCGCCGTAGGCGGCCTGCACCAGCGAGCCGCAGTCGTAGGACTCCGGGCCCGAGGTCCCGGGCGCGAAGGGCAGGCCGAGGTCGGTCATCGCCGAGCTGACCGCCGCGACCGTCTCCGCCGGCAGCACCAGCAGGGACGTGGGCAGCCGCGGCA
>Ga0325401_1005724_pt1 | contig 11948 bp, 13 predicted proteins | sample PopdelMetagenome_FD_205666 | JGI IMG/M metagenome (GOLD analysis project Ga0325401, IMG submission 205666) | Populus deltoides microbial communities from Bellville, Georgia, United States - Xylem-PdKOR-R2 | ecosystem: Host-associated > Plants > Phyllosphere > Stem > Wood/Secondary xylem | place...
TAAGTTATTTTCCATTATTAGAGCATCTCCAACCCAAAAAGCTAAATTGAAGAGTCAAATTGATAAAATAGCTTTTTGAATTGTGTAAATATAGCTTTTTTGATTATGTGCATTCCATTGGTAAAAAACTATTTAGAAAAGTCATTTATATTTTAATATATTTCATGTTAAATTAATTTTAATATAATTATATAACTAATTTAGATATTTTATATATAATATAATGATGATGTTATTAATTATATAATTAATATGAGTAATTTATAAAAGTAATATAAAATTAATGAAATAATATGAAAGTTAAAAGATATAATTTAAAATTAAACTTAAATTTTATTTATATGAATATTTTTAATTTTCAGCTTTATATGTTACTGTTAAAAATTTAATTTTTTAAAAGTAAATTCAAATTCAAACCACCAATATTTTAAATTTTGATTTTCAATATTTTTTTTAAAAAATTCATGCTTTGAAAAAATGACCGCCACCATTTTAAATTTTAAATTTTTAAATTTTTAAATAATGACCGCCAACATTTTAAATTTTAAAATTTCAAATTTTAAAAAAATAACTGTCAACATTCTAAGATTTCAAATTTTGAAAAAATAATCCATTTATAAATATTCTCATATACCTTAACATTTTTTCTCATCATTCCATTTTTTTCTCTCCAATCAAAAATATATTTCATTAAAATTCATCATGAATCATTCTAATTTTAATTTTTATGATGCTTTTGATTTTGATGATGACACTCCTGTATTTGCTTTTCAAGTTGCTACTACTGTGGTTGCTGAAGAAAAATCGAATAATCAAAGGCAGAGAACAGGGTATCGTGGCTCTATTCCTGGTCACAATATTGTCAATCGTAATAGAAAAGATGGTAAGTTAAGGTTATATAATGATTATTTTGCAGAAAATCCTAAATTCACTGAAAGTCAATTTCGAAGAAGATTTAGGATGAGTCGTCGTCTTTTTCTTCGGATCGCAAATGCAGTGAAAGCTCATAATCCATATTTCAAACAAAGGACAGATGCTCTTGGTGTTCTTGGTTTATCTTGACTTCAAAAGGTAACTGCAGCGCACAAAATACTTGCATATGATATTCCTGCAGATCTTACTGATGAATATCTTCAAATTGGAGAAACCACTGTGATAGAAAGTCTTAAAGATTTCGTCAAAGCAATTGTAGAAGTTTTTGGTGATTGGTATCTAAGGGCACCAAACGAGGCCGATATTTGTCGATTATTATCAATTAGAGAGCAGCGTGGATTTCCAAGGATGTTAGGGAGCATTGACTGTATGCATTGAAAATTGGAGAAATGCTCAATTGCATGGCATGGGATGTATACTGGTCATTGTCGTGAACCAACTATAATTCTAGAGGCGGTGGCTTCACAAGATCTTTGGATATGGCATGCCTTTTTTGGAATGTTTGGACCATTAAATAATATTAATGTTCTTGATCGGTCACCTATCTTTGCTGCACTTGCTGAAGGTCGTACTGCTTCTGTCAATTATACAATTAATGGGCATGAATATACAATGGGATACTATTTAGCAGATGAAATTTATCCTAATTGGTCAACCTTTGTTAAGACAATCCCAAGACTATTACGAGCAAAGAGAAAATATTTTGCAAGCAAGCAAGAGTCTGCAAGAAAAGATGTGGAGCAGGCATTTGGGGTGCTCCAATCTCGTTTTGCAATTGTACGTGGACTTGTTCGATACTGGGATGAAGAAACGCTTGCATATATTATGAAAGCTTGCATAATAATGCATAATATGATTATTGAGGATTAAGGAGCAATGAACCTTGGATTTAACCATGAACATGAAGTCAATTCCTTTATATCAGTGTCACATGGTGAAATACCAGAACTACATGATTTTCTTCAAACTCATAATCGAATTAGGGATAGAGCAACTAGCTCTCAACTATAAGAAGATTTGATTGAACATTTGTGGGAACAATATGGCAACGAGTAGAATCTTTAGATTTGAACTTCTTATGTTATCATAATTTTCAAGTTTTTTATGTTTTTATGTTTTTCATTATGGTTGTTATCTTTTAAGTTAATTAATCCTACTTATTATTGTTAAGTGTTAGAGGAACTTCAAAAAAGTATTATGAATTGATATCAATTTCATAACAACATATCTAAAATAACCAAGAATTTTCTACATATTTAATTAAAAATACATTACATTAAAATAAATCAATCAAAGTTAATTAAAAATTAAAACCCCTCTTTTGCATAATTTCTAACTTTCTATTTTGAAAATACGCTGCAGAAATTAGATCCAAATTAGAAATATCCATTTTCATAATTTGTTCTTCTTTCTCAATCCTGTCCAATTCTTGTTTCTCTTGACTTTGTTAAATCATCATGGCTTGTTGCTCTAACATAATTTTCCTGTTTTGTTTCTTCTGATCCTTAATTTCAACTAGAGTATCCCTGAATTGTTGTAAGAGATTCGTTACAGATACCTCCCCAACTTTATCTTTTCCTTATCTACGTTTAGGTCGTTCCTTTGCAACCTTCTAACCGATAGGTCTATCTTGATAAATCAATGGTTCACTATCTTCTCCTAAACTAACAGAATCAGGGGTAGATGGAGTTGATGAAGCCGGACTTGCATTGACATGACTTTTTTGTTTCTTGTTTGACCTTTAATGTTGACTTACACGCTCAAATTGCCATTTGAGTTCTTTTCTTAAGATAACCCAACAATGTTCTAGTTGAAATCGTTTGTTAATGCAAGAAGCATACATTTGCTGAGCATCATTAATCTGGTAAAAAAATAAATAAAATAAATAATGTTAAAATATGTGTTAAACAATTTAACATAGAAATGAATATTAACATTACCATTGATTCTTCGGTCATTCTATTTTGCTGATGATTTTCAATTTGAGTAACAAATCCAACAAATTTATCGACTTCTCTATTTATTTCTTGCCATCTACTTGAGATGCTTATTTGAGAATGATTATTCAAGTTTCCTCCATTCTCTACAAAGTAAGCATGTACACAAGCCCAAAACTATTTTGTTTGTTGTTCAACTCCTGTAATTGGATCCTTGCTTGTATTTAGCCATGCAAAGACAAGTAAACAATCCTCATCTGGTGAGAAATTTTTACTTCTTTGTAATTTTTTTGCCGAATGAACATTTAAATTCGAGTATGTTAAGTCATCAATTAATTGATTAGAATCACTTGGTTGAGAGAGAATATCTTCTGACTCACTCATAAGAAAGTTGATAAAAGAGTTTGGAAAATTTGAATCCATCTGCATTAAAAAAAAAAAAAAACTCAAGTTAAAACCTTATAAGAGAGTGTAAAAGAAGCTCACATTCAATGTCTAATAATTTTATAGTTTTCATACATGCGAATTAATAATAAGCATTGCCTTCTACTTTTTCTAACATAACAATTTGACCATTTTTTGGAACTAAAAGAGAATTGATATACTGGTTTAATTGCATTTTCAACAAGATAAAATATAATTGACCTCAAATTAAAACAGACAATCAAAAATAAATTTTAAATATGTCACTCTATTTTTTTTATCAATATCAACTACCATTATTAATTCCTCTCAATTTTATCAAAGATAACAACATAAATAAAAATTGTCTTCCTTAACCCATATTAAAAACATAAAATAATAAAGAAATAAAAATCATCACAAATATTAAATTAACAACAAAAGGTCTAAAAATTCAAGAGATATAAAAGAGAAAAGAAAAAAAGCTTTTAAACAAGCATACCTTTTAATTTCAGCTAATTAACACAACCGATGTTATTAATTAACCGGAGAATAATTGATTCTTGTTTTTCTAAATTTGAGAGAAGGATGAGGCACAATACAAAATTTTAAAACTACAAGTTCTTTCCTCTTGCATTTAAAGAAAAAAAAAGAGTTGTTGGCCAACGGCTATAAAAATAGCTGTTGGCCAACATTTATTTATTTTGGCCATTTCTACAGTGAAATGTAGAAATGGCTGGCTAGCAAACAAATAGCCAAAATATTTGTTGACCAACGGTTATTTATTTGAGTGCTGCGTTAGAATGAAAAAGCTGAAAAAATAAAAACTAAAATACAATATTTAGTATTTGACTTTTCATTTGCCTCATGCGTTGAAGATGCTTTTAGAATGTATTAAAAAATATTTTATAGATTTTAAATAATAAAAAAAATACAATGATGCTTATAAGTATGTTAAGTGAATATTTTGATTTAGCAATGTTAAGGAAAATATATTGAAGGTTAAAATATTTACTTATAAATTAACACTATTTAAGTGGTTGAATAGAAAATGTTATTTATTTATTTATTTATTTTATAATGTTTATTTCCTACTGAAAAATAGAAAAAAATTGTTTTTAGAAAAATATCATATTCAATAATCCAAATCTTAAGATAAACCGTATTTATAATAAAGAAAAGGAATTTGGTTATTACCATCATCATCCATATACACAGGAGGTAGCATTAGAGCCCAAGGAGCACCGGCAAATCCCTTTCTCTCTCAGGCAATTATCATTTTACACTATAAAATGGAGGGCAATACAGCACTCTCTGGTAAAGTGGTCTCCGTGGCTACTGGTGAAGCTCACTCCCTTATTCTCACAGGTAATATATGTATGTATACATTGCAGATTCATTTCTTCATTTGTTACATTGATTTTGGGATAGTGAAAAATGTGATTTTTAATTGTGGGTTGGTCTAATTGTAGGAGATGGGCGTGTGTATTCATGGGGTAAAGGAATGTTTGGGCGACTTGGGACTGGTTCAGAAGTGGATGAGCTTTTTCCTGTACAAGTAAAGTTCGAAACTTGTGTAGAAAAAAGACTCAACTTTGTGGGGGTTGCTGCTGGTGCTTATCATAGTCTTGCTCTTGCAGGTTGGCTTTATTGACTTTTTATTGATTTGATTCTTGATTTATACTGGCTTGTTTTGTTTTGAGACATAAGAATATAGTGTGATGTTTTATTGGGTTTGGCTGTATATTTGAATGAGAATTGAAATGTGTAAATTTTATAAATTGATTGCTTATGAAGAATCTGCTTTGTTATAGTAGACATTTGATTATATAGAAATGGTTGAAAACTTTGTCCGAATTTTAAACAGCATAAATGGTAGTTTAAGAACTTTTTGCCATTTGATTTTTTTCGTACGGTTCTTTTGACATTAATATATCACATATCAAAATTATGTCCATGAGACTAGGGCAGGGCATATACCATAGTTTCGCTTTTGATTGTTAGTTTCTCACATTTTCCATAGGCTTCGTGCATTTTTCAGTTCTTGTGGAACCAAGTGAAGCTCCTAATACTTTGGGGATGCTTGAGGTTCTGTGAAAGATTTTTCCTTTTCTTCTGTATCTTATTGCAAATTGCTGGATGATTTGAAGTTCAGTAGCTTTCTTGGGTGTATATGATAGTTCTTTCCGTACTATGATGTGAATAATAAACTTAAAGATCTGTTGCAAGAAAACGATTTACCATTTAGTTTGGATTTGGGTTGGATTGAGGTAGGGATTTGCATTAGTAAAGGAGGCAGGTGTTTAATTCTATGGTTTCTAGTTTGAGTAGACTAACCCATTTGTAGCTTTTGTGCCTATCAACCTGTGCCCAAGGAAATGAGGCAGGTTGATCAAAGCTTGCCAATTTTAAATCGTGTCCCAAAGGATCACTTCACTTCCTCCGTATTCCAAGGTATATGGATTATGGAGTGATATTCCTCTGCTGCTTACATGTGAAGAGATTACCAAAAAGCACATACCTGTAGTTAAATGACAAAGTCAATATAAGCTAGTTAACTATAGTGCTTACTTGTACTTATAAGCAATTTCTCTATCAAGGTTACTTTTAAGCACTACACTCTAGGTTTGGATTTCTTTTGCTTATCCAAAGTCACATCTTATATATATATATATATATATATATATTGTTTATTAGTGTTATTTAGCTATAGGATTATATAACTGCTGGATGAAGTTTTGGGGTTATTATAGGCTAAGGCTACATTTTGACTGAAACAATTGTGAGTGTTAGACGTAAAGAGAAGTTTTGGCTGCTCTAATGCTTTGTTGTCCATGTAATGGCAGATGATGGATCGGTCTGGTGTTGGGGCTACAACATCTGTATCCTTTACAGCTAGTGTCCTTCAGTGTTAAATGCACTCCTGTTAACTTTGCGCTTGCTAATGCACTTTTTTTTGTGCAACCTTGACTGTCGTATGGATGGCCAACTTGGTGTTAGTGGAGAGAATTATTCAATGCCACACTTGATGGACCAGTTCCTTGAGTTGGGCTCCCTAGGTTCATTGATAGATCATTCAGAAACAAAGAGTGAAGGACCACTAAAGGTATGGAATTCTTTGTATCACTATTTTGCATTTAAAAGTCTGGTTTGTAATTCTATTAATGTTGTCTCTACTGTAGATATGCTCTATCAAAGCTGGAGGAATGATGTCTCTAGCAATTGATGATCATGGTGCCCTTTGGATGTGGGGCAATTGCCCGCAACAAAGAAACAAAACTGGAAGTAGCATCTCTTTTGAGAGCAGTTTCATTCCGATTCCTGTTCGTGATTTCCATGGCCACTCTGTTGTGAAAGTGGCATGTGGAAGTGAACATGTAGTCGCCCTGGTTAGTGCTGGAGAAACAAATAAAGATGAGGATCTAGTATGCTACTCGTGGGGTAATAATAACCATGGCCAGTTGGGTCTGGGAGATAGAGAGAGCAGAGTCCATCCTGAGATTGTTGAAATGTTTAACCAGGACTCTTCTTGGGATGTTTATGAGGTAGCATGTGGAGCATATCACTCAGCTTTACTCACTCGCAAAAGGAGAACAATTGACCCATTAGAAAGTGTGTGTTGGACATGTGGCCTTGGGGATAACGGGCAGCTTGGGCATGGAACTACCCAAAGTGTGCTAAAACCTGAGCCTGTAAAAGAATTGCCAGGACAAGCCTACCTGATCTCTGTTGACTGTGGTTTATTTCACACTAGTGTTGTTTCGTCTGTGGGAGATGTTTGGTCATGGGGAATGGAAAAGGGTCTTGGCCTGTGCCCAGATGCTAGTTTTACTGGAACAGACGCAGGGGATGCTGCTTCTCCCCTGCTAATGTCAGGCTATGGAGTAGATGGGCCCATATTTCACAATCCAATTCAAGTTGCCTGTGGGGCTGCCCACACTGTTATTGTTGCTAATGATGGATATAAGCTTTGGTCATGGGGCAGGGGTACGAGTGGTGTCCTTGGAAATGGTAAGACGATCAATTGTTTTGCTCCCAGTTTTGTATTATGGCCTCCACTAACAGAGGATTTCAAGCAACCAGAACCGAAAACTGTTGGTGAGGAGAGCAATGGTTCCAAAGCAGTTGCAGAAACAGACAAAAGGTTGTCTTTGGCAATGGAAGAGATAGAGCTCCTTCAGTCAAAACTTTCTATAATGGAACAATATGGTGGCATGCTTCATGGATTGGTTTTTGGCAGACCTTTTACTTACCAAGATATCCCAATCTCGTTGCAGAATTCAGGTAATTTTGACATCGCAAAAGAATGGGAGAGCATGTTAGAATCGGCAGATCACAGTAAGCTTCGTAGATTGGAATTGTTCTACCGAGACATGCGTGCAACTATCAAAGACAAGATGATGAAGAGAAGGATTCAGGAGATTATAAAGGAGTGTCTGCCTTCTTCAACTACAGCAAAGTAAGGCTATAAAAAATGCGATGCATTTCTTTCACAATTGAAGATCAAACATGCATGGTAGTTGTTCAGCTACGCTATCTTGATTGAGTCCAAAGATTTTCCTTGCTCTATCCTTCAAAATTGGAACAGATTCTGTAGTTGATATAATTTCCTTAAGATAGAGGGAGGCAAGGTTGATTGTTGGAAAAGGTCTCCACTTTCAGTGTGATATAAAGATGTAACCTGTGGTTAAATAAATAAATAAATAAATAATCAACATTCACTTTTCAGAAACGTTTCCAAATCCCTGCGATTCAATTTCAAATTCCAATTTTTTCTTCCAAATCCACATCCATTTCCTTTAGACAACAAGAGTTTTATTTGTTTGGTCAGACATCTAAATTACACCCGAACTAGTTTTTGATTAATTTTACTCCCAAATCATTATTTCTCAATTATGACTTCTGTTAGAATCATTTAAAATCTTTAAATTATTCTAAAATGACATGGTTTATTACAAAATAAAAGTACAATTTGGAAGAAATATGAATGAAGAATTTTAAAATAGATGAAAGTCTTTAGTTTAGAATTTAGAATTGAAATGAAAAATTATTTAGTGGTCAAATTGATATTGTCCATGAAGGTTTTTTTTTTTTTTTTTTTTTTTTGAGGTTTGTCCTATTTATTTATATCATTCTAACAACTGTTTAGGATAATTGTGGATTTTAGGTTATTTTATTTTATTTTTTTAATTTTTAAATATGTTTGGTAAAAAATAAGGTGATTTGTTTTGTCAATTTTAATTTACACTATTTTTTTTCTATAAAAACTCATTTGAGCTATTTTTTTTATTGAATATACTTACTTTTAATAAAAAAAAATAATTTTTAAGTTATGTTTCAAAGTTAAAAGTTATTTTTCATAAATCAAACCAAACAATAACTTAATATCTTGACTCTTCTTTATCATATATATATATATATATATATATATATATATATATAACAACAACAACAACAACAACAACATAGTTATCAAACCTTTTTTATGAAATGATATGGAAAAGGCTTTGGTTGTTGGGTAAACTCATGTCAATCATTTTTATTCAAATGACATTGCTTTATTCTTTTAAAAAAATAATTGGTTTTGATTCAGCCATATTTAGTCGGGTCAACGAGATTTCATCGGGTTATTGTTTTTTTTTAGTTCCACTCATAACCAAGCCCTAATTAGGCTTTGAGTTGCGAGTTTCTTGAATCAATTCATCAGGACGAACCATGTCGGGTTTAACTACTATGGACAACAATAAGGGGGTAAGCTATAGATTTTCAAATATCAAAGATTTAAGTTAGAACACTATTTGAAACAAAAGGATTAAAAAAATTCAAATGAAAAATTACATTTAACATCCTATAGTTTGATCCAAAATGCGATTACCCATTATAGTTTTAGAAATTACCATTACATCTTGGTCAACTAAACTTTTCAAATCTCACAAATTGACCATAATATTCTAATCTATATTAAATAAGAAATGACTAGAAATGACAAATCAAATCTATCATTTTCTCTCTTTCTAGCTTCGATCGACACTTCCTTCTCTCTCACTAACCCTAATTGATCCTGAGATTGAACCCAATCCTAACTGATGGATTTATCTTGTACTAAATCTTTTAGATCAACGTTGATGGATTCTTCTTGAAATCGTTTCATTTAGAACTCAGCAACAAAGGTATTTTCCCAATTTATTTGTTGAATCATGACATCGTAAATTGTTGATAATGTGTTATTTGTTTATTTAAAATTGTTAATTCAACTATTTAATAGATGTTGTTACCCGATGAAACTTATTTAATTAACAATTTGTTAATTTTAAAACTAAAACCCTAATCCCTAAAAATATCCTATATAATCAATTTTTTTTGTTAAAATCAAAAGTAATCAAAATATTAAACATGTTTGGGGTAGTGAGAAATATGTACTATTGTTTATTTTTTACACCATTAAAAAACCTCAAATTATTGAAAACAGGAACCTAAATTATTTATATGCTACATAAAACAAGTGTAATTCATGTTGAAACAATCTTTTGAACTTATTTTAAGCAATGTTAAACATAATTAATAAGTTTCTTTTGGAAAGCCTAAAAATAATTTTAGGGTTTAGGGTTTATGCTTTCCTATCTTTCTTTTTATATTGTTTGGCATATATGTTTAGGGATTTCAACTCATGTATATGGGATTAGTATGGTTAATAGAAGGTGACATTTTGATGGGTAGATAGATGCTCGTTTTAGTTTGTATTTAAAATGTGCATTTGTCATGCATGTTTGGGTATGTAAGGACTTTTAAGAACTTATTTCTCACCATTGCACAATACAAAATGCAAGATGTGATTGTCCATCTTGGCAATTCTTTGTATGTCATAAGAAATTGTTGCTTTGACTATATGTCTTAAATAAACATATTGTTCATATGTAAATAATTTTATGACATTATTTGTTAGGGTTTCAAATAAAATATGACAGATGAAATATATTTGTTGATGATGCCTCAGTGTATGATATATTGAGTATGTATAAATAAGAAGAGGATGAAGAAATTCAAACACACACACACACACGTACACATATAAATGATGATAATTATGCTTTTATTTAACCCCTAAGAATTACAAGGTGTTATTCAAGTAAGCATAATGATGGCAAGCTACATGGAACTAAGTATTGTATTGGATATGATGATGAAGTTTAAAACAACAATAAAGTGAAATTAGTTATTGAGGAAAAAATTTAGATTCAAGTAAAGATGATAATGATGTGGGTGTTGTTAGTGATGATGTAGGTGGTGGTGCTGATGCTAGTGGTGTTATAGGTGGTGTATGAGTGGTGGTGGTGATGCTAGTGGTGTTGTGGGTGTTATTGTGAGAGGTGATATGAGTGGTGGTGGTGGTGATGCTAGTTGTGTTGTAGGAGGTGTTGTTAATGCACATGATGTGGGTGGTGGTGGTGATATTAATGGTAATATTGGAGGTGTTATTAATAGTGTTGTTGGTTGTGATGTTGTGAGAGTTGTTGTTAGTGGTGTTGTTGGTTTTAGTGTTATTGGTAACGTGGTTATTAATGTTAATCTTAGTTAGGCTATGGGTTCTATTGGTGATGATATGGACAATAATAGTGTTGGAGTTAGGACTTCTAGTGGATATAATGAGGATGTTAATGATTATATATGATGATGTTGAAAAGGATGATAAAGAGTCAGAAGATGATGATTATATCCCCTCTGATAAGAAAGGATATGAGTTTTTTTTTTTTAATAAAGCTGAAGATGGTGGATTGAAACCTTACAAGGTGATGCTTGTTTTGGTAAAGTAGTGGATGACTTTTTAGACTCTGATAATGACAGGAAGCTTAGTAATGATGAAGATATTGAATGTTGTTATTGATCTAAGTAGTAATGAGTTCGATGAGCAAAAAAGTGACAATTTGAGTAAAAGGAATAAGAAAAAGATGAACATGAATCTGATAGAAGGTTTTAGTGAGAAGAGATTTAAGGTTATAATAAATGAATCTATAATTTTTGAAGAATGTCAACTTTTAAGTAATGTAAATCACTTCAAAGATGTATTGCGAAAAATATAAAGTGAAACATGAATACCAATTGAAAAAGTATATTAATCAGAAAGAAAGAGTTACAGCAAGATATTTAGGGGATGGTTGTACTTGGAGAATATATATGTTTTTTCTTGTTCCTAGTACCAATACATTCATGGTTAAGTCATTAAGAGAGAAGCATAGTTACATTCGACATACTTGTATAAAGGCTATTAATTCAAAATGAATGGAAAAAAAAAGTTGTTGTCAATAATCAATACAAACCCAAACATTTTAAATGAAGCACTCAAAATAGTTTTGGAATATCAATTTAGGATTAAACCACATAAAAGGCAAGTACAAAGAGTTAAGAGAAAGGCAAAATAGTTGGTTAAAATAAATCATATTGATTATTTTAATAAACTCTGAACATATATTCAGTTGTTGAAGGAATATAATCCATGCTCCAATATTTTTTTATGTTTGACCCTAATTACAATTTGAATGAGAATTCGCTATGGAGGTGATGCAACCATATTATTTGATAGTTTCACCCATATTTAACTAGTGTTTTGCCTATGTTTTATATATAAAATGCTTTGATATTCTTTGTTTTATGTTTTGAAGGCACTTTTGGATGAAAGAT
>Ga0325401_1005729_pt1 | contig 11945 bp, 12 predicted proteins | sample PopdelMetagenome_FD_205666 | JGI IMG/M metagenome (GOLD analysis project Ga0325401, IMG submission 205666) | Populus deltoides microbial communities from Bellville, Georgia, United States - Xylem-PdKOR-R2 | ecosystem: Host-associated > Plants > Phyllosphere > Stem > Wood/Secondary xylem | place...
GGGCCGGCGTCGAGCAGGGGTTGCCAAAGTTGACGAAAGTTACGCGCATCGACGTTCTCGACCGTGGCCCGGTCGGGCACGCCCCAGCGCGGGTCGCCGTCGCGGAGCAGCCGTTCCAGGTCGCGCGACAACACGCCGTCCGGCGACTGGTCGTAGCCGGGATAGGCCGCCAGCGCGACCGCGCGAGCGCGGGCCACGGGGGCGGGGTCCCAACGCGGCTTGGCCAGCTTCGCCGCCATGAGCTTCAGCTGATCCGACAGGTCGGCGGGGCTGGTCAGCGCCGCGAACTGGAAGGCGTCGTCGGTGACGTCGAAGTCCATGCCGATGCGTCGGCCCGACACCAGCTGGTCGAGATCGCCCTGGTCGAGCTTGCCCACGCCCCCGGCCCACAGCGCCAGGTCGCCGGCCCAGGCGGGCGTCGGCCGGTCGGCGGGCAACTGGTTGTAGCCGCCGCCGAAGCGGACGCGGACGTAAACGCGCCCCGTCTCGCCGCCGTTGGGAAACAGGATCGCGCGGACCCCGTTGGAAAAGGTCACCTTTTCCATTTCCAGCCCGGCCAGCTTCTGTCGCGAAACCACCTTGCCCGGGCGGCCGAGCGAGGGAAGCTGTGCGAAGGTGACGGCGTTCTGCGTGCGGCGGCGGCCCGCCAGCCCGGTCACGTCCGCCTTGAGAGCCGCCGCCAGTTCGGTGGCGGCGTTCGCGTCGGGGATGCGCGTGTTGACCACCGCGCGGGGCACGCCCTCGAAGATTTTCTTGGCCGAAGCCTGGATGGCGGCGGGGGTGAACATGTTCTTGGCGCGCGCGTCGCGCAGGATGTCGTAGCTGACCTGGGGGCTGGTCACCGTCTCGCGGATGTCGAGCGCGGAGGCCATGTCGTCCGCCTGGCGCGCGCCCGCCTCGACGCGCGCGGTCTCTACCTGGGTGCGGAGCGCGGTGTCGTAGTCGGCGTATTCGCGGTCGATCTCCGCCTGGGTGGCGGGCGAGCTTTGCGCGTCGGCGATCACCGCGCGCACGTCCTTGAGCGCCGCGGCCCAGTCGTCGCCGACGGGCACGATGTTGACCGACGTCAGGTTGGCCGAGCGCGACACGTCGTCTAAGCCCACCGACGCCTGAAGGAAGCTGCCCCCGCCCCGCGCCCGCGTTTCTAGCCGTCGGCTGATGAGCCGCGTCGCCAGCATGTCCACCATGCGGCGCTGGTTGAACAGGATCGTGTCGTCCTGATACTCCCAGGGGCGAAGCGTGGCGGAGACGACCACGGGCGGAATGCCGGCTTCCGCGATCGTGCCGGTCGCGGGCTTGGCGGGGTCTGGCTTGCCGAAATTGGGGTCGGCGGGGTTCGGTCCCCGCGCGCGCCAGCCGGCGAAGTTCTTCGCCACGGCCGCCGCCAGCAGCGACGGGTCCATGTCGCCCGACACGATCACCACCGCGCGTTCGGGGCGATACCAGCGGTCGTGGAACGCCTTCACCGACGCGCCGTTTGCGGCCTCAAGCGTCTTGATGGTGCCGATGGGCGACCGGTCGGCGAGCGGCTGGCCGGCGAAGAAGGTCTGGCGCACCAGGTCGCCCATGCGGACCTGGGGACCGGGCTGCTCGCGCTGCTCGGCCAGCACCACGGGCCGTTCGGCGGCGACCGTGGCGTCGGTCAGGTTGGGCGCCTCCATCATGCCGGCCATGATCTTCAGGCTCTCGTCCAGCCCGGCCTGCGTGGCGCCGGGCAGGTCGAGCTTGTAGAGCGTCTGAGTAGGCGTGGTAGACGCGTTCGAGTCCGAGCCGAAGGTGGCGCCCAGCCGCTGCCACGTGCGCTTGGCCTCGCCGTCCGCCACGTAGCGCGAGCCGCGGAACGACAGATGCTCGATGAAATGGGCGAAACCCTGTTCCGAATCCTGCTCGTGGAGCGAGCCCGCGTCGATCCGCACGCGCACCGCCACCTGGCCGGGCGGCACGCCGTTGCGCCGGACCGCGTAGCGCACGCCGTTGGGCAGGCGGCCGAAGCTCCACGCCTTGTCCTGGGGGATGTCCGAGCCCTTGTAGAGCCAGGGGGCGGGGTCCACGCCCGGCGGGGTCGCGGCCTGTTCGGGGGCGGCCGCCCGCGCGAGGGGCGCGGCCTGCTGTCCCGCGAGCGGCGCGGCGACGAAGGCGAGCAGGGAAACGAGGCCGATGGGCGCGCGGGCCCGGAGGAAAAACGCCATAGACCCCGGCCCATAGCGGGCGCGACGGCGCCCCGCCAGCGGGGGCGGGCATAGGCGGTTGGATGGGTTTCCTTCGCGGTCGGCCACCTCTCCTATCACGGCACCGTCACCCTGGACTTGTTCCGGGGTCCACCGTCTCACGGGCGTCACCGGCGGCATCGCGGACACCGCCGTGGATTCCGGAACAGGTCCGCGGTGACGGTGGGAGTCGCAGATCCAGACCGACTTGATCCCCCGCCCCGGCTTGATCCCGGACCGCCACCGGACCACATGCCCATCCATGCTGATCGAGACCGAAGCCACCCCCAACCCCCAGGTGCTGAAGTTCCTGCCGGGCGAAACCGTGATGGACGCCGGCACGCGCGACTTCGCGACGCCGGAGGAGGCGGAGGCGAGCCCGCTGGCCGACGCGTTGTTCGGGCTGGGCGACGTGACGGGCGTGTTCTTCGGCCGTGACTTCGTTTCGGTGACGGCCGCGCCCGGCATCGACTGGCGCGAGCTGAAGCCCGACGTGCTGGCGGTGCTGCTGGACCATTTCTCGGCGCGGATGCCGTTGTTCCGCGGCGCCAGCGCCGGGTTCAGCGTGCCGGCGCCCGAGGAAGAGTTCACCGACGACCCGGCCGACGCCGACGTGGTGGCGCAGATCCGCGACCTGATCGACACGCGGGTGCGGCCGGCGGTGGCGAACGACGGCGGCGACATCGTCTATCGCGGGTTCGACAAGGGGCGCGTGTTCCTGCGGATGCAGGGCGCGTGTTCGGGTTGCCCGTCGTCGACGGCGACGTTGAAGAACGGGATCGAGCAGCTGCTGCGCTACTACGTCCCCGAAGTGACCGAGGTGAGGGCCGTCTGATGCACCCCCTGCCCCGGGCGCTCCCCGACGAGGCGCTGGACCGGTTGTTCCGCACCGCGCGCAGCTACAACGGCTATACCGACGAGGGGGTCGGCGAGGACGCGTTCCGGGCGATCTGGGACCTGATGCGCTGGGGTCCGACATCGGCCAACCAGCTGCCCGCGCGGCTGGTATGGGTGGCGTCCGACGAGGCCAAGGCGAAGCTGGCGGCCTGCGCGTCGGGCACCAACGGGCCGAAGATCCTGGCCGCGCCCGCCACCGTGATCGTCGGCATGGACCTGGATTTCCACGAACATCTGCCCGAGCTGTTCCCGCACACCGACGCCAAGTTGTGGTTCGGCGACGAGGAAGCGCGGCGCGTGTCGGCGTTCCGCAACGCGACGTTGCAGGGCGCCTACCTGATCCTGGCGGCGCGCGCGCTGGGGCTGGACACCGGCGCCATGTCGGGGTTCGACGCGGACGCGGTGGACGCCGCCTTCTTCGCGGACAGCCCCCGCGTGCGGACCAACTTCATCGCCACGCTGGGCGTGGGCGACCCGGCCAGCGTGTTCGACCGGCTGCCCCGCCCCGCCTTCGACCGCTTCAACCGCGTCGCCTGATCCCCCGTGCCGATATCGAAGGGGCGGACGTTGGTGATCGAGACGGCGACCGCCGCCTGTTCGGTCGCGCTGCTGGACGGCGATGACGTGGCGGCGCGGCTGCACATGGTGGTGGGCCGCGGCCATGCCGAGCGGCTGGTGCCGATGATCGCCGGGTTGCCCGACGGCGGGCGCGCGGACGCGGTGCTGGTGGACGTGGGGCCGGGCAGCTTCACCGGCGTTCGCGTCGGGCTGGCGGCCGCGCGCGCGCTGGGGCTGGCCTGGGACGTGCCGGTTTCGGGCTGCTCGTCGCTGGCGCTGGTGGCGGCGGCGGCGCTGGCGGAACGGCGGGCCGCGGGACTGGCGGGACCGGTTGCCGCCGTGCTCGAAGGGGGGCATGGCGAGGTGTTCATGCAGTATTTCGCCGACGATCTGGTGCCGCTGTCGGCCCCCGCCTCGCTCAAACCAGGGGCGGCGCTGGGCGCGTTGGGCGATCGGCCGGGTTTCGGGTCGGGGGCGGGCCGGCTGCTGGCGCTGGCGCCGGACGCGCCCGTCCGCGACGCACTGCCCGACGCCGCCGACGCTCGGCTGCTGCCGGCGGCGCTCAGGTCGCTGGCGCCGACGGCCCTTTACGGTCGCCCGCCCGACGCCAAGCCCAGGATGACGGGGCCCAGGACAACGGGGCCCGAGATAGCGGCCCCCGGGGCCGTGACGATCCCCGCGTGAGCAGCGCACCCCTCCTGCCCGCACCGGCGCTGGCGCCCGGCGACGCGCGAGACATCGGCGCGGTGGAGGCGATCATGATGGACGCGTTCGACCCCGCCTATGGCGAAGCGTGGACGCGCGGCCAGTGCCTGGGGGTGCTGGCGATGCCGGAAGTGGCGCTGACGCTGGCTAGAATCGACGGCCGGCCCGCGGGCTTCGCGATGCAACGCCGCGTATTGGACGAGGCGGAGCTGCTGCTGCTGGCGGTGGCGCGCGCGGCGCGGGGGCGGGGCGCGGGCTCCGCACTGCTGGCGGCCGCGATCGATCAGGCGCGCGCCGGCGGCGCGGCGGCGATGTTCCTGGAGGTGCGCAGCAGCAACCCGGCGATCACGCTGTACCGCGCGCACGGTTTCGTCGAGACGGGGGTGCGCCGCGCCTATTACCGGGGGATCGACGGGCGCGCGCACGACGCACGCAGCTTTCGATGCGCCATCGGCTGACGCGGCCTTGCTCGCGTCGGCACGGGCGGTTACGGGACCTTTCTTGTAAGAATAAAGCGCCCGGAAACAGGAAATTATGGATAATCCCGTCGATCACGCCGAGCTGATGTCGATGACTGCCGACATTGTCGCCGCCCATGTCGGCAACAACAGCGTGCCCACCGAGGACCTGCCGGGGCTGATCCAGACGGTGCACGGCGCGCTGGCGGCGCTGGGAACGGGCAACGCGGCCGGAGCGCCCCGGCCCGAGCCGGCGGTGCCGGTCAAGAACTCGGTCAAGGCGGACCATATCGTCTGCCTGGAGGACGGCCGCAAGCTCAAGATGCTCAAGCGCTACCTGCAGACGCGCTACAACATGACGCCCGAGCAGTATCGCCAGCGCTGGGGCCTGCCGCTGGATTACCCGATGGTGGCGCCCGCCTATGCCGAGCAGCGGCGCGGGCTGGCCAAGGCGATCGGCCTGGGGACCGCGCGCACGCGGGGTTGAGGACTTCGACCGCTGCTTCGAAAGGGCCCCGCCGACGCGGGGCCCTTTTGGTTTCAGGCAGCCACGGCGGCGCGCAGCGCCTCGACCAGGTCGGTCCGCTCCCAGGGGAAACGGTCGCCGTCCGCGTGTCGCCCGAAATGGCCGTAGGCGGCGGTGACGGCGTAGATCGGCTTGTTGAGGCCCAGGCTCTCGCGGATGCCGCGCGGGGTCAGCGCGCCCAGCCGGTCGGCCGCCACCTGCGTCAGCGCGCGTTCCAGTACCTCGTCGGGCAGCGTGCCGGTGCCGTGCGTGTCGACGTAGAGCGACAAAGGCTTGCTGACCCCGATCGCGTAGGCGACCTGGATGGTACAGCGCGCGGCCAAGCCGGCGGCGACCACGTTCTTGGCCAGGTAACGGGTGACGTAGGCGGCGGAGCGGTCGACCTTGGTCGGGTCCTTGCCGCTGAACGCGCCGCCGCCGTGGGGGGCCGCACCGCCGTAGGTGTCGACGATGATCTTGCGCCCCGTCAGCCCGGCATCGCCGTCGGGACCGCCGATCTCAAAGCTACCGGTCGGATTGATGTGGTATTCGGTGGCGTCGGACAACAGCTCGGCCGGCAGCAGGTCGGCCACGACCGAGCGGACGTACGCGTTCAGCTCGGCGGCCTCATCGCCCTGGTCGTAGCCGGGAGCGTGCTGCGTCGAGACGACGATCGCGGTGGCGGCGGCGGGCTGGCCGTTCTCGAAGCGCAGCGTGACCTGGCTCTTGGCGTCGGGTTCCAGGAAGGGCGCGGTGCCGGCGTGGCGGTCGGCGGCCATGCGCTGCAGGATCTTGTGGCTGTAGTCGAGGGTGGCGGGCATCAGGTCGGGCGTCTCGTCGCAGGCGAAGCCGAACATGATGCCCTGATCGCCGGCGCCCTCGTCCTTGTCGCCCGCCGCGTCCACGCCCTGGGCGATGTGCGCCGACTGGGGGTGGAGATTGTTCTCGAACCGGAACCGCTCCCAGTGGAAGCCGTCCTGTTCGTAGCCGATGCGGCGCACCGTCTCGCGAACGGTGCGCTCGATCTGTTCGGGTACGCCCGGCGCCCAGTTGCCGGCCGCGTCCATGATGCCCTGGCCGCGGATCTCGCCAGCCAGCACCACCAGCTGGGTGGTGGTCATCGTCTCGCACGCCACGCGCGCCTGGGGATCCTTGGACAGGAACAGGTCGACGATCGCGTCGCTGATCTGGTCGGCGACCTTGTCGGGATGGCCTTCGGACACAGATTCGGAGGTGAAAAGATAGTTTTGGCGCATCGCTGAAGAGCCCTGCCTGATATAAAGAAAGCTTTATATCCGCTCCTAGCGCCCTCGCCGTCGCGAGGCAACGGCCCCCACCGCCAGCAGCAGCGCCACGATCAGCGCCGCGCAGTTGCCGACGCGGGCGAACGGCGTGGGTGCCAGCGCCGGGGGCAACGGCCGTTCGGCCGCGCCCGCGACGTCGGCGGGCACCGAGGCCAGGAGGCGTCCGTCGGCCGCCACGATCGCCGAGATGCCCGTGGGCGTCGAGCGGATCACGGGCAGCCCCTCCTCCGCCGCGCGCAGCCGCGCCTGCGCCAGGTGCTGCGGCGGGCCCCAGCGGCCGAACCAGGCGTCGTTCGACGGGTTGAAGATCAGCCGCGGGCGGGCGAGCCCGCGCTCGGCCACCTCGCCGGAGAATATGATCTCGTAGCAGACCTGGAGCCCGACCGCGCCGACGCCGGGCCAGGGGATCGAGCGGGGACCGGGGCCGGGGGTGAAGTCCATGTCGCCGGGCACCAGCCGCGCCAGCCCCAGCGGCCGGAGCAGCCAGGGCATGGGCAGATATTCGCCGTAGGGGACGAGGTGCGCCTTGTCGTAGCGGCCGGCGATGCGGGTTCCAGGGTCGATCGCCAGCACCGAATTGGCCGCGCCCGTCAGCCGGCCGCGATCGTCGAAGAACAGCCGCGGGGCGTTGGTCAGCAACAGGTCGCCCGGCCCCAGCACCGCCGCCGCCCGCGCGCGCAGGCGGTACGGGTCGCGGTCGGCATAGATATAATCGGGATAGCCCCCCTCCAGCAGGTCGGTGACCAGCCCCTCCGGCCACAGCACCAGCCGGGGGGCGGGGCCAGCGCGGCCCGACAGCCGGACCAGCGTCTCGAAAGAGCGTTCGGCGGCGTCGACGCGCGCCTCGTTGCCGATGTTCGGCTGAACGGTGCGGACGCGAGGGCCCGCTGGGTCGGCGTCGGGCGCGCGGGTCCAGGGCTCGGAGACGGCCAGTACCGCCACCAGCGCCAGCCCCGCCGCGGCCGGCCGCCACCGCCCGGCAAGCGCCGCCGGCAGCAGCGCCGCCAGCAGCACGGTCAGGCCGGACAAGGCGTAGGTGCCGACCAGCGCGGCCGCACGCGCGACGCCCAAGAGCGGCACCCAGGTCACCGCCACCGGATCCCAGGCATAGCCGGTGAACAGGTGGCCGCGCAGCCACTCGGTCGCGATCCAGGCGGCCCCCAGCGCCAGCGCGAAGGCGGGGTCGCCTGGACGCCCCCGAACCGCGCGCCCGCGAAACCGCCACGCGACGATCGCCGCCGCGGCCGGAAACACGGCCAGGTACACCGCCAGCGCCACCGCGGCGAAATAGCCCAGCACGGGGGGCATATTGTCCTGGAAGTCGAAGGCGTGCTGGAACCAGTTGTTGTTGACGGTGAAATGGCCCAGCCCGAACCAATAGCCCCGCCACAGCGCCGCGCGGCCGGTGGGCGCACGCGCGACCAGCACCGACCAGCCCGCGAACGCCAGGATCAGCAGCGGCCACAAGTCGAGCGGCGCGAAGCCGCAGGCGGCGGCCGCGCCCAGCAGCAGCGACAGGAACAGGGGATGACGGGCGAACGGCATCAGGCCCCCTAGAGTTTGATCCGCCGACGTGGAAGCGGCGCGGGTGACTTGCGGTTGCCCGCGCGATAGGGTGATGTCATGACGCGCCCCTTCCACCTGGCCTTTCCCGTTCACGACCTCAGCGCCGCGCGCGCCTTCTACGGCGGGGTGCTGGGATGTGCGGAGGGGCGGTCGAGCGAGCAGTGGATCGACTTCGACCTGTTCGGCCACCAGATCGTGGCGCATCTGGACCCGGCCGCGAAACCGATCGCGGTGGCGAACGCGGTGGACGGCCACCACGTGCCCGTGCCGCATTTCGGCGTGGTGCTGACTCCGTCCGACTGGCGGGCGCTGGCGGCGCGGGTCGAGGCGGCGGGCATCGGCTTCGGCATCGCGCCGCACACACGCTTCGCGGGGCTGGCGGGCGAGCAGAGCACCATGTTCTTTCGTGATCCGTCGGGCAACGCGCTGGAGTTCAAGGCCTTCGCCGACGATGCCATGATCTTCGCCACCGACGCGGCCCCGCAGGAGCAGGCGGCGTGAGCGGCGCGCCCATCGACGTCGACGTGCCGCACCAGCTGGGGCTGGCGGAAGCACGGCGGCGGGTCGAGAACGGGTTCGGCCGGCTGGCGGACTGGATCCCCGGCGGTGCGGTGAGCGAGAACCGGTGGGAGGGCGACAGCCTGCACTTCACCGTGTCGGCGATGGGCCAGCGGGTGGCGGCGCGGTTGGACGTCGGCGACGCCAACGTCCATGCTCACCTGGAATTGCCGGCCTTCCTGGGAATGCTGGCGGGGCCATTGCGGGACAAGCTACGGGAAAAGGGCCCCGAACTGCTGCGGTAGGATGCCGCCCTCGCGCGTTGGGAACGCGTGACCGCTTATCTGAACGCCGTCGGCACCGCGGTGCCCGACCACGATGTGCACCGCCCCTATGTGGAATGGGCGACGGAGCGCGTCGACCCGCGGCGGCGGCGCCTGTTCGAACGGATGGCGGCGCGGTCGGGCATATCGCATCGCTGGTCGGTGCTGGGGCCGGGCGAAGCCGGCGACGCGATGGGCTTCTACGCCGACGGGTACGCTCAGGGGGCTGCGCCGGGGACTGCCGCGCGGATGGGCGTGTACGCGGCGGCAGCGCCCGAACTGGCGCTGGCGGCGGTCGAGCGGCTGGCGGACGCCATGCCGATCGACGGCGTGACGCACCTGGTGGTCGCCAGCTGCACCGGTTTCGTGGCGCCGGGCGTCGATCAGATCATCGCGCGGCGGCTGGGGCTGGCGGCGTCGGTCGAGCGGCTGCTGATCGGGTTCATGGGCTGCTATGCGGCGGTGGCGGCGCTGCGGACGGCGCGACATCTGGTCCGGTCCGAACCGCGGGCGCGCGTGCTGGTGGTGTGCGTGGAGCTCTGCACGCTGCACCTACAGGACACGCCGGAGGCCGAGGCACTGCTGGCGCAGATGCAGTTCGGCGACGGGGCGGCAGCGGCGCTGGTCAGCAGCGACGCGGGCGGGCTGGAACTGGGGACGCCCTTCGCGACCACCCTGCCCGAATCGGCGGACCTGATCCGGTGGGACATCACCGACCGCGGCTTCGCGATGCACCTGTCGGGCGCGGTGCCGGTGCGGATCGCGCAGGCGCTGGCGGAGCCCGGGCTCGCCGCGGCGGTGGCGGGCGGGCATGCGCCGGAACGCGTCGACGCCTGGGCGGTGCACGCGGGCGGGCGATCGATCCTGGACGCGGTGGAGGGGGCGCTGGCGTTGCCGCCCGACGCGCTGGACGGCAGCCGCGCGGTGCTGAATGCGTACGGCAACATGTCGTCGGCGACGCTGATGTTCGTGCTGGCGCGGATGCTGGACGGTGCGGCCGTGCGGGACGGGGTGGCGCTGGCGTTCGGACCGGGGCTGGCGGCGGAGGGCTTCGCATTCCGGAGTGCCGGCGCGTGAGCCTGTCCGTACGGCGCGACGCGACCGAATTGATGGACGCGGACGACCTCGATCCCGCGACCTACGCGGCGGTCGTGCGCGACCTGGCGCGCGTGAACCGCGTCACGCTGGCGGTGCGGCCGACGCTGGCGTTCCTGGCCCGCGCGTCGGGAGAGCGGCGGCGGTTGCGGCTGCTGGACGTGGGCTTCGGCGACGGCGACGCGCTGCGCGCGATCGCCGAATGGTGCGCGAAGCGCGGGGTCGAGGCGGAGCTGGTCGGCGTCGACCTGAACCCCAGGAGCGAGCCGGCGGCGCGCGCGCGTACCGATGCGGTACTGCCGATCCGCTACGTCACCGGCGATTATGCGGATATGGGCGGCGGCTGGGACGCGGTCGTGTCGAGTCTGGTCTCGCATCACATGACCGACGCGCAGTTGGTCGCGTTCGTACGCTGGATGGAGGCGAACGCGCGCGACTGGCTGGTCAACGACCTGCACCGCCACGGGCTCGCCTATCGCGGCTGGCCGGTGCTGGCGGCGGCGGCGCGCTGGCACCCCATCGTGCGGCACGACGGCCACGTCTCGATCGCGCGCAGCTATCGCCCAGCGGAGTGGCCACCGATCCTGGAGCGAGCGGGAGTGGCGGACGCGCGCGTCTATCGCGCCTTTCCGTTTCGCCTGTGCGTGGAACGGTTGCGGTGAACCCCGTGATCGTGGGGGCCGGGCCGGCGGGAGCGGCGGCGGCGATCGCGCTGGCGGCGGGCGGGATCCGTCCGCTGGTGCTGGAACGGACGCGCGAGACGGGGGACGCGTTGTGCGGCGGGTTCCTGAGCTGGCGGACGCTGGAGACGCTGGGGCGGCTGGGGGTGGAGGCGGACGCCCTCAACCGGCGGCGCGTGTCGATCGCGCGCGTATTCGCGCCGGGGGCACGCGCGGCGGAGGCCCCCCTGCCTTTCGCGGCGCTGGCGGTGTCGCGGCGGCGGCTGGACACCGTGCTGGCCGCGCGCGCCATCGCGGCGGGCGCGGCCGTGGAACGCGGCGTCGCGGTGCGATCGACCGAGGCGGGCGCGCTGCGGCTGGCGGACGGAACGGTGCTGGCGCCGGACGCGCTGTTCCTGGCCGTGGGCAAGCACGACCTGCGTGGGAGCGCGCGGCCCGCGGACGCGGCGGGCAGCGACCCGGCGCTGGGGCTTCGCGTGCGGCTGGACCTGCCGCCCCGATCGGCCGCCGCGGCGGCGGACGCGATCGAGCTGTACCTGTTCGACCGCGGCTATGCCGGGCTGGTGGTGCAGGAGGACGGGTCGGCAAACCTGTGCCTGGCGGTGCGGCGGTCGCGCCTGCGCGAGGCGGGCGGGTCGCCGGACGCGCTGCTGGCGACGATCGGGCGCGAGGCCCCGGCGTTCGGCGACCGGCTGGCGCATCGGCGGGCGGGATACGACGCCGTGTCCAACGTCCCCTATGGCTGGCGCGCGACGGCGGGGGCGGCGGGGCTGTTCCGGCTGGGCGATCAGGCGGGCGTGATCCCGTCGCTGGCGGGCGAAGGGCTGGGGATCGCGATCGCCAGCGGGGCGGCGGCGGCGGCGGCGTACGGCCACGGCGGAGCGGCGGCAGCGCGGGCGTGGCAGCGCGACTTCGCGCGAACGACGCGGCGGCCTATCCTGATGGCCGGGATGCTGCGCCGCCTGGCCGAGTCGCGCCCAGGGGCGGCGGTGCTGCCCTGGGCGGTGCGCGCGGGCCTGTTGGGCGCGGCCGCGCGCGCGACGCGGGTGGGCGAAGTCGCGCGGCGCGACTTCGATGATCCGTCATCGCGGATGCGGCACCGGCCCGCTCCCCCGCCCGGCCTTTCAACCAGGATATGATATGGGAGGT
>Ga0325401_1005730_pt1 | contig 11943 bp, 6 predicted proteins | sample PopdelMetagenome_FD_205666 | JGI IMG/M metagenome (GOLD analysis project Ga0325401, IMG submission 205666) | Populus deltoides microbial communities from Bellville, Georgia, United States - Xylem-PdKOR-R2 | ecosystem: Host-associated > Plants > Phyllosphere > Stem > Wood/Secondary xylem | place...
ACAGTTTGATTTTATGATAGTGGTTTACATTATACTACTACAAGGAGATTATAGTCATCGATTGCGTTGCCGCAAGGTTTTCTGATTAAGAACATTCTTTCAGGATGTACTGTGTTATCTATAGATGTTTTAAAGGCTGTCTTGTGCGGCAAAAATGTGGTGTGCTTTATGGAAATCAGACAGCTACACTAAAGTTTTCGTAGGTGCCAGTATCTTTGATTCACTAATGTTGTGGTCCTTCTGAATAATATTAACACACCTAGGTTCGGTCTTGATAGTTTTTTGAAAAAATTTAAATTTTTTATTTTTTTTGTTTTAAATTAATATTATTTTGGTGTTTTTAGATTATTTAAATATGATAATATTAAAAATAATTTTTAAAAAATAAAAAAAATATTTTTATATATTTTTATTTTAAAAAACAATCCTTATTGCGGTAGAGCTGGAGCGCATCGTGCTGGGAATCTGGGATAAGTTGGTTTTTTTTTTTAAATGGGTTCTCCACGGAAATTTTCTATGTTGGTTTTTTTTTTTTTTTTTAAGGTGCCTTTGTTTCCGTAAAGTGTTTTTCAATGAACAATATTTTACTAGAACGATGATGAAATGTTACAGTGATGAGGTGGTGGTGGTGGTGGTCCTGAAGGGGTGGAGCAGTGGTGTTGGGTGGTAATAACGATAATGATGATTGAGATGGCTGTGGTGGTTGAATCAGCCGGAAAATACTATGAGTGGAGATTGCTATTTGTAAAGAAATTTTAGAAATTTTAGAAACCAAAAATATTTTTGAACAGATGATAGTAAATTGTGAGAGGAGATTACTGTTAGTAGAATTATGACTAAAATTAAACTAGATATAAATATAAATAAAGATATTTGAAATCGTAATAAAAAATATTTAGTTTGTTTTATTTATTGAATTCATTTATTAAAATAATTTTTTTTATCCAACCAAACAACAATGAAAATAGATATAAACATGAAACCAATTGAATAAAATATAATGCAAGTCTGTACATATTAAAATATTTTTTATTTTTTAAAATTAAATTTGTCTATATAAAAATTATAAATAACTCAGAATAATATCTTCAAAAATTAAACACATACAAAATATATATATATATAATAAATAAAAAAAACTCAATTCAAAATAGGCTAAATTGACACCACAAGAAGATACGTAGAGGGATCCTCACATTCATGCTCAAAAGTTCATCTAGAATCCACCAGAAAATAAAAAAAAATCTTAAAAACTATATTGAATATTCTGAAATACAAAAGTTGATCATAAAGCAATGCCTGTTTATTCTACTTGTAACTTGCATGATTAATAATACCTATTTAATGCTATTTAAATCTTGGCGTGCAATACTCATTACCTTTTCATCTTTACTACGCGCCTATCAAGTTGTGCTTTAAATTTCATAAATAAACAAAGTAAAGACTCATAAGGAATAAAGAAGGAATATTAACTAAAATATAAATTTAAAATTATTTAAAAAAACATAATAAAAAATGGTATTAACTAAAATAAAAACTAAAATTAAAATTAAAAAAAAAAATAAGTCAGTGATAGTCTAGGCAACGTAAGAACGTGTTAAAAAAAATAAGAAAAACAAACGAGTTGGAGGGGCAAAATAAGTGTAAAAAGGAAATTACAACACAGCCCCTGCAGAACAAAAACATTTGTGCTCTGTTAAAATATAAAAATACCCCCATCTCAAAAAAAAAAAAAAAGAGTAAATACACAGCTTTTTCCCCCCACATGTTTTTAAGTTTATTTTAATTTTAATTTGAAGGAGCAGTCGACACTGTAAAACATGACATTGATTATTATTGTTCTTGGAGCTTTTTTAATCCCCAGGAGAACTGCAGAGAACAATGGTCTCCTGGAAAGTAGAAACAGGTCGCAATTTCCATGCATGGCTGTGGAGAAAATGTTCTGAGGGAGATGAGAAAAGGAAAAAGGAAAAGGAAAGAAAGACAAAAGGAAGGAGGCACATTCTCAGTGCCCATGCTGCTGCTCCTCCCCTTGTGGGCAGACAAAGCTCAGAAGACTGCCTGCAATTGATGTGATCATGTGGAATCATGGGCGCTCTTTTCTTTTACTGTACTGTTCTTTCTTAATTCCTTGGGAAATATTAAATTAATTGTATGTTCAGCAATGTGATTTGAATATTTTTATATTAAAGTGTATCTAAGTTGGATGGTCATTAATTTAATGTTTTTTTGGATGATTTTTTTATAGTTTTAACAGGTATTAATCACTTTTTATCCGTTAAATAACATGCTTTTTTAAAAAAATAACATAAAAATATGAATATAGCAAATATATTAAGTGTTGTTTGATGTTGTAATTCATATTGTTTTTCAAAAATATATTAAAATAATTTTTTTCAGATGTTTTATATCAATATATTAAAATTATTAAAAAATACTAAAAAAACATAAATATAATATTTTTTTCAAATTAAACATATTTTTAGGCTCTGTTTGTTTACTGGAAAGTAGTTTTATTTTGGAAAGTGGTTTTCTTGGAAAGTGAATTATTTTGTTATGTTTGGTAGTGTCATGAAAATAAATTAGAAAATATTTTCTAGTGTTTGGATATGTTATAAAAAATGAGTTGAAAAATAGCTTATTAATGTTTTTTTTTCAAGTTTATTAAAATAATGAGAAACAAATCTTATAAATTAAAAAGTTAAATGAGAATGAAATTGAAAAAAAAATCTAATTTCATAAATTATCTCAAATAAAATAAATAATAATCAAAATAATAGAGATCAAATCTAACAAATAAAAAAATTAAAAGATGATGAAATTAAAATAATTGCAATTATAATTTCATAAATTATTTCAAATAAAATAAGTAACAATTAAAAAATAAGGACAAAATTTGATGGATAAAAAATTTCAATTAAAAAAATGATAAGAAAAAAGTAAATAACAATCATACAAATAATGATCAAGGTTAATATAAAAATCAAATTTTAAGGGATGAAATTGAAAAAAAAAAGATTCAAACAAAATATATATTATTCAAAAGTTTGAGAATCAAATTTGATATAATCAGCAAATAATATGATATTTCTAAATTTTTCACAACTTCTGGAAAGTGTTTTCTATCTAAAATAAAAGGAAAACACTTTTCTAAAAATAAAATGAAATTTTTTTGCTGGAAAATATTTTATATTCATCAATTTTTATAATGGCAAACAAACACATAACAATTAAGAAAATAATTTTCAAGAAAACCCTTTCCATTTCCAGACAAACAAACAGCCCCTTACATGCAATTACAAGTGTCAAATATAAAAACAAACAATGCCTGTTTAGAATTCCACCCTTTTTGTCCCCACAACTATTTTTTAACACCCTGTACTTGTTGCGTGCTTGTAAGGTTCCCTTGAAATTAATCAACCACCAACTTGCTAGAGATAATTAATTATTAATCCCATTTAATTTATGTTAGATTGATATTTGTATGTTGTGGCCTCCTAAATAAATAAATAAATAATATATATATATATACACACATTTTATTTAGGAAAATGAATTTTTTATTACAAAACTTGAAGTGTTTTTTTTTTAATGAAAGAATGATTTTTTTTAATTACAAACCTTATTGCTAATATAAATATCATGCATAGTGATTAGTTCACATGAACTTTCAATGTTGGTGATGTGCCTTGGCACCCAAAAATTAGTGTAAGAGTCAAAAGACTTAGTGTGTTATTTTTTTATTCTTTTGTGATTGGTTACATAATATTGGAGAATAAGTTATTTGAATCATTGTTTTAAAATTTAAATTAGCTCAGCGGGTTAATGTGATATTTAACCGACTCGGGATTAGATTGATTTGAGTTAAAAAAAATTAAAATATAAAAATTTATTAAAATATCATCATTTTGATTTTTTTTTAAAATATATTTTTTTAAATTAAATTTTGTTATTTATAATACTAGTTTGGAATGTCTAATATTTAAATCGAGCGAATAATAATCCCAATTTTTCGAGGGTAGGTTTTGTTGATGATGGATATGGAAGGGGATAGGATGGAATGGCGACGAGAATATTACGTAAAAGATGCTCTCGTGATAGCAAGGCTAGGCTAGAAACCTGGAACATAGATGACGTCACACCTGGCATGGCATCATTCGAGCTTCGAGACAGAAACTGTATGTAATGCTCATGCCCTGCCAAAAAGATTAATCATTCATTCACTCACAGTCTGGACAAGCCACACGCCCAGGACAGGCAACATGTCTTTCCTCTCCATAACGGCTTTCTAACTGTCCGAAAACAAAGAAAAAAAGACGATCACCCTCATCAACATCAGATTGTCTGAATCTTCCCTCCCTGCAACTTCACTTTTTCTAAGCTAACCTTTACTGATTGTTCTCTTTCACTCTTTCTCTCCATCTCCATCTTAAGCTTTTAAACCTGGTTGCGATGGATCAGATTTGTGATGACCAGTGATCATGGGATTCTTTAATTTCGGTTTCCAAGTGGTGGTGGTGGTGTTAATATCTTATTGTTCTTTTGTATCTTTTGTTGTTTATGGCAACAAGATTAGGAGTAATGTCATTCCGTCAACTTTGGATGGCCCCTTTGAGCCCCGTACCGTCCCTTTTGACGTCAGTTTGCGTGGCAACGCCGTAGATTTGCCCGACGCCGATCCCCGAGTTCGCCGCCGGGTCAAAGGTTTCCAGCCCGAGCAAATTTCTCTGTCTCTCTCTGCCACTTATGACTCTGTTTGGATTTCATGGATCACAGGTAATTATGAATTATGAAATATTCCTTTCTGTTTTAATTTCTTTAATTTGTAATTACTACTATCATTTAGGAACCGTTGGACGCTGCGATCAGGTGTTTTTTTCCATGTTTTTTACAGGAGAATTTCAAATGAGTAACCATAATAAGAACATAACACCATTAGACCCGAAAAGTGTTGCAAGCGTTGTTCGATATGGGACATTGAGGAATCCATTAAATCATGAAGCAAAGGGCTATTCCCTTGTTTACAGTCAGCTTTATCCTTTTGAAGGTCTTCAGAACTACACTTCTGGCATCATCCATCATGTTCGCCTCACAGGTAGATATATTATCTGCTATTCCATCGGCGAAACATGGTGTAAACTCTTGTTTAATTTCTTTGCTTCTTTTTTTGTTTGTGTTTACAGGGTTAAAACCTGACAAATTATACTATTATCGATGTGGAGATCCTTCAATAGGTGCATTGAGTGATGTTTATAGTTTCAAGACGATGCCAGTTTCGAGTCCAAGGAGCTATCCAAAAAGAATAGCTGTCATGGGGGATCTTGGTCTTACATACAACACAAGTACCACAATCAGTCATGTTATTAGTAATAAACCTCAACTTGCTTTATTGGTTGGGGATGTAACTTATGCAAACTTGTATCTTACAAATGGAACTGGCTGTGACTGCTATTCTTGCTCCTTTCCTAACTCCCCCATCCACGAGACTTACCAGCCTCGTTGGGATTACTGGGGAAGGTATGCATGTAGTTTGATTTCATTGTTATTGCAATCTGCTAGTGGGGATTGTATTGTTAATGTTTTAATTTGTAAATTTTTACAGGTTCATGCAGCCTTTAGTTTCTAAGGTTCCATTAATGGTGGTGGAAGGAAACCATGAAATAGAAAAACAAGTTGGGAACCAAACATTTGTGGCTTACAGTTCTCGTTTTGCGTTCCCAGCTAAAGAAAGTGGATCTTCATCTACATTCTACTACTCCTTCAATGCAGGAGGCATACATTTTGTCATGCTTGGAGCATACATTGCTTATCATAAATCATGTACGTATGGTGGATTTTCTTTTATACTCGATACCATGATGATTTAGTTATCTGGTGTTCTGCTTCTGCAACTCAAGTCATTGATAAACACACTTGGAAAATGTTAAGTTTCGATTTGTACAAGTAATTGAACAAGCTGCATGGTTTTGGTATCTTAGTTTAAAGTATTCGTCTTGTTATTTTATCTGTATGGTTTGGTTTCTCTTACAGCTGATCAGTACAGGTGGCTGGAGAGAGACTTGGCTAATGTTGATCGATTTATTACTCCATGGCTGGTAGCAGTATGGCATCCACCTTGGTATAGTTCTTACAACGCCCATTACAGAGAGGCAGAGTGTATGATGGCGGCCATGGAAGAATTGCTTTACTCATATTCTGTTGATATAGTCTTCAATGGACATGTAAGTGACGAGGACTGCTTTTTTTCTGTTTTCAAATGAATTATCCCCGAACTACAAAAGAAAATGAAGGATTCAACATATAAACTGGATCGATTTGATTCATTTGAAATGCTATGAGAAAAAATTCTTAAAAAGTTTCAGCTGGATAAATTGGACTCTCTGCATTTTTACTTCTGAGTCTTTTTCTTGTGCCTTCTATATATCTTGAACAATTTGCTTAATGTTGTTCTTGATTCCCTGCATAAGATTTCGAAACTAGTCTTGTATTTGATGTTGTTAAGGTCATTTACCTTTCTGAACTTCTATCTGCTCACTGATCGTGACCAGGTTCATGCCTACGAGAGGTCAAATCGAGTTTATAATTACACATTAGATCCATGTGGTCCTGTGCATATTGTGGTTGGAGATGGAGGCAACCGAGAAAAGATGGCTGTTGGGCATGCTGATGAACCTGGTAACTGTCCAGATCCCGCAACCACTCCTGATCAGCACATGGGTGGCTTTTGTGCCTTAAACTTTACAACTGGCCCGGCAGCCGGTCAGTTTTGCTGGGACAGACAGCCTGATTATAGTGCTTTCCGGGAAAGTAGTTTTGGCCACGGAATTCTAGAGGTACCCCTCTCTCTCCCTGCTTGACCCTGTCTCTTTCAAGTATCAATTCATATGCTGTACGATTGTGCAGTCACTTGCCAGTTTCCATTTTCAAGCCCGCCGAAGGGCATGCCCTTAAAAATTCTTACATGTAACAAAAGAATGTTAGTAGATGTGACTGAAGGCAAGTTTATTGATAAACTGAAAGGATAAAAAATGATGTTCCTCCAGGAAGTTTCTTGTGGTTGATTCAAATCCCATAGTTTTTAGCTCTGATACCATCGAGAAGGATGAAAAACATGCGCAGAAAAACATGTCCTGCCATGTTCTCCTTGTACCAATGACTTTCAAGACCATTTGATAGCCCTTATACAGGATACATATCGACCACAGTGAATCTGAGAAATCCTAGTGCCCAATCTCATTACCATATACGCGGTACTGCAATCTTTTACAAGGGTCTCAGACTTGAATGTTAATTGCAGGTGAAGAATCAGACCTGGGCTTTATGGACATGGCACCGGAACCAGGACTCTCGCAGTACAGTTGGGGATCAAATTTACATAGTGAGGCAACCTGATAAATGCCCTGTTCGGTACAAACAAACTGAACGTTGGTTTGCATCCATTTGAACAGCTTTGGTTATAAATCGACTGCTTTCAAATGTTGGTGAAAGCTTTGCATTTTCTTTTCCTTCTGCAAACCTTCTGCAATATAGTGGGATGAACTAAGAAGAACAAATGACTTCCTAACAATTATTTCTGGAGAAATATGATACATGGGATAAGAAGCATCTTGTTGTTTTAGTGATTGCTCACACACAAACACAAAATATTTATACGAGAAAAGTCATTACTTGGTGTAAAATTGTTTACCTATTGTTGTCCTGTAACTTGTAAGCTCACATTGAAGAGGAAAGGCTTGATGTGATTCTCATCATATTACATCGTCTAGCAGCACGACGAGGCCTGTATTGTTCTCCCACAACCCTGTTTTTATGGTTTAGGCTGCTCCCATTTCGCTCGCCTGCCTATATCATGAACATAAAATTTTAATATAGTTAAATTCTTGGAATGGTTCTATTTCTTATTTTCTTCATGTCATTATCTAATTCATGATCAATGGTATTTATCATAACTTATGATCTTTTGCTTATGTTTCTTTGCCGTTGTGTCTTGTTTCATTTGATTGGGGAATAAACCAATAGTCACACGTCTTTGAATGAGCACATAGACAGACTTTGGACAAACTCCTGTTCTTCTGGTGCATTAGATTCACTTAAACAAAGGATGGCCATGGCACTGCGCTGCAATGAAACAAGCCAAAGCTGTCCACAACTCAAGTGGATTTATCTGTGGGTTGTTTGGTGATCTGAAGTTTGTAACTGTGTTGTATCTGCAAGAAACTGTGAGAGATCATTAACACATTCCAGAAATCTAGCTGTAAGATTCCATGAACAAATACATAAAATAAGTGACTGTTCCACATTGCTATTTTTTCCCAAGAGTGTTTGGCTTGATGGCAAAGAAGATGAAAAGAAAAGGGCCAGGCAAGGAGACTCCATTCAGCTTGAAATAAATGATCGGGGCAACAACCATTACATTTGTCTTCCTTACGATGGAATTAACTAATGAATTAAAGGCTTGAAGTCACATATGCAGCATCTGCCCGGCTTGAATTAAGACTCTTGATGGAAGCTCTCATTGATGGAAATCGAGTTGTAATCGTATGATAGGGCTAGTAATTCTTGCTAGTGACTGAGCTCTTTCTACAGAGGTACCATCTCATCTCATTTTACAAAAACTAAACCAACACCCAGCATCAGAAGTTTACAAGTAATCTAAACATTTGGATGGCATCAATTTGAAGCTTTATGAGATGCGGCACTTGCTTGTCTGCGGTGGTTGGGTTCTGGGAAATGTTATGGATGCTTGAACTCTTCAATTACATGAAAAATTGAAAGAAAATTTAAAAAAAGAAAGAAAGGAGAAGGACAATGACTCTTTAATTACTTGAATGTGATGATTAACAAAGCTCAATCCTGTTATGCATGTCTATGGTTAAACAGAGATTACACTAACAAGTACCATTTACACAAAAATTCAGCATAAACCTGTGACTGTATTTCTCTATCTTTCTTTTATTTTCTGCAAAATATAAAAACACTTAAATGGGCAAAATGCCAAAGCTGGCAGCAACTCGTTTTCCAATCTTCTGTCGAACCCCGAGAGAGCACCAATCATATAGTATTTCACTTCCCATTTCAAACTCAACAAGACAAGTGCAAATATGTTTACATGAATGTGTCTTGAGTCCTCAAAATATATCAAGAATTTCCAAGATGAAACCGTTGCATAGAGGGCAATTACCCCTTTGAACCCAAAGCTCTCTTGAACACAGCCTGCAAAATGTATGCCCACAAGGAATAAAGGCTGCACCTTTATGCCTAACCATGCACACGCAGCAAGTATACTCTATACCAGCAACACCGTCACCCTCTTCACCACCGTCCTCCTCCTCCTCATCTTCATCATCATCATCATCATCACATGCCTCAAGATCCCCCATTGTATATCTAGACCCCTCAAACCCCATCTGCCTATCTGTTTCCTCTAACAAATCCATCAATGACATCCTCACCGGCTCCTGCGTCTCCGTACTCCCGGGCATGGGCATTGCCCCTTCCTCGGCCTCGTGTTCGGCTGCTGCCGTAGCTGCAGCTTCCTCCTGTGCAGCTGCTTCTGCAGCCTCCTGTGCTGCCACTGCCTCCCTCGCCGACAACTGTCTCTCCTCTGCCAATGCAGTACCCAGGCGTGTCGAGCCCTCACGTGCCGACGGATCTAAATCATTCTCGTCCGACTGGGTTGAATCGACAACCGGGAACCGAGTCGAATTGTGCCGCGAGATTTGCGGTCTAAAACCCCGAGAAGGCGGGCCATCTTCCACCGCGTGAATGCTCACATCCGGGTCACCAGAGTGAGTTGACTCAGACTGAACCTGCAGCATAGCTGAACCAAACCGAGTTGAGCTCCGGCGAGTCATTTGCGGCCTCGAGCTCGGACCCATCCCCGAGTTATCATCCGATTCCTCCAACTCAGGCGATATAACAGACGAGACGGTGGTGAAACGCACCGAATTACGGCGTGTCATCAAAGACCTGGAGGAAGCGTTATTAATGTTAGAATTGCGAAACCTGTTTTCCGCGGGGATGGGGAGATCCGAAGCAGGGGTATGAACAGAAGATGTCCAAGCAGAACCGGCACGCTTCAAACGGAGCTTGTCTCTGAAAGCTTTCCAGCTCTTTTTGTCTTTGTGTCCAAATAACGACCCGCTCTCTTCATCTCGGATTATATCCAGTAGTGTCCGATTTGCCTGACCCGGCTGTTTTTCCATGCTTAATATTGTCTCAAGGGTCCTTCTATCTCTACTATTTTCAAGTGCATCCAACAGCGTTATTCTCTTGCGACTGCCGTCATCGCCGCCGCCGCCGCCATTGCTGTATCTACCCTCCATCAAAAATCAGTGACAAATTTTAAAGATACTAGAAATGCCAAACAAGAACAGCTCCTGAGACAATTAAATCAAGAAAAATACCCCAATCCGTGTATGTGCAGGAGCAGTGTTTGACTGAATTAAAATAAAAACATAGTATAAATTATAGTGTAGTTCCTAGAAAGAAGAATTCAAGGATTAGAAACATCTTTTGTTTTGGTTTCTGTGCACGATTTATCGGGAATGATAGAATAAAGAAGTGTTGCAGAGGGTGATTGAGACCGTGACACATAATAATTTTTAAAATAGGATTAAAAAAAAATAGATATTTTTATTTATTTTTTATATTAGTATATTAAAATTATAAAAAAATACTAAAAAATATTTATTTGCATCATATTTGTTTTTACAGTGGTAAAATATTTTTATTAAAATAAAAATTATATTTTTAGATTGTTTTGATATTAAAAATAAATTTTAAAAAATAAAAAAATATATATTATTTTAATATATTTTCATATAAAAATTAATTTAAAAAATAACTGCTACTATTATATTAAACACATTTTTAATATTTTTTTAAATCAAATATATTTTAAAAAAACACCTATACATAAAATTAGAAACTGTGTGAAACACCAATAATAAAAAAACCTATAATATGCAAAGACTCTATTAACATCATATATTACATGTCAAAAACATGTATTTTATATTTTTCATGTGTTGTTGTTTGAGTGTGTTTATTTAAGAAATCCGTGGTGCAGCACATCTTATAAAAAAACATGTATTATATACTTTGTGAGAGTTGTGCTACGCAATATATCTCACAAATAAATACTCTCTAAATCCAGCCAATTGTGTCATGGCTTAAGACTTGGTTATGCTTTATTTTATTTTTTTAACCTAGATGAATTTAAATTGAATTTTAATTGAGTTGACTACATCACAAGTTAATTTATTATAATGAATCAATTCTCGATCAATTTAATTTAAAATCCAACTTAAATTAACAAAAAATACTTGCTAGCCTGAATCGTATTTAATATGGATAGAAAATCAAAATGAAAAAAAACAAGCTTTAAACTCATACGAATTTATATGGTACTAAAATTATAATTGTTAATATTTATAGAAATTTTATAATATTTAAACTATCATATCAATCACTGTTTTAACTTTTAAAATATTATAATTTTATGAGTTAACATGTATTTAATGTGTTGAATTGGACTAAACATTCAAATTCAGTAACATTAGATTCAACTCGTGCAAAATCAATAAACTCAAAATGGATGAATTAAATAAAAAGATATTAGAAAAAAATTCTTATCACTCAGAAGAATGTGATTTTCTTTCTTCCTAATAAAATCTCTTAAAAGGATAAATAATTTTATGCCGTAAATATTGATAGTTCTAGCTTAAACATCATAAATTCTTTTACCAAGACTGGGATTTATACATTATTATTATTATTATTATTATTATTATTGTCAAGAAGGAAACTGGAAGAGCATTGGATACCTTACATACGTTGGGTTATTATGGCCGTAGATCTCTGATATACGAAGCAGAAGAAGCAGTTTGCTGCAAAAAAGAAAGTTTCAATGATTCCAGCATTCAAGACAAAAAATATATT
>Ga0325401_1005732_pt1 | contig 11941 bp, 4 predicted proteins | sample PopdelMetagenome_FD_205666 | JGI IMG/M metagenome (GOLD analysis project Ga0325401, IMG submission 205666) | Populus deltoides microbial communities from Bellville, Georgia, United States - Xylem-PdKOR-R2 | ecosystem: Host-associated > Plants > Phyllosphere > Stem > Wood/Secondary xylem | place...
GTGCCTTCAAAATGATGCGAGGGATGATGACGTGCTGATGCTTGTTATACACCGTAAGCATATTTTATTTATTTAATAATATTCTAACACATTAAATTACTAAACAGCCGTTAAGGACTTCTAAGTAATACAAAACAAAATCATATTACAAGCAAAAATACCTTTCTAACCAGCCTTGGAATTTTTTGAAATCAATGTTAAACCCATCATTTCACTGTACAAAATATAAAAGACAAAAAATCCGTTATTTACAAGTTCAATATCTTGCAATTTCCAAGAGTATTTATATAATTTAACTGTGTAAAAAAATAAAAAAATCCCTTGAAAAAATGCTTAATTTACAAAAAAATAATTTAATCATGTAAATATTTAATGATCTGAAATTTATAAAGCTTCAACAAATGAATTCTAGACAGCATTAAAAAATAAAAAAAAGGTTTACACTTTAAACTAAGCAATTGTTTTGTACAAGAAGAAAAAAATGAAAAACAATTCACTGTCTAACGTGTCACACTAAAAGGCATATCTGTTTTAGTGTTTTTTATAACGATAAATATAATGTTGCCTGCTAATGGACAAGCAGAAAAAGTCTCTATGCTGGTAGTTTTCACTCCTCTGGAATAGTACAAACGGTGATTGGTGTTCTTTTTTATTTATTGGAAAAACAGTGTTTCCTTCTGGTAGAGAAAAAATTTAAGGCCCTTACCTTGTTATCTTCTTTGGGAGCCTCCTGTACATCTCCCCTGCCTTCTTATGTTTGAAATGGAAAGCTTGTACCATCACCTAGCTCTCCTGTTCTTTCTTTTCCTTGTTGTTAAAATTCTCTTCCGTCACAAGCAAAACCTGCCCCCTAGCCCTTTTGCTCTTCCAATTATCGGCCACCTACACCTCTTTAAGCATCCCCAATCACTACAGACTCTCTCGTCACAATATGGTCCGATCCTGTTCCTCAAATTTGGTTGTAGGTCTACCCTTGTGGTGTCTTCACCATCTGCTGTTGAAGAATGTTTCACCAAGAATGACATAATATTTGCAAACAGACCCCAGTCCATGTCTGGGGATCACTTGACCTACAATTATACTGCGTTTGTGTGGGCACCTTATGGTCATCTTTGGCGAAGCCTACGCCGTATATCTGTGATTGAATTATTCGCATCAAACAGCCTCCAAAAGTCTTCAACTATTTGTGGGGAAGAAGTTTGCTCCCTGCTTCGCAGATTGTTGAAAGCCAAAAATGGTGTTACAGCGAAGGTGGACTTAAAGTTTTTGTTTTCTCTTCTAACATATAATGTCATGATGAGACTGGCTGCTGGAAAGCCTTGCATCGATAAGGAAGTTGCTGGTACAAAGGTGGAGAAACAATTATTTCAAGAATTTAAGGAGAGATTTTCTCCTGGCCTGGGGGTGAATATCTGTGATTTTATCCCGATTTTAAGGTTGATTGGTTACAAAGGGCTAGAGAAAAGTATGAAAAAGCTGCAGAGTACTAGAGATAAGTATTTGCAGCATCTGATAGATGAAATTCGGATGAGGAGAACAAGTTCTTCCTCCAAAACTGCTGAACAATGGAAAAGAGAAGGGAAGAGCTCAGTGATTGAAACTTTCCTGTCTCTGCAAGATTTGGAACCTGAATTTTTGACGGATACAGTTATCAAAAGTGTTCTACTGGTAAGCCGCTTGCATTATATTTTCTCTATTTTACCAATGGGGAGCGTATTGGTGACCAATCATATTGTTACCGATTCTTACGTTTAGTTCAGTGGTGAGTGAGCTGTGGTGGTGTTTTTCAGACAAAGCATTTAGTGCCTCAGGTGCCATTTCTTACAATTAAGTGTTTTCGTAATCTGAGCCCAATATCCCTGGAATTAATTTAGAAGCAAGGCTTTCGCGAAAGAAATTTACGTAAGGAGTTAAGTAGAAGTTGTTCCGTTGTTTTGGTGGTGGTGGCAGTTGAAAATGTTGAGCAGATGCCTGCTCTTTCATCTAAACGTCATAGTTCACACTTCATACCCATCTTTACCCTGTTTTAGTTCCGCCCTGTTAAACTACGAAAAATTTGGTCATAATCGTGCACTAATCTGAAAATTTTCTTGAATCAAACCGTGAAGCTGTTTTCACTGATCACTGATGCATTAGTGTGTAAAATTTTCTTGAATTCAGTACTTTACGATTGAGGCAACTCTTGTTTGGCTGGCACTTGGTACCAGAGGTGATATAACAGCATCATGCGTGATTTTTAAGACCACACGATATGAGTGGCCATGAACACCAGAGGTGATATAACAGCATCATGCGTGATTTTTAAGACCACACGATATGAGTGGCCATGAACCCCTTACCCTCATCTCCATCTAGCATCATCAGTTTGAACTTTTGAATTCCACGCACCATGATTTTTCTTCAATAAACTGCAACATAAATTTAATAGAAAAAGGAAAAGAATAAAAAACATGACATGGGTGTGTTTTGATATCCAAAAAGGTCTTTAGCTCTCTAAAGGGATGAGAATATTTCAATGTGCAGAAAATTAATTATTGTCAAAACACTAGGAGTATTGGCCAAAGTTCTTAACTCTAACATTGATAAAGCAATGTGTATCAGATGATGTTTGTTGCTGGCACGGAAACATCAGCAGTTACTTTGGAGTGGGCAATGGCACTCCTCTTGAATCATCCAAAAGCAATGCAAAAGCTGAAAGCTGAGATTGATGAGCATGTTGGGCATGGGCGTTTGCTGAACGAGTCAGATATTGTCAAGCTTCCCTACCTTAGGTGCGTCATAAAGGAGACGCTTAGATTATATCCTCCAGCTCCCCTTTTGCTGCCTCATTTTTCATCTGGAGCTTGCACTGTTGGGGGATTTGATATACCGCAAGGCACAACGCTGGTGGTGAATGCTTGGGCCATGCATAGAGATCCCAAACTATGGGAAGAGTCCAATGAATTCAAGCCTGAAAGATTTGAGGCTGGTTTAGGAGAGCAAGAAGGATTCAAATATATTCCGTTTGGAACCGGGAGGAGAGTTTGCCCAGGTGCTAGCATGGGTTTGCAGATAGTTTCCTTTGCCTTAGGTGCTCTCGTCCAGTGCTTTGAGTGGGACAAGGTTGGACCGGCGGAGGACATGAGCCATAGTCGTCATGGAATTACTTTGTCTAAAACCAAGCCTTTGGAAGCATTGTGTTGTCCACGCCGTGATTTGATTACCCTCCTCCACCATCCTTAGAGGGGGTTTGAAGGTTCTCTTCTCGCCTGGCATTGGGCTTGAACGTCAAGTGAATGGCCTTTCCCCCACCTTCACAAGGCCGTATTACGTTGATGCTGTTGGCATTCCTTCTGAAAGTTTATCTGTGTGTAATCTGTTCTGTATAAATGCTGATGCTGTTATGGATAACTAGCTATTTAAATGCAATTAGAAGTTACATTATTTTCTCTTATTTGAATGAGTTAAATAATAATAATAATAATAATATATAACAAATTATTTTACAATATCAGGCACTAATACATTTTTGAAGTAAATAGTTATTTAAATATTCATATTTTCAAACGTGATTAATCAACTGATTTTTTTATTATTTACTTTTCATTCTCTTTAGTCTTTAACTTTTTTTACAATTATTTTATTCTTATTTTTAATATTTTCTGTGTTTTTATTTCTCAAAACAATATCACATATTTAGGGTTAATTACACTAAAACTCATATAGTTTGATTTTTTTTCGTTTTGTTTTCATTTTTTAAAAAATTATATTTTATAATCTCAAACAATAAAATCTTTTAAATTATACAAAATACCTAAATTATCCCGTACATAATATGTAAAAATTTCTTACTTTTTCAATCTCTTCTCCTTCCTTCTTCTTTTCTCTGCTTTCCTTTCCTTTCCTCTCTTCATCTCCTTTTTGTTTCAACCCTAACGATTAAATAAGAAATCCTTCCCTTCTCTTCACCTCAGACCCATTCTTTCTTTCACTCGCTCAAGATCAAAGCAAACAGAGATTCACCAAAGCCCCATATCGATTCAATAGAAGGTAGATTAGGATTAATCAACAGGCTTAGGTGCACGAATCAAAACAAGCAGGCTGATTTAATGATATTAAAGCAATAAAATGGTGGGAGTTTGTCAATTGTCGTGCCCGATTTTATAGTGCCATGTATTCTATCTGAAGAAAAGGCAGGTTCTTAAACCCTAGTTAAGGTCATAGAGCGCTCATCTCTATGACTGAAAGAGAGTGGGGGCACATTCCGATTAAGACGAGGGAAATTTGCTTTTTTGGCTAAAGTAGCCGAAATTGCAGTGCTATTTAAGGGGAGCTTGTTCTATGATAAATAAACGACTCCAAATAAGAAAGGAGGTATAGCTGAGAAGAACAATAAGAGTAAGCATTCAGGTGCTGGTGCTATGACCTTAAAGGTGGAAGATCCTTCCCTGGTTCTAACCACCTTGTATGAAGAGTGGAAGAACAAAATGCAGAACATATCGGAGATGTTGGATTCTAACAAATAAGGGGGCGGGGGAGAGGAAATTCAAGGCCAAAGAATAAAAAAAGAAGGGCAGCACAAGATGAAAAACTAGAGGCGGCGCTAAGGTGCGAGTGGAGCATAAAAACAACAATAGTTTCATATAAAGGTCCCTTTTTAGTTTTTAGAATGAAAGAAGGATCGGTAAAGTCAAGAAGCAGAGAGAGGCCAAAGATTCTAGCACAAGAGGCAAGTTTTATTGGCTTGGTGGAAACATAAGAGAGGAGTGGAAACCAAGTCCTCGGTCCTACAGTATTCAACACAATTATATCGTTAAGAATTGGCATGAAAACATGAAATTAAGTCAGGTTAACCATGGCTAAGAGCACCTTGCACCTTGCACCTTGGTTTTGCATTAAGCTTTACCTAAATCTGAGGAATAATCTTGGGAGATCAAAGAAGTGACTTGGTTTTTTTATTAACAATTTTTTGTGTGCCAGTGAAAGAATGTGAAGTGGTATGAAATTATGAATATATAAACGGTAGGATGTAAAATATCATTTATAAAAGAACGGAGGCAAAACAAACGTACCTGACATTTATAATTCTTATCCATAACTTCCAATATTAAATTAACACGTTAAATGAAGGCCTGTCCCAACTTTCATAAAAGATAATAAGCAAATGAACCAGAATGTAGTGCCTCCCGCGCTTTTTGGACGGCGTATGAGTCACCGTCAGCTTGCTAAACGTAGCCTTCTGCCATGGCGTTCAATTCGCTGCAGAATCTCCTTTTTGAAGTGGTGATGCGAGTTGTCGGAGAGGTTCTCGAGGGTGTTTGGGTTGGAGGTGGTGGTTGAGGTTTGAGTGTGGGATCTACTTAAAAATTATAAAAATCAAGAAATATTAGCTTTTGTGGTTGAGTTTTGTGTATAATTGGGTTGTATCCAACCACAACCTCAACCACAAAAGTTTGGGTGATAACCTCTTTTATTTTTTACTTTTTTTCTTTCCCTGGGTATGCCCTCTTATTTTTCAAATTAATTCTTCAATTGATTTTTCCTTTTCGTATGGTTTATTTTTTTAATTATTATTATTTTTATTTTAAATAATTTATATAAGTGAAATTATTTTTTTAATTTCATCCCTCTTCAATGTTTTTATTGATTAAATTTGGTTATCATTTTTTCATTTAGAATGATTTTTAAAGTTAAATTTTTGTTCGATTTCATCATTTTTATTTTTTTCATACAAGATATTATTTTTATTATTTAGGCAAAAGGTTTTTATTAATGTTTTTTTTTTAGATTTCAGACTTTAACATTAAATTTATTGGAAATTCAGTTTTTTAATTGAGTTCAGGTCGGGTTTCATGAATTATAATTTTAGGATATTAACCTAGATTTAGAAAACTTGCTCGAGTTTACTTGTTTTTTATTTTTTTATTTAAACTTATTATTTTTTAGTTTCATCTCTGATCATTTCTTTGATCAAAAATTGAACTCTATAATAATAATAATTTAGTTATTCCATGTCTTTTTTTGATTAAATTTATTCTTTTAATTAGATTAAATTAATTAATTAAATAAATATTAAGATGAAATGCTAACTTCACAAATTTAGTTTACTTTTCAGATTGTTACTTTGGAGGTGCTTATGATATTTTTTAGTGTCTCCCTTAAGCCTTTTATAATAATGTTAAAATCATCTCGGTGAGTTTTTTAATTAAAAATTGATGTTTATGATGAAACAATGGTAAATTTTTAATAAATTGTTTTTTTATCTCATTTCGAGTACGATATTAGCATTTTATTTTTTATGGCTAATTAATTTTTTCCTAGCTCTATTTAACTTAATTAAGTAAATAATCCAGATTTTTTATATTTTTTACTTTTAAAAAAACTCTTAATATTATTTAAAAAAAAATTTCATTCTAGTCAGATCTAAGGAGAACTGTCAACACCTCTCCTCACCTTACCACCTCCCGTAGAAGTTAACACCTCACCACAACAATTCCTCTCCACATTTCCCACAACCAAACACGACTTCAATTTATCCCTCGACCCCTCTCCTCCCCATTTCAAACACCCCCGCACCCCCCCCCCCCCCCCCCAAACAAAAAAAAAAATGTCCGACTCTGAAACTACAACCACCGTCTCCACCACTGCACCGCCTCCAGAGGACGATTCATCAGCGACGGATACAAAGAAGCAGGCAAGAAATGCCATTTCCTTTAGCATCTGGCCACTGACTCAACGTACACGCGACTCAGTAATCACCCGCCTAATCGAGACCTTGTCAACGACTTCCGTTCTCTCCAAGCGCTACGGTACCGTTCCCCATGACGAGGCCTCCGAAGTCTCCCGCCGCATTGAGGAGGAGGCCTTTTCTGTTGCCACCTCCTCGGCATCGTCGGAGGATGACGGACTCGAGGTTGTCCAGCTTTACTCTAAGGAGATCAGTAAGCGGATGTTAGAGACCGTCAAGGCTCGGTCTGAATCAAGCGCAAATGGTGATAATAGTGCAGCGAAGACGGTGAGTGCTGATGTGACGCCAACATCGGCGGCGAGCGAGGAGGTTTTAAGTTCTGTTGAGACTGAAGCATCTTGATCTAATTAGGGGTTTTTAGCTTCAAATTTGGTATGTTTTTAGAGTATTTTTTTCCCTTAAAGTTTGGTGTTTACTATATTGAGATCTGGCTGTATTAACTTATGGATTTTGATGGTGATTACTCGATGATAATAATTTAGTAATAGTATTATCTAGGGTTTATTCTTATTCTTGTAGTTTTTGTGTTTAGTATTTGCTGGTCTATTTTTGATCATGATATCGGCAATGAATTGAAAATCTAGGTCTCATGAACATGTTCATCATTAATCGTTTTAGATGTATGCGCATATAGCACGTGTGTTTGTATGCACTTGCTTGCTCGTGTTAGGGATTTGATTTAACGGTGGGCTTAATGCTGTTTTATGTATTTAACTGTGGTTTCTTATTGATAAGCCCTTGTCTTTGATTTAAGTGCTCAAATTTGTGGCTTTACGGCTTTTCACTTCTACCCACATAGAATTTCAATTGCAGCATTTTATAGAATCTGTTAGAAATAAAATCACTATGCTAGATTGCTGCAGAGCAGTGAAAAAATTGAACACGTTGTGAAATGGGAAGAAAGAAAAATGGCTGGGTCATGGAGATTGAACTTAGAGTCTAGAGTACCATTTTTGAAGAATTCAGTGAAGTGATATATAATGATATATAATGCATCGTCCATCTGCAGATTGATGTTTTCTCTTTTTCAGACAACATGATAGGCAAAGGGAAAAAAACTTGCCTTTTCTTAAATTTCATATACATGCTCAGTAATTTCCCCCCAATTTTAAATATCAATGTTTATCTTATCATAAATGAAAGTAATAAACTTTTGAGTTTAGGAATGGAATTTTAATGTTTGAAAAGAAAGAAATTTTCCATCCTTTTTTTTTATTATAAAAGATAGTGATTTTATTGGTGATATAAACTAAATAAATATATCATCATCATCATCATCATCATCATTATAGCCCAATAATACCAAAAACTAAAACCAGGATTATAATTTATTATATCAAAAGTAAGTTTGACAAAACACTTTATAATAATGGTGAATGATGGTGTTCCAAGTAGTGAGTAGTCTATAGGTTAGAAAAAACTTATTGAAACTTTCTAGCTGGGACCATCAAAGATAAGATCTTTTTTGTGTATTAAGTACATAGTCGAGCTTAACGAATCACACTACTAGAATTTACTGATAAACAATCTCAACAATCCAAAATATTAAAAAGTGTCAATCTCTATTAAATGATTGTTGTGAGCCAAGGATGTCTTCCATCATCCAGTGCTGGGAGGATCATCTATTAAATCACATCTTGTGAATCTACAGATTCTTGTAATATTTATTCATACAATCATTGGTGTTGTGAGATGTCTAAAAGAAAAACAATTCCTTTCGTTATGAGTGGGAAGACATTGTTAAGTCAACCGTTTATCACACATGCAATTCTCATTGATGATGTTGTGTACTATAGGCTATAGCCTAATACACATGCTGAGTCTTCAATTACTACCCGGACACCTCAGATCCTTTTGTTTCTCTAATTTCTAGATTGCAAGCTTTCATGGAGGAGTGTGGATATGAAATCTCTGTGCCGGTTGTTTTTTAAAATAATTGTTCTTTGGAAAGTGGAACTGGTGGAAGTTTCAATCGTAGAAAATTTTATATTAATAATGTTTTCTATCATCTTTTCTGGTTGATTGAAGTTTCAACTTAGTTCCTATATTTATAATTGTTCCTGTATTATGCCTAGTTAATGGAAAGTGTTCTCCTCTCCTTTTTTTTCTGCACTATATAATGATCTTTCTGTTTGGTGGTTGTGAGGCAGTTTTCACTTTTGAGAATGGTTAGATCTTAAATGTGCCATCAATAATATCACTGCAGCACAAAAGGCAGCCATTTTTCGTTGTGTTTTCTGTAATTTAAATCATTTAGTATGGCTGCAGTACAATAAAAAAAGCCTATCTCATGGTTCTGCGACTTCCACTTCTTCATCTGACATATTAATTTATGTTTTTCATATTTGTATTTTTGTTTTGACTGGATCCTCCTGGCGTACTTTCTCAAGCAAATATTTCTTGTTTGGTTTATATTTTTGTTTAAGCATGTATTGGTGCTCTACTCTAATCAATGATGACCTGCATCTCCACTTTACATTTACCCTTTAATATCCTGTTCTTCTGTTTCTTTGTCAGTGGAAAAGGTTTTTGTCCTTTGAATGGTGGATTACTTTTTGAACCTGTTGATTATGCTCATGATGTGTGTCATAGTAAATATATGATAACTGAGTTCATGAGTTGAAATGCACCTCCAGTGCCTGGCTGCTTTGGTTTTAGGAGGATAAGCTTTAGGCGAAAGGTCAATGCTCTACCAATATTATTCCTTGGTGTATGTGCCTATTAGGTTGATAATATTTTGACTTTGAAGGCTTTGAAGTGCAGTGTTTGAGCATGCCATGTTGGATGTGAATGAGTTCGTGTCGTTTTCAAGGTGTTGGATATCTACACGGTGGTTTTGTGAACCCCTCAAACATGCTTGTACTATTATATTCCTTGCCTCTCAACCCTGCCTTTTCTATGGGTTTGGATCATTACAATTGTTTATGATGCTTAAGAAAGCTATCATGGAATAGCTGGAATGTGTTTCTTAGGTTTCGGATTGACTTGTCCTGTTATCCCCCCCGTCTCTTTAGAGACATTTCATATTATTGTTCATCACAACCCGTTTGGCATTGTGGTTGGGGCTGTGTTTTGCCCCAACCACAGAAATATCCCGTTTGTTTACAAAAAGCAACTGTGATTTGCATCTCACCCGCTGAAAACTGAGTTTTGAACCACGAATAACAAAAGGCTACAATTTGTAGCTTCTCACACCAGGGAGAAAATCTGCTTCTCATTTGACCGTTACAAACCCACTCCATTTGAGAAAAATAACTTCTGATCTCTCCTAAATCTCGCACCAGCTGCTCATTGTCCAAAAGAGAGACCTTGTTTTCTATCTCCACAAATCATGGCGTAGCAAGCACTGATCAGAGAAATCAAGCTTTTGGTTGACGTAATCTGCTTCTACATCTCTACTTCAAGATCTTGGTGATTTTTCCATGGATGTCACTTCTTAGCTCTTTTAATCTTGGAGTGGATTTGGTTTTTGGGTTCTAAAAGTGATTGTGATGGATTGTTGCGGTAGTGTGTTTCTGATCTGGATTTTAAGTATTCTGCATATGAACTGAAATCAAAATGATTTTCTTATTTTTTTTTCTGGAAAGATCCTTGTTTTTTGAACGTTTCTTGCTTATCCTTACTGTAATGTGTTTGGCCCATTATTATTTTGGGTTTCTTGTGCTAGTAGTTTGGTTACTCATTCACATTTTTTCTCATGGCCCGTGTTGATTATGAAAGTTGGAGTTTTCAGTGTGACTTCTTGTTGAGGAACCAAATGAGCTTTTCTGCTTCTAATTGATGATGTTGTGTTAAGGCTGAGTACCGCAGTGGTTTCCGAAGTTATGTTTGTCCAGTGCATAATCTGCAAGCTGTCTGGTTCTGGTATGCATAACTTTGCAGTATAGGATCTTTCTTTTGAAAAAATTGCAGGACCCTGTTAAAAAATAATGCAAATAAGAATGCAAGATTAGATCTGAGTCACCAATAATGAATCAACAAAGGTTCAAGCAAAATTAAGATTGAAAGCCATGCCTTCTGTCTTCTAATTCATGAGCATTAACATCAAGAGGAAATGAGTATTGGACTAATTACTGTTGATTGAAAGTACAGAGTGTTTTGAGGCTAAATTAGGCTTGCGTAATTGTTGTGACCTTGGGATCATTCAATGCCGTTCTAAACGCGCATATATGCAATGTATAATCCAGACAAAATTGGGTTTTGTCTCCATCTCCACATGCTAAATGTCTCTTTTTTTTAAAAAAAAAAAAAAAAAACTAAATATGTACTTAAAAGCAAACAACAATTTGGTAGTTTTAAGAGTACATTATTGCCCTGTGCTGCACTGCTATATCTAAAAAAAAAAATTATCTCCATATTGTTAACATGTTTTTTAATAAAAAAATTTAATTATAAACTTAAAATTTATTGAATATTAGTTGAGATCTTTTAAAAAATATTAATACGGTGACATATTAGATATTATTGTTTTTTTAAATATTGAGACAACAATAAATTGACTATATCTGAGTTAATTTATTAAATTTATAATCTGGAATATGGGATCATGAAAATCCTATAGAAAATAAATCAAAATAAATTATAAAGGTCTATTCTTAATCAATCAAATGTTAAATGAAGAAATTGAAAAACAATATTAAATTAAAAAAAGATAAAAACCTTCTAGAGTCAACTCGAGTTAACTTGCAAAACTCGCAATCTAGATCATGAAATCAAGATAACCTCATAGAAAATAAAATAAAAAATAATTACAAAGCCTAGTTTCTATCCAATCCATCATTGAAAGATGAAATTAAAAAAATACCAATAAAAAAAAAGACCAAAAAAATAAACCAAGTCGACCTAGATTAACCAGTTCAACCTACGACCTGAGTTATGAGACCATAATAACTTTATAGAAATCAAATTTAAAAAAAAATTCGAAGTCTAATTCCAAAACAACCTAATATTGAATGATGAAATTGAGATAAAAAAATAGAAAAAAAGAAGAAGATTGAGTTGTTGGAGGGTGAAATTGAAAAAAAAATTCAATTAAAAAAGAATAAAAAAAAAGAACCGAGTCAACTTGCCAAACAAGTAATTAAAGTTATGAGATTGCGACAATCTCATAAAAAATAAATCGAAAAAAATACGAAGCCTAATTAAAAAAAATATTCAATTAAAGAAGGACAAAAAAAATAAACATAGTCAATTCGGGTCATCCTGCTAAACTCA
>Ga0325401_1005734_pt1 | contig 11941 bp, 9 predicted proteins | sample PopdelMetagenome_FD_205666 | JGI IMG/M metagenome (GOLD analysis project Ga0325401, IMG submission 205666) | Populus deltoides microbial communities from Bellville, Georgia, United States - Xylem-PdKOR-R2 | ecosystem: Host-associated > Plants > Phyllosphere > Stem > Wood/Secondary xylem | place...
CCGAGCAGGAGGACCCTCGCCATGGCGAGCACCCAGACTGCGGCCCCACCGGCCGCACCCGGCACCGCGGCGCCGGCCCGCAGGCTCCGGCCCTCCCGCCGACGGCGCGCACACCGTCGGCAAGGCGCGCTCTACGCGACGCCGACCGCGGTCTTCCTGCTGGTCTTCTTCGTGGTCCCGATCGTCCTGGTGCTGCGGATGTCCGCGTCGGACTGGAGCTTGTTCGTCGGCGACCGCGGCGTCAACTTCCCGGTCAACTTCGACAAGGCCCTCGCCGACAGGCTGTTCTGGCCCTCGATCTGGTTCACGCTCAAGTACACGGTGCTGACCACCGTGATCCTGCTCGGCCTGGCGCTCGGCCTGGCGCTGGTGGTGCAGGAGTCCGGGCGCTGGTCGGCCTTCGTCCGCACCTCGTTCCTGGTGCCCTCCGCGCTCGGCCTGGCGTCGGCGTCGCTGCTCTTCTACGCGTTGTACTCACCGCAGTCGAGCCCGTTCAGCGCGGTCCTGCGGTGGGCGGGCATCACCGACACCCCGGTGTCGTTCCTCGGCACGCCGGGCGCCGCTCTGTGGTCCACGGTCGCGCTGGTGGTCTGGCGGTTCGCCGGCTTCTACATGCTGCTGCTGCTCGTGGGTCTGCAGGCCATCCCCGGTGACGTGTTCGAGGCGGCCCGGATGGACGGCGCCAACCGGTGGCAGACCTTCCGGTCCATCACCCTGCCGTTGCTCAAGCCCTCGCTCGCGCTGTCCACGATCCTCTGCGTCACCGGCTCGCTGCTGGCCTTCGACCAGTTCTACATCCTGACCAAGGGTGGACCCGACAACAGCACGGTCACCATCGTGCAGCTCGTCTACTCGATGGCCTTCCAGGGCTCCAACGACCTCGGCCGCGCCGCGGCCCTCTCCATCATCGTGCTGGGCGGGCTGCTGGTGCTCAACGCCGTCCAGTTCCTCGGCCTGCGCGGGAACCAGGACTGACCATGACGACCACCCCGACGGCGTCCGCGGCCCCGCTGGCCGCCGGCGCCGAACCCGCTACCACTCCCACGACGCGCAACCTCGGCCGTCGACGTCGCCCGTCGGCGCAGGCCGCGCGCATGGGCCAGCGCACGTTCACCGGAGCCCTCGCGCTGGTGTTCCTGTTCCCCCTGCTGTGGGCCGCAGTCGCATCGGTGTCGCCGAAGGGCGGCACCGGGCAGGTGGACGGATTCGGCTTGGGCAACTACCGGACCCTGGTCGACTACCAGGCCGGCATCGGGCAGTACCTGCTGAACTCCGCCATCGTCTCGGTGCTGACCGTGGTCCTGACGGTGACGGTGTCGTTGCTGGGCGGCTACGCGTTCGCGCGGTTCGACTTCCCCGGCAAGAACCTGCTGTTCCTCACCACGCTGGCCATCCTCATGGTCCCGTACGCCACCCTGCTCATCCCGCTCTACGTGCTGCTCAACGACCTCGGGCTGCAGAACTCGCTCGTGGGCCTGGCGCTGGTGCTGACCATGTTCCAGCTCCCGTTCGCCACCTTCATGATGCGGATCTCCTTCGAGGCGGTGCCGCGGGAGCTGGAGGAGGCTGCGCAGGTCGACGGCGCAGGCTCCCTCCGGGTGCTGCTGCAGGTGCTGCTGCCGGCGGTGCGCGCCGGGTTGATCACCGTGGGGCTCTTCGCGTTCTTGGCGGCCTGGAACGACTTCATCACGCCGCTGATCCTGATCTCGGACTCCACGAAGGTGCCGCTGCCCCTCGCCGTGGCCAACCTGCGCGGTCAGACGATGGGGATCATCGACTTCGGCGCCACCGAAGCCGGCGTCGTCGTCCTCGCGCTGCCGTGCGTCCTCCTCTTCCTCCTCCTGCAGCGCCACTACGTGCGCGGCTTCATGTCCGGCGCTCTCAAGGGATGACCATGTCCGCCTCCACCAGCACGCCCTCCTTCCCGCACGTCGGGGTCCACGACTCCACCGGTACCGCCGTGCCCGCCCCGGCGGCGCCGGTGGTCCCCAGCCGCGGCAGGTTCCGCCCGCTGGGCATCGGCGAGGTGGTGATCACCGGTGGCCCGTGGGCGGCTCGGCAGTCCACCAACGCCGCGGCGACCCTCGCCCACGTCGAGCACTGGCTGGAGCGGGAGGGCTGGTTGGGCAACTTCGACGCCACTGCCCGCGGTGAGCTGGCGTCCACCCGGGCGGGGCGCGAGTTCTCCGACAGCGAGGTCTACAAGCTGCTCGAGGCCATGGCCTGGGAGCACGGGCGCAGCGGGGACCCCGAGCTCGACGCGCGCATCCGGGCCATCACCGCTCGGGTGGCGGCCGCGCAGAACGCCGACGGCTACCTGAGCACCGCCTTCGGACGACCGGGCTCGGCCCGGCGCTGGAGCGACCTGGAATGGGGCCACGAGCTCTACTGCCTGGGGCACTTGTTCCAGGCCGGTGTCGCGCGTGCTCGGACCGCGGGGCACGACCAGCTGCTGACGGTGTGCACCCGGGCGGCCGACCTGGTGTGCGAGGTGTTCGGACCCGACGGCATCCCGTCGGTGTGCGGGCACCCGGAGATCGAGCCGGCGCTGGTGGAGCTGTACCGGGTGACCGGTCGGCGCCGCTACCTCGAGCAGGCCGCCCTGTTCCTCGAGCGCCGCGGCCACCACGTGCTCGGGGAGATCGAGTTCGGCCGCTCCTACTTCCAGGACGACCAGCCGATCCGCGAGGCGACGGTGCTGCGTGGTCACGCCGTCCGGGCCATGTACCTGTCGTCCGGTGCGGTCGACCTGGCCGTGGAGACCGGCGACGAGGAGCTGCTCGCCGCCGTGGTCGGGCAGTGGGAGGCCACCGTCGCCCGGCGGACCTACCTGACCGGGGGCATGGGCTCGCGGCACCAGGACGAGGCCTTCGGCGAGGACTTCGTGCTTCCCCCGGACCGGGCCTACTCCGAGACGTGCGCAGGTGTGGGGTCGGTGCAGCTGGCCTGGCGCCTGCTGCTGGCCCAGGGTGACCCCCGCTACGCCGACCTGCTCGAGCGCACCCTCTACAACGTCGTCGACACCGGGCCCTCGCGCTCGGGGACCGCGTTCTTCTACACGAACACGCTGCACCAGCGGGTGCTGGGCACGGTGCCCGACCAGGACTCCGCCGTGCCCCGGGCGGCGTCCTCGCTGCGGGCGCCGTGGTTCGCCGTGTCGTGCTGCCCCACCAACGTCGCGCGCACCTTCGCCAGCCTGCAGACCCTGGTGGCCACCGCCGACCAGGACGGGGTGCAGGTCCACCAGTACGCACCGTCGACGATCACGACCGACCTCCCCGCCGGGCGGCTGGCCCTGCGGGTGCGCACCGCCTACCCGGCCAGCGGCCGGGTCGAGGTCGTCGTCGACGAGGCGCCCGATGCGGCGGTCGCGTTGAGCCTGCGGGTGCCCAGCTGGGCGCACGGGGCCACCCTGACCGAGGGCGGCGTCACCCGACCGGTCGAGCCCGGGACGGCCACGGCCACCCGGGTGCTCGTCCCGGGCGAGGTGCTGGTCCTCGACCTCCCCGTGACGCCCCGCTTCACCGCGGCCGACCCCCGGGTCGACGCCGTCCGCGGAACGCTGGCCGTCGAGCGCGGACCGCAGGTGCTCTGCGTCGAGTCCGTCGACCTCCCGGGGGAGCAGCACGTCGACGACCTCGTGCTCGACCCCGACCGGGCACCCGAGGACGTCGAGGACGGCGTCCTCGTGCACGGCTGGCTGCACCGCCAGGCAGACCCGGCCTGGCCCTACGGCGCACCCCCCGGGCCCGACCGGCCCGGCGAGCCCGTCACCGCGGTGCTGCACCCCTACGCCGACTGGGCCAATCGCGGCCCGTCGACCATGCGCGTCTTCCTGCGGGTCCCGGGTCCCGGGTCGAGGTGAGGACGGCGGTGGGCATCGCGAACACCGGCCAGCCGATCATCCTGGACGTGGCTGCCCGGGCCGGGGTCTCCTACCAGACCGTGTCCCGGGTGGTGAACGGATCCGGACCGGTGCGGGCCTCGACCCGCGCCCGGGTCGAGGAGGCCATCGCCCAGCTGGGGTGGGTCCCCGACGCGGCGGCCCAGCAGCTGAGCCGCCGGCGTGCGCCGTCCGACGCCCGGGCCGCGGCTCAGGCACAGGGGCCCGGTACCGCCGGCGCGGCGACGGTCACCCGCGGGCGGCCGGGCGTCCCGCCGCCGGCGACCGTGCTGGTCACCGGCGGGAGCGGCAAGCTCGGCCAGGCGGTCGTCGATCACCTGCTGGGCGAGGGGTACCGGGTCGTGGTCGCCGACCTGCGTGCACCGCACCGCGGCGACGTCCCGTGGACTCGCGCGGACCTCAGCGATGCCGGGCAGGCGATCGAGGTCCTCTGCGGCGTCGACGACCGGTGGGGGCGGGCGGACGCCGTGGTCCACCTGGCCGCTGTCCCTGCCCCGGGGCTGCTGCCCGACGCCACCCTGTTCGCCACCAACATCACCACCACCTACAACGTGTTCGCCGCGGCCCGCCGCGCGGGCGTCGGCGACGTCGTGTGGGCCAGCAGCGAGACGGTGCTCGGGCTTCCCCTGCTCGACCCGCCGCCGAGCTTCCCGCTCGACGAGGAGACCGGTCCGACCCCGACCACCTCCTACTCCCTGTCGAAGACGCTGGAGGAGGAGATGGCCCGCCAATTCGCCGGGTGGATGCCAGGGTCGTCCTTCATCGGGCTGCGGCTCTCGAACGTCATGGCCGTCGAGGACTACGCCGCCTTCCCCGGCTTCGACGACGACCCGTCGTTGCGGCGGTGGAACGGGTGGAGCTACGTCGATGCCCGCGACGCCGCCCGGGCCGTCGGCGCCGCGTTGACCCACCCAGTGGACGGCGCGGAGCTGTTCGTGGTCGCCAATGCCGACACCGTCATGAGCCGCAGCACGGCCCAGCTGGTGGGACTCGAGTTCCCCGGTGTCCCCGTCGGCGTTCCGCTGGGTCCGCACACGTCGTTGATGTCGACCGAGAAGGCGCGCCGACTTCTGGACTGGGTGCCGGTGCACAGCTGGCGGGACGAGATCGAGGTCCCGTGACGATGCGCCGGACCCGACGACGTCACCGTGCGTCGGCCGGCCGTCCGGCTGAGAACGGCCTCGAGGCGGTCGACCACGACGCATGGGAGGTCGGCGCGGACCGTGACGCCTTGGGAACTCGGCCGCCGCGCTCCGCGCCAACGGCCTGCGTGGTGGCTCCGGATCTCCAACACCGCGGTGTTCAGCGCGCCGATCGCGACCAGGTTGGTGACGTCGTCGTCGTACGGCTCATGGGTGGTGTGTCGTGCCCGTCTTCCCAGGCACCGGGGTCGACGACCGATCGCGTCCTGGGTGAACGCGAATCCGGGATGCACAAAGAAGAGTTCGGCGGAACGACGGCGGTCCCGTTGATTCGTCGACATGCCGAGGAGCCCGGGCCCTGGTCCTGTTCCCGGGCGCGGGGTCAGTCGGGGGCGCGCTGGAAGAGCCGGGACAGCACGATCTCGGTCTGAGTGCCGGTGACGTCGCGCATGCCACGGATGCGCTGGAGCACCTCCTCCAGGTGCCGCACGTCGCGGGTCTGCACCTGCACCACGGCGTCGGGGCCGCCCGAGACCGTCCAGGCGCTGACCGCCTCGGGGACGGCGCTGAAGTCGTCGGTGAGCCGGCGCGGGGAGACCACCCCGGAGTACCTGACCTCCACGTAGGCCTCGGTCGACCAGCCCAGCGCGGCCGGGTCGACGACGGCGGTGAACCCGCGGATCGCCCCCGACGCCAGCAACCGGTCCACCCGGCGCTTGACCGCCGGGGCGCTGAGCCCGACCACGGCGCCGATCTCGGCGAAGGTCGACCGGGCGTCGCGCTGCAGGGCGGTCACGATGCCGCGGTCGATGTCGTCGACGTCCATGAGCGGAGCGTTGCAGACCAGCAGCTCACCACGCAACGGATCGACGCCAGGACGCAGTGGACGGGGATCGACTGCGCCGGGCGCGGCCCGCACGATGGTCGTCGTCCGCCCGACCGAGAGGTGCTCCGTGACCGTCGTCCAGCCGGCTCCCCAGGTGGTGCGCACCGCGCGCACCCGGCACTACGTGATGTGCCCGCCGACCCACTTCGACGTGGTGTCGGTGCTCAACCCGTGGATGGACCCCGCCGTGCCGGTCGACCGCGACCTGGCCCTCGCGCAGTGGTCGGGGCTGGTCGCGGCCTACCAGGGGCTGGGCCACCGCGTGGAGCTGCTGCCGCCGGTCGCCGGCCTGCCCGACATGGTGTTCGCCGCCAACGGCGCGCTGGTCGTCGGGGGTGCCGCTCTGGGGGCCCGGTTCACCCACCCCGAGCGCCGACCGGAGGCCGTCGAGCACCGCCGGCTGCTGGCCGAGCTGGGCGTCGAGGTGCACGAACCCCGGCACACGAACGAGGGCGAGGGCGACTTCGCGGTGGTGGGGGACCTCGTGCTGGCCGGCACCGGCTTCCGCACCGACCGCGCCGCGCACGCCGAGGCCCAGGAGCTGCTCGGGCTGCCGGTGGTCTCGCTGCAGCTGGTCGACCCGCGCTTCTACCACCTGGACACCTGCCTGGCGGTGCTCGACGACACCACCGTCGCCTGGTTCCCGGCGGCGTTCTCGGCCGGCAGCCGGCGGGTGCTGCGCACCCTCTTCCCCGACGCCGTCGAGGCATCGGAGGCCGACGCGCTGGCCTTCGGCCTCAACGCGGTCTCCGACGGCCGGCACGTGGTGCTGCCGGCCGCCGCCACCGGGCTGGCCGCCGACCTGCGCGCCGCCGGCTTCGACCCGGTGCCCGTGGAGCTCGACGAGCTGGTCAAGGCCGGCGGCAGCGTCAAGTGCTGCACCCAGGAGCTGCGCGGGGTGCCCGGGCCGAGGTGACCATCGTCGTCCGCGCCCGGGACGACGACCGACCGCGGTGAGGTCAGCGGGCCCCGGTGGGGCCGCCGGCCGAGCGGCCGCGGCGGCGGTGCTTGGGGCGGGCGGAGTCGCCGGGCGGCGGACCGGCGTCGGACCCCCGGCCGCGTGCGCTGCGGTCGAAGGCGTTCGGGTCGGTGCGCCCACCGGCGCCGACGTCGGACTTGCGCGGCTTGCGTCCCCCGGCACCCCGGCCGGACGACGACGCGGCCGCACCCGAGCGGCCCGACGCCGGTGCCCCCGAGCGCCCGGACGACGCCCGCGGGGGCCGGCGGTCCGAGGACGGCCGTCCCGACGGGCGGGTGCCGCAGTCGCGGCAGGTGGTGAACCAGGGGGCGATGCCCACCCCGCACGAGGTGCACCGGGCCGCGGCGGTCAGCGTGATCGCCTCGGGCAGCAGCTCGGTGATGCGGTTGGCGCAGCGCTCCTCGACCTCGGCGGCGTCCTCGCTGGTCAGCCCGGCGACGCCGGGGAACGAGCGCAGCAGGGTCTGGGCCTCGCGGGCCTGGGCCGCGGCCAGCTCGTACTCCTGCACGGTCGTGCCGCGCGGCACCGCCGGCAGCACGAGCTCGCGCGACACCGCCAGGCCGGCCTGGTGCTGCAGGGCGGCGCGGGCCAGCGCCAGCCAGCGCACCTTGCGCGGCGGGTCGTGGTCGATGGCCAGGTTGACCAACCGCCAGACGGTCCACAGGTCCGTGGCCAGCGGGCCGCGCAGCATCGGCAGCAGCGCGTGCACGCGCAGCACCAGGCCGCTGACGTCGTCGGGGGTCATGGCCTCGGTGCGGGTGGCCGTGCGGGCCCAGACCGACCAGCGCATGAGCGCCTCGGGCAGGTCCACGGGCTCGAAGGCGCCGAGGTCCTCGAGCTCCGGTCGCAGCCGCGGCTTGCGGTTGGGCAGGTCGCTCATCACGTCGCCGCGGGCCACCGCGGCACCGGCGGCGACCAGCGAGGCCATCGGCTTGAGCCCGGAGATGCCGCCCAGCACGCCGACCTGGCCGTGCCCGGTCAGGCCGTAGCGCCCGGCCCGACCGGCGATCTGCGCGGCCTCCCAGGTGCGCAGGGGGCGCATCTCGGTGCCGTCGAACTTCTGCGTCTCGGCGAACAGCACCGTCGTCGCGGGCACGTTGATGCCGTGCCCGATGACGTCGGTGGTCACCAGCACCTCGAGCTCGCCGCGGGTGAACCGGGCGATGACGTCGCGGCGGGTGGCCGGCGGCAGCGCACCGTAGAGGACGCCGACCTTGCCGCGGCGGTGCGGGTCGAGCTGCGCGGCCACCGAGTAGACGGTCTTGCGCGAGAAGGCGACCACCAGGGTCTGCTCGCGCACCTGGGCGGGCTTCACCGGGGCGGGCAGCACGTCCAGGCGCGAGAGCCGCTTGTGGTTGACGACCAGGACCTGCTCGGCGTCGGCCACCAGCGGCTTGAGCAGCAGCAGCGCCTCGGCCGCCGAGATCAGGTGCATCTCGCGGTACTCGCCGGTGAGCAGCAACCGGGCCCAGTGGTGGCCGCGGTCGGGGTCGGCGACCCAGTGCGACTCGTCGAGCACCAGCAGCTCGCCGCGCGGCGGGGCCTTCTCGACCGTGCAGCAGACGATCGGCGCGTGCGGGTCGATCTCCTCCTCGCCGGTCGACAGGCCCACCCGGCCCGGGCCCAGCTGGGCGGTGAGCTTGGCGTACGCCTCGTGCGCCAGCTGGCGCAGCGGAGCGGCGTACACCCCGGAGCCGGCGGCCGCAAGGGCCTGCAGCGACTCGTAGGTCTTGCCCGAGTTGGTCGGCCCGAGGTGGAAGACCACGTGCTCGGGGCGGGTGGTGCGCACCGGGAGGGCGGGCTCGGCGCCGTCGACCCAGGTCTGCTGGGCGGTGCGCTCGGCGCGGTTGCGGGTGGCCTGCGCCGAGGTGCGCTCACCCGGGGTGCGCACCCGGCGGCGGGCGGTGGAGGAGGGAGGTGTCACGGTGTCCTTCGGGGTTCAGGGGCGGTCGGCGCAGTGGTGCGCTCGGGACCTCGCCGGGGACAACAGCTGCGACGGCGCATCTGTGCCCGCCTCCACGGTGCCACACGTCCCCACCCCGGGGGGTGAGGAACGGCACGGAGCACGAAAGAGGCGCCCGGCCTGCGCCGATGTCCCGCCCGTGCCCCCCGCCGACGCCCCGCGACGACGCCTGTCCGGCGTGGGGTGGCTGCGCCCGGTGCGCCCGGTCCTGACCCGGTTGGTGGCCGCGCCCCTGCTGCTCAGCGGTGGGGCGCTGCTGGCCCTCACGCTGCTCGTGCTCCCGGCTGCCGCGGGGTCGTGGGCGGGGTGGGTGCTGACCGCCACGCTGGTGCTGCACGCCGGGGTGGTCTGGGCGGTGCCCCCACGCACCCTCGCCGGCGACCTCGCGGCCGCCTCCGCCGTGCTGACCGCGACCCTCGCCGTGGCGGTGAGCACGGTGCTGGTCGCCGGCACCCTGCACGCCTGGGCCGTCCTGCTGGGCCTCCCGGTGATCTACGCCAGCAGCATGTTCCGCCGCGCGGTGGCGGTGGCCTCGACGGCGCTGTCCTGCGGTGCGTCGGTCGCCGTCCTGCTCCTCACCTCCTCCGACGCCACCGCGCCCGAGTTCTGGGTCGACGTCCTGCTGGTCTGCGGGTGCCTGCTCATCCTGGCCGTCCTCGTGGTGCACGGGATGGAGCACATCGCCGCGCTGCTGGCCGAGCTCGAGCGCACCGCCGCCGTCGACGGGCTCACCGGCCTGGTCAACCGCCGGGTGCTCGACGCGGCCCTGGCCGCGTCCCTGTCCACCGCCCGGACGTCGACGAGCGGCACCGCCCTGGTGCTGGTCGACCTCGACCACTTCAAGGCGGTCAACGACCGGCACGGCCACCCGGTGGGCGACGCCGTGCTGCAGCACGTCGGCGCGGTGCTCGCCGCAGCCGTGCGCAGCACCGACGCGGTGGTCAGCCGGTTCGGCGGGGACGAGCTGGCCGTGCTGCTGCCCGGCTGCCCGGTGGAGGTCGCCCGCGCCCGCGCCGGTGACCTGGTCGCCGCGGTGCGGGACGCCCCGCTCGTGCTGGAGGACGGGACGGCGGTGCCGCTGACCGTCAGCGTCGGCGTCGCGCACGCCCCCGAGCACGCGGCCGACGTCCGCTCCCTCTACGCCGCGGCCGACGCCGCGCTCTACGCCGCCAAGCGGGCCGGCCGCGACGGGTACGCGGTCGCCGGAGGACCCGTACCCGCCGTCTGAGCGCTGTGCCCCGCGTCACGATCTGTGCCGCCGGGTGCAAGAACAACGCGCCCACGAGCAAGAACGGGGCCTCTTCGTCGCGCCATGCTCCTCGCCACGACCAGCGGGGAGGACCCATGGAACCCACGACGACGGCGACCGCGCTCGCGGCCGCCATCCGCCGCAGCGAGATCAGCCCGGTGGAGGTGGCCGAGTACTACCTCGACCGCGTCGACCGCCTCGACCGCGAGGTGAACGCGATCGTCTGGCGCGACGACGAGCGCCTGATGGCCGACGCCCGCGCCGCCGAGAAGCAGGTCGCGGAGGGCGGCGAGCTGCCGCCGTTCCTCGGCGTGCCCATCCCGGTCAAGGAGCTCACGACCGCCGCCGGGCAGCCCAACACCCGCGGGTCGCTGGGCTTCAGCGACCGGGTGCAGACCGAGGACGACCTCTGCATCGGCCTGCTCCGCCGGGCCGGTGCGCTGTTCATGGGCCGCTCCAACAGCCCCGAGCTCGGCCCGATGTCGGTCTCGGACAACCGCCGGTACGGGCGCACCGCCAACCCGTGGGACCTCTCCCGCACGGCCGGCGGCTCCTCCGGCGGTGCCGCGGCTGCCGTGGTCGCCGGCCTGGCACCGGCTGCGCAGGCCTCCGACGGCGGCGGCTCGATCCGGATGCCCTCCTCGTGCTGCGGCACCGTGGGTCTCAAGCCCTCGCGGGGGCGGGTGCCCCAGCTGGTCGGCGCGTGGGACCACGGCGTCACCGACGGCATGATCACCCGCTCGGTGCTCGACGCCGCCGCGTTCCTCGACGTGCTCAGCCCGCCCGACCCGCTGGCCTGGTACTCCGCGCCCCAGCCGGTGCGACCCTTCGCCGAGGAGGTCGGCCGCGACCAGGCCCCGCTGCGCATCGGCCTGCTCACCGAGGCGCCCACCGGCCTGCCGGTCGACCCCGAGTGCGTGGTCGCCGCCCAGCGGCTGGCCGCCGAGCTCGAGCGGCTGGGCCACGTCGTCGTCCCGGCGACCCTGCAGGGCTACTCCGAGCCCGCCGTGCGCGGCTACCTCGACGTCGTCGTCAACGCCTCGCTGCTGGTGCTGCCCTACGACGACGCCACGCTGGCCGAGCCCTACATCCAGCACCGCATGGAGCTGGGCCGCCAGCGGCACGCCGGGGAGTACGCCGCGGTCGACGCCCTGCTGCAGATCGAGACCCGTGCGGTCAACGCCCAGTGGGGCCGCGACTGGGACGTGCTGCTCACCCCGACCATGGCCACGGTCGCCCCGCCCATCGGCACGGTGCTGGAGGAGGCGAACTTCGACCCCACGGGGCCGCGGGTCGCAGAGAACCAGATGATCTCGTTCACCTCCTTCGTGAACATCGCCGGCCTCCCGGCGATCAGCCTCCCGGTGCACCGCACCCCCGAGGGCATACCGGTCGGCGCGCAGCTGGTCGGTGGCCCCTTCGACGAGGCCACCCTCGTGCGCCTGGCCGCCTCCGTCGAGCCCGCCTTCGGCTGGACGACGTCGCTCCCCCCTGCCTTCGCCTGACCTGCCCCCACCCACCCCGCAGAGGAACCCGATGAAGCGCTCCCTCCTGTCCCTCCTGGCCGCCGGCTGCGTCGTGCTGGCCGGGTGCTCGTCGCCGTCGGACGCCGGCTCGTCCGGCGGTGGTGACGGCGCCTCGACCCAGGCGGCCGCCGACGCCATGACCGCCGTCGACGCCGCGTTCGGGGGCAGCAGCACCCAGCCGCCCACCGAGGCCCCCGCCCCCGCCGCGGGCAAGACCGTGTGGGTGCTGTCGGCCTTCCAGCAGGTCGCCAACCTGGCCTACCTCACCGACGCCACGGTCGAGGCGGCCCAG
>Ga0325401_1005736_pt1 | contig 11938 bp, 7 predicted proteins | sample PopdelMetagenome_FD_205666 | JGI IMG/M metagenome (GOLD analysis project Ga0325401, IMG submission 205666) | Populus deltoides microbial communities from Bellville, Georgia, United States - Xylem-PdKOR-R2 | ecosystem: Host-associated > Plants > Phyllosphere > Stem > Wood/Secondary xylem | place...
AAGCCTTTTACGAAACTTCTCCATCACTGGCGGCTTCCATGTGGAGATACGGGATGGATTGGCTCCTAGCTAGTGGCATGCCAAGATATTTGCTTGAAAGGTAGTCTAATCTGCAAAAAATAGATGTAGCCAAGCGCAAGCACAAGTGATCGTCGACATTGATACCAATAATGGAGCTTTTATGGAAGTTTATGTGAAGGCCTGAACTTAGAGCAAACCATCTCAGAATTCTCTTGACTTGAACTAACTTATCAATATCTGCTAGGATGAATATTAGCATGTCATCTGCATATTGCAGGTGGCTGATGAATTCCTAATGCGAATTTGCACAATATTAATTGAACATGTGAATTATGATACAAAGTGTATAGCTTAAATGAATTTGTCAGACTATTCCCTTTCCATAATCTGTCCCATTTTAGGTGTAATGATATCCATGGCATTTAGAAAATGTACCAAAAGACTTAACCAAATTCGCATGCTTTCCCATTTAGAACCCATACACGGATTAAATGGTCCTTTCATCATTTACACACTCTTCATCACAATATGGTGCTGCTCATGTTTTCCCTTTTCTCTTCTAGGCACTTAATGGGAGAAGCCGTGAGTAATCTGTCGGTGAAGGAGCTAAAGCAGCTGGAGAATAGGCTCGAAAGAGGCATGACTAGAATCAGGTCAAAGAAGGTATGAACTTGTACAATTGGAAGAAAATATAGGAACAAAGTTCTTGTCATTGTTGCTTAAAATTTTATGTCTTTCCTTTCTTTTTGACATGCACATAATTAACACGTACATCAGTGTATCGGCTTTCTACATATTTTCTGTATCACAGTTTTTTATATGTCCTCAATGGTTTTTGTGCTTTCTACTTGTCTATTGCAACAGCATGAATTGCTGCTAGCTGAAATTGAGTATATGCAGAAAAGGGTAATTCCTATCTTGCTCTCACTTTCATATTTTGGAAACTTTTTTGCTCTGATTCATGTTCATATTGATATAAACGCCTCTTTTTAGGAGATTGAGCTGGAAAATGAAAGTGCCTGTCTTCGAACCAAGGTATGGCAGAAAACTAAATTCTCTTATGTTTCAAATGTAGTTGAGGTTCTGTTGATTTTTGTTTATCCTTGACAAATATAGCAGCATTTGACTCATATGGCTAGCTTGTACTTTACTCTTAATAACTTCAGATAGCGGAAGTTGAGAGGCTTCAACAAGCCAACATGGTCACCGGAGAAGAGCTGAATGCAATCCAGGCATTAGCAGCCTCTCGCAATTTCTTTGCTCCTCATTTTCTTGAGGGTGGAACTGCATACCCGCACACTTATAACAAGAAGATTCTCCATCTTGGGTAATCATCCTTTTCCATTTTCTCTTGTCATTGTTTTGCATTCTGTGTTATCTATTACTTTTTCACTTATATTTGAATTGAAAAACAGATTTACATGATCAAATGAGAACGTGTTTCACTAGCTGAAAAAGCGTGCCTCCTTAAATGGGATGATTAAGCGTTGAATGTTGACTTGATATTGTTTTCTGCATTATTCATGCAGGTAAGAAACTGGAGAACTGATGTATTTTGATACATATGTAATCCAGAAAATGAAGACAGTACGATATTATCTGATAGTGTGTGCCCTAGTTAAGATCGATCAGTCCTTGAAGTACTGCTGGTCAATGTAAGCTGGATGTGTTCTAGCTAGATAAGATATCAGCATTATTAATTGGCACTGCTTTAATTTGTATGGATTTTTTGTATGAACTCTACTAAATCACTGTTGAAAGGCAGTGGTTATGCTAGTTCTAGTCTGAAGGATTTCTATCAGATAAATAAAGTTCATATATAGATATAAACATCGTAAAGATAAACATTTAAAAGGGCACATATTATTATCATGTACGATAATAAATTTTGTTTTGAACTTTATTTATCTCTCATCAAGCTGAACCAGTTCTATTCGTTGCTGTTCCTCAAGATTATAACCATTTCTTCGAGTAGCAGATTTTTCTGCAATTTGGTTTTCATTATGCAGTATAAATAGATGCATGGTTTGTTGCTCAATGAAATTAATCCTCTGCAGACTCGAAAATTAGCTCTCTCTCTCGTCATCTTTAAACTCTGGTTTGATAAAAAACCAACATGCACAAACTAAAACTAATCCAAGCATACCACGTAGTCTGAGAAATGAAAGAATATGTAGCATGCACCGACCATTAACTACGAACGAAGATAGGGCAAAAATGGATAGGGATGGAAAACTACTGATCGATATCCACCGGCTCACTGGAAAATGGGGTAACCGAGACTTGCCATGCGAGAGAGCATGAATCCAAACCAATACGTAATGGGAGAGAAATGGAGGGTCCTAAACCGGACCCGGCCCAACTCACTTCCATTGCCATTCAAAAGTACGAGTACAAGAAACTCCACAATGTTCCAAATTAGTTTGATTCGGATGTTAATGCTTTTTTACCATTAAATAATTTTTTTCTGTAAATTTAAAAATTTTATTGTAATTATTTAATTAAATAAATTAAGAATTATATGTATTAATAAATAATAATAAATTTATTAATTATAATATAAAAATTAAATGAAAGCTTAGCTAGAAAATATTGAATATTGAAATTAAATCTTAAAAATTTTAATTGGTTTAAATTAATAAAATTTAATTTATTTTAGACAAAACAGCATTAACTCAAAATCAGAATAACATTAAATAAAATATCAAATTCTAATTAAATTAAAAATAAAAAATTTAAATGACAATAAAATTAAAGAAAAAAAAATTGTTACATTTTCATTATATATATATATATATAGTTTACCAATTTTTCGAATCCACACTATAATGGTTAAGTGAAAAGAAAGAAAAAAGAGAGATGGAATGAATAAATAAAAAGGGGTTAAGAATTGTTAAATAAAAAGCAAAGAAGAAAAAACTTGAATGAAAGAAAATAAGATGGTTCACTTTTATATACACAATATTTCCATCTCAAATATTTTAATGGTTTATATATATATATATATATATAAACTGAGAAACTCCACAATATTATATCCACATCCCACATCCACTAAAGATGGTTTAACCACCATGACAATCTTCAACCATAGTAAAATTCTTAAAATGAGCAGGATACTATCAATTATATTATGTATATGTATTACTAATAAAATATTTTTCTAAAGGTTAAAACACTACTATATTTGTACAAAGATTAGAATACAAGTTCAATCTCTAAAAATCACATTTATTAAGAGAAGCAGCTACAAACCCCGAACAGAACTAATCTTACCCTTTAAAAAGATTTGAGATACCAGGGTAAAAAAATATATATGTATGTATGTATTACCTGGAACCGTATCATTTCAGGCATCATGTACTATTACAAAGAAGCATTTGCAGCGAGAGCACTGCATGCATAAACCACAATATAAACAGCAAACACAACAGCATTCTCGTACGTTTTCAATCAACTGAACATGGTCTGTCGATTGTGTCAGAGAATGACACAGCCTCCCTTCTTACGGAGCTCTTCCTGAGCCTTCTCTAGACTCTCTCTTAGCATGCGAATTTCTTCGTTTGATTTCCTTTGCTCTGATTGTGCATTCTCTTCTGCGCGAAGTCGGGCGGCATGCTCTTCTGCCAACCGCCGCTCAAGATTACCGGTTGCCTCTTTAAGCTTCATCTCAACCTACACGTCAACATAGAAATCAAAAAATAATTGATACACTTGTGCCCAGCCAAAACAGACAAAATCTATGTGATTAGGGGTTTCCTTCTTTTCAAAATGCTTTCAAAATAGCTAATCTAACTTGTAGCCACTTAATTTTCACTGCAGCAAGATTTCATTATTTGTTCACAACAACTGCGTTATTCATTAAAATCATGAGTATCTATTCTATATACTGTCTCTAAATCTTGAGCTATGGTAAGTGCATTGTGAATTAAATCAATGGCAGCATGCAGTTTCCCAGTAACAAGAGTTCATAAAATGTCAGATTGAATAAATCACACACAAGGGTGTCCTTCCTCTTTTTTCTATGAAAAGCAGGAGGATTCAAGAATATACTACAAACAAAATTATAATGTTTGTAATCATACAATTACAATCTGAGAATTTGACCAGTACCATTAAACATAGAATAAGGATTTCCTAAGGAATAAATGAATCTTGATTTTGCTGAGAGAGATCTTTTAGAAACATAGGAGGCACATGACCGTTTTAAAGACTAACTAAATCTTCAGATCCTACAAACAAGAGAACATGGGAAGCCTGTGAAAACAAGGGAATCGAGCAATACCATCTCAGTTACTCGTTTCAGCTGTTCTTCATATTGTATTTGCATCTGCTCCTTCAACTCTGATATTTCTCGTATAGAAATGTTCCCTTTCAAGGAATTAACCTCTTCTTGTTGATCACGGAAGTTCATTTCCCCTTTCTATCATATCAATCAAGTTATCCTCCCAAAAATTTTACAATGAAGTACAAAAACATAGCCAAAGTTTACAAAAAACTGACCTGTATTTCAGCAAATAATTCATCACTGTATGGTTGCCCATTATTCTGTTCTATGACCCTGTTTACAAGGGAGAGAAGCTCCTTCATCTGCTCAGCTCTCTTCAATAAATCTTTAGTTTTGTTATCGAAAAGAACTCGTCGATTCTCACACAACTTAAGAACTTCCTGCAAAAAAAATTTCAATAAATTGTCATGTATTTAAATAAACTACAAAAGTTTGCATGAGTTATCCTGCATTTAATCACTATAGGTAAATATCCGGCCATTCACTCAAGTGCAGAAACATTCCATCTCTCACCTGAATAACAATCTTACTTTTGACATTGACAAAATCTGTTGGTAGTATCATCATTATTGTTGACAACAAAGAAAAAAATTAACTTCAAAAGATGCTCATCTGACAGACAATTTTTCAGTAAACTAACTAAACTAGTTCGCTCATTCAACCAAATGTCAGCTATTTCTTAAACTAGTTAATAACATTTTCAAGGTCTTAAAGCATGATCAGCACTCGCCAGCCAAGACTTTTTTGTATAAGGCTGCCCTGCAAATTTTAAGCTTTGCATTTATACTTATTTTCAACTAATAATCATGTCAACAACATAACGTCACACCAGCCTGAGCATTTGGATCTGCACGATTTAGCAATAGCTCAAATCTAGTAAATCCATCTTATCTCTAACTTCATAACAATTTAAATTAAAACTCAATAGCACTAATAAGCAAGTCGATGATAAGGAATGCAATGGAAATAAGTAAGCTTGCATCTATACTCATTTTCTACCATGTAACAGGCATAAGTTCGTAAGTTGCAATAAAAAATCTTATAACTCAGAAAGGTGGCACACCAACCAAGAGCATTGGGATCTATATGATTTAGCAAAAGTACACATGTTATTTATTTTCAATCAATAATGAGTCAATTCTTGTAGCAACTTTACTGACACTTTTGGAAAACCAAATCAAAAGTATAGATTAAGTAACAAAAGTAATAAATTTTTGCACAATATTTATTATAGTTCCCACTAACTAAAAGAAAGACACAGAATCATGACTAAATAACACAAGTGAAATTACAGAATGCAGAAAAACAAAAAGAAGAGTAAAGTTAAAGAAAACTCTGGGAAGATATTCAATAAGAAGATAAACCATTTAGTAAAATGAATATATTCCTAGAACTTTTAATTAAAATTCAGAATCTAATAAATTTCCCAGCTTTATAAAGATAGCATCTTTAAATTTTAGTTTGTTGAAGGGCAGCTGCATTGCATAGTAATCTTTAAATTTTGCAAACTTGAACAATAACTCTCTCTGGAGACCAACAAAGATGGAGAATATGCAAACTTTCACCTCTAATCAACATGGAGTTGTATGCTACAAGCTATGTTCAAATCCAACATACTAAAGACACCATTAATCTTCCAGACAATAAAGAGCTTAAGATCTTGAGATACCATACTTGCACAACTCAAACAATAAGCCAAAGTAACAAATGAAATCATACTAAGTTTCCAATTGATAAATGTAATAGGTGAAAAAATAAAAACAAAAACAAAATGAGTAACCTTTAAAGGTTGTGGACACTCGCGGCCCAAATAATCTTCTAATGTCTCATCATTATCTTCAAGCTCATCTCCCCCAGTGAAGACTACAATCATGTAGTCAAGTATCTTACTTCCAAACAAAGTTTGTAAGCTGCGAAGGGCTGCTTCTTCTTCCTGTGAAAAGCGGGTCCTAACTGAGAAGACTACAAGGACTGCGTGGATCCCATCCTTTGCCATATTAATACATTTGACAATTTCTCTGCCAACAAATTCAGATCCGGCAGAAAAATCAAAGAGTCCTGTAATGGCTAATTTGTTAGTTCTTATGCACCATGAAGCCATATACAAATTATGCGGTACATAACTAACAAATAGGATGAAGTGGAATGATTTGCTAGGACCAAGTTTTTTGGAAAATGCTAAGATTAATTAATCTTAACATTTTCCAGAAAACTTGGTCCTAGCAAAATAGCTTACTGTCCATACCAGGAGTATCAATGACATTGATAATTTGACCATCTCCCAGTACAGTACTCTGCAATTCACAAGTACTGGTAACACCAGATGAGCTAGCTCTTGACTTGAAGGCCTTTTTTCCAAGAATACTGTTACCGGTTGCACTTTTTCCATTGCCTGTGCGTCCAACTAAAACAACTGTTCGAACCCCATTGGATGGTGAAGCAAGCTCCCAATCATCATCTATTGCACTTCCACCCATCATGCCAGATCAGATTACCTACAACATATAAATGTTTACACGGTCTGGTTGGAGAATTTCATGTTTTTTTAAAGTAACAACGCAACTAATCATACAAAGCTTATTCTTAAAACAAGCTTCTTATGTTCCATTACCAAGCAAAACTTATAGGACTATCTATATCCATAAAGTAATTATACTACAAAAGCTGCTCCACAATTACACAGAGACAAGAACAGTGCTTAAATTAATCTGCAGTAGTACAAATTTTCTTCGCTTTAGCATGCCACTAAGGCTATCAATCCAAACCCCAGGTGACATAAACAGTGCTCGAACCGTGGTTTGTTACACCAAATTCATAAGCTCTTCCGATAAATGAAACATTAATGACCAAAAATACATAATCACAAAGAGAGTGAGATCTCCATCAATATAGCCCACAAACCCAAAAAAAACCAAAGAACCAAGTAAACCTGGTTAGGAAATTTCAAATCTCATTTGTGATTTCATAAAAAATAAAACCCAGATAATAAAAGATTCAAACAAGAAAAAGGTAAAGTCTTTTCCTTTTTTCTTATACACTGTTACCTCTGCAACCAAACCAAACGAAGAGAACCCACAAGTCAAAGAACTCCAAAGGCAAACATAACAGTGCACCTGTAAGAACTTTGATCTTCGTATAAGATAAAAGGAAAGGAGATTACTTACTTAGTCAGTAAGCGAAAGGAAGAGACAAGAGAGAAGATAAAGAGTCTTTAATCTATTGAGCTGTGTATGTAGACAAATTACAAGTCTGTAGAAGACCAAAGACTACAGGGACAAGGAAAATTATTGTTATTTGTTAAGAGTATTTCTCTTTAGTCCCTGGATTTTGGAGCTAATTATTTACTACTCCCTTTTATTTGAGATCTTATAACTTGATCCCTTTTCTTAAAACCATAGTTTTTAAACCCAGCATGGTCCAAGGCCCGGGTTCTAGGTTTTAACCGGGTCGTCCAGGTCAATTTCTATTTTAAAAAAATTCAAAACAGTATCGTTTTAGTAAAAAAAACAAAAATCAACAGGTTGCAATCGGATTTTGCCGGGTCACACCGGGTCATGATTTTTTCTATTTTTCTTCAACCCGGCCCGATTCTAGCTTCGGATCAGCTAGGTTCCGAGTCGACCAGCCAGACCGGGCCGGGTTTCAAAACTATGCTTAAAACATTATTCAACGAGTATCAAAAGAATTGAAGGTTCTCAAACATAAATGACTAAGCTATAGTTAATTTCAAAATCTAGGGACTAAAGAATAATTTGGTCCATTTGTTAAACATGAAGACTTATAAAATGCTACTATTAATGATTCTCATATACATGGCCATGGCTAGGAGTTATAATACATTTATATCTTATAAATCTTTACCAATATAACTTAATTGATTAGGTTTTAAAATTATTTTTTAAAAATTATTAATTTTAGTCCCATAAATTTCAGAATCATTAAAGATTTACATGATTGTTAACTTAAAAATTTATAAGATTAGTTGAGATGCGTACAAGTTGGTCTAAAAATCTATATTAATAAAAAATATATATATATATATATATATATATATATATATATATATATATATATATATCTTACTTATTGAATAATAATAAGAAGAAGAAGACGGTTGATGGAAGCCATTGAATGGAATTTTAAAAAGAAATCATGGTGGACAATTATAAAAGTAGTATTATAATTTTATTTGAAAATAAAATAAAAATCAAATGGAAAATGACCAGACCTAGAAATCAAGAAAAAATAAAACCTGTGGAATATTATCCTCTCAAGCCTAACCATAAATTTAAATGAAGTCATGGATGAAGAAATCAAGGAATTGGCTTGGACTTTGTCAAGAAGAGGATGAAATTCATATAAATTTAATAGGATCTGTTTGGATAATCTTTTTTAAAAAAAAAAAATTGGGAAACGAATGGTGACGAGACCTGGAAACAAAAGGACATCATTGCCTGCCCTACACCAACGAGTTCCTATCTTCTAAGCCATCTCTTGTTGTTTCATTATATACATATTCATTTAAATCTTACCTCCCTTCTTCATTCTTTTTTTCTTCTTTTTTGTTCACTTCTATCATTCTTTTTTTTTTTTTTAATTTTCTCTTTACATGTTATATTGGCATGATTCTATGCTTAGAATATATTTTGATTTGCATGCTCTTTTTTATCTAATATGTTTTATAATATTCCAGGGTTAAATAAAAAATTAATTTTATAAAATATAATTTTTTTGATGTTCTTTAATATTCATGTTATTCAAAATGAGTATAAAACATAAATTTAGTCCCTCAAATTTCAATCTTTGCTTATTTTATCCCTATTCTCGTATGTTTTTATAAATTGATTCCAAACTTTATTTTTTTTATATTTTCATATTGAGAGAGGAGAGATAATTTTTTTGAAAAAAATAGAGGAGACTATATACTAAATAAGTTGAGCACCTAGACTAATTTAACTATTCACTCCTAAATTCACCATTTTTTTTTTCTTTCAGGTCCTTCAAGTTTTTTTGCACTTCGATGACTAGACTTTATTTATTTTTAATTTAATTCTTGCAAGTTATGATGGCATAGTTGTATGTGTTGGACATATTTTGATTTGCATCAAGGGTGATCATTTTTGTTTCGGTTCGGTTTTGGACAAAAAAACAACCAAACCAAAAATTTATGATGGCATAGTTGTATGTGTTGGACATATTTTGATTTGCATTAGGGGTGATCATTTTTGTTTCGGTTTGGTTTTGGGTAAAAAAACAACCAAACCAAAAATTTAGTTTTAAAAGGTTTTGAACCGAACCGAACCGAAAATCGATTCAAACCAACTAATTTCGGCTTGGTTCGTCTTTTTTGTTTCAAAATCAGTTCAAACCAATATTACTTTCGACTTGGTTTGATTCAATCTTTTTTGTTTCAAAAACGATTCAAACCAGTATTATTTCAATTAAACTTTTTTTTATTGGGCCTCCCTTCTTAGGGTTCTTGTGGGATTTTATTACACTGGACCTAATTTATATTTACTATTTTTGAGTTTTTCAAGGTTTGTTTTGAATTTTTATAATGGGCTTGAGTTATTTTATTCCAAGGGCTTGAAAATCTCATAAATAATTATATGAAATTTTACTTACAGCATGAACATACACAAGTGCTCCAATTCATCCAAATTGATAAAAATAAAAATAAATGAAATGTAAAAAATTGCCTTGCATGAAAAGATGACAACAAAAGCTTTTATCCAACTATTAAGCATCTCCTTACAAATATCCCTCATAAACATATCATAAGTATAGTTTTTGTCAATTTGTTACACAATCAATGTCCCTTACATGACTTGATGTTAATTTTGTTATCGATGGATAAATAAATAGCAAGACAAAAAAATATCAACCTTCCATCAATCCTTGCATATATCATATCAATCATTCCACTAAATCCAAAATATATTTATTATTTACTTGTTTTTTTTTCTGTACTTGTAACTATTTCAAGTTAACATTATTGACTTTTAGTTGGGTTTACACTAACAGTTTTTTATATCATTCTTTATTAACTTTTATTTCTCGTTTCCATAATAATTTCTCATAATTATTTTTTCATTCTCAAAACACATTTATTTTAAATCTTTTTTATTCTTTTATTCATCAAAACTTGTTACTGTTTCGCCGTTATTACGAGTTTTAAACTAAAGTTCATAATCCTTATTCTAGCTTCAACTACACCTTTAAACTTATTTATGGAGGTCAACCCCTCCATTACATATCAACTTTACTATTATTTCTACTATTTATTCATTTTTTTTGTTTTGAGTTTTCATTTCTTATCAAGATCTTATTACTTTCGATTCTATATTTATATGGGGGTTTACCAATGTGGTATTTCTTGTCTAGAATAATTGAACAAGCACAAAACATCACCTTTCAAGTATATTTCTACATCTTCTATTAAAAAATAAATCATCAAGAAAATTGTAAAAAGATAAAGAAGATCACTTTGAAGACCCGTAATCCATAAAATTTTAGCGAAATTCTTTTGACTACAATATGAAGCTAGTGTTGTAGAGCACAATCACATTTATGAAGATCAAATCCATGTGCAAGAAAACAAGTAAAATATATAAAGATCTCATCTAATTCATGGCCATACAACGACTCTTCAAACAACCATATAAGTGGTTCAAAAAAAAAAGATTTGGACTTATGGAAAATAAATCCATGTGCAATACTAACATATGAAAACTAAAAATAATTATTAGGTCAGTTCCCCAGCTTATAAAAAACGAACACATGGAAACCAAAAAGGAAAAGTTATTGTTACCTATCCAGATATACTGGTGCTTTTGTCAAAGACCAAATGGAGGGCTGGTTATGGATGAAGTAGATCGAGAGGATAAAGAGATAGGAACCAACGATGAAGAATAGAGAGACAAATAAGATAGAGGAAGAAAGCTTGGGAAGAGGTTGGAGCAACTTCTTTTGGTTTTGATTTAGGGCTAAAAGAAAATTTACTTCTTATACCTGTTTGTTTTTTCAAATGGGTTTAGTGTTGGTAGAATCAATTTAGTTCAATTGTTTCTATTTTTTTTAAACTAAAACCAAATTAAATTGGATATTTCTTTGGATTTTTTAATCGATTAATTCAGTTTTTTTTTAATTTGATTTTTTGAGTTAATTTTTTTAATTTAATTTGTTTTTGTACTCAACCTTAATTTGCATGATCTTGCTTATATAATATGTTATATATATATTGTGATGTTAAATTAAAGATTGATTTGAAAATAATGGTATGATAGTTAGGTGTTATTTGATATTGTGATTTATATCATACATGTTTTGAAAAGTTTTGAATTGTATTTTAGTTTTAAATTAGATATTTTTTATTTTTAAATCGTTTTAATATGTTAATGTAAAAAATAAATTTTAAAAAATAAAAATATTATTTTAATATATTTTTAAATAAAAAAATATTATAAAAAGTAATTTTTAAGACGCGTTCAAACTCCTCGAGCCTCCATGCCGTTACATACTCAAAGAGATGAGCAGTGGAAAAACGATAAATAGCAAAACATTTCAGATAAAGTTTTACACTAGTTTTTGTTTTTTAGGGCATTTATAGCCAACTTCTCCTTCACCTCT
>Ga0325401_1005737_pt1 | contig 11937 bp, 4 predicted proteins | sample PopdelMetagenome_FD_205666 | JGI IMG/M metagenome (GOLD analysis project Ga0325401, IMG submission 205666) | Populus deltoides microbial communities from Bellville, Georgia, United States - Xylem-PdKOR-R2 | ecosystem: Host-associated > Plants > Phyllosphere > Stem > Wood/Secondary xylem | place...
GGCGGCTTCGTCAACCAGGCGGTGATGACCCTGAATGCGGCCACGAACATCAGTGGCACGGGTAGCAACTACACCACGGAAACCCAGAACGTTCTGCTTTCCTACTTTGGGCGTCTGCAATATGCTTATGCCGGCAAGTACTTGCTCTCTGCCAGTATCCGCCGCGATGGTTCTTCGCGCTTCGGGGAGAACACCAAGTTTGGCGTGTTTCCGGCGGCATCATTGGGCTGGCGCATTTCCCAGGAGAGCTTCATGCAGGGCATAACGCCGATCAGTGACCTAAAGCTGCGGGCTAGCGTAGGCTACTCCGGCAACAACGGCATCGGCGACTACAGCAGCATCGCAACCCTAGGTATCTACAACTACACGTTTGGCGGCGCCCAGGCTAGCGGGCAGGCTCCCAACCGCGTGAACAACCCCGATCTGAAGTGGGAACGGTCCCGCACGTATGATGTCGGCTTCGATTTTGGTGTGCTCAAGAATCGTCTAACGGGTTCGTTCGACTATTACACCAAGACCAGCAAAGACCTATTGCTCAACATTCCGGTGCCATCGGCTGCCGGCTTCAGCACCCAGCTGACCAACATCGGCGAGGTGGTAAACCGCGGCTTGGAGTTGGAACTGACGAGCCACAACTTGGTAGGTGCTTTCCAGTGGAACACGTCGGTGAACGTGAGCCATAACACCAACAAGGTAGTGCACCTAGGTGTAGGAGATGCCCCCATCGAAATCACTTCCGCCTTCGACATTCCGAACAACATCCTGAAGGTAGGACAACCATTGTACAGCATCTACGTGGTAAAGCAGAATGGCATTCTGTCGCAGAGTGACATTGACGGTGGCGCGGCGCTCTACGGCTCTCAGACCGTGGGTGACCCTAAATACGTGGATATCAACAACGATAAGAAGATTGACGCAAACGATCGTCAGATTGTAGGCCACCCGAATCCGAACTATACCTGGGGTGTAACCAACAGCTTCCGCTACAAAGGTTTCGACCTGAGCGTGTTGGTACAGGGCCAGAATGGCGGCTCTATCTATTCGCTCTTCGGCCGCGCGGTAGACCGGACTGGTACTGGCCAGGTAGACAACGTGTTGGGCTTGTACCGCGACCGGTGGCGTTCACCCGAAAATCCCGGTGCGGGCCTGCGGGGCAAAGCGTATTCCACTTTCGGCCGCATCAAGAACACCGACTGGCTGTATTCTTCCGACTACTGGCGCGTACGCAACATCACCCTGGGCTACGACCTAGGTCTGGTTATCAAGAAGAGTATCGCGCAGGGAGCTCGCATTTACGTAACGGCTGAAAACTTCTTTGGCCACGATAAATACACAGGTGGTTTCAACCCCGAAGCCGTGAACACCGGCGGCGGCGACAACAACTTCCCGGTGGGCGTCGATTATGGCGGACTACCACTCGCTAAGTCGCTCATCCTAGGGTTGAACTTCACCTTCTAAGTCTAGTCTTCTTTTCTAATGAAAAAAATAGTTTTTCTTCTGTCTTCGATCTGCTGGCTATCGTTGAGCGGTTGCGAGAAGGACCTGGAGCAAGCACCGCTTTCCAGTGGCTCAACCCCCACGTTTTACCAGACCCAAGCCGATTTCGATCAGGCCCTGACGGCCTCCTACGCCCCACTTAACGCCTACCCAACCCGGGCGCTCAACCTCTCCGAAACCCGTTCCGATAACATCTATGGCGTCGACGACCTAGGGGTACGCGACTGGGCACCCGTTAACAACTTCTCGACGGCGCTGGTGAATAACCCGTACGTTGCTGAAGCGTGGAGCGGCAATTACAATGGCATTTTCCGGGTCAATACGCTGCTTGATCAGTTGGCCACCAATGGAAGCGTTGTGAGCGACGCCAACCGCACCCGCTACGAAGGTGAAGCCAAATTCCTGCGGGCGTTCTACTACTTTGATCTAGTGCGCTTCTTCGGCAAAGTGCCGTTGATTGACAAGGCCTTGGTGCCAGCGGACGTGCTGAAAGTGCCTCGCTCACCCGTTGCCGACGTGTACAATCTGATTATCTCGGATTTGCAAACGGCTATTACGAATCTGCCTGCCACCTACGATTTCAGCGTTTCGGCCGATAAGCCCAACGTAGGGCGTGCCACTGCTAACGCGGCCAAAAGCCTGCTCGCCCTCGTATACCTGACCCGCTCGGGGCCCACGTACGGCATCGAAGGTCCTGGCCTGGGTACCAATGAGTACAGCAAAGCTTTGCCATTGCTAAACGAGGTATTGACCAGCGGAAAATATTCGTTTCTGGCTTCGTACCCCGATATTTTCTCTTACACGAACGAAAATAACAAAGAAGTTATCTTCGATATTCAGTTCCAAAGCGGCGGCGCGGGCCTAGGCAGCGACTATCCCGGTTTGCTGGTGCCCGATGCGTATTTCACGGCGCTGAAAATCCCGTTTGCCTCGGGGGGCCTGGAAATCCGGCCGATTGCTAACGATCTGCTGAATTCTTACCCAGCCGGCGACGTGCGCAAAACCTTCAACTTTGCGCAGGGCTATACCAGCACCACGGGCTTCAAAGAAACGCGCTGGCTGATGAAGAAGTACCTGAATGAAAATGCCAGAGGTACTACCCGCACCGACTGGGGCATCAACTGGATTGTGCTTCGCTACACCGATGTATTGCTGATGAAAGCTGAATGCATTCTGCACGGCGCAGGTGGCACCCAGGCGGAAGTAGACGACGCTGTAAACCGGGTACGGGCCCGCGCGGGCATCACAACCAAAGTCACTGGTGTTACCCTGCCGCAACTCCTGGAAGAGCGTCGCCGCGAGCTAGCCGGTGAGGGCTCCCGTTGGCACGACCTAGTGCGTGAAGGTATTGTGCTTACCACCATCAACGCCTGGATTCCGAAGGAAGACACGCGCAACCGCATGAGCCGTAGTGTAGATGCTAATCAAATCATTTACCCGGTGCCACAGGCAGAGCGCAGCGCTGCGCCAGACCTCTACGATCAGAATCCTGGCTACTAACCTAGCTTCCTGATTGATTACGCCAAGCTCGGCTTTCGCCTTATTTGTAAGGTCGGAAGTCGAGCTTGTTGCTTATTCCCTTTCACAATGCCTGCATGACAAGTGCTGCGAACTTGCGTGCGAAAACAGGGTGCGACAATTTGAAAACAAACTTCTTTTTTGCGGTTAATAAGTGTCAGGTGCTGCTTGGGCTGGGTTTACTGGCAGCCTTTACCGTCTCAGGGCAAGTAAGGCAGCCTACTTCCTTCCGCCAACCTAGCCTTTGGCATGACCAGCAGCGCACGCTCCGCTACCAGCCCGACGGCCAAGATTTCGTTATTACAAACGGCAACAAGCGCTTTACCCGCGCTCTGTACGGCACCAATACCGCTTTCCGGGTAGAAGCCGGCGATTTACCCGAGTTTGCGCTCTACCTGCCCGGCATGGGCGGCAACTTGAAGTTTGGCTTAGTCGACGCCAGTGGGCAAAGCAAATGGTTGATTAAAGCCGACAAAATAACGGCCCGCTACCTCCCCGGCAGTATGTTCTACGACATCGAAGACCCGCTGCTAGGCTCAGGCAAGCTGCACCTGGAAGTGCTGGCCATGGCCGAGGCAGAGGGCGTGCTAGTAAAAGCTAGGTTCGATAATGTACCGGCTGGCCAAGTACGCTTGTTATGGGCCTACGGCGGCGCCACCGGCAAGAAGTTCAGCCGTGATGGCGATATTGGCGCCGACCCCGAGTCGAGTTTCTATCTGAAGCCGGAGTACTGCCAGGGCAACACCTTTGCGCTCAAAAACAGCACCTTCACGCTTTATTACGGGGCCGAAGCCAAGAGCACCGAAGCTGAGCGTTACGAGATTCAACCCGCTGGACAAGTAAAGAAGCCCACGCCCACAGTGCGCAAGAGATTGCTCGGCATCGTGCCGCCTACTTCTACCACGCACCTCGCCGACGCTGCCCAGCAAGAAACCCCGCAACAATTACTAGCGTCTAAAGCAACGAATGCACCGGCGCTGACGGGAGCTGTTTCGGCCAAAGCAGGGGAGGAGTTGTACTTCGCTGTGCAAAAATCGGAAGAGGCGGCAAGTCTGCGCTATGCTGATTTACCCAAAGCGTTTGCGAAAGCCGAAGCAGCTCGCCAACAGCTTGCAGGGCGGGTGCAAATCGTGACGCCCGACCCCTACGTCAATACATTGGGCGGGGCGTTGAGCGTAGCGGCCGATGCTATTTGGGAAAGCCCATCCTACCTGCACGGCTCGGTAGCGTGGCGCATGCGCCTGAACGGGTGGCGCGGACCCTACGTGGCCGACCCTCTGGGTTGGCACGACCGCGCCCAGGCGCACTTTCGCGCTTATTCAAAGTCGCAGCTGACTACGCCGGCCGGACCCGTGGTAATGGACACGACCCTAAACCTAGCCCGCAGCCTGGAAAAGCTAGGTACTAGCGTGTACAGTGACGGCTACATCAGTCGCAACCCCGGCGGCGACTTTCGCCCGCACCACTACGACATGAATCTGGTGTACATCGATGCGCTGCTACGGCATTTCCGGTGGACCGGCGACCTGGCGTTTGCCAAAGAAATGTGGCCCGTGCTCCAGCGGCACCTAGCTTGGGAGAAGCGCAACTTCGACGCCGACAACGACGGGCTGTACGATGCCTACGCCGCCATCTGGGCCAGCGACGCCTTGCAGTACAGTGGGGGCGCCGTCACTCACTCGTCGGCCTATAACTACTGGGCTAACTCGATGGCAGCAACTTTGGCGGCGCAGCTCGGCGAAAACCCGGAGCCATACCGCCAGGAAGCCACGCAGATTCGGCAGGCGTTGAATACGCGGTTGTGGCTATCGGGCAAAGGCTGGTACGCTGAGTTTCAAGATGCCCTAGGGTTAAAGCAGTTGCATTCGTCGGCGGGGCTCTGGACCATCTACCACGCCCTCGACTCGGAGGTGCCCGATGCATTTCAGGCCTACCAAGCGCTGCGCTATGTAGACGCAGAAATTCCACACATTCCGGTGCGCGCCGCCGGCTTGCCCGACGACGGGTATTACCTGCTTTCGACTACCAACTGGCAACCCTACGACTGGTCTCTCAACAACGTCGCGCTGGCTGAGGTGCTGCACACCACGCTTGCCAACTGGCAGGCCGGTCGGACCGAAGAAGCTTTCAAGCTGTGGAAAAGCGCCTTGCTCGAGACCATGTACCTAGGTTCCAGTCCCGGCAACATCCAGCAGATATCCTTCTACGACTCCAACCGCGGTGAGCTATACCGGGACTTCGCCGACCCCGTTGCCATGACGGCGCGCTCGTTGGTGGAAGGCTTGTTCGGCATTGTGCCCGATGCCCTGGCTGGCACGCTTACCATTCGGCCGGGCTTGCCCACGGCCTGGAACTCGGCCGCGCTGCACGTACCGGACCTAGGTTTTGACTTCAAGCGCCAAGGCAATCAAGACACGTACACCCTCGCGCCACGCTTCGCCAAGCCCCTGCAACTGCAACTTCAGGTGAAAGCTCGCACGGCGTCTGTCAAGAGCGTGACGGTGAATGGTAGTAAAGCCAGCTGGAAGAATGTGACGACGTCCGTTGGAGAGCCGATTATTGAAATTGACAGCGCTCCGGCAGCCCAGTACACGGTCATTATTGAATGGGCTGGCGACGTCCCCGACGTGCCAAGCCTAGCTGCGGAGTACGCTACGGGCGCGCCGTTGGCGGTGCGTTTGCCGCACGCTAGCGTTGTGAAAGTATTTGATCCGCAGCAAGTATTGCAGAATATTACTTCGCAGGGTAGTGAGCTAAAAGCTAGCATTGCGGGCGAAACAGGCAGCCGCACCGCCTTCGTGCAGCTGCAACAAGGTGACCTGACGTGGTGGGCGCCGCTGCCACTAGAAGTTCGGCAAACGCTCAGCATCTTGGAAACTCCTGAAACGAGCGGCCTACAGTTTCAAGTACAGAACCACACGGATGCGTCCGTGCAAGCCCGCGTGACGGTCGGTGCGGGCAAAGGCGCTTTCGTCGATAACATTAGCGTGCCGGCGCATGGTGCCTCGGCAGCGGTAGCAGTACCTGCCACGCAACTTGTGCCTGGTAGTAACCTCGTGGCGGTAGAGTGGGGCAACGACCAGCGCGTGAGCAGGAGCTTGCTCGCCTGGGCCGCACCTGCGCGCTCGAATGGGCAATACGAAATGGTGAACCTAGCTCCGTACTACAACGACAAGGTGACCAGTATTTTTCAGAATAAATACCTGTCGCCACGGCCGAAAGGCCCCACGTTGCAGCTCCCGGTGCAGGGCATCGGCAATTGGTGCTACCCGCTCACCCAAGCCACGATCAACGACGCTGGGTTGCGCAAGCTCGCTGGTACGCAAAATCAGATTCAGCTTCCGTGGGGAGTGCCGCTGCGCACGCCGGGTGCGGTAGGGGAGAAGAACATCTTGTTCGTGTCGCAGTGGGACAACTACAAGCCCGAGCAGACGGTGCCGCTCAAAGGAAAGGCGTCGCATGCGTACTTGCTTATGGCTGGCTCCACGAACCCCATGCAAACCCGCATGACCAACGGAGAAGTCGTGGTGGCCTATGCCGACGGCTCCCGCGAAACCTTGGCTCTGCGCAACCCCGAAAATTGGTGGCCCATCGAGCAGGACTACGCGCAAGATGACTTTGCCTTCACCACTGATGCCCCTAAGCCCTGGCGCGTGCACCTGCAAACTGGCCTCATCACCCGCGACTTCAATCAGTATACTAGCATCAAAGGCTTCAGCACTCGCGCCATCGAAGGGGGCGCCGCTACCGTGCTCGACCTGCCGCTCAATCCGAGAAAAAAGCTGAAAAGCCTAACCGTAAAAGCCCTAGCCAATGATGTCGTTATTGGCTTGATGAGCGCGACCTTAGTGCGCGAGTAAGTCCCGCTCAAATCCTCAACATAGCTCCAGAGAAAACAACCTTATTACTGCCTATGCCTTACTCTTCCAGACTACTAGTTGGCCTCGTGTCAGCTTGCGTAGCCCTTACCACTTCTCCACTAGTGGCCCAACAAACGCCCATCAACCGGAAGGCGCTGGTGGAGCGCCACAAAGTTGTGAATACCAAAACCGATTCGCTGTCGTCGCTGACCGTTGGCAACGGTAGGTTTGCCTTCACCACTGACATTACGGGCCTGCAAACTTTCCCGGAGTATTACCAGAAGGGCGTGTCGCTCGGTACGCAGTCGGAGTGGGGCTGGCACAGCTTCCCGAACCCAAACAACTACAAGGTAGAAGAGGCGCAGCGCGAATACACCCTAAACGGCCGCCAGATTCCGTACACGGTGCAGGTCAAAACGCCGGAGCGGGCCAAGGAAGCGCAAGATTTTTTGCGGGCCAACCCGCACCGCTTGCAGCTCGGCAACCTAGGTTTTGTGCTGCTCAAGAAAGACGGCTCGAAGGCCACGATTAAGGACCTGCGCGACATTCGGCAGGTACTAAACCCGTGGACGGGCGAAATCATTAGTCACTTCACGCTGGAAGGCGTGCCGGTAGACGTTGTGACCGTGGGACACCAGGCAGAAGACTTGGTAGCCGCGCGAGTAAAGTCGCCCTTGCTGAAGCAACAACGGCTGAAAGTTGCGTTGCGCTTTCCATTCCCGACGGCGCAATGGGATGATACGGGTGTGAACTACACCAACGACAACCAGCACACTTCTAAAATCGAGCGGCAAAAAGGTCACACGGCAATGGTGTCGCACAAGCTCGATGCAGATCAGTACTTCGTCGGGCTGTTGTGGAATGACGACGCAGCCAAACTAGCTCCTGGTCGTCCCCACGAGTTTGTACTCACGCCTAGCAAAACGCAAGACACGTTTGAGGTGAGCTGCCGGTTTACGGCCGCCAATAAGACCGATACGGTACCACCTTTCGCGGCGGCTCTCACGAATAGCCAAACGCGCTGGGCGGGTTTCTGGTCTAGCGGCGGTGCTGTCGATTTCAGCGGCACTACCGACCCTCGGGCTACCGAGCTAGAACGCCGTATTATTCTGTCGCAGTACCTCATCCGCGCGCAAACGACTGGCCACTTTCCGCCCCAGGAAACGGGCCTGACTTACAACAGCTGGTTTGGCAAGCCTCACCTCGAAATGCATTGGTGGCACGACATGCATTATGGTTTGTGGGGACGCAATGAGCTGCTAGAGGAAAGCCTCGAATGGTATCTGCGCCCTGAGATTCAAGCCGGTGCCAAAGCTATTGCCAAGCGCCAAGGCTTCGAGGGCTTGCGGTGGCAGAAAATGACGGACAACCAAGGCAAGGAAGCGCCGTCGTCGGTGGGTGCCTTTCTGATCTGGCAGCAGCCCCACCCCATCTACATGGCCGAGTTGCTGTACCGAACCAAGAACGACCCGAAGACGCTGAAGAAGTACCAGGATATGGTATTCGGCACGGCCGAATTCATGGCTTCCTACCCCTTCTATGAGAAAGACAAGGACCGCTACATCCTTGGCAAAGGCGTGATTCCGGCGCAGGAGCGTTTCAAGGCCGAAGAAACCTTCAACCCAACCTATGAGCTGGTGTACTGGCATTGGGCGTTGAACGTAGCGCAGCAGTGGCGCGAGCGTGCGGGCCTAGGTCGTAATGCAAAATGGGATGAAGTAATTAAGAAGCTCTCGAAGCTGCCGCAAGCTAATGGCGTGTACCTAGCCGCCGAAAGTGCCCCCGACTCCTACACCAACCCCGAATACAAAACCGACCACCCGTCGGTGTTTGGCGCCCTCGGCATGATGCCCGCCACCGGGCAGCAGGACGCGGCCACCATGCGCCGTACCTTCGACCTGATCTGGAAGGATTGGAGCTGGGACAAAACCTGGGGCTGGGACTTCCCCATGACGGCCATGACCGCCACTCGCCTCGGGCTGCCCGATAAGGCGGTGGATGCCCTGCTGATGAAAGTGCACACGAACACCTACCTGCCCAACGGCCACAACTTCCAAGACGACCGCCTGCGTATTTACCTGCCCGGCAACGGGGGGCTACTGGCCGCCATTGCCCTCATGTGCGCTGGCTACGACGGCAACACCGAAGCCATGCCCGGCATCCCCAAAGGCTGGAAGGTGAAGTGGGAAGGCCTGCAAAAGATGCCGTAAACAACCACACGTAGAACTTAAAGACAAAAAGCCACCTGCCTTTCTAAAGGCTAGGTGGCTTTTTTGCGTCGTGAGCTTACTGAATCAACTAGGTGCAGAACCTTGGAAAATAAAGCTCGATGACAAGCTGATGGTTGACAAACCTCATAGATACGGGCTAGCTATACAATCGGATTGTGAAGTTTTTATGAAGTCACAATAAGTTGGGTTTATTCCATTTTATAGCACTCTATTGATTCATAATCAGCTATTAAAAAAGTAAAAGCATTCTCGAAATAATGAAATAAGCCCGTCACAAGAGGATGCCAAATGTCCTTTCCAACTGCGAGAAATAAGAGCAACTTGGCTGCGGATCCACTACTCTCAACCCACCACCCAAAACCAAACTAACCGCTTTATGAAAATCTCTCCAGTACTTTCTGCTCTCTCGCTAGTTGCCTTCTCGGTATTCAGTTTGTCGTCGTGCCAAAAGGAAAGTGAAAATGTGGTTACCAAAAACGAAGTGCCGCAAGAAGTCCTTGGCAAAATTCAGCAGCTAGGCTTGAGCACCCAGAACGCCCAGAAAGTGGAAGGGGGTTACTTAGTGGAAGGCGACATCATGCTGACCGATAATGACCTAGATGAAAAGTCTGATTATAAAATGCTCCGCGTTGGGACGGAAGAGCAGTACCGCACCAACAACCTGGTAACCGGCCTGCCCCGCGTAATTACTGTGTCAGTATCCAGCACCTTGGGTTCGGCCTACGTAACGGCTGCCGATGAGGCTATTCGTCGCTATAACGCGGAAGGTCTACGTATTACGTTTCGTCGGGTGACTTCGGGCGCCAATATTTCCTTGGTGAAAGCGCCCACTGGTGCTACCTACCTAGCCTCGGCTGGCTTCCCTTCGGGTGGTAACCCTTATGGCCAAGTGTTGGTAAACTCTAACTCCTTGGGCACCAGCAATGCTACTACTACCATTGCCAGCGTACTCGCCCACGAAATCGGCCACTGCATCGGCTTCCGCCACACTGATTACGCCGACCGGAGCTACAGCTGCGGCGGGCAGTACACTAACGAAGGCGCTAGCACCGTGGGCGCCGTGCTCATTCCTGGCACACCTTCCGGCCCCGACCCAAACTCGTGGATGCTGGCTTGCATCGGTGGCGGCATGAATCGCCCTTTCAACGCCAACGACCGCACTGCCCTGAACTACTTGTATTAGACTTCAGTGTAGTAAGCAAAACAAAACGCCCCGGTGCTGCTAGCACCGGGGCGTTTTGTTTTGTCATTCCGAGTGAAGCGAGGAATCTGAGCAAAGAGGAACCTAAGTCAGTATTTTAACTCAGATTCCTCGCTTCACTCGGAATGACAAGAATTGATATCCAACCAGTCTACAGCACGACCACCCGCACCACGCGCTCCGCTCCATTCGCAGCCCTGACTCGTAGCAAGTACGTGCCGCTACCTAGCCCCGTCACGTCGACGGTGTGGATGGTGCCGGTCGATTCTACTTCGCGGCGAAGACGGCCTAGCAAATCGTAGATGCGCACCTTAATGGCTTCGCTCTCGCCGAAAAGTAGTTGGAGCGGTTGGTCGGGTTGAACGGGATTGGGGAAGGCTACTAGCTCGTTAGCACGATTGTATTGTACCGCTTCCGGTTCGCTGTAGAATACCCGGCCGTTAGTGGTTTCGAGTCGTACGCGGTACACGTTGCGACCAGGCTGCGGAGCGGGATCGACGAAAGAAAGGGCTAACTGGCTGACCGGCGTAATAGTGTACAGTCGTGTAGCAGTTGGCTCCACTCGTTCCAGAGTCACCGATTTTAGCTGGTACACACTGCCTAGGGCTAGGTCAAACTGCACAGTGTCGGTGACGAGGCGGCGGGGCAGGAAGCTGCGCACGTAGCACGCGGTGCCCTGTTGCGTGTAGTCGATGGTAGAACCTCGCTCACCAGCCACACCCTGCACCACGGGCGCAACGGCATAGTGCAAAGCAGGCGACTGGCCGCGGTTGAGGACCAATACAGTGTCGCTGGTGCGCACAAACGGCTCCAGGTAATTTTCCCCGAGACGGTAAACTTGGTATTGCGTCACACCCGGTGCCGCCGGCCAATACAGCAAGGCTTCATCCTCGCAGGCGTAGCCCACTTGCAGGGCCAGCGGCCGCGCCACGCTGAAAGTATCCGATACAAAGGTGCTGCCACCTACCACGCACCGCACCTGCGCTCTGGTTAGAATGGGTGGCGTGTTCCAGGCAAAAGTGTCTTGCGCTAGCGCCACCGTGGGCGTCATCTCCTGCCATTGGTTGCTCCCTACGGCTTTGTATTCGAGGCGGCCGGTAGTAGCGGGGCCGTGCCACTGCCACCGGAGTAAGTTGCTGGCGCCGGTACGCAGGTTAGCACCTAGGGTTGGGGTAACCCACTCGAAACCAAGATTGTTAAGCTCGTAAGCCAGGCTGAACGACTGCGCTCCGCTCAAAACTTTGTGGGCGCGCACGTGCAATTCGTAGGTGCCAGCAGTCGGTAAGGCCAGCGTGATTTGTTCGGCATTATTTAACCGGTCGAGGCCGCGGCGAGCGGGCAAAGCCAGCGAATCGGGGTGAGGATAAGTGCTCAGCACCCACGGCCGCCAGCGCTGCCCCGTCGCCGTGTGCACTAGCTCAAGGTCGAGGTCGTGCACGAGGGCTTGCGGGGCGTTGGCCGCAGCGGCGGGGTCGGTCCAGGCTAGGGTCGCTTTCAGTTCGTGCGTGCCAATGGGTGCTTTGAGCGAAAATACCTGCTCCTGACTCTGGCTGACCTCGGCCGTGAAAAAGTGCTTTTCCTGAACGGTGCGTACCGCGCCCAGCGCATTAGCTTGGCCGTAGCCGGTAAT
>Ga0325401_1005738_pt1 | contig 11937 bp, 12 predicted proteins | sample PopdelMetagenome_FD_205666 | JGI IMG/M metagenome (GOLD analysis project Ga0325401, IMG submission 205666) | Populus deltoides microbial communities from Bellville, Georgia, United States - Xylem-PdKOR-R2 | ecosystem: Host-associated > Plants > Phyllosphere > Stem > Wood/Secondary xylem | place...
GACGCCGCCGAGCTGGCCGCCGTCCACCGGCTGCGGGCACGGCTGGGCGAGATGTGGGACGACGACACCGAGGGCGTCGTCGCCGTCGTCAACCGGCTGCTGCGCGACGGCGACGCGCAACCGCAGCTCGTGCGGCACGACGACTGGGGGTGGCACGTGCACGCCACCGAGCAGCACGCCCCGCTGGCCCACCGCATGGCCGTCGAGGCCGCGATGGCCGTCGCCGACCTGGTGCGCGCCGAGCAGCTGGACCGGCTGGGCCGCTGCGAGGCCGAGGGCTGCGGGGCGGCGCTGGTCGACCTGACCAAGAACCGCTCCCGCCGGTTCTGCGACACCGCCTGCGCCAACCGCACCCACGCGGCCGCCTACCGGGCCCGCCGCGCCGCCTCGACCGACTAGAGGTCGACCTCGCTGAGCACCCGCGGGAGCTCGGGCGGCAGCTCACGGGCCAGGAAGCCCAACCGGCCCACCTGGGCGGCCAGCCGCTCGCCGGCCCGCCCGTGCAGGTGGCCGGCCCACACCGCCGCCTGGGCCGGGTCGGCGCCCCGGGCCAGCAGCCCGGCGACCACCCCGGCCCGCACGTCGCCCGACCCCGAGACACCCAGCCCCGCGCCGCCGCTCTCGTCGCGCCACAGCCGGCCGTCGGGGGCGGCCACCCAGCTGGTGGCCCCGCCCAGCGCGACCACCGCCTGCGCCCGGTCGGCCATCTCCCGGGCGGCACCCGGCGGCTCCTCGACCTGTTCCACGTGCAACCCGAACGCGAGCTCGGTCGGGTTGGGGGTCAGCACGACCCGGCCCTCGAGGTGGTGCAGGCAGCCCGGGTCGGCGGTCACCGCGGCCAGCCCCAGCGCGTCCAGGGCCAGCGGGCCGCGCAGCTCGGGCAGCAGCCGCTCGACCAGCTCGCGGGTCTGCGCCTCGTCGACCATGCCCGGCCCGACCAGCACGGCGGCCGCGCTCTGCGCCAGGTCCAGCACGCGGTCGGCGGCGTCGGCGCGCACGGCGCCGTCGTCGGTCTCGGCCAGCCCGCGCACCAGGGCCTCCGGCAGCGCCGCGGACGTCACCGGCGCCAGGCTGCGCGGCACGGCGACCTGCAGCTTGCCCGCCCCCGAGCGCAGGGCGGCCTCCGCGGCCAGCAGCACCGCACCGAGGGTCTCGGTGCTGCCGCCGACGACCAGCACCGACCCGCGGGCGTCCTTGCCGCCGGTGGGCTCGGGCAGCCGCCAACCGCGCAGCAGCTGCGGGGTGACGAGCTCGGGTGCGGGGTCGGCGGCGGGGTCGGTGGCGTGGTCGGTGGCGGGGTCAGGGGTGCGGGGCATCGGGCTCCTCGGTGACGGCGACGTCCGCCAGGTGCTCGACGGCGTTGAACCCCTGCAGCTCCCAGCCCGCGCCCACGGCGCGGTACCGGGTCAGGGAGGCGTTGGCGACCTGCTCGTGGCGGTCGAGCTCGAGCAGCTCCGGCTCGGACAGCTCCTCCAGCACGTACCGGAGCACCATGACCACGGCCTGGTGGGCGACCACGAGCAGCCGGCCACCGTCGTACCGCGGCGCCTCGGTGGACAGCACGCTGCGCACCCGCAGGGCGACGTCGGCCCAGCTCTCGCCGCCCGGCGGCCGGTACCAGAACTTGCCCAGCAGCTGCCGGCGGGCGGCCTCCTCCGGGTACCGCTCGCGGATGCCCTGGGCGGTCATGCCGTCGAAGGCGCCGAAGTCGCGCTCGCGCAGCCGCTCGTCGCAGCGCACCGGCAGGCCGACCGGCTCGGCGGCCCGCCGGGCGGTCTCGGCGGCGCGGGTGAACGGCGAGCTCAGCACGGCGGTCGGGCCCTCGGCGAGGCCGGCCAGGTAGCGGCCCAGGGCGTCGGCCTGCCGCTCGCCGGTCGGGGACAGCGGCACGTCGGGGTCGCGGACGTCGAGCTCGAGCCGGTCGACGCCGAGGGCGTGCGCGCGGGCATCGGCGAGGTTGCCCTGGCTCTCCCCGTGCCGGACCAGCCACAGTTGGTCCGGCCCGGGCGGTGTGCGGGTCATCCCTCCGCCCTGACCGCTCGGGGTGGTTCCGAAACGCAGGAGGCGACGTGGTGGAGCGCGAGTTCGAGGTGCGGTCGTTCGCCGACGGCACCGAGCTGGACGCCTGGCTGGAGCAGCACGGGGCCACCGCGCCGGGGCTCTACGTGCGGCTGGCGAAGAAGGGTGCCGGGTTCCCGTCGGTCACCTGGGCCCAGCTGGTGGAGGGGCTGCTCTGCCACGGCTGGATCGACGGCCGGGCCAACCGGTACGACGAGACGAGCTGGACGATCCGGGTCACCCCCCGCCGTCCGCGCAGCATCTGGTCGGCCAAGAACGTGGCCACCGTCGCCGAGCTGGTCGCCGCCGGCCGCATGCGCCCGGCCGGGCTGGCGCAGGTCGAGGCGGCGCGGGCCGACGGGCGGTGGGAGCGGGCCTACGCCGGCCCGGCCACGATGACCGTGCCCGACGACCTGGCTGCGGCGCTGGACGCCGTCCCCGCCGCCCGGGCCGCGTTCGACGGGCTCGACGGCACGAACCGGTACGCCGTGCTGCACCGGGTGGCCGTCGCGGCGAACCCCCGCACCCGGGTGGCGAAGATCGACACCCTGGTCGCGATGCTGGCCGAGGGCAGAACGCCGCACTGACGGTCTCGCTTTCGGCACCCCGATCTCGCTACGCTCCCGAGCGTCGAGCCGTCCTCCGACGACGGAATCCGCAGCCCCCAGGAGTGCAGCCATGACCACCACCGAGCAGCCGGTCACCGAGCCCGGGCACTACGGCCCGAAGGACATGGACAACCTCTGGCTGCACTTCTCCCGCATGGGCGGCTACGCCCAGCAGGCGCCGCCGGTGATCGTGAAGGGCGAGGGCTGCTACATCTGGGACGACCGCGGGCGGAAGTACCTCGACGGGCTGGCCGGGTTGTTCGTCGTCCAGGCCGGGCACGGCCGGCGCGAGCTGGCCCAGGCCGCCGCGAAGCAGGCCGAGGAGCTGGCCTTCTTCCCGATCTGGTCCTACGCGCACCCCTCGGCCATCGAGCTGTCGAAGCGGCTGGCCGCGGCGGCCCCCGGCGACCTCAACCGGGTCTTCTTCACCACCGGCGGCGGCGAGGCGGTGGAGACCGCCTGGAAGGCCGCGAAGCAGTACTTCAAGCTGGTCGGCAAGCCGGCCAAGCACAAGGTGATCAGCCGGGCCATCGCCTACCACGGCACCACGCAGGGGGCGCTGTCCATCACCGGGCTGCCCGCGCTCAAGCAGGACTTCGAGCCGCTGGTACCCGGGGCCTTCCGGGCCGCCAACACCAACATCTACCGGGCGCCCTACTTCGGCGACGACCCGAAGGCCTTCGGGCAGTGGGCCGCCGACCAGATCGAGCAGGCCATCCTCTTCGAGGGCCCGGACACCGTGGCCGCGGTCTTCCTGGAGCCGGTGCAGAACGCCGGCGGCTGCTTCCCGCCCCCGCCCGGCTACTTCGACCGGGTGCGCGAGATCTGCGACCGGCACGACGTGCTGCTGGTCAGCGACGAGGTCATCTGCGCCTTCGGCCGGCTGGGCACCACGTTCGCCTGCGAGAAGTTCGGCTTCGTGCCCGACATGATCACCTGCGCCAAGGGCATGACCTCGGGCTACTCCCCCATCGGCGCCATGGTCGCCAGCGACAAGGTGATGGAGCCCTTCCTGCGGCCCGGCGTCACCTTCCCGCACGGCTACACCTTCGGCGGGCACCCCGTCTCGGCCGCCGTGGGGCTGGCCAACCTGGACATCTTCGAGCGGGAGGGGCTCAACCAGCACGTGCTGGAGAACGAGGGCGCCTTCCGCAGCACGCTGGAGAAGCTGCACGACCTGCCGATCGTCGGCGACGTCCGCGGCGACGGGTTCTTCTACGGGATCGAGCTGGTCAAGGACAAGGCGACCAAGGAGACCTTCGACGACGCCGAGAGCGAGCGGCTGCTGCGCGGGTTCCTGTCCGCCGCGCTGTTCGACGCCGGCCTCTACTGCCGCGCCGACGACCGCGGCGACCCCGTCGTGCAGCTCGCCCCGCCGCTGACCGCCGGCCAGGCCGAGTTCGACCTCATCGAGCAGACGCTGCGCAGCGTGCTCACCGAGGCGTGGGCACGCCTGTGACCGCGGCGGCCCGGCCGCGCCCGGCGGCCTTGGCCGCGTAGAGGGCCTCGTCGGCGGCGGCGAACAGCGCCGGCGCGTCGCCGGGCCCGGCCGCCACCCCGACGCTGATGCCCAGCGTCAGCTCCCGCCCGCCGGGCAGCAGCAGGGGGTGCGCGGCGACCAGCGCGACCAGGTCGTCGGCCCGGCGGGCGGCCACGGGCACCGGGCAGTCGGCCAGCAGCAGCGCCAGCTCGTCGCCGCCGATGCGGCCCACGACGACGTCCTGGTCACGCACGCCGCCGACCAGCAGGTCGGCGACGTGCCGCAGGGCGGCGTCGCCGGCCGCGTGCCCGTGGGTGTCGTTGACCCGCTTGAACAGGTCGACGTCCACCAGCAGCAGGGTCGCCCCGCCCGTGCGGGCCAGCCGGGCCTCGACGGCCTCGTCGAAGGCCCGCCGGCTGGCCAGCCCGGTCAGCGGGTCCACCCGCGCGGCGCGGTCCAGCCGGGCCACCAGCTCGTCCTGGGCGTCGGCGGAGCGGACCAGCAGCACGTGGATCACCGCCAGGGTGCCGCAGACGAAGAACAGCTCGGCGGCCGCCAACCCGCGGGCGGTGGGGTCCTGCACGACGACGAACGCGGCGACCACGAGGCACTCCAGCGCGACCACGTGCGCCACGACCCGCTGCAGGACCGTCGAGGTGAACAGCACCAGCAGGAAGACGATGGGCAGGACGATCAGCGTCGCCTGCGGGTAGAACGGCGCCACCGAGCCCACGGCCGGGGCGACCGCGACGGTGACGACGGACCAGAACGGACCCGGCAGCCGCCCGCGCAGCACCGCGACGGCCGCGACGCCGACCACCTGGCCCACGAGCGCACCGCCCTGGAACCAGATGCGGTCGGGGGCGGTGCCCAGCAGCAGGAGCAGGCTGGCGTGCAGGGCGACGCCGAGCACCACGAGGGCCAGGCCCATCGAGTCGGCGCGGTGCCGGTCGCGCGGGTGCCACCGCGACCCGGGCTCCGCGACGTGCTGCAGGTGGTCCATGCCCGAGGTGTCGGCAGCGCGCGACCCGACCTTGCCGCCCCCTCACCCCGACGGGCGAGGGGGCGGACCGGGTCGGGGAGCGGTCAGGCGGGGTCGGCCGGGACGCAGAGCACGGGGCGGTCGGACAGGTGCAGCAGCTTGTGCGGCACCGAGCCCAGGATCGCGCCGCGCAGCGGGGTCTCCCCGTACGTGCCGACGACGATGACCCGGGCGTCGTGCTTGTCGGCGGCCTGCAGCAGCGCGGCGACCGGCTTCTCGTCGACCAGCTCCAGCACGGTGCGCACCCCGGCGGCCTCGGCGTCGGCCACGGCGTGGGCCAACGCGGCCTGGCCGATCTCGGCCAGGGCCTGGGTGTGCGTGCCGGCCTCCTCCCCCACGGCGCCGGGGGGTGCGGCGCCGAACACCAGCACCAGCGGCTCGTCGAGCCGGCCGGCCAGGTCGATGGCCAGCCCGAGGGCGCGGCGGGCACCCGGGGACTCGTCGTAGCCCAGCACGATGCTCATCGGTCTGCCTCCTCCAGAGGTCGGGGCGGTGGTCACGGGGCGGGGTCCTCGACCGCGGCGGCGCTGCGGCCCGCGGCGATGTCGGCCTGCAGACGGTCGGCGGTGGTGGTCTTCTCGGCCCAGAACCGGCGGTCCCTGACCCGCCAGAAGAGCATGAACAGGATGCCGGCCACGAAGATGCCGATGCCGATGACCAGCGGCGGGCCCAGGCCGAACCACGCCGAGCCGGTGTCGGAGTTGGCCGGGTCGGCGAGGTCGCCGATCGACTCGACCAGCAGCCAGATCAGCAAGGCCGCCCCGACCAGCGGGCCGACGCCGATGAGCACGAAGTCCTTGACGCTGCGGGTCAGCTGCCGGCGGTGGAAGACCGCGCAGGCGATGCCGGTGAGCGAGTAGTAGAAGGCGATCAGCAGCGAGAGCGCCGTGAGCGAGTCGAACAGTGCGTTCTCGCTGATCAGGTTGACCACCACGTACCAGGCGGCGGCGATGACCGCGACCAGCCAGGTCGAGACGTCCGGCGTGCGGAACCGGGGGTGGATGCGGGCCAGCGAGGCGGGCATGGCGTGCCGGCGGGCCATCGACAACCCGGTGCGCGAGGCCGGCAGGATCGTCGTCTGGGTCGAGGCGATCGCCGAGGTGGCCACGGCCAGCAGCAGCACCCAGTCCCAGCCGCCGAGCACCTGGGTGGCCATCGTGGCGAAGATGGTCTCGGCCTCGTCCTCGCGCGCGGAGAGGAACGCGGTGCCGAAGTAGCTGAGGATCGCGACGGTGACGCCCAGGTAGGTCACCAGCAGCACGACGGTCGAGACGATGGCCGCCTTGCCGGGGGTGGACTCGGCGTCCGTGGTCTCCTCGGTCAGGTTGACCGCGGACTCCCAGCCCCAGTAGATGAACACCCCGAGCAGCAGCCCGCCGGTCAGCGCGGCGCCGCCGGCGCCGAAGGGGTTCAGCCAGTCGAGGGACGGCGTGAGGTTGCCGCCGTCGGCGATGCCGTTGCCCGACAACCCGGCGACCAGCGCGACCACGGCGAACACCAGCAGGGCCCCGACCTGGGCGATGATCAGGCCGTTCTGCAGCTTCGCGCTGACCTCGGTGCCGATCACGCAGATCCAGGTCATCGCGAAGATGAGCAGCACCGTCAGGGTGCGCACGACGAACGTGTTCTCGGCCAGCCCGTCGAGCTGCAGGGCCAGCAGGCCGAAGCGCACCCCGGTGTCGGCCAGCGAGCCGATCACCAGCACGCCGGTCATCGAGATGGCCCAGCCGCCCAGCCAGCCCACCCAGGGGCCCATGGCCCGGGTGACCCAGGAGAACGTCGTCCCGCAGTCCTGGTCGGCCCGGTTGAGGTAGTAGAAGGCCGACGCGATGAGCAGCATGGGCACGAACGAGGCCAGGAAGACCCCGGGGGCGTAGACGCCGACGAGCGCGACGACGGCGCCCACCACCGCGGCCAACGAGTAGGCCGGCGACGTCGAGGCCAGGCCGATGACCAGGGCGTCGACGAAGCCGATGGCCCCCTGCTTGAGCTGCGGCTGGGCGGCGGGCTCGCTCATGGCCAGCTCACTGGTTCGGTCATGCCACGGTTATCGCAGGTGGATCACCCTTCCACAAGGGTTTCGCGTGTTACGAGTTGGCGCGGCGACGGAAGCCGTCGCGCACGTGTCGCCCGTCACCTACGCTCAGCCTCCCCTCCCCGAGAGAAGGACAGCATGCGCATCCTCCTGGTCGGCGCCGGTGGCGTCGGCAGCGCCTTCGCCGCGATCGCCGCCCGACGCGACTTCTTCGAGGCGCTGGTGGTCACCGACTACGACGGCGCCCGGGCCGACGCCACCGCCGCCGCCGTCGGCGACGACCGGTTCGCCAGCGCCGGGTCCGTGGACGCCGGGGACGACGGTGCCGTGACCGCCCTGCTGGCCGAGCACCGCTGCGACGTCCTCATGAACGCCGTCGACCCGCGGTTCGTGATGCCGCTGTTCCGCGCCGCACTGGCCGGCGGGGCCACCTACGTGGACATGGCGATGTCGCTGTCGCACCCGCACCCGGAGCACCCGTACGAGCAGACCGGGGTGAAGCTCGGCGACGAGCAGTTCGCGCTGGCCGGCGAGTGGGAGGCCGCCGGGCAGCTGGCCCTCGTCGGCATGGGCGTCGAGCCCGGGCTGTCCGACGTGTTCGCCCGCCACGCCGCCGACGAGCTGTTCTCCTCGATCGACGAGCTCGGCGTCCGGGACGGCGCGGACCTCGAGGTCGCCGGCTACGACTTCGCCCCGTCGTTCAGCATCTGGACGACGATCGAGGAGTGCCTGAACCCGCCGGTGGTCTACGAGGCCGGCCGCGGCTTCTTCACCACCCCGCCGTTCAGCGAGCCCGAGGTGTTCGAGTTCCCCGAGGGCATCGGGCCGGTCGAGTGCGTGAACGTCGAGCACGAGGAGGTGCTCCTCATGCCGCGCTGGGTCGACGCCGGGCGGGTGACGTTCAAGTACGGGCTGGGCACCGAGTTCATCGACGTGCTCAAGGCGCTGCACAAGGTGGGCCTGGACCGCACCGACCCGGTGACGGTCAAGGGCGTGCAGGTCAGCCCGCGCGACGTCGTCGCCGCGTGCCTGCCCGACCCGGCCCGGCTGGGTGACCGGATGACCGGCAAGACCTGCGCCGGGCTGTGGGTCAGCGGCACCGGCAAGGACGGCGAACCCCGGCAGGTCTACCTGTACCACGTGGTGGACAACGAGTGGTCCATGCGCGAGTACGGCCACCAGGCCGTGGTGTGGCAGACCGCGGTCAACCCGGTCGTGGCCCTCGAGCTGGTCGCGGCCGGCACCTGGAGCGGCGCGGGCGTGCTGGGCCCCGAGGCCTTCCCCAGCCGGCCGTTCCTGGACCTGCTGACCGCCTACGGCTCCCCGTGGGGCATGCGCGAGGGCGGCTGACCCCGGCGGCCGGCGCCGGGCAGGGACCTGCCAGGGAACCGGCAGCGGAGCGCCAGTCGGTGGGGCACGACCCGACCCGTGACCGCGCTGCTCGAACGACTGCTGTCGATCCCGCCCGTCTGGGTCTACGCGGTCGTGACGCTGCTGGTGCTGGTCGAGGACGCCCTGTTCGTCGGCTTCCTCGTGCCCGCCGAGACCGCCGTGGTGCTCGGCGGGGTCGCCGCCGAGCAGGGGCGGGTCGACGTCTGGGTGCTGGGCGCCCTGGTGGTGGCGGCCGCGGTGGTCGGCGACAGCCTGGGCTACGAGCTCGGGCGACGGGTCGGCCCGCGCCTGCTCGCCAGCCGGATCGCGCAGGGGCGCAGGGCGGGCATCGACTCGGCGCGCGACACCCTGGCCCGGCGCGGCGGCCCCGCCGTCCTGCTGGCCCGGCTGACGGCCTTCCTGCGCGCCGTCACCCCGGCGCTGGCCGGGGTGGCCCGCATGCGCTACCGCACGTTCCTGACCTGGAACGCCCTGGGCGGTGTGCTCTGGGGCGTCGGCGTCGTGCTGCTGGGCTACCTCGCCGGCGCCTCGTGGGCGACGGTCGCCGCCACCGTGGGCCGCACCGGTGCCGTGGTCGCCGCGGTGGTCGTCGTCCTCGGGGTGGTGGTGTGGCGGGTGCGGGCGCACCGCCGCCCGCAGGCCTCAGGAGACCCGGCGGGCCCCCACGTAGCCGCGCTGGTCGACGCTGGTGACCGCGACCGGCCGGCCGCTGACGCTCGCGTGCACCATCTGGCCGTTGCCGATGTACATGCCGACGTGGCTGACCGGTGAGTAGAAGAACACCAGGTCACCGGGCTGCAGGTCGGCGCGCGCCACGGGCGTGCCGAGACCGCTCTGGGCCCGGCTCGAGTGCGGCAGCGAGATGCCGGCGGCGGCGTAGGCGAACTGCGTGAGGCCCGAGCAGTCGAACCCGTCGGGCCCGGAGCCACCGATCACGTAAGGCTTGCCCACCTGGGCCAGCGCGGTCTGGATGGCGATGCCGGCGGCCTCCGAGGGGGCGGCGGCCGGGGCGGCGTAGGCGGCGTCGGCCATCGAGGCGGCCGACAGCTCGGGACCGCCGACGGCGGCGGTCACGGCGTCGCGCTGCGGGGCGGCGAGCCGGGCGTAGTCGGCGCGGTAGGAGGCCAGCTGGGTCTGCAGCTGGTCCTGCTGGGTCTGCAGGTCGGCCAGCGACGCCGCGGCCGCGGCCTGGGCCTGGTCGGCGGCGGCGTGCGCCGCGGCCGCGGACTGCTGCGCCGCGGTCAGCTGGGCGAGCACCGTGTCGGTGTGGCTGGTGAGCTGGTTGATCGTCGACCAGCGCTCGAGCATCTCGTCGGCCGACCCGCTGGTCAGCACGGTCTCCAGCCCCGAGGGCACGCCGTCGACGAAGCCGCTGAGCACGATGGCGTGCACCTGCGGCTGCAGCGCGTCGACCTGCGCGTCGGCCTGGGCCGCGGTGGCCGCGGCGGTCTGGGCGGCGGTCTGCAGGTCGGTCAGCGCCAGCTCGGCGTCGTTGACCTGCTCACCGAGCGCCTCGACCTGGTGGGCGGTGTCGGTCACGGCCTGGGCGGCGTCGGCGACGGTGGCCGGCTGCGCCGAGGCCGGCGCCACGGCGACGGTCAGCAGGACCCCGGTGACGGCAGCCGGGACGGCGACCCGGGCCCAGCGGCGTGCAGTCGATCGCGGTGTCATGGGGAGCCCCTCCGGGATCCCGCTCGTGCACCGGGGAAGCGGCGCCGTCTCCGAGCGGGTCGACACGCAACGTAACGACGCGCCGACACACGGGGCGGGCACCGGCAGGGCGTGTCCTCCCCACCAGCCCCAGGCGCCCCACCGGCTGGTCACCCTCCGCGGTCGACGTCCAGACCGGGCACGACCGACCGGGTCGGCCTGGACGTCACGGCCCGCCGTCGTCCAGGGACCGGCCGCGCAGGGCGGCGGCGATCTCGGGGACGGCCTCGACGCGGCCGGTGACGATGGCGGTGACCAGGTCGACGGCGTCGTCGGGCTCGATGCCGGCGGGTGCGTCGAGCAACCCCATCAGCGCCAGCGCCGCGGCCAGGGCGAAGGGCCGGTTGCCGGTCGCCAGCGGCCCGTTGACCGCCAGCGAGTGCAGCAGCGCCGCCCCCTTGTCCGCCGGTGTGCGGTAGACGTCCTCGCCGTCGGACACCGCCGAGGCCCGGGCCACCGCGGCCACCAGCAGCCCCGGGTCCCGCACGGCGACGTCGGGGCCCACCACCCGGGCGGCGACCTGGAGGAGGTCCTCGAGGCTCAGTCCGTCCACCGGGACAACGCCTCCAGCGCCGGGGCGTACCGGACCAGCTCGGCGTCGAGGACGAGGTCGAGCGGTGTCGCCCGCGCGTGCACCTCGAGGTACTCGGCGAGCGCCCGCTTCGCGACGTCCTGCATCGACGCGTGCTCGGACCGCGCCTGCGCCCGCAGCGCCTCGGTCTGCGCCGCCGACAACCGCAGCGTCATGGCCATGCGACCCGCCCCCCAGCACGTCCCCACCGCCCCCGCAGTGATACCGCCCATGGTGTCACGGGTCACAGGTCTTGCCCAGATCCCTACGCACCGTGTTCGAGACGGGACGGTCCGTCCATCTCCGGGCGCGACACGCCGCAGAAGCGGCCCGCCGCGTTCCAGATCTGGCCGAGGGGTTGCGCGCCTCCCTAGCTTTCGCCGCATGTCCCGGGCCGACCTCCCCGCCGACGGCCGAGCGCCGTCCGCAGGTCGGCCGTGGGTCCGGCGGCTCCTCACCGGGGCCGCGCTCGGGTGCGGCGCCGTGGCCGCCCTCCTCGCCCTCCCCGGGACCGCCTCGGCCGACGAGGGCGACGCAGGTGCGTCGACCGCCGTCGCCGGGGCACCCGCCGCCGAGGACGCCGCCGGCGCCCCCGCCGCGGACCCGGGCGCCGTGCCGACGCTCGCGTCCACCGGTCCGGCCGCGGACTCCTCGACCGCGGCCGCAGCACCGGTGGCCGGCTCCGCGGTGACGACCGACCCGGCCCCGCCCGCACCCGCTGGTGACGGTGGGTCACCACCGGACGGGGGCGCCGCACCGTCCGGCGGGACCGCCACCGACCCGGCCGCGGCCACCGCGCCCGACGGCACCCCCGCGTCCGACGGCGGCACGGGGGCCCCGACGGCTTCGACGACGTCCACGACCTCGACCGCCACGACCGCCACGACCGCCACGACCGCCACGACCGCCACCGTCGCGACCACCTCGGCGACGCCCGCCGCCGACGCACCCGCCGGTGACGACGCCCGGCCCGGCACCTCGGCCGACGCGCTGGCCGGGGGCGTCGACGGTGCCGCGGTCACCGCCTCCGGCGACGCCACG
>Ga0325401_1005739_pt1 | contig 11936 bp, 9 predicted proteins | sample PopdelMetagenome_FD_205666 | JGI IMG/M metagenome (GOLD analysis project Ga0325401, IMG submission 205666) | Populus deltoides microbial communities from Bellville, Georgia, United States - Xylem-PdKOR-R2 | ecosystem: Host-associated > Plants > Phyllosphere > Stem > Wood/Secondary xylem | place...
AGGAAACATGCAGTTTCTAGTTCTTGAGATATCAAGTCAAATAATTATAGGCTTCAAGAAGTAAATAATTGGAAAGAAAAGAAGTCATTTTCGACGAAATAGTGAAACTAACAATCATAAAATATTTTATTTTATTTTATTTTAAAAAATTTTAAAAAAATATTATGTATATGATATGAAAATAATAATAATATATACTAGGAATAATTTATTCATGAAAATTCCATTCAAAATGTTTTTTTATTTATTTTTAGAGTTTTTAAGTAGATTTTGAACATAATTTTACATTTATGAATTTTTTAGCTTTCAATCACGGAAAATATAAACATATTATTTTGATATCTTTTGTTATCTTGTTGTAACAATCATAAAATATTTTATTTGAAAATTCTAGTTAAAATCCTTGTGTTTACTAAAATAAACATGAGATGTATTAATAAAAAAAATTACTTTTATAAAAAAATAAAAATTAATATGTTTTCATGCTAAGAAATTTTCTTAGACCTTAACAAGTTTTTTTATGTTTAAATTTTTTTTGATCCTTGTAATGTTGTATGGCATAAAACTAGTTAACAAAATAATAAAAGCATTGTTCACCACGAAATTATTCACACAAAAACAAGTCACTATTAATTGCTACATAGATTTTTTTTTTCTGTCGTTATACATTTTTTTCTCAATTCAAACAAATTTATTGAGTAGGGCAAAATAGTGGAGGAAAGGGGTGATTGTTTCAGGGTTAATAGTTTAATTTGGTCCTTATATTTTATAAATTATAAAATATAAGTCCTTTTCAATTTCCAACAATCAATTTTGATTCCAAAATTTATTTTTTCTTTTTCTTTCTTTTTTTGTTGGAGAAGGGAGAAAGAAAGTGGTTGGATTCTTGTCGTAGAGATAGAAAAAATTGCAGTTGACATCAATTCCAGCCACGTAAAAGAAAGATTTTTGTGTCAATAACTTCTATTCGATAAGAAAAGTTTATTCTAGTTAGGTGTTTTTTTTTCTTTAACCTTGCTTGATATGGTAGATCTGAGATCGGTAAAAATTTTGATCTTGGATTGATTTTGAGTGTTAAGGTGATTTTTTTTTGTTTTTTATGGTTGTAAATAGGTTTTTCAAATTGTTTAGGTTTTTTTATATGTAAAACATCCATGCCCCAACTTCTGGCTACTAGAATTAAAAAAACAACAGGTGTTGTGTCATTTTTAAAAAAAAAAATCAACAAAGAACAGCAAATTATCTATCCCAATTAAAAAAAAAAAAAAACTCAGTATCATCTACCTCATAAGAAACAAAAAATAAAATAAAAAGTTCCAAGTGCTTCGGCTGCTACATGCCTGCAAAGCTAGGCCATTTGTCTCGAGGCCCAGGCGCTACAACCTTTTTATCCTTCTTTTTTTTATTGTTTTCTTAAACCAATTTGATCCTTCACCATCTTTATTGATTCTTCTAGCTTCTTCTTTTTTTTATTCACTTTTTAATATTTTATTATTTTTTAATTTAACAATCTAATTTATTTTAGTTTTATATTTATTAGTTTATCAAAATTTTAAATAAATAATTTAATATTTAGTTGATTCAAGTGTCTATTTTAAATAAAAAAAATTATATAATAAATGTATTGAACTTGATTGATTTTATAACTCAAATTATAAGTTTAACTAGTTAATTTCATGTTGGAAAATGAAATATAGCTTAGTGGATTGCTGTATTTTTTAAATGAAATAAGAACATTTCCTATAAGAACTTACTTGAAGCTCAAAGCATGTAAATTGTAAAAATTATTTTGTAAATTTGAAATTATCATCAACTTTGAAATACACAAAAAAATATATATATAATGGCAAGAAAGGAATTTTTTTTTTATTTACTAAATGGGTGTAAAAAAAATTCTATTTTTTAACATTGATAAATAAGATGGCATGTGCTTTTCAACTGATTATGTAATAGTTTTAGAAGATGAAGTAAATTCATCTAATAATTTTCTTAATATTTAATACTTAATTACTTTCACAAATAATCTTAAAAAACGTACTAATACTTTTCCATTCAACATTAAATGCAAATACTCGTTAATAATATAGATTTTATTTGATATGAATTTTGCAAAATAATTATTTTTTAAAACTTCTGAGTTAAGAAAATAAATAAATATATATATATATGGTTGGAAATAAATTTCGACTTTAATGAAAAAAGGAAACAAAAAACTGAATTTTTAACTTCTAAATTATACTACTTATCTTTATAAAAATATAATTTTATTAAATATACTTCTAACTTAATTCATTTTGTCGAGTCATTTTGTCCTACAAATTTTGATGCAAATAATGATTTTAGATTTGAGAGCATTTCAAGATTACCCAGAAAAAATAAAATTGAGACGCCACTGATTTCACTGTCAATCATTCTTGTCAAAGCCAAGCAGAGCAGAGCAGCGCATCTCCAGCTCTGGTACTGAAACCAAAGCTAAAAGAAAGCAAAGTCCATGGCCAGCTCTTCTCGTTGGCGTCGATTATTATCATCATCTCCCTTTCGCCACCAACTGACTCGTCGTCATCTTTCCTCCTTTGGCCCTCCTCCACCAGTCACTCCTCGCCGAGTAGTCGTCACCGGTATAGGCATGGTGACCCCTCTTGGTTGCGGAGTGCAAACGACGTGGAAGCGCTTGATAGAGGGAGAATGTGGTGTTCGGGCAATAACACCAGAGGATCTCAAAATGAATTCTTCTTTCGATAGAGAGACTCAGCTGTACACTTTTGATCAGCTTACCTCTAAAGTTGCTGCTGTCGTTCCTTGCGGCACCAAAACTGGCGAATTCAATGCGGATTTATGGCTTAATTCTAAGGTGCCCGTCAAGTTTCCTTCTTTTCTTTTCCCCTCAATTTTGCACTCTCTCTTCTGTTTTGATTTGATTTTATGGTTTTCAGGAGCATCGATCAGTTTCAAGGTTTATAGGCTATGCGCTGTGTGCTGCTGATGAAGCTCTTAAAGATGCAAAATGGGCGCCCACTGAGCAGGAACAGAAGGAAAGAACGGTACTTGTTGTTTATTGTTGGAGTATATACTGTTTGATAATTCTGTGGATAGGATAAAAATGTTTTCTTATTTCCTGATTCTTTGATGATACATATTTTCTTTAACGTGAAGAATACCAGGGTGTCTCTATTGGTGGGGGGATTGGAAGCATAACTGATGTGCTGGAAGCCTCGCAACTGATTTGTGAGAAGGTAATTTATGTTCCTGCCTACGTAGTCAGAAATGAAGAAAAAGCATTTAGCCTTATGTTTTCTGTATAATTGTGGTCATGTTATGGCAACTTCTCTTTGTAAAATCATTTATCCTTGTAAGTGATCTATGCCTCTTGAAACAATTAACCTGATACCGAGGCTTTCTCAATGCAGCGACTTCGTCGGCTTAGTCCATTTTTCATCCCACGGATATTGATCAACATGGCATCTGGTCATGTGAGCATGAAATATGGATTCCAGGTGTGTATTTAACTTCCATGTCTAATATTATTGATAAATGAAACCTGACTTCCTTATGAGAACATGTCTTGCTGTTTGTTGGTGGACCAATGAAAACTTGTTAGTTGGTGCTTCGCCTCTTAGATCTAGTAGGTTCTTTGGCAGATTACGTGGGAGAATCGTACTTAGGGTTTAGGTTCAAGATAGACCTAAAATTTTGCAAGTTGTATTTGAAGGTAATTAGACAATGGTGGGGCATTCTTTAGGGTTATGAATATGAGAGGTTGGATTCAATAGATAAGGAAGAATGGCGAATCAATTCGAGCATGTGCGTAGTGATGGTCAATTCTCCTTATAAGTTTTCTGCTTGTTTATTTTTCAGCTCAATGTCCCAATCAATATTGTTTTTGGAGATTTGAATAGAATGAAGTCCTCAATTATGAGTAAAGTAACATGTTGGCTAAAGTCAGTTTTTTTTTCCTGGATACAGGGACCAAACCATGCTGCTGTGACAGCTTGTGCTACTGGAGCACATTCTATTGGCGATGCTGCAAGGATGATTCAATTTGGGGATTCAAACGTTATGGTGGCTGGAGGGACAGAGTCCAGCATAGATGCTTTATCTATAGCAGGATTTTGTAGGTAATTTGCTCTACCAAGTTTTATGCCTTCTCTGAATGCAGGCTATCACTTAGGGCTTTATAATAGTGCGATTTCTTGTTTGGTACTGAAATCTTACATATATATATATATATATATATATATATATATATATATATAAAGAATAATGCAATTTATTGAATCAAATTTCTATTTTGCAGATAAATTTATTGGAAGAAATTGTATGCCTTCTCTGAATGCATGTTACTCAGAGCATTATTAATAATTTCCTTTTTGGTAGGGTAAAGTACCCCCTTGAGACATGGTGAAATTACAGGCACTGTTAAAAGAGTGAATGTTTGACCAGAAACCTCCTCCATGTTCCAGAAAATATTACTGAATCCCTTTTTATGCTGAAAATGCCCATAATTTTTGTAAATTACAAAGGACTTTAGGGAGTAAAACTGCAGTATTTTCCTAAAAATGGAGGTTTCTATTAAACCTTCAAATGCTTAGGTGATGCCTGCAATTTCCTAACAGGTTTACTGTAGTTTATTATTTTTTTGTGGTTAAGGTTCACAAATCTTGATCATAAGCTCCCATGAAACTTGATTGCAAGTTTGAAGCTTGAGAGCAGTTACTTCATGCAAAAATACCAGACTGCTTTGGATTTCCTGTCCTAGGATCATAACTAGATCCTTTATGACGTTGCTTACCATACTGAAAGTAGAAACCAACTGCAAGCAAGGTAAGCTTTGGAAATGAGCACTATATACCTGTTATGGCATCCAATCATCAAAGGGATGGGTTTGGCATCATCTTGATGGTTATGGGCTTATGCTACTTCTCTATACCTCACCTTGAAAATGCAGTTAGATAATCAATTCTTAGAGTACATCTGTCACCAGATAAAGTCTTCTTGATGGAGTTATGCTGAGCTTCCTTTCTTGTGTCATTCATCACATTTACCAAGTTTCTTAGCTGTTAACTTTGTCATGTTTAATTCCAGATCAAGGGCATTAACCACAAAGCACAATTCCATGCCTCTAGAAGCTTCTCGACCTTTTGATTGTGATCGGGATGGATTTGTGTAAGCACATTTTCATAACTTTTGATTTTCATTTTTTCACTCATGTTCTTTCTTGTTCTCACTCCCATCTTATGCTTTGAGCTCAGCATAGGTGAAGGTTCTGGAGTCTTGGTATTAGAAGTAAGTTGACTTGTTTTTCTATTAACTTTTCAACATATGAATTTTGTCAATTTGATGAGTTGAGTCATGACTATGACATTCATGATCTTTTCTCCTTTTACATTGCAAAGGAACTTGAGCATGCAAAAGAACGAGGAGCAAAAATTTATGCAGAGATTCGCGGCTACGGGATGTCAGGTTTGGGGGAAAAAAGTCGTAAATTTTTCTGTAGTCGTTTTTAGTAGATATTTCATTTATGGTGATGTTGATATTGTCTAGGTGATGCATATCACATTACTCAACCACATAATGATGGAAGGGGAGCTGTTCTGGCAATGACACGTGCCTTGAAACAGGTAATTAAGATATGTGGGCTTTGACTTGTTTGTCCACTGTACATTAGTTGTCAAAATGTTTGCAATCTTGTTGGAAAGGTATCATTACCTGAGATGCAGACTACATCAAGGTGCAAAATGTCCAATGCCTAGTGTTTAAATTGTTAGATCAACTTTTATACTCTGCTAATTACTTGGTTCCTTGCTTAGCAAATTCTTTCTAATACTGTTAATTTTTTTAATACCACCATTCTGATGGAAAACGTTGTTTGCTTTTACTTCCCTGATTTTTGTCAATGACAGTCTGGTCTTCATCCCAATCAAGTGGATTACATAAATGCCCATGCTACATCTACACCTTTGGGTAAGTCTTATGGACAGACCTTCTCACATTGCTTCCCTTTCAATTTATCAATTTGTATCTCTAGAATGTCAATTTGTGTTATGACTTGTGTATCTGTGGTCCATGCTCAAATATCTGATTCAGGTGATGCTGTAGAAGCCATTGCCATCAAAACTGTGTTCTCTGAACATGCAACATCAGGTGCTTTGGCATTCTCTTCCACAAAGGTAAACATTAAGTTTCAAATCAGATTTACATTTTGAGAAGGACAAGAACAGTGTGAGTTGGCATTAGCTAATTGATCCAGACACTGTCACTCACACTGTATGAGGACCTAAGTATTTAGAATAGAGTTCCATTGTCAAAGCTAATACTCGTTGAAGCATGCACTACTGAAGATGGTGCTTGTAATTGAACTTCTTAACTTATGCATATTTGTAAATCTTATGTGAATAGTTCTCACTTGTGCTCAAAACCCTTATTTCATTCTTGCATCACTGCATGCTGAGAAGTAACATCCACTTGCTTTAGAGATGAGCTTGAAGAGGCGTGGTCTTGAATAGGGCTGATACTGGAATAACGTGGGTTATGAATGAGGAATTATACCCTGCTATCTTGAAGAAAGGGAATTGTATCTCATCCTTGATTGAAGCATGCATGCTAGTTGCAGATTTTTTTCTGATGCCTTTTATCTTTAGAGAACAAAATTCGTCCTTGTTTCTTGTCAACAGCCAGTTCTCATGATGGTTTTGTTTGTGTGATTTATATTAACTTCAGGGTGCCATTGGCCATCTACTAGGAGCTGCTGGTGCTGTTGAAGCCATATTTGCAATTTTAGCTGTGCATCATGTAAGCATTTCATATGGCCTGCTTGCTCCTTTAATGAGAACCAGCTGAAACACCCCTACCATAAGAGAGTCAGATTCATAATATCTAGGCTTTTGAAAATGGCAATAAAGAGCTGTGCGTATTTGTACATGCCTTCTCCTATGTGATTTTATTTTGAATGATCCAGCAAACTGACAACATGTCTCGCAAACTTAAAAGGAAAAAAGCTAAACCTATATGGCTGACTATGGAGGTTTGCATATATGGCTTTCCTGTCCATTGCCTGCTCTTCTTGTACAGCAGCTACAAATTCACTTGGCTTCCTTGTATTCTTTAACTTTATAGTTGAGAGGTTTTGCAATCACAACAGAATGTTTTCTGTGGGTGTTTCAGGGAATTGCACCATTGACTCTTAACCTCAATAAACCAGATCCCCTCTTCAAAGACAATTTTATGCCATTGACTGCATCAAAAGAGATGCCGGTAAGAGCAGCTTTGTCGAATTCTTTTGGCTTCGGAGGAACAAATGCATCTCTACTTTTCACCTCTGTGTAAGACAGATTGATTGGTTCTGCACTCATGGTCGGGCATCAGAACTGCTGGCATGAAAAGTATGTTTTCTCCAATTAGTAACTAAATCAACATCATCTGCGGTTTCTAGATATGGAGTCAACGAAATGAAATGGTGGGCATAAACTTTAAATTTACACTTTCAACTCTTCATAGACGTTGGAATAATGATCAATTATTTTTGAAATCAAGCCAAAAATGAAGTTTTGCTAGAGGAGCTGACCAGAGATAACTGCAGGAAAAGATATGAAGGTTGTTTTCTGGCAGAGTTTACTGAGGGTTTTGGTCGAGTTTTACATTATGCGTGATCATGTTTGCTGAAATAATTTATTTTGAGAACAGGTACATGTAGCTCATGAAAGTTTAAACAATTTAATTTTTCTCTCTAAAGGATGGCAACTGGTTGTTTTGGCATTTCACTTGGAGCGATCTAGGACCAATGTTTTGCGCTTTTGTTTGTGGAAGGAGAGGCAGTCGGTTTTGAGTTCATGTGCCTTTGATTTCTCGTTCTAAAATTTGCTCTTTTTGACTCTGTTACCTTTAGCCTTATATGCAAGGAGCTTCAGGCTGGTGGATGGATCTGTGATCCTCTCTCTCCAGCTAAATGGTTTGGGTTACTGAGGCTCCATTCCCGATAATGTGGCTAGGGTTTATCTGACACAGAGTCAGCGTTTTTGCTGTATCATATTTATGATAGCAACACTTTCACCTCTATGGTTTTAAGAAAGGGGATTTCACCCTTCAAAACATATTTTGGAAGATCCTCCATTTGTACAATGCAATAAAAAAATCTCAGATTATAACGTAACCAATGGATTCAAAAAGAAACAACAGCCAAGAAAAATTCCAAGTGATTGTTTAGGATTATAGTAATAGTTGTGGTTTAAAATGTATTTTTTGTTTAGAAATGTTTTAAAATGATTTTATTTTATTTTTTAAATTTTTTTTATATTAGCATATTAAAACAATTTAAAAATATAAAAAAACAATAATTTTTAACAAAAAAAAATAAATTTTTTTAAAGGAATGCGTCATAAAAAAACTAGGAGCTAGAAGAATTTAAAAAACAAACTTGAATAATACAAATCTAATTCAATTTAAGTGATTTCCAATTTAAAAGAACTCAAGAACCTGAAATTAATATAGATTCAATCAACAGGCACTCTCGATTTCACAATTATGATTTGCAATTTCTTTCCTCTTTTTTTTTTCCGGCATAAACAAAATGACATTGGACTTTTCTCCCCTTTTTTATATATATTTTGGCAAAATTTAAGTTTGACGGATACTTTTTTTTATCAAAGAAACCACAAAAATAAATTTAAGATAAAGCTGAAATCAAAAACTAAAAAAAAAAACTATAAAGCTAATATCAAGCACTCAAAAAACATTTAAAGCCAAAATCAAGAACTCAAAAAAACTTGGGTTCAATAATTTTTAGAGAAAATTCAACCTAACAATGAAAAACAAGAATTAAAACACTAACATAAAATAAATTTAAAGATAAATAGATGAAATTTGATTTTAGAATCAAGATTTGATATCAATTAATAAGAACTTGGATAATAAAAACCTCATAACCCTCAAATAAGATTGAATCCTCACATAAAAAAACCAAAATTAGATTTGATAAACTCGACCCAATAATTACTTGAATTAAAGTTATAAAAGTTGAACACCATTAAGAATGAATCTTTGATAAATTTTAAATAGTTCAATGAAGAACTAATAACAAAAGAAATCATCTCCAATATTATTTATGGAATCAATGAATTGTTATTCTTATAAACCAAAAAAAATATTTATAGTTGAGCAAAATAAATACTATTAGAATATTGGGCTGGAATTAAAACTCAAATATAAACTAGTTTAAAATTACTTTACAATAAAATAACAAATATCAAGTTTTAATAAATAAAATCTAATTTGCATAGTAACTTCTCGACCTTATCTGAAAGCTTTTCCCAATGTTTTGTGCTATAAAATTTTAAACTTATAGAAAACATAAGCTTTAAAATCTTCTGGAAATATCTCAGTTTGATCCAATTATCGAATTGAAAGTTATAATAATTAATTTAAAACTATAAGTCAACCTCTAGCACGTGTTAAACAGCTACATCTCTTGTTTAGATCACATTGATCAAGGTTTGATCCTTATTTGAACTTGACTTCATGTTTAATGTCACCTTATAAGTAATTCTTGAAGCTTGCTTAACCTAAAAGTCTTGAATGAGCTCATTTAATTTCTCTTTGATTATTTGAACTCTTGCTTTTATAATTGGTCTAATTGACATATGCAATGGATTATATGATGTTAATTATTAATTCTCATTGTGTTGTATGCTTTTGTTTTTTTAATAAATAGGCATGGATAATATGTTGTACGCTCATTTAAAACAAGAAAAAAATAGTCAGACATGTGGGTCTAGCCTCGCATGCCTAATTGTTTAACCTCTTTTTTGTCATTTATATTTTTTCCTTTAATTTTAATTATAATTCATTAAAATAAATAAATTAAAAATTTTAAATGGTTTTTTTTTTCAAACACCGTTGGATTTGTACTTTGTTTTTGAATAATATTATTGCATTTTTTTTAACATTAACGCAATTTTTTTATAGCTTTTCATGGTGATTTTTTGTTTTTAAAATTTTATTTGAAGCCTTTCTCGCTCATGTCTATTTTATTATTGTATAATTTAATGAAAAATAGATTCTAACAAAAGTTATTAAACTCAATTAGGTATATAATCTACATCGTAGGTTTGATGAGTTGACCTAGTTGAGGTTTCAAGTTGACACGTCATGCCAATCCAGGTTTAATAACATTGTCAAAACATTTCCTACGATAATGTTTGAGTAGTGTATTGTTCTTATATTTTTTTAATACATTTGTATCCAAATAATCATAATATTATTTTTTTTATCAATTAAAACTTGCCTATATGATTAATATATTATATTGTTTGAAAAGCAAATATTGTAGTAAAAAAAGCAAAAACAAATAGAGCTAATTAATGATATAAAGTGGTTTTAATTAGAGAAATACATTTTCAATCCTTATTTCAAATCATCCAATTTTTATATATATGTATTTTCTTATTTCTTTTGGTTTTTGTTAAATAAAGAATATACAACAAAAAATATATATTTTCTATTGAAAAAGAAAATAATAAAAAAGGTGGAATCATATTAGCAAACTATTATATTTCAATGAAATTTATATTATTCCTTTGCTTAAAAAAATATTTTTTTATAATTTAAAAAATATAATTTAAGAGCTCTCCATAACATGATTTTGAATATTTTGATATGAATCAATCTCTTAACTTTAACAACTTTTCTTAACATTTATTATTGTATATGATTGTTTATTTTTTTAATTGAATATATGCATCAAATTTTTTGTTTACAACTAATTTTTTTCTCCATGCTAAAGAACATGTTGACAATGCCTTCATATATTATTTTTGCTTTTAAAAATAATTTTAATCAAGTATGTAGCATAGCCTCAACCAACTAGCTACTAACATCCTAAACAACAACCACATTATTCATTTTATTTTAAATAAATGACTACAAACCTTTATAAAATAATTTAATGAACTAAAAATTATTTTAAATTTTTTATAATTTAATGAATTGGTTTATAATTACAAATAATTAAAGATTATCTCAATTAAAAAAACACAATGTTATCTTAAATAAATATATATTATTTAAATCTTAAATAAACCGTTTCCAAGTGAGTATAAGCTTATAAATACTTATATTTATTATAACGTCAACTTTATCTTATTATTTCATATATTTGAAAACACTATATGTATATTGCCATTTTTTTTCATTGATAAAAGTGTTTTTTCTTTGGAAAAATAATATTCCTTAAATTGAAATAGTGTAATGACAGTTTTACTCTTTCTATTAAAAATAATAATAATTAAACTAGCTATTGGGACAATACGATCTTTTCTCAAGGCTAATTGGTTATTATTAGATTGATCAAAAACAACTCGATCTTTTTCCATTTCTAAAGCATAGTGAAATAACTAAATTATTCTTTAAAGAAAAAATTTTAAATTGATATCCAAGGTTTTTTTCTCCTTATTTTCATGCTATTATTTTGTTATTATATTGATTGAAAGACAATTTGGTATTTTAATAAATATAAAATATAAGAAAAAATCAAAAGTGGCTAACACATGCAATGCACGCGTCAATGTGTGGGAGGTGCTCACGGTCTTCTGGTAACGCTGCAATGTCTCCTAGAGGCCAAAAACCCCTCTCTCTTTTTGTTGTTGGAATTAGTGTGATGTCCTCTTCCTATTGGATCAACACTAGTGATGTTGGCGGGATGATTTGTCGTTGATGGTGTTTTCTTTCGTTTTTCTCTCCCATCCCCTCGAAATTCATGCTAGCTATTTAAAATTTCAGAGTTATCCTCTTATTTATAAATATTTTAATTTGATCCTCATTTTTATTTATTTTAATTTTTGTTCTTGGTCCTTTTGTAAATGAGATTTGTTTTTAATTTTATCATTCAATCTTAATTTGTGATATGTTATTTTTTTAATGTAGTCCTCATTCTTTTAATTTTTTTT
>Ga0325401_1005743_pt1 | contig 11927 bp, 13 predicted proteins | sample PopdelMetagenome_FD_205666 | JGI IMG/M metagenome (GOLD analysis project Ga0325401, IMG submission 205666) | Populus deltoides microbial communities from Bellville, Georgia, United States - Xylem-PdKOR-R2 | ecosystem: Host-associated > Plants > Phyllosphere > Stem > Wood/Secondary xylem | place...
TCATAACATTCTAATGATTAATGTCAGAGATTCTTATAATGATCATCAAAATGTTGGTTCAAAGCATGGAAAAAACCCAAAAAATAAACTTGTACATAAGCTGTATTTCGATTTTTGTCAAGGTTCCATTAGCTAACCATTGTCACAATTCTCAATGGTTACATAAAATAAATCTATAATTTCCTCTTTTATTAAATATAAACAATACAACAAATCATCCCATGACTTGTTTACTTTTTATCCAGGTTCAGTTTCTTACGCAAGTCTAGAGGTGAAGTTTAAAAAGGTTCAGCAAGAATTGAGCCCTTGAATATCCACCACTAACCAGCCACCCTTGTAGTCTAAAGGTTAAGTTTAAAAAGGTTCAGCAAGAATTGAGTCCTTGAATATCCACTACTAACCAGCCACCCTTGTAGCTTAATGCACATCCCCTTACATCAAGAGTTCAGAGGCTAGTGGATGATGATGAGTAAATTGAACATCTACTAAGGAAGATAATTAACAATCAAGCACATCATCACTCTAATATTTGCTACAGCAACCATGATTGTACCTGGGCTCTATAACATCAGGTTTAAGTTGCACAAGTTGGCCACTGTCAAAAGGAATCACTTTTACAACTTCATTTGCCAAGACATGTGCAACTCCTGTGCAAAATGATACAGTAAGACTGCCATTCTCTGGAATACTCTGTACAAAACCAACACTGCCACACGTTGCACCTTGCCACCCATATGTTGGATTCTTCATGCCCCTCTTGAATTTTACCCAATCTCCAACTTCAAACCTACAGTCGAAATGACAAGCTGAAGATTATCATACTGGATTAAGCATCAGTAATAGTTTAGAATTGGCAAATAATTCCCCCAAAAAATTGCACTCACACTGTTGGGTATAAAGAAACTCCCTTATTAGCTAGTGCTTCCAAAAGCTCTTCTGAAATCCATTCTCGAGGCAGGCTCTCCAGGAGGTCACACAACGTCTTACCACTGTTTCCCACAAGACAAGTGCATGATCACAGAAAGACACAACAACATGCATATTCATTCAGTCAAAGTATGCTCCATGTTACTATTGGTAACATGAGAAAACTCTGTATGAGCTTAGATCAGAAACATTAGTTAAGAATTAACTGAGAAAACAGAATCTCCAGTTTTACCCTGACAGAAAAAGAATGATAAGCAACCACATTACGCTTCACTCACCTGTTGTTTCTAATTTTAATGCTTGCATTTGGGCACTGCAGCATAAGGATGATACAGTCAAGGTTCTCACGTATCAGCCTTGCAGCTGCAGCAGCTATATGGAAGGCATTGTCACCATCCTCATCCTGGTTATAATTACAAAGAAGTTGCTTCAGTTTATGATCATGTGAACAAATTGCAATGATCGATATTTGAAAATAAAAGGGCAGAGTTTTTTACACAAATGAAAGTGGAATAATGCGGAAGATTTATCCTATGGACTAAAACGTCAATCCACCTTTTTGTTATCCAAGCAAAATTATACTACTTAATGTATCAAATTCGTCAAACTCTCATTAGAACCAAGATATAAATGATCCATGGGCATCAATAAGGTTCCTTGAGAAAACATTAGAAGCAAAAAAATGAATAGTAGATCTCATTCAACAAATCACCTATATACACATAAAAGAAAAGTTTCCAAATCAAGACTATCTGTGAATAAAAATCCCAATTGCAAATCAAATACTGGACTAAATTTGCAAATTTAAGAATCATAAAAAAGTTCCATATCAATTCTTATATCATTTATAAATGTAAAACAAATAAAATGCTCATACAGGTAATTTTTTATTTTATTTTATTATATATTAAGTCAATGTAATTCTATTTAATATCAAAAAATGATTTGAATAGTTAGTAAATCAAATTCTAACTATGTGTACAACCCAATTTCCAAATAGATGAACATTTTTGTGACCTTTTCTCCAACAAGGTTAGGCTCCTTTTAAGTTAATTTTCAACTCAACAAGTTGATGTAGGAGCAAATCCTAGGAAGTAGTATTATAGCACGATACTCTAGTGTACTGTAGATGTTGCTGTAGCAGCATCATACAATTAGTTTTTTCCCTTAACTAGGTTATTTATGGGTTATTTATTACACTTGTTTGGACGGTTAAGATTTATTTAGTTTTAAGGGTTAGAATTTCATTTCATTTAGGGTTTTTTTCATAGTAATTAAGGGCTGCTACCATAATAAAAAAATTATGAATCAATATTTAGAGAATTTTATAATGATTTTTGTTCTCTTTTCTGGCTGTACAGTCAATCTAACTAGCTTTTGGCCGCGTTTGTTATCCTTTGCCTTGATCAACCATAAGTACATTGATTTTACATTTTCATCAATGCTGTTTGCATGTTCCTTCCTACCTTCCCTTCCCCAAAGCCACAATACCCCCAATAGAAAAAAAAAAAAAAAACCCTGTTTAGAGCAAAGGAAAGAAAAGGAAACTGTTTACAAAAGAGTTCTTCTGAAAGACTTAAAACATATCATAAAGACATGCTAACCATGAAGAGCTAAGTACTAACGTTCATCCAAATCAATTTTCTCAACACATGAATCTTAATGGCATCTAATTGATGATAAGTGTGGATCTTTGAATCACTTCTTTATAACTTTTCATTAATGAAGGGCTCTGCTAGAGGTTGTGAAGTTTAAGGTTGGATTAGCACAGTAACAATCTGTTAATTACATGGAGTACTATTAACTGACCAGACACACATAATTATCAGTGAATGCTCTACTTCTGTTATTGCTTTAGATTTCTAGATTGACATAAATCTACATTATCAAACACATTAGGAGATACCAGACTTATTTAATAACCACAACATCACAGTGACAAGAGAATTCAAAAGAAAAGGAAACATCACAAACCTGCAAATTACAATCTGCACCAGCAGCCAAGAGCAATTCGACGCAAGGCTTTGCACCTTTAGCCAATGCTAAATGAAGAGGTATTGTACCATGCACATTTCGTAGGTTAGCATTCACTCCAGCATCAAGAATGATCTACTTGGAAACAAAAAGTAAACTTTTCATTAGAAGTTAAAGATCATGTCTGATCTGGGACTGGACATTCATAACAGCTTTATAAAATTAAATACTTGATATGTCCAAACTCCAAAATGAGTTTCTAAATCCTTTTTGCTTAATTTTTTAGGAAGAAGCCACTATTGTCATTTACCATCTTTTGGTTTCCTTTTCCAAATGTACATTCATCATAAGTTATAAACTGAAAAGATTCCTAACAAAAAAATTATGTTTCAACTTTTTTTACTGTACATATACATTGCGAGAAGTAAAAAATGGCAAGTCACTGTAGAAGTAATAAGTTAATTTAAAGTGGAAAACCCCATTGAATTACCTTCACCAACTCAACATCATTTGCTGCCGAAGCTGTATGCAAAGCTGTTTGATGATTTTCAGCATCTTGGGCAGCAGGGTTTGCTCCAGCAGCAAGAAGTAATCTCACCAGCTCTCTGCCCTCTACAATTTGAAACTGAATATTAGCTGAGGTAAAACAAAACATGTATCTATATTTGTTACTTCTTGGGAATGAGGACATGGGTTTGGAGAAATCTTCTGCTGTTTGTCCACATAAATGAATACCAAATAGATAGAAATTTAGTTATATGTACTAAATTGAGAGCTTTAAACCAAGATTTATAGATGAAAGCACACATGGCAAAAATACAGAACACATGAGTATATACAGGCACACCAAGGTCTAGCAAAAAATCGGAAGCTTAAACGAAACATTACACAAGATGAAACTCCTAATTAATACTAACTAATAAGTATCAAATAGAAACAGTTGCTAAATAACATAAAAATAACTACTATAAGATCATAAAATTTATAAAACTAAAACAGTTGATGGAAACTCTTCTATAATACTGAAATGCCAATTAAACAAATATTGGAACATTACTTATCCAACAAAAATGGCACAAGGAGCAGCTTTAAAAGCAAAAAACCATTTCCCTGGGTTGATGAAGATTTACAAATACATGTCAGAAACTGTAATAAGAATCATTCCACTTGATTGGCAAAAAAAAATAGAACACAAAAACCGAATGGAAAAGACAAAATTTCCTATAAGCAAGATGAGAAAAGATATGTACAGGGTAGAATCCACATAAAGTTCAACAGATTAGAATTAAATAATGAAATACCTGTCTCGTGATCTTTTCTTAAAGCAGCTGCCATACATAATGCAGTTCCAACTGAACTGGGCAGGTCAATGGCTCCAGCGATTTCTTCTTCTGATGCAACTTCTAGCCACCTCTTGACAACAGTCACATTTAGAGCTTCTATGCACAAATGTAGGGGTCTGTGATAGCAGAAGTGTAATAAAAAGCAGCTCAGAGTGGGATCAGCACATCATAGAAAGAAAATGGTAACATTTGAATAGACAAATTGTCATACAACACGCATTTCTACAGATAATATCTAAATGAATGCACAGACACACACAAACATCAGAAACATATTCCAGGTTTCAGTAATTGACCTTCAAATGATAAGCAGTTTATGACATTTGAAAACTTCCTTTTTTATCAAAAAAATTGAACAGGCCAAAAGGATATATTTTTAACCCAAAAACCCTTCAAAGAGTTGATAATAGATTCTTCACCATTGGATTATTTTGTGCTACTCTTACTGAAAAAATTAAAATATTCGCCAAAAGCAATCAATCCCGTGTATTACAAAAGCAACAGTAACTCCAAGCATTTAGCTCATAATCAAGCAAAACCTGCCATGACCAAACAGAACCCACAATCATACACCTCACCCAATTAGTGTCAATGTACTAACCATGCTCAACCAACCTTGTACTCCAAATGGATGAGAGATTCCAGTCCTTGATTTTTTTTCTCCTTGTTTGTATGTTTATGGCTCTCCAAGTGCTTTGGATAACAATTTTACAGAAACAGATAGCATTTCATGACTTAATTGCCGCAAGTATTGCTACTAAAATGTAGTCTGTAACTCAATCCGACCAAATCTTCATCCCAACTAGTTGGGACAGCTACAGGAATCTCTTTTCTATTCTCCATGTCAATCTTAAAAAACAAAAATGTAGCCACAAGCTTCCTTTCAAAAATATTCTCAAAGGTGTTATTCATGCCCACATTCTTCACTGATATAAATTTACAATAACTCTTAAGTTGGATGCACTGGGGGGACAAAACAATGCAAATTAAAAAAAGACATGAAAATACATATTTGATTCTTCCAGTAGTCTAACATTCATGCCTGTAAGATCAACAAATAACCAGGAACGATCTGGAACTGTAGATTTATTCAAGGGAAAGAAAAATAAAATAAAATAAAATAGCAGAGCTTCAGCAAGATTTGAAGATCTCAATTGAACAGACATCAAGAAGGCTTTTATTAAAAAATATTAACATTCATTAACCTTAAAAAATATACCTCCGGAATACTGCAAACATGATAATTATGAATCAAACTACATTATAATCCAGTAAGTGATGATGAATAGAAAAGCATAATCCTTTTATCCAGACAAATGAAATTAAGAGAAGCCGAGGTGCTAAACAAAATTGTGACAAAAATGAAGGTGCAATGGCTACTCCAAACAATTTTAACTCCTAACCAAAACAGGTTGGAAAGCCAGTGGGTGGACCCATATGCCAGTTTCATAAATAAGCTAGTTAAGTATAGAATATCTAGAGAGAATCAATCATAAAATTCCCTCAATAAAAATCTAAATATGCTATGAAAATCTACCTCAGTGAGATACTTCATCTCAGATAATAAAAAAACCTTAAATTGCATCAAAAACCAAAAAAAATCTTTTTTTTTTCACATCAACAAGAAAATATCAACCATTAATGATATGCAAACTGGAATTAACTCTCACGTCATATTTTTTGAGTTCAGAAAACTCATTGATCTGCATCCACTATTTTCCAATATGACAATAGCACATTCTGTATGTTTGTTGGTGATGGCTACATGCAGTACAGATTCACCATCATCATCCACTGCATTGGCATCAGCACCAGCCAAAAGTAATTCCTGTAAAAATTGTTCGAGATGATCTAAAATGAAGAAAATAAAGGACCAGGTCTTTCCTATAAAACATACAGTTAGGGAGCTTACCAACATGCAGTCTGGTTGCCCATAATATGCACAGACATGAGCTACTGACCGACCAATGCTTTCGCTCATCCTACAAGTTGCATAATCTGATCTTCTGATAAGAGATCTTACACATTCTGGGGATCCAGCTGCTAAAGCAAACACTATTGGTGGATTACCATCTTTGTCATGAATATCCACATCCACATCGCTGTACTCCAAAATGGCACCAACAAGTTTAAGGCAACCCCGTCTACAAGCCAAGTGCAATGCAGTTTGACCATCAGCATTATGTGCTTCAAGCAGAGAAATAACTGAGTTGCCATCGTTACCCGATGCAGACTTGGCAAGAAGATCTCTGCAAAAACAGTGAGGGCTAAGAAACAAACCTGGAGGATTTCTATTAACATGTTCACACAACAAACTGAGTTTCTGTTAAAACAGACCTGACACCATCCACGTCCCCGTCGGATAAAAGTTGATGCAGATGGTTGCTTTTGACTGGGAAAATGTCCAGGACGGATGTCGGAGATTGTTCCAGCATATCAATTCTGGAACAGTTTGCAGGTTCTCTAGATTTGACAGGTGAAAGGGAAAAAAAAGACATGGTTCAAATATCAGACAAAGTTTACAGCTCAATCTAGAAGACAAAAAATAGCAGTTATATCATAGCCAACTGGGTAGAGAAATGGAAAATGCTCATAAAAACAGGTATCTAGTTTATTCCTTGTCAAACAATACAAGTAGCTACGCAGTTCCATCCTTATCATTTGACATCCAGCTTGATGTTTCATTAGCAGAGTATTTTACTGCACTGACAGTCTTTGCTGTACTCAATATGAATCTATTCCCACTTGAAGGATAGTTTGCAGCTGATTCTCCCAACAGTTTTCTTGTTTACAATAAAACTCTCACCGTCCTCTCCCGCTGTTGCACCATTGTCTTTCTCTTGTTGCACAAACTGATGACCCTTATACCACTGATCAACCTCCATTTTACCACTTACAAAATCTCTTGGCACAATAAGGACAGTCAGGTGCCAACCACCACCATCAGAGCCAAAAATCATAAAATCAGCCAAATGGTACCACTGTATTGCCACACCATCTACTGTTCTGAAGAGTCGGTATTCCATGCATAGCCATGATTGGCTGTGTCTTCTAATTAAAAGGTTATTGCCTATAATCTCTCCAGACAGTAAAATCCAAATCTGAATGAGTGTGATCATCCAATGACCAACATTAACTATATATCGAAACAAAGAGGAAATTCTTACGTATTAGGAATTGCAGGACTTCGAGGTATTCCTTGCAAATGACGCAGAAATATGGCGAGCATTGCATGAAATGTGGGTCTGTTCGATGCCTTAAATTGTAGGCACTCGCCAATCATCTTCCATAGTTCTGTAGGAATCCCATGACCTACAACTTTTTCATATTGTGGAGGTGATCTTCCTTCCTTAACAACAGCATGGTAGATCTCTTCTGCACTTAGACCGGCCCACCTGAATAAAATAACCAAGTAAGACAGAAAGTGTTACCAATCAATCAAATAATACAAGCAAAAAGTTTTGGTTCACATACGGAGTGAAGCCAGTGCACATTTCGACAAGAGCACAACCAAAACTCCAGGAATCTGATTTTGCAGATATGCCAATGTTACCATCCCTGAATAAGTGCAAAGATTTCTTTAATGGCTCCCATGCCTCTGGAGCTGAATAATATGGACTTAGCGACAAACAATCAATACACCAATGTGTTTTTAACGGATCAGCCTCAGGCACAAGCAGACCCTTTGAGCAAGAAGTTTTCTTAAGAATCATCGGAAGTCCATAATCAGAAACCACCACATGACCACTTGCATCAAGAAGAAAATTGGACGGCTTTAAGTTCAGGCACACAATACCCGCAGCATGAATTTCAATTACCCCGCGAGCAATGTCAGCTCCATACCTACAATAACATAAAAAAAAAAAAAACATAACACGCTTATCAAAAACTAATTTTCTACGCCTGATGAGATCAGTAGATAATCAAGTTAGAGTTTTAGAATAGACAAGAAACTAGGCCCCCTGGTGTCAAAAAATTTCAAGAAATATCCTCCCAATATGAGCATGTTTTAAACAAAATAGTAACTTATGCTTAGTTTTCCTTTACAGTCCTTTTATGTTGCAGTTAAAGTGGTAACCTCAGGCTGATAAAGCAAAAATTAAATCCACCTCTCTAGCCTAATAAAATGCAGGCCATCCACAAGATCTTGATGCTATCTGTAACCTTACAGAGGAAAGTAATTTCCAACTAGTGATTGGCAATTAGAAAGGCAAACATCATGTTCTCTAAACTTAAAACACAAATATGTCCTCCCAATAGCCAACTAAATTAAATTAAAGATAACAAACAACAATCAAACTAAAAACACATTCAATTTCACTTTGAAAAAAAAAATTAATGAACAAGACCTTAAGATTTGATCGAGAGAGAGGCGGCCGCCATTCCCTTCCATCTGTTCCTTAACAGAACCAAAACATTTTTCCATCACAACACACAAATCATCCTCTCCACTCTTCACTACACCATAAAATCCACACACATTTCTACACCACATAACTTTCCTCCTCAAATTATCCAGCTCCTTCTCCACCCAATTACCATCGGCCACGTCATCAACCCTAACTCTCCTCACAACTACCTTATGCTTACACTCCTTCCCCTTCACCAACAAACCGCTCCACTTCACCTCACTAATCCCCTTCACAATCCTCAATTCATGATCTCTACACAAATTCCCAGCCAATCCGACGCCGCTTGTTGTAGAACAATGAAATCGACGAGGATTGACATCGCTCTCGTCGTCGGAGGAGTCGGAGTCGGAGTCGGAGGCGGAGGAGGAGGGAAGGAGGGAAGAGAGGAGAGAGAAGTTTTTAGGGAGGAAGAGGAGGGAGTTGCCGAGAGGGGAGACGTGGCGGCATTTAGGACAGGTAAGTGAGGACTTTTTTGATGGTTTGCAAGGTGAGGAAGAGAGGAGGAGGCGAGAGAGACAATTGAGACAGAAAGAGTGGCCGCACTGGAGAAGCAGAGGCGTGTGAGAGTGATCGTTGTAAACTGTTTGGCAGATTGGGCATTTCGGTATCGGCATCTTTTTGCCGTTTCGGCTTCTGGTATCGGCCATTGCTGTTGTCGGTTTGCCAGAGTAGTTGTTTTTTTTAAAAACTTCAATTATAAAAGGAGAAGGGAGGAGGAGACTTTGAAATGGGAGTTTTTTCCAGAGGGAGGAGTGGTGGAAAGGGAAGGAAATCGCAGGTGAAAGAGAGAGAGAGGAGATTGACTGAGAAAACGGATTTGATCTTGACTTTTATATGTTATACTTTTACACGCGTCTGCAGTTCAGGTCTTGGAAGAAATTTCATCTATGGGGTCCCTACCGTCTTTGAAATTTTTGTATGCTACGGTTGAGTTTTTGTTTCTCAAAAAAAAATAAAAAAAAAATAAATAACAGAACTAGTCAAGATCAGAATTGGATTACAGTGGTTTAGTAATCATAATCTTGATTCAAAAATTCAAGTAATGTGTAGAAAACAAATCCAACTAACAACCAGGTTGATTTTATTCTATTTTTTTTGCTGCTTATAGACTAGGTCTTGTTTGGAATTAGTTTAAAACTGTATTTTAAAAAATATATATATTTTTTGTTTAATTATGCTTACAAGTAAAGACTAAATAAGTTTTAAATCAGTACTTTAATTAAATATAATAAAAATATGAAATATATATTCCCGGGGTCTATAGAAACAAAAATCAAACAATTAAATGAATTTGAATATAAACAACAAAATGCACAGATGTTATAAATTCCCCTTTATAAAAAAAAAACCATTTCCACGGGTTTGTTTTTGCATTTTAAAAATGTTTTTAAAAAATTTTAAATTTTTTTTATTTTTTTCTTTATTTTAAATTAATATTTTTTTAATATTTTTAAATTATTTTAATGTACTAATATCAAAAATAATTTTTTAAAAATAACAAAAAAATATTATTTTAATGTATTTTCAAGTAAAAAATACTTTAAAAAACTATACTTCCAAACTGACAAGATGAACCTAGGAATAAGCATCAACCTCCAAAATTTTTATCCACTCTTTAAAAATGTACCAAATAAGGTTTAAAGAAGATAAAGAATATTGACAGTTTACTCTTTAACCTTAGGAGCGTTAGGAGCGTGTTTGGGGTAAAATTATTTTTGTTTTTAGATGATGTTTTAAAATTATTTTTTAAAAGAAGATATTAAATTTATATTTTTTAATATTTTTTTATCGTTTCGATACATTGTTGAGAAGAATAAAATAAAATAAATTAAAATTACTTTTAAAAAACATCATTTATTATAATTCCGCTTTTCCAAGAGGCAAAGTGAAAATAATGAATCAATATCTTTCACACAAAAGAGAATGCACTCTCACTAGCAATTTTCCTCACAAGTGAAGTGTGCAGGAGAATGATGAGTTCTGGCTGCGGAGGAAGGCAGGCTCGTAGAAACTCTGATTACTTGGTTATGTAGTGTAAGCGAAGTTAATTTTGCAAAAGAAAATGTCTCGTAATCAGCTTGGCTTGCAATCCAAAGAGATCTTCAATCTCCCTATCATTAACCGCAACATATCTTGCGACAGGGTCTAGCTAGAGAAAGCAATGACAGTGAGCTCCGCACAAATATCATTAATACAAAATGGTGTGCAAATTAATCTATCATCATTCTTAAGAGCAAGACGATGGAATTCGTGCTCGTGGAGTTGAGCCATGGGTTTGGGCTCGTGGAGATGAAATATCAAACAAGGCCCTTAAATTGGGCCACAGTCCGTGATCATGGGCCTATTCCATGGACACATATAGTAATCACTATGGGCCTATTCCATGGACACATATAGTAGTCACTGCTTCTTATTCCTCTCCCTCCTCGTTCTCCTCGCTTCCGTTGCCATTGACCGTATGGTTTAGCGGAAGTATGGTATTTTTAGGGTCACTTTGTATAAAATATTTTACATAAAAATATTCTTTATTTTTTTTCGTGTTTATTTCTTAAAAGTATTTTATAGAATGTATTTGTTTTCTATAAATTTTTTTAAACAACTAATTAATAAAAAATATTTTCTATTTATAAAATTACATAAAATTACATAAAATATTTTCTATTTGTAAATCTTTGAGTAAAACGAGCCTTCGAGAGTAATGACTTCCCAGTGAATTTGATAATTGCCGGTGGATGGATTGGGCGTTACTCACTCCTGAGACGCCAAGATACTGCACTTGCCAACGATATTGATGATTAATGCTCGAATGTCCCAGGTGCCAGAATTTGAGGAAGCTGCCTTCAGTGTCCCTTTGAACAAAGTCACAAGATGTAAAACTAAATTTGGGCGGCATTTGTTGCAAGTTCTTTCTGAAGGGTATGCCCAGGAATCCTATTTCATTTGGTTTCTGTACCAAGGAGAAGGCAGAGCTGGCACCGGCTCTTACTTTTCCATGAATCTGTTATATTTCAATCTGTAATTTATGTTACCAGGGAAGAATCTCTACTTGGAGAAATCCAAGCAGACAAACTTCATGTAAAAAAGCAAGATCCTACATTTGTCGAAGAAGCTCAATTGATTGATGTTCGAGAACATGATGAAGTGTGTTGTAACCCAATTTTGGATCCACCAAGATTTTCTCAAATGTTATTTTATTTATATTATTATTTATAAAAATCCAAAAAAATTAAGAAAAAGAAAAATTCAAAAATATATTTTTCTCTAGTCAACC
>Ga0325401_1005744_pt1 | contig 11926 bp, 9 predicted proteins | sample PopdelMetagenome_FD_205666 | JGI IMG/M metagenome (GOLD analysis project Ga0325401, IMG submission 205666) | Populus deltoides microbial communities from Bellville, Georgia, United States - Xylem-PdKOR-R2 | ecosystem: Host-associated > Plants > Phyllosphere > Stem > Wood/Secondary xylem | place...
GTATTACCCCTAACTATTAGACTACTTTTTAAAACTGGTTGTTGAGCTTTTACATTGGTTTCTAAATGTTTTTGTAAATTATTATAACATATATGTGGTCTTGAAGGGAAAATTAAGAGAAAAGTAAGAAACAATAAAATAAAAAATGAAAAAAATTTAGCTTTTTGCTAGTTAGTTAGTCATAAAGGGCAGAATTGAAACTTTCTAAAACCTATGAGAGTATCATTGAAAAACTTTAAACTAAAAAAGAAGTAGAATATTGATAAATCCATAAGTTTAAATGCATAGGTTACCTTATCTTGTAAAAGTAATAACTTCAATTTCTTTTCAGAATGGTTGCACGCATGTTCTAATTTTTTGTATATGTTTAGAAAAAAGACAAAGTTAATTACTCATTTCCATAAAAATTTGGATATATAATGAAACCTTTCAAATCTTTCGCTTACCATTCTCTTCTAGTTGTCATCGAGACTTTATATATACATATTGTTTTTTGTTAATTAGTTATTAGATAGTTACATGTGCCATTGGCTGGATAAAAAAAATATTATATATAAAAATAATGTCTAGATCAAGAAATATTTTTATCTAATATATTAATCAGTACTTAAAAGTGCATTTTCATTAAGATTATCATATAACACTTAAAGTATCATTAAATTCCCTAACCTAAACATGTTTTATAATAATAAGTCTGATAATATAAGATATCTTTAATTTACGGTAAATGCTTATTTTAAATGAAGGCACATCTCACAATTCAAATGATTGATTGATGTGTTTAATTATTCAAATTGAGGAGACAAAGAGAAGGCTAAGCTTAGAGAAGAGATTTTAGTTGGGCTGGTTCAATTCAAACTAGAACACTATTCGGTTATTGGGTTATAACTGGAGCTATAGACCTTGGATTTATGTATGGTTTATCTTGATGGAAAGATAAGACATAGGCCTAAAATATTCATAAGAGTCCAAGATTCAAAGCTGCCGTTTTGAAGTTCAAATCTTAGCAATAAAAGAGAAGTTTGAATTTATCCTACAGCCCAGACACTGTTCAGTGTTCAGCCCATGTTCTAGAAGCCCAAATGAGGCCATTCATTATGTTTTGGAAAGCTGAGACAAATTCCCAGAACTTTCATATAGACTATCTGTTTAAATTTTGATGTTAACAATGACGTTTTGTCCAACCAACAAGTTAATAGCTAGCCACCAAGTCAATGATTGACCACCAACTTAATAATTAGTCATCAAATCAATAGTTCTGAATTTTAGCTTATAAAAGGAGGTATTTGACATACATTTAGGTATCTTGGTTTTCAGATCAAGATCTTTCTTTTGCTTTCTTTCTTTGTATTTTTTAAATTTTCAAGTTTTATTTCATGTTATATTTTCATTAATCTATTGTTTATGCTTTTCATTTCCTTTACTATACTTAGTTAACTTATATCATAATTATGTTCTTATCTTGTTTATTTATGTTTCTCTTCTTCATTATGTTTAGCTAAGTTTATTTTGTCAATGTTGAGTTTATACTATACTTATCCATAATTGTTTCTGATTTTTTTCTACACTTGCATGAGAGTTTGATCACGCACATTAAATGGTAGACTTTGTAGGAAATCTTTATCCTCTTTATAAAACATGGCTGAAGAGGATAACCAGTCACTTCATAATGAGAATAAACGTGTTAGAACACTTAGAGATCACATGAATCCAATAAGAACAAGTGCACCATCATGTATAGTTTTCCCTTCTCGTGCATCTCACTTCAATTTTAAACCAGGTATTATTCAACTTTTACCTACTTTTCATGGCTTAGATCTAGAAAATCCATACTTGCATTTAAGAGAATTTGAAGAGGCTTGTAACACTTATAATGATTTAAATTGTAGCATGAACACCATCAGATTAAAGCCTTTTTCCTTTTCCCTTAAAAGATAAAGCTAAAACATGGATGTAAAATCTTAGATCAAGATAAATTCGTGCTTAAGATGAAATGCAACAATAGTTTTTGAAGAAGTTTTTTCCTTCTCACAGAACAAACTCTTTCAAAAGACAAATCACCACTTTCACTCGAAAGCCAGGAGAAACATTTTACTAGTGTTGGGATAGGTATAAAGACTTGTTTAACACATGTCCTCATTATGGTTTTGAAACGTCATTGCTAACATCAGAATTTGAACAAATAATATCATGAAAGTTTTGGGAATTTATCTCAGATTTCTAAAAAAAAAAAAAGAAATGAGCTCATTTGGACTTTTAAAACTCGGGATATGGGCTAAACCCCGAGCAATGTCTGGGCTGCAGGATAAATTCAGACTTCTCTTTTGTTGCTAAGATTTGAACTTAAAAACGACAGCTTTGAATCTTTGACTCTTCATTAATGTTTTAGGCTTATGTCTTATCTTTCCATCAAGATAAACTATACCTAAATCCAAGGTCTACAGCTCCAGTTATGACCCAATAACCGAATAGTGTTCTAGTTTGAATTGAACCAGCCCAACTAGAATCTCTTCTCTAAGCTTAGCTCTCTCTTTGTCTCCTGAATTTGAATAGTTAAATACATCAATCAATCATTTGAATTGTGAGATGTGCATTCATTTAAAATAAACATTTACCATAAATTAAAGATATCTTTTATTATCAGACTTGTTATTATAAAACATGCTTAGGTTAGGGAATTTAATGATACTTTAAGTGCAATATGATGATATAAAACTTTAATGAAAATGCACTTTTAAGTACTAATCATATATCTTCGTGTCAATATTTTTCTAAAAAATAATGTCATTTTGAAAATATTTTTAAAACTAAACCATGTTTTTAGCAATCATTCGAGTTTTCTTTAACTTGTCAAGTCGATTAGGTCACGCCGGGGTAACTCCATTGAGTTTAATTACTTTTTTTAAAAAAAACTTTTTATTAATTATATGATAAAAAATAAATGCTTGTAAAACCGAACACAACTCAATACTGAGATGTTTTCATGGGACCATGATAACCTCATAAAAAGTAAATTTAATAAATCATGAAGCTTAATTCTCTATAATTATGTTTTTTTGGAATATCACTCATTTAATAATATATATAAAAAATATATGCTGAAAAAACATAACACCAATCCAATACTGATATGTTTTTTTTTTAATATCGATAACCTCGTAAAAAGTAAATAAAAATAAATCCAATTCATAATTATTTTTTATTTAATAATATGATAAACATTTTTTATTTAATATTAAATAGAAAAAAGTAAATGACCACCAACATAATGCCACAATGTTTTTATGAGAATATGATAACCTCTTATAAAAGGAACTAAAATAAATAAAAAATTTCAATTCCTAATAAATCTAATTTTGAAATATAAAAATGATTTTTTAAAAAAAGTAAAAGAAATAAAGAAAAAGAAAAAAGTAAAAGGAAAAGAAAAAAACATTTTACTTCTCCAATGAAAAATAAGATGTGAGGAGCGGAATAAACCTCCTCAATTATTTCTCGTTAATAGTAGTAAAGGCCAAGGACACTGACTCTATTTTCCTTACCATTCTCTTCTGGTTTTCCTCAAGACTTTGGAGGGTGTAAGATGAAAATGTTACCTGTCAAGTATCTAACCTGATAAAAACCCAACCTATAATAGGTACTTAGATTTTGGGATCTTATTTTATCGGGTTTGGGTAAGGCAAGGTTACGGGGCTCTGTAATTTGAATTAATATTTCATATTATTTATAATTTTGCCACCACTTAGCTCATCATTTTCAAATCCTGTCCTCACTTTCTTTGTATCTCCACTTAAATCAGGTTTGAATTTGGCCTTAAAATATCTGCAAACTAGTCTTCCAAGATCGGGCATATTTCTTAAACTATATATTGGATTGAGATGGAATTTTACAGGGAAATAATAGACACATGAAACTATATTGTTGTAAATTTTCAGGGCAAATGAGGTTCGAGAACATATTATTTCAAATGATAGAAGTTACCATATGAATCTTGTCAAGTCTGCTAAACATAGGAATTTTGTTGCGATTCAAGTCGGGCTGGAAACCAGACATCCCAAACTTTCCAATCATATATGTTAGGCCTAGTATTTCATCTAGATGAGAGAGAATGACATGTTTTAAATCAAGACTAAAATCTACTAAGAATGTGTGAAAATTGGAGATTCAGGCTACATAGAAGAATTTTAGCATGTAAACCTTGTTTTTATTATCCTATTTTATTTATTTATTTATTTTTAAATAATTATTTTTAATTTTTGTGTGTTCTGGTGCATTAGACACTGTTTATAAGTTTATTTTATTATTGGATTTATATTAGTTAATTACTAGTTTAGTTTCATTAGCTTGCAACCTAAAATGGATCCATTAGAACTTGTTATGATGAGAACAACCAAGTTGTCACAAGGTTCTTGTATACTTCCTACCATTTAATAATTCCTCCTTTATTGAGAAGTTTTGTTATGAGACATTTTATTTCTCTATATCATTAATTTTTTAATTCATATTATCTATCATTCTCATTTTATTTAGATCACTCGTTGATTATAATATTGTTGACACTCTTTATCAGATTTTAATGTAATTTAATTTCTTGATTGGAATTGTTAATACATAATTAGTTAAAAAACTTTACTTATGATTTTACAATTTTACAATCGAATTTTACATAGTATTTTTTGTGTCGTGCCAACAAAATTTTTTTGACCACCTTGCTCTAGCCCCTCCATTCCATTAAAACGACAAAGTTCATGGATTATAAATACCCTGAACTATCTAGGTAAAGGGTTCACAATTTCTTTTCTCCAAGCATTTATACTTTAATATCTAGAGCATTTATCATACCAAAACAAGAACAAACACTTTTATTCTTAAAACTTAAAGCTTTTTCTTTCATTTATTACAATCTCTTATTTAAAGTCCCTAAACTCCACAAAAAAAATTATTTTGTATGTGTTAGGACTTCTACTTCCAATTATACATTTCCTAAGATCAGGAGAAGAGAATATTAACCTGAACATGTGATTAATCATTATCCAAACATAAAATAACCTTGTTTTTTTTAGTATATTGAAGTCTTAGGAAATTGGCAACTTTAAAACTTAGAACTTTAGTGGTAACAAGTCTTCCAATTGTTTTTCTGTTGTTAATTAGAATTCCAAACTATCAAGGTACCTTGTTGTTGAAAATTGTAAATCACTTTTGCTTGAAGCTATAAATTAGTCTTCTCTTGAGTTACGACTATTTGCAACACTTATATCACAATTAAGCTATGATAGCCATGAATTCTGGAATTCTCTCATATCTATTTCCTTTCCCAAGCCTTTGAGACAAAGATTCTTAGAGGGTTGGAGTTTTAAGGCTTATTTAATTTTTAGTTGTCAAATAGTTTTGAGTTTTGATACACGTAAATCCAGTCGGTTTAATTTTTTTTTCTAACCCTGGTTCGAAACCTTCTTTCAAGGGAAAAACTCCTATGAAAAAAACAATTTCACATTCCACTAGTGTCATAAAGTTAGAAGTCAGGACAAGGTAATTATATTTGTGAAACACCTAAATGCATAAGATTGTACAACTCTTACCATTATCCAACAAATTAAGATTGTAAGAGATAAGAAGATTATTATGAAGATTAATCATTCTAAAAAAGCATAAACATATTTTAGGATTAGCTATAAATGTCATGAAAGCATATTTACAAATAGAGAGAGAGAGAGAGAGAGAGAGTAAATTACTAGTTTGCCTTCAGGGATGGATATATTTTGCCCCACTTGTATCCATCGCGTATATTTTATACAAAACAAAGAAGCCTAATGGAATGTCATCAGAAATATTGACAAATTTCTTGTGCAAGTGTTTTTCAGCTACTTAAACTAGCAACAATATTGAGAATAAAAAACCTTACGACAAACCCTGTTTGTTCTTAGGAACTGTATTTTGGTTTTTATTTTAACGCCTTGCCTCTAACAATATATAAAGTGCTAAATAGAGAGAGAGAGAGAGAGAGAGAGAGAGAGAGAGAGAGAGAGAGAGAGAGAGAGAGAGAGATGGGGGGCGGGGAGAGAGAGAAAGAGAGTACATTACTAGTCATATAAACCTTAGGTCAATTTACATGACAGAGTTATTGAAACCCTACCATTCTATCTACTAATATCCTACAGTCCAAAAGATGTCATGGACAAGCTAAACCAATCAATGCTAGTGAAATGTTGGAAAAATTGTGTTTGTTTGAACAAAATAAGCATTCCAATGAAATAATGTACGCATTGATCCATTTGGTTGCCGAGTCTGAGCTCCATTTTCTTCCTTTCTTGCAAGTGTTCTTCCTACATCAAAAGCTACTCTAGCCATCATCTTGGAAAACTTTGATATTATGTTCTTTTGTATTAGACATCTCTTAGGAGGAAGCATAACTCTTTTTTTTTTGTGGGCTTTTTTTGGGTTCATGGGTAATGACCATGGCTATTATTATAGGGTTAAATTTTTCATCGAACTTTTCCAACCTATATGGCAGTCTAGTTCCCTTACTAGATTCAACCTTTCTCCTAATCTCTCTTGTGTTTAGCCTATAATCTAAGTGTTTCACACACCTAAGATTCTTCTCCCCAATCTCTTGTTGATTATAGACAAGTAAATGCAACACAAGTAAAGAAACATAATATAAAAGCACAAGTATTACAGGAAACAACCCCAACCTTTATTAACCTTTAACAAAGGAATACACAAAAGTCTGTGTGTGCAATGCACAATTATATCTGTATTCTATACAACTTTTTGGCCTATCTATAATGCAAAAATATAGAAGCTACATATAAACTACCTCCCAAAACAAATCTAGACAGTTTTCACCTAAGACAACCAAATACCGATAAATGCTGAAAACTACCTAACCCGCAGCAAGTTGCCTTTGTCTTAAACCCATCAAAATGTAAGCCAACTTGCCAAAACCTATTCCGCTAGTGTTGTTATAATGTTGCACACCTTGGACAACTCATCATCTAAGTCAAAATTCATGCTGAGCATCACCCTGCTGTTCGCAAGCACTGATACATAGCCCTGCCGAATCCGCTAGTGCTTATGCATGTTTCTGTAACTCCAGTAGTGTTTATGTTGGCGCGCCCTTTCATCTAAGATTATGACAAACCATCCCTACCTAAAGAGTCTAACGTCCTCGTCTGAGCCCTCTTTGACTTACTCCTCCCCATATCCTCTTAATCATCATGAAAAAGGCTTCAAATAACTCACATGAAATGTAAAGTGAAACTTCGTCTCTCTAGTAGCTTCAATATATAGGCAACAATCTCTACTCTTTTTTTTTTTTTTTTATCTCAAATGGTCCATCATACCTTGACACTAGTCCTTGATACTGATTTTTCCCAATTATCTTCTTTCAAATTTGAGGAGTCAATTTCAGTAACACCATATCACCTTCGTCAAACTCTAGTGATCTTCGTTTTAGATTTTTATATTTTTGCATACATTTGCCTGCCTTACGCAAGCTGTCATGAGCATATTCAAATAACTCTTGCCTTTCCTTGGCAAACATGTACGCAGTAGGATTCCTCTCCATGACTTCTGTACTGCCACCTTAGTTGGGGTTTAAGGTTGCGCATCCCAACACCAATTCAAATGGGCTTACATTTGTGACTGATGACTTATGAAGGTTATAAAAAAACTGAGCGTTATCTAGCATCTCCAGCCAACTTTGTTGAGTCACTATCACACAATGCCTCAAGAACTCCTCCAGTAAAGCATTTACTCTTCTGTTTGTCTATCGGTCTGTGAGTGGTTAATAGTAGAGAATCTCAGCCTTGTGCCCATTAAACAAAATAGTGTAGTCCAAAATCTTCTAGTGAACCGCACATCATGATCACTCACAATGTTAGATGGAACCTTAAAGTACATCACAACATTCTTGTAAAATAAACTAGCATCAATTTTATCAATGCATATGTTTCCATCAATAAATGCTTCTTTAGCCTTCCATTTGGAACATAAATACAACTCTTTTTTGCATGTAGAAGGCCCTTTCTTCTAGCTAATACCTTTGTATAGTCCCATCTCATATGAGGTCTATTAACTTAGCATAGACTGCATATTCCCTAATAGCTTGCTTCAATTTATCCAACATGTATGATTCCACCATCACAATGAAAAACCTTCTAGTAAGCACCTCACGCATACTAAGAGCTTCTGTAACCAAATTGTGTTGCCCTGACTTGTGTTCCTAAACAAAATCGTATTCTTCCAAGAACTCTTGCCACTATGCTTGCCGCTGTAACAACTTTTTCTGAGTTTTGAAGAAAGTATTAGCAACATTATTTGTCCTTACTGTAAATCTCAGCCCCAACAAATAAACCCTCTAAACTCTAAGGCAATGAACCAGTGCTGTCATTACCTTCTCATATGTAGAGTAATTTTGTTTTGCCTTGTTCAGTTTTCGACTTTCAAAAGCCATTAAATGACTATCCTACACCAGTACACCACCAACAACTCTATTTGAAGCATCAATATAGACTTTGAATGACGTCAAAAAATCCAGAAACTTCATTACCGGTACAAACATTATTGCCATTTTCAGCTTGTTGAATGCTTGTTGACTCTCATCAGACCAGTCCCACTTCTTATTTTTCTTTAACAAATCAGACAATAGAGTTGCCTTCTTATTGTACCCTTCAATTGAAGATAATAGTTGGCCAAACCTAAAAATGACCCCATCTCCAGTATTGACGTAGGGGTTACCTAATCTAGTATGACTTGCACTTTATTCGGGTCCATCCTCACTTGACCCATTCTCACTAAGTGTTCTAAAAACATAATCTTTGTACAAGCAAACTCACATTTCTCCTTCTTTACAAACAATTTATACTCTCGAAGTTTGCTTAGCACTTAAGACAAATGTGTTACATGATCATCCATAGTAAATAACACTGTCATCCAGATACACTACAACAAAGTTATCTAAGTATTCATAAAACATATCATTCATCAGATTGTAAAACTTTGTAGCGCATTGGTCAAACCAAATGATATAACCAAAAATTCATAAGCACCATACCTCATCACGCATGTTGTTTTGTGCTCATCCCTATTATCAATTCTCATTTGCAAATAACCAAACCTTAAATCCAGCTTTGTAAAGACAAAAACTCCATATAACTTGTCCATCAGATTTTGTATCAAAGGCATTGAGTATTTATTCTTTATTATCACTTTGTTCAGTGCTCGATAGTCAACACACATGCAAAGGTTGTCATTTACCTTTTTATGGAACAATACCAAAGCACCATATAAAGCCTTAGAGGGATGAATGAACCTAACATCGATCAACTTGTCCAATTATCTTCTTAATTCAGCCAATTCCCTTGGTAATATTCTGTGTGAGGGTTGCGATGGTGGCACCACATTAGGCACTAGATCAATCCTATGATCAACAACCTTTCTAAAAGAAAGTTCATTCTACAACTTTGAAAGAATGACATTTTCATATTCCCCTAAAGATTTGGAAATAGGACCCGGTACCATTCCATATGGGTTAGAGTCCTCACATATTGCAGATGCTAAAAAAACTTCACCTCCTTTACATAACACTTTATCCATTGCCGTGGCCTAGATCATGTTATTACCCCTCTTGTTACTTTCAACCTGTATAATTTCACAACAAGACAACACACATTGACATAATTCATTGTTAATCAAAATACTGTTCAAATATGATAATAAGACAATCTTGGCTTTCCTTAGAAAATTTTGCCCAATAATGATATCGAAGTCATCCAACATTACCACTAACAAATCATGCTTTCCATGCCATTTGTCCATAACTATCGGCACACCATATGCCCTTCCAACTATCCGATGTGCTTTGGCATTCACTACCTTCATTGTGGTATAGTTGTTTCTTAATCATCAACCAAGTTGTGGCACTAGTCGACTAGAAACAAACATGTTCGTATCACTCGAGTTCAACATAAAAGTAACATCTTTGCCATTAACCCCAATTATCACATACATTAGGGTATCTCCCACATTTAACTTCCCTTACCTCAGTATGTCAAGTAGCACTAAATCCTTTTCCACAAGGTTGGATTTGTCCACCGAATCCTTCAACTTAGCAACCAAACAACTCAACACACGAATCAGGTTGACGTGTGTGATTGCTTCTTCCCTTTCACCATCATTACCAGAATAGTATTAAGTTTTTCCTTCTTCAAACATTCCCTTGCATAAAATGGTCCACCATAGATAGAACAACCTGTATTTGGTCTAGACTCTTTTCCCTGCCCTTCAACTTGTTTCCCTTTACCTTTGTAACCCTCTAAGAGTGAGCTTTTTCTTTTTTTTTTCTTCCCTTTCATCCTTTGTTTTGGACTTCGAGGGGCCTGTACTAGAACTATCTCTAGCAGAACTCTTGAAATCAACCGGATCATCTGCGATAAAAATAATGAAAGACAAATCCATTACATTTTGTCAATGCAACTTTGCTTGTGCCCAGGGCTGTAACCAGACAGAAAATTGAATAGCCTGTCCTTCTCTAACATATTCTCGATATCAAGGATTAAGGAACTAAATTCTTTCACATACTCCTTTAACAATATGTCATGCTTTAATTTCTTCAAGTCCACATGTGCTAGCCAAAACGTCTTATTCAATAAGAATTGTTCTTTTACTTCATGTTTCAAACGTTCCCAAGTCTCAATCTTAGGACGCCCAACATTTAAATCTTCTTTAATCCTTGTTCGCCACTATAATTTAGCATCACCCATCAGTACATAACAATGATATTCACCTGTTCACCCCTATCAATCTTCGCAACACTAAAATATTGTTCCATATCCCACAGAAAGTTCTCTAATTCCTTGAAACTTTGAACACCATCGAAAGACTTCGATTCTGACAACTTCGGCTTAGAAGTGCCACCACCACTTGGAGTGTTTGAAATGCCTTCTTTAAGACAGAAACATTTTCCTTAAAACCCTGCAACTTATGACCCATCTCTGCTGCAAGTTCCACATGCTACTCATCAACCTTTTTTGCCATTTCAATAGTGAACTCAAGTTTGTCATTGATGGAGTGATCTCCATCCTCTGTAATAGAACCAATAAGATTTTTCAAACATGTTAGTCTCTCCCAAACCATTTCCATTGGCATATGCACTTAGGATCAAAAATATCAGAACTAACCAAGTTATGATACCAATTGTCACAGGGGAGAATTTTTCATCAAAATTTTATAGCCCTATGCAACAGTCTAGTTCCCTTACTAGACCTAACCTTTCTCCCAATTTAACTCGTGTTTATCTTATAATCCAAGTGTTTTACACACCCAAGAGTCTTCCTTCTAATCTCTTGTTGAATATTATAGACAAATAAATACAACACAAGTAAAGAAACAGAATACAAAAGTACAAGTATTATAGAATCAATCCTAACCTTTATTAACCTTTAACAAAGGAATACACAAAAGTCTTTGTGTGTGCAATGCAGAATTATCTCTGCATGCTATACAACTCTTTGGCCTATCTATATGATAAAAAATACAGAAGTTATAAATAAACTACCTCCCAAAACAACCCTGGATAGTTTTCACCCATGACAACTAAATGCTGATAAATGTCGAAAGCTGCCTAACCCGCAGCAAGTTGCCTTGGTCTTAAACCCATCAAACTGTAAGCCAACTTGCCAAAACCCATTCTGCCAGTCTTGTTGTGTTGCTGCATATCTTGGATAACCTACCATCCAAGTCAAAAGTTGTGCCAAGCATGAACTCGCTGCTCGCATACACCGATACACATTGATGTCAAATCTGCCGTTGCCTATGCATGATGCTGTAACTCCAGCAATGTTTATATTGGCGCGCGCCTAAGACTGTGACAGCTAGCTACTTTGTAGTTTTGAAGAGAATTCAGCAAGCAATTTGGCACAGAAAG
>Ga0325401_1005746_pt1 | contig 11925 bp, 9 predicted proteins | sample PopdelMetagenome_FD_205666 | JGI IMG/M metagenome (GOLD analysis project Ga0325401, IMG submission 205666) | Populus deltoides microbial communities from Bellville, Georgia, United States - Xylem-PdKOR-R2 | ecosystem: Host-associated > Plants > Phyllosphere > Stem > Wood/Secondary xylem | place...
TATGCATCTTAAACCAAATCTTATGATTGGTATAACTAAAAATAGTTTATAATTAACCTGTATAAAAAATTTCTATTTAAGAATTTGTTTTTTATATTTTCTAACTTGGTATCAATGTTTTAATTTTTATTTTATTTTTTACTTACATATGTGACGAGATAAACTTAATGTATTTTTTATTAATTAGAAAAGTATTATTGATCAAGATTTAAATATATTGATACATGACCATAAAATATCCTTTATGACTTAAATTGTCGCTGCCAATTTCTGAATCGGCAACGACTTAAATCGCACTGATGATTTCAGTGTCAGCTGTAGAACTAGGTTACGTTGATGATTTTTGGGTCTACAGCGACTTAGTTTTTATCAACGATTTCTAAGTCAACCGTAGCCTATGTGTGCTGACGAATTCAGCGTCAACTATAGAACTGGGTTACGTGATGATTTCTGGGAGTTTTCCTCAACGATTTATAAAGTCCATAGTAGCTTATGTACATTGACGATTCCAGCGTTAGTCGTAGAACTGGGTTACATGGATGATTTCTAAATTGGCAGTGACTTAGTTTTCGTCAATGATTTTTGAGTTAACAGCTAAGTACACTGGTGATTTCTTGCATCAGTAGTAAGACTGGATTGTGTTAATGATTTCTGCGTCAGCGATGAGATAGTTTTTGCTGTCAAATTATGAGTCGCCAGAAAATCTATTTTTGCTGACAAATTCTATGTTCCCAGGGAACCTGTTTTTGCTGACAACTCTGTGTTACAAGCGAACTAGTTTTCGCTGACGATTATGCATCCCTAGTGAACCAGTTTTCTCTGATGATTTTATGTTACCAACAAACTAGTTTTCTCTGATGACTTTATACGACAACAGCGGCCTAGTTTCATTTACGAGTTCCATATCATAAATGACTAAATTGTTACAATGATTTCATCATCGATCTAACCTAATTCATTATGAAACTCGAGGATTAGACGTTAGGATGTCCGTAAGTAGCCCACGTTTAAGATAAAGAGAAGTGTCTTGATATAATGATGTTCGTTGTATGATTGCATAATGTGTGGAACACATGATGAACACATGTATTCTTGAAATATGCATGATGATGAGTTATGTGATTTACTGAATGGAAACATGCTGATTCTGATCATTTGATGTGTCAGGTGGTGCGATTGGAATATGACCTTCAACCAGATAAGGACACCTGCACGAATCGTAACAACTAATAAAATGATGAGTAGAGTATTGTCCCACGAGGATTTGTAAAAATTGCTACTAATTACCAAAATCTTTTAAATTATGATCTATTTGACAAATCGAATAAGATAATTTACGAAACAAAAATTAATAATTAAAAAACAAACAACCAATTAATTAAATATTATTGAATTCAATTCTATTGGTTCTAGGATTTTCTTACCGTAATTATTCCTATGTGAACTTCCTCAATTGAATTAATTACTCGTAGCGTCGATAATCAAGTTTTTATAATTTAAATATTAATCTTTCTCGAGTATCAATGAATTATTTCGACAAGCAAAATTCATGATTTCTATGAAATTTCTGAACTTGTCAAAATTTATTAAGCACTATAAAACCTTTAATGATTACAAAAGTTCCTAGGATATAACTATCCTATAGATTTCTTAAGGTATTTCAAACAACAGCTAAAACAATTATCACTTCTCAGTCTCAAATTGAATTTCAAATCATGCAGATGTTGGCCACACATACACAAGCATTAAATATAGAATGAAATCCTCAAAAACTAATGTAACAATTCAATCAAATAAATTGTTCACATATTCATAGTGAGGTTACATCAAAAATCCCAGAATAAAAGCCTACTCCATAGTTAAATTAAAGAGAAACAAACTTGATACGATGAACATCACTTAAAAGCAAAGAATGATAGTAGAATAGATAGGTGTCCTCCAATGTTTTATGATTTTCATCCCCTGTTTGTCTCTGTTTTTGTCTCTTTTTTTATGCCGCCTCCTCTTTTTTTTTTGGGATATTATGTGACTTCTCTATGTCTTTGTATGCCCCGCTTAACCCCTCTTTTTCTCTTTTATATTTTTGTTTTTTTACCCCTAGATGGAAAGAAGAAAATTTCCTTCTCTGTTTTGTATTCCTTTCCTATCCGGGTATTGTGGGATAGATTTGACGCACGAAACGTGCGAATTCAAAGATCTCTATTTCTGGAGAAATTTTAGACATTCAAATCTTTTTTCCAACAACATCAATCTTGTAATTTTTGGACCTCTGAAACTTGAGATATGGGCCATAACCCGAGATAGCAGTTCGGGTCTAATTCAATCCCTACTTTTTTACTTGCTTTTTGGGCTTTGAAACTGCAAAACTGAGTTCTATGCCCCTTATATGTTTTGTAGATCTTCATCTTAGATATTTAAAAATGGTGACAAATGTCTAGAACTGAGTTGTATAGCTTCCTTTGCAGCCCAAAATCAATCAATGTTCGGTTTTATTGCCGAATTCTGCCTACTCGGTAACCTAGTATCTGAAAACACATTAATTTCTCACGAGGTCAATAGTTCAAAAAGGGATCCAAAATTCTAATTATCTTGTGCAACACATCCAAAATATTTCAAAATCAAGCATGAATAGTGGAAAATATACATGCTAAAAATTCCCTTATCAACACCCCACGGAAGGAACAAGTAAGTGACCCTTTTAGTATAATGTTTGTTCCAAAGTGAATTTATTATGAAAGCTCTACTATTATGATACAATGGATGTTAAACTGTTATAGAATGCTTGTATGAATATTACAAAGGATCTACTATTGTGATATAGTGTATGTTAAACTGTTACGGAATGCTTGTATGAGTATTACAAAGGATCTATTATTGTGATATAGTGAATGTTAAACTGTTACGGAATGCTTGTATGAGTATTACAAAGAATCAATTATTGTGATATAGTGAATGTTAAACTATTAAGGAATGCTAGTATGAGTATTACGAATGATCTATTTGTAATGCCCCACACTTTCATATGTGTTTATAGTTACTTTCCTACGATTTGGTATGTAAAAACAGCACGAGTAATTTTTTTTTGTACTTATACATACATAATCAGATGTATACACATGATTATGATTAGCTGTAATGTCATACTTCAATCCATATTATCTTATCAAATATTCCATTAAAAATTCGGTAGAGTTTTCGTATACTTGAACGATACCGGGTTATCAACATAAACTTGTACACTTCCCAAAACCATTTCACAATCCTTGATTCAACCTTCTTGGAATCATGATGCATTCTTCCAATATCATCTCAACGAGATTTTTCCACATATCATATAAGCATAGGTATTTAACTCAAAATTTTATAAACAAAATACTAAATAAGAAAATTTACATTAAAATTGAATGATCGTGTTACCCTTACTAAATAAACCTTAACTAGCTCTTACATATGCACTAGAAATAACATCACTTAGTTCACAAGTATAAATCTATAAACCTATTTACAATCTAGAGCCATAGATTACATAAATTTTACTATCTTTGCTTTAAGACATTATACATTAAAGTTTACACAAAAGTAGCGAATTTATTACATAATTTGAGTAAAGGTAATATTATAGAGGTCTACTAGGCAACTTGAGTGTGAGAAGGTCCTGTTACAATGTTAAATTTATATGAGCATACAAAACAAAAGAAATAAGATATAAAATCTTAATACAATACATATAATTAACATATATTCTATTCCTCAAATTTTGTAGGAATCCCTTAACTCTCCACTGCCAAATTCTGGTGATCATCGTGAATCATTTTAGACATTCACATAGTAATAACATTTCTCTTGTCCATTGTTAACATTCACATATAAATAGTTTTTTTTTCTACATGTAGGCAACATTCACATTCACATAGTAATAAAATTTCTCTTGCCCATTGGCAACATTCACATATAAATAGTATTTTTCTTGTTCGTAGGCAACATTCACATAGAAATAATATTTGTTTTCCTGCCCATAGGCAACATTCATATAGTAATAACATTTCTCTTGCCCATTGGCAACATTCACAAAGAAATAATATTTTTTTTCCTGCCCATAGGCAACATTCACATAGTAATAACATTTCTCTTGCCCATTGGCAACATTTACAAAGAAATAGTATTTTTCCTGCCTATAGGCAACATTTTAACGGTAATACTTTTCTTGTCCGTAGACAATGTTCATGCAATAATAATATTCTTCTTCTCGTTGGCAACATTCATATAATAATAACATTTCTTACTCATTGGCAATGTTCACATAATAATAATATTTCTCCTCTTTATTGGCAACTTTCATGCAACAATATTTATATTGCCCGTAGGCAATGTTCATATAGCAATATTTCTCATAATACACAATAGTACAAAATACGCATAATGTCTATCACATTCTAGCATTATAAGAATTTAAACAATTTATTGTACCTCAGTTCAATGTCTTTTCCAACAACTCATAATTTTTTGCAAGACTTCAGGTTTGGGTATTAATGCTAGCAAATGTTTTATTTTTTTTAGGGGATCAGTAATAGCCAGAAACAACTTATTCTTCATGATACGAGTTTTAGTGAAGGATGTTTCCCTTTCACCTATCTTGGAGTTCCTCTTAGCCTTTATAAGCTTCTTGCCAGTTAGTTCTCCCCCCTTATACACAAGCTGGAATCGTCAGTTCAGGGTTGGATTGGCAAGCACCTCACATATACTGGGAGACTGGAGCTTCTTAAGTCTGTTCTCTATGGAAAGGTGCAGTTTTGGTTGAATACTTTTCCTATGCTGGAGATTGTTCTTAGACAAATCACTAGCATTTACAGGAATTTCTTATGGACTGATGACATCTGGAAGAGTACCTCTGCTTTGGTTGCCTGGAAGAATGTCTGTATGCCCAAGGATGGAGGTGGTCTTGGTCTTTTTGATATTAGGGCTCGTAATATAAGTTTCCTTGCAAAACAGCTCTGGAATATTCATCTCAAAACTGATTCAGTTTAGATTCGTTGGGTGCACCATTTCTAATAGGGTAGTATCTCTATTTGGACTATTTCTGCCCACAACACTTCCTCTCCCCTGTGGAAGTCCATTATTAAGGGGTCTCATTATTCGGGATTATAGGAGCCAAGCTGTGAGTATTGCCTTGATGAGCAGTTGGATATAGTGAGGAAGGTCCTTTCCTATCTAATGCTTATGATTTCTTTTAGCCAGCTGGGTCTCTATTCTTCTGGGAAAGAGTTGTTTGGGAGCAATGATCTATGCCAAAATACAGCTTCATTTTGTGGCTAGCTGTACTAAGGAAGCTTCGAACTCGGGATAGGTTGCGTTTCATTCCAACTGATCCCTCTTGTGTGTTCTGTCGGCATGAGGAGGAGTCGCATAGTAATTTGTTCTTTACTTGTGATTGGATATTTTGTTTGTGGGGGAAGATTAAATCCTGGCTGAGGATTGGTCGGAGCATGTTGACCTTTAACAGTGCCATACGAGGCTTAAACTCTAGGAGAAACAATCTTGATTCCAGAATGAGAAGGGTCTTCTTGGGCATAACGGTATATCTTATTTGGGAGGAAAGGAATAAATGGATATTTGAAGACAAGAGCTTAGGGATTGATGCAGTATTCAGAAGATTCCAAATCCTGTTTTACATAATTTTTCACTTTCATGAAAGGGACCGTTTCCTCTTGAATGTTGGCTGAGGGATACTACTGATTGCTCTTTGGTTCTTTTATAGCGTTGTGGCTCTGGTTTTTTGGTGATTGGGATGGTTGTAGCTGGTGGTTTTGGCCTTTGGGATTCTCTCTTTGTTTGGTCTTTTGCTATTGCAAGTCTTGTAGTTTCCAGTTAGTGTGGATGGTGGTCACTCTTTGCTGCTAGCTTCTTCACAGAGAGTTGTTGGTTCAACTTTTGGTTGGAGTTCCTTTTGGTTGGTTATCTTTAGCACCAGCAGGATGCTAGGTTCCTTGGCTAACCGATGCTATACTTTTGGTTTTTTCTTTTGGGTAACTTGCTACTCTTCATGTAATTTAGTTCATGATGTGCATTCTGGGAGCCTATTTCCTATAGTTTCTCTTTGGCTTTGTACATGTATATATATGACTGGTTGGTTCCCCAGCTTGGTTCATTTTGATCTATAATATTTCTTACATTTGATAAAAAAAAATTAAAACAATTTAAAGAAGCAATAGGGTGACCCTTACCTTGAACTCCTATTATACATGTTCTTGAGAAGTCATGTGCTACTCTGAATGCTTCTTCTACATTCCAATAGGATATCCTGAATTAGTACTCAAGTCTTTCTGATCCATTCATCATATCTATTAATTCATATATCCATTTAGTTTCGTAAACAAGTTCATGGATAAACTCTTTTTATTTATCACTTCAATTTATTAAATTAGCATTCATTTACACTAACATTTAATGTTCAAAAAAAGGTAGGGTTAGAAAACACACTACCTAAAAGGTGATGGGGAAACACCGATCTGGCAATGTTGAAAGCAATGCATTATGATCAATATGCATGTATACTTACCTGAGAAATATAGGTCCCTATTTCTTCATCATGTCTTTCTTTCCTCAAAACTTGAAGTGTTGGTAGTAAACTTTGATGGGTTTTTCGCTCTTGCTTACTGGAGTCATATCTTATGATCTTGACCTCTAGAAAGGACTTGATATCATCATACTTCTTTGTCCTCTACCCTTTATCTCAAGGGTTTTCAATTTTGCCGATATTTTTCTTAGGAATGGAATCATGGAGTTAGCCCTACCATGCGTTTTTTATTGCCCCCCAGCTTGATCATGCCACCAAGTATTTAATTCAGATTTTCTTTGGGGGTGAGGCTATGTGAAGTAAGGTTTGACAAAGAGTTGTTTTCATGCAGAAATTTTGGAATTTCAAAGCTCTTCCAGACATAGAAATCATTTTGACATCGATTCAAAGCAAACTCGTTCTAAAGAAATTCAAGTGATTCCAATGGAGAGGTTTTCATTAGTGATGAAATTTTTGTTTTACTTTTAGTGAAAATATAAAGTGAAATTTTGTTGGTCAACAAGGTTTAAGATTTAATTTGAGGGTTACAGAGAACCGGTCTTCAAAGCATTCATTTTATTTGCATGAATAATGATTTGGTTCGCATGAGAAAGCATTGCCTACCAATCCCGATTGCTTGCCTTTGATCAGAAAAGGCTTGATTAGGAACGTAATGTAGGCCTAGGCTCTTGGTTATGAAGAAAATGATATTTGTAGGCTCAAAAGGTGTTTAAGGGATTTCAAGACTAATTATCACTTGTGCTTGTTTCCTGACCTTTTATCTTTTGAATTGTCTTTCCAAAATGGTCTATCATGCTCCCTAGTGTTAGGCTTAGGCTCTTTCTCTTTGTTTTTGTTTACTTCATTTGGTTTTGAGCAACATCATATTAGTTTTTTTTTTATGCTCAAAATTTTTGGATCCTTTGGATTTTTCTTCATGCCCTCAGCCTTTAATGATTGAGAATTTTCTTTTATGCCCCTTTGTGTTGCTTGGACACTTTCAATCGTCGAGGTTTTTTCTATGTCTCTCGCACTTACCCCCAATTTGGGGTGTGATCCTAGCCAAGGTTATTTCTAAAAAATGTTACTAGGCTCAAAGGGAGACTGCAAATGATATATTTTAGGCTCGTGAAATAATTATCAAATATGGCCTTTTTTCATCTCAAACACATGCACTTAAGATCGGCAAGCCTTGCTTTCATACGAGTATGCAAAGTAATTTCTCATTATTCATTCAAATAAAACTCAACTTTGGAGTCACTTCATGGTTTTTTTTTAGGTTTTCTAGGTGTATGGTTACCTTTTTAAGGAATCACTTGAATTTTCAGAACTCGTTTGTTTTGGACAAACACCAACATGGTTTTTGTTTTTATACTAAACTTTTAATTCCTAAAAATTCTTGTGAACATGTGAGATCATGCATAGTTTTGGAAGAAAAGGGAAACACACTAAAGGATTCTTAACGTAATGGTTTCGTGAGTAAAAGTTATGCTCAACGTGTTATTTGCATTAAACAACAACAAAAATAAAGGCATGTTATAAACACATGATCTTATTAACAATAAAGGCTCATTTGACAAGGAAAGTCTTGTGGAATTTTGAGCCAAATTACCAACAAAAACCGGAACGGGTTGAAACAAAAAATCAAGAAGTTTTGCAGGCATGATCAAATAGAGGTAGTTATTTTTTTGGCAGAATAAGAACATGCTCCATTCTGCAACAATGGTGCAATTCCCCTTCTGTCAGCCTTCCCACAAAAGCTTTTGCAGAAATGCTGGATTGTGTTGAGGCTCTTGACCATGTTTGCCTCTAATTTCTTCTGGCTGAGTCGTTGTTGGGGTTTGAAAAAAGATGATAGGTCGGTTAGAAGGTACTTCCCCAAAGTTATTTTTCAGTATTTGCTCAAGTAAGCTAGAGGCGAGTCACACTTGTCTTCAGAGACTCCAACTCTTCTTGAAAATGGACGTTACGGCGAGCACACTCTTCATCTTTCGTGTTTTTCGCTTAAAGTCGGGTGTTGTAAACTCGTAGGGGACCTACTTTTCATCTTGGTGCATGGATGACAAATGTATGAACATGTAATCTATATGATAAACTCGCCCTTCAAGGGGTGACATATGGTCATAACTCTTGTATGATGAAACAAGAATCTTGATTCTTGCTCAAACTCTACAATGAAGATTTCTTGAGTGACGATCATTATGTCACCCACAAGTCTTGAGTTCAAGATGCTTCAAGAAGGACTTGTCTTAATGCAACTAAAAATAGCACATACAACCTAAAGACATGTTCTATTCATTATGTGAACATGGGTAGGCTTTCTACCTGGTCTCAAAAGGGTCTCAAATCTGCCTAGTGACGATCTTCGTAGAGACAGTATAGGGGCGTTGCAAGAAATGGTTAAGGCACGTATACCTACCATTACCAAGCAAGCACTTAGATATGAGTTGGGTGTTTCATGCATCTCGACCCTAACCAATAGTTATAGGGTAAATCGCTAATTCCCCACCTAACCTAGAAGCTTGTGTGTGCTTTAAAAAAGGACATGTGATGCATGAGACAATTCTATACAATGTATGGAAAAATACATTAACAAAATAAGACAAAACAAAAAAAATTAAAAACATCAAATACACAAAGCTTAGTCCAATATTGTTAGAAAATAGTACCTTCCCCAGCGGAGTCGCCATTCTGTCGCACGTCCCCGCGCGGCATAGTTTGGCGATTTTTGCTCGTTCGTTTGATTGTTCTTAGGAGTCGCCACCTAGTATTTCATTGAAGGGTTACTAGGAAACTAGGGTGTACTAGTCTTGTCAGAGATTCACAGGTAAGGGACTGGTTGTGACTAGGGAAGGTATTAGCACCCCTAGCGCACCTTACCTGAGGTAAGCTGCTTCACAATTTGATATGCTAAAGAAGTTTTTAAGATTTTGTTTTTTCATCGAATATTAGAAATACAACTTACATGTAAGTTCATAATCCTTAACTGTGAGCAAATCAAAATATTAAATTCTTCTTTATTCTTTGCGATTTTATCATAAAAAAACATCCATAAAAAAATACAAACACACACATCCACTTATATATATATATTCTTTTCTTTTTACATCCACATTTGCACGCTACAAATTATAAAAATTCAAAAACTAAACAAACAGTACATTGAACAATTTGAAATTTACAAAATAAACCCCAAAAAAATTCAAAAAAGTGTTGGGCAGCCCTTTGAGGTTGCAAAAACATGGTGGCGCATCTCCTCCACATGCCACCGCCACTGGCAGCGCGTGGGTTAACGCGCCGCCGCAAGAAAATCCAGGCAAGCAGGGGGTCTAAAACAACTTCCTCCCTTCTTCCTTTCTTCATTGGCGGTGACCTACAAAACACTAAAAAACGCAACAAACAGTTGAATTTAGCTTTTCTTTCTCTTTCTTCAGATATACTCCTCTCTTTCTTTAGATCTGCCAAATCTAGAGTTGGGCTTTGTTACACGCGCCGCCGCCAGACTAGACATGTGGATGGCTGGATTGGCAACTTTCCTCCTCCTACTTTATTTCTACTCCGGCGGTGTCGTCCACCGCTACCATGGTTGGGAGATCGGCACCCTTGGAGTCTCGGTTTTCTGCTCCTTCTTTACTATCCTTCGGCCTCCCTTCTTATTTCTCCATCTTTTCTACAATGAGCTGCTATTAGCAACGGAGAGGAAGGGTGGGTGAAGGGGGAGAACTGGTGAGGTTGTAGTCGGCTGAAAGAGGGAGACCGTAGGTTTGTGGCCGAAGGATGTGAAAAGAGGGCAATCTGTGAGGGGGAGCTGTTGCGCTTAGGTTGCAGCTAGAGGCCGGTTGAAGGAGATGAAGAGGTTGTTGGTTGTGTTAAGGTAGAGACACCGCTGCTGGGAAGAGGAGATGAAGACGAGGAGGGGGGGAATGGTTCTGTCGTGGTAAGGCTAAAGGAAGAAAAAGCAAAAGGGAAAAAAAAGCTTTGGGCAGCTGGTTTTGGTTTATTTTTGGCAGAGGGGAAAGGGAGAAGTATTGAAATGGCCGAGAGAGGGGAGGATAGAGAGAGTGTTGGCTGTTCGTAGAGGGAAATTGGGGGCTCCTGGTGATGGAGCTGAAAGGTTGTGGCTGAGGGAAGAAGAAAAAAAGATGGCTAGAGGGGGGCGGCTGCTGGCTTTGAAAGAGATGGGTTTAGGGTTAGGGTTTTTTTTTCTCTAATGTTTCAAAATTGCCCCCCCCAACTTTTTGTGGGTGTTGTGACCTCTATTTGTAGGCATAATGGTTTGGTCCTCAAAACACATCGGTCCTTCAACTTCTTTATTTTTTGTCAATTTCGATTTTTTCTTATTTTCTTGTTTTTTTTAAAAAAACAAGCAATATTAACGTCGGCTCAACAAGGAAAATCAGTGATTGTAAAATTAATGCGTTAAAAGTTGAACGCGTTCAAAATACCTTTGAAAATTTAAATTCTTTTGAGACGATGCTGAAAATGCTAAAAACGATGCAAATATATTAAAAAAAAACATATTTGTTTGGATTTTTATTATTTTTCGCTATTTTTGGATTTTTCAAAAATTTTATCAAGAAGATGGGTCAAAAATTGGGTAGCAATATATGGAACGATTGTACTAATTGTGTAGTTTTCATTCGACACTTTTGAAATGACTTGTATCGATAATTGTGATGGAATATGGATGTGAATGTATGAATATGTAAACATGATGTTATGAATGTATATATGTGGTATTCACTTTTATGAGGATATTGTATTGTGAAATTACATGAGTATTGCACTATGTTAAGAGATAAATTCTGATTTGATAAACCCTGAATACCGTTGTGAGAGTCATGAGTATTATGATGGCAGATACATATAAAAAAACAAAAAAAAAACAAAATTTCCACTGGTTTTGGCTTTGAAAAAGCCAGGTCATTACAGTTGGTATCAGAGCGCCTAGTTTGGTTCCTGAGGATTGATGATAATAATGTGGTTGTGATCTATTTCAAGATGGTCCACACTCGACAGGGGATGCAAACTGAACCACCTTCCATAGAAGGGAGGAATAGGGGCTGAAATGCCCAAGATTGGCAGGTTGAGGATCCATTGGATGATACTGTTTCCCACACTCTAGTAAGAGCATCTGAGTCCATGTGGGGGAAAAAACACAGAAGCTGAAGAAGAGTGGGTACCAAATTGGACAGAAAAAGTGCCCCCAACAAGGGCGGAACAACAAGAAAGAACGAAGGCACACCCATTGACCATTCCAACAGGGGTTCCCTCGCCTTATACTGACTTAGGACTTCTAGTTCAAATAGTCAAGGCAGTAATGGAAGGCATGGTTGGCTCTACGACTCAAGCAACTCCAGCTACACAAATTC
>Ga0325401_1005751_pt1 | contig 11920 bp, 9 predicted proteins | sample PopdelMetagenome_FD_205666 | JGI IMG/M metagenome (GOLD analysis project Ga0325401, IMG submission 205666) | Populus deltoides microbial communities from Bellville, Georgia, United States - Xylem-PdKOR-R2 | ecosystem: Host-associated > Plants > Phyllosphere > Stem > Wood/Secondary xylem | place...
AAAAACATTTCGTAAAGCATATTAATTAAAAAAAACTAAGAGGATAAAAGAAGAAAGAAGAAGAAGACATACCCGAGCATGGAGAAAAAGAGAAGGAGATGAGGAGAGAAAAGAAGAGAAAGAAATAGATATTGATATTTTTTACATATAGTGAAGAAGAAGAAGAAGTAGAAGTAAAAGTAGAAGTAGAAGAATAAGAAGAAGAAGTAGTAGAAGAAGAAGAAATAAGTCTGTCTCTTATGAAATAAGGGATTCGGGCTTTTTATTGGGGCGCGTTACCGATGGATAATTAAATATTAATATTTTTTAATTATTCCGTCGGTAATTCCATCGGTAATATTTAATTTAAATTTTCAATTTCGTACAAAGTTTTCAGAAACTGCCAACAATTACCGATGATTTTTCAGTCCGTCGATGATTCCGTCTGTAATATTTAAATGAAAATTTTAAATCAATTGAATTTTTTCAGAAAACCACCAAATAACACCGACGACTTTTCAATCCGTCGGTGATTTTGTCCGTAAAGAACAACAATTAACAATGCAATTGGAAAGTGAACAGTTCTGGAGCTCTCTGGAAAATATCGACGGATTTTGTCCGTCGGTGATTCCCTTTGTAATTGACATGATGAACAGTGTAAACAAGTTTACCAACGGATTTACCGACGGATTTTACCGACGGAATTTTTTCCGTCGGAAATTCCGTTGGTAAATCCTGGCACGTCATCATTTTTTTTTGTTTTGTTTTAATTTTTTTGTCCCTCTGTAATTCCCTCGGTATATACTGAGGGAATATGTCCGTCGGTAAAATCCCTCGGTATTTCCGTTTGTATTTATCGGTTTTCTGGTAGTGTCTTTCTTTAATTCTTCTTTTTTTTATGTAAAAAATAAACAAAACCTAATATTTAGAACCATTATTTTGATTCTAATTATTAACCATTAAAAGTATCCTAATTATAAATCATATCCTTGTATTCTTTTTTTAGTTCTTATAATATATTCATTACTTTTAGTTTTTATAATAGCTAAAAAAGTTTGAATCCAAAAATTTATATATAAAACAAACACACTTAGAGCTTGCCTTTTATCATGTAGAAAAAAAATGATCCTTACTTTAATTTATTAGAACTTATTAATTGATTGATTCTTTAACATACTTGAGATTATAAATGTTTGTATAGAAACACACAAGCAAATATTATTGAAACATGATTTAATGCCAACATGACTTGTAGAGCTTTTAAAAGCTTTGTATTATATTAAATAATTATAAAAATTATTTTTTGAAACCTCACCTAATAGTTTAAGTTATTAAATTGAGATGGTTCTTTAATATAATATTAAAGTTTTGTTGACTGTGATCACGAGTTTGAATTTCACAATCTCATTCTATTTGATAAAAATTAAACACAAGATAATATAAATTTATGCAAGTTTCAAACCTAAAACACTTTCATTTGAAGAAGTGTGTTAAATAATGATATAAATCATATCTTGGAACCTCAATTAATAACTTGAATTATTGAGTTGAGATGGTTTTTTAACATAGTTAGCAAATATTATTAATTATTAATCAATGGTTACTAACACAACTTGTAGACCTTTCAAAGACATTAGTAAATAATATAGATAGATCAATAATGACAATTTTTTTGTAGCTTGCATGCTCTCTTATTTTGTTACCGGTGACTTTCTTTCACTCTGAACAGTACTGAAGTGGAGCTTTTGGAAAAGGTTGTCGAAGATGTGAAGAAATACCTAAAGGTAGCCACCACATATTAGAAAATATTGTTTGATGAACCGATATTCATTAGAGTAAAAAGATGAGCAGAATGTCATTAAACACCAACTTGGCCACATAAATATCGTTAGAAAATTCATACAGAAATTTATTCATTTATTTATTTATGGAGAAAGTTGCGTTGTTTATTAATATAATTAAATGGTGCAGACAGAAGAACTGCTGGATGTTGGAGACAATTCATCTATTGTAAGACTATTCATATATAATTTTATTTTTGGAAAAAAATTGTATTGTTTATTAATAATTAATTAAATGGTGCAGACACAAGAGCTGCTGGATGATGGAGACACTTCATCTATTGTAAGAGTAAGTGGATCAAATTAATTTATCTTATTCAATAAATTCAACTACGAAAACATTTTTTTTTTCTCTAGTATCGTAAGATTTCCTTAACTACTTGGTTTATTACTTATCTTTTTATAGGAAATAATAGGATGGACATTGCTGATGACAAACTTAATTCTAGAGATTGTATCAGCGGTTTTTGACCAGCTAGGTCATGCATTAACCGGGATGGTGTTGGCATTTATAGCTCTGCTTCTTGCTGGCATTGAATTTTACATGGCTCGGAAGGAAGCAACGAATGAGAAGACCCTATTGCCCAATTTTCATCGCGATACTTTACCATCTGGAAGAGCTTTTGGCACTATTGCTGAGGTTTTTGGATTGTTTGGTGCAGTTTGGCAATGTTTTTACTCAACAGTAGCGTATGTATATGCTCGTCAAAAGAAAGATAATCCCATCAAAATGTGTCTTCTACCTTTTATCTTTGTATTATGTGTGTTCATTTATAAATTAACTAGAGAGAGGTAGAATACAAGGACGAGACAAATTATCGGCACATCTTCTACGAGATTTATTGAATTGTTGTTCTGTTTTCATTTAAGCTTCGGCGAAGGCGATTCAAGTGAGAAAATGGCTCGGGATTTGCTGTAGGAGCAGCTTTAGCAGCAACTTCTGGAACTCCAAAAACATTCCAAAATCTGAACGCTTTAGCAGCCGCTTGTGCAAGAAAGCCTCAAGTTTTGATCGTGGAAATCAATATACTACTTTTTTGTCCTCAGGCCTCATATTTATTCTGCTCACACTGTTTATTCTGCTCTCAATTAGACTTGGTGTACTACTTGTGTTGTTGTGCTATTTTTATTAGGGATCTATTTATGTTACTTTGAAAACTTCCCAAGTTGGGTCGATTACCAGAAGCTCAAAGACCGTTTCAGAAAACAGGGCAAAGTTATTAAGTTGTTTGTTTCCCGGAAAACAAATCAAGCAGGAAAGCGTTTTGGCTTTGTCACCATCCAATCCAATCTGTCAGACAAAACTCCGCTAGAATGTTTAAATGACATATGGTTTGACTCCTACAAACTGAGAGTTAATGTGGCTAAGCACAGAAGAAAAGATTAAGTGATGAAACAGAAACCAGTGGGAGCAGGGAAACAAATATCCAAGCACTACAACAAAGCCAAGGCCCCCATCCGTGTAAGAGACAACCGAAGCTATCTTGAGACAGTAAGATCAGGGAATCAAGTGCATCAAGCGACTGATAATGCCACTCCACGTGCTCATAACTTCATCTCTTTCAACACTACAGATGACGAAATTCTATGGTTAAGAAATAGTCTTATAGGCAAGATATCTCAAGGAGTAGATTATGCACAAATCAGACATGGATTGTTTCAGCTAGGCATCATAAGCTTTGATGGTGAGAAATCTATGCAACAAGCCATGCAGAAAGGTATGGAATGCTGGAAGCTCTACTTTGATGAAGTTCGCCCGTGGATGGAAGAAGATGTAACAGAGAGTCGTCTAGCATGGATCTCCATCTCTCATCTGCCTATCTCTGGCTGGAGTCTGAGATGTATCTCAAACCTCCTCATGAACAATGGAGGGGTGATAGGTTTTGACAAGACCAGACTAAAAATCTGTGAACTTCACAGCGTGAAAATCCTTATAGGTACTCACTTGCCGGAGATCCACATGATTCTATAGATCTCGTGCTAAACTCCAAGTTAGTACACATACAGCTTGACCCTTTAAGATATCCTGAGGCAAAAGGAATTTCAAACTTTATGGCAGAATTTCAAACCACACTACTCCAGGGAGAAGATGCTGACAGCGACTCAGATGATGAAGTGTTCACTGTGAAGAGATACAGAGATACACTCTGTCAACCATGATCCTATCTCCATGACTTCCTCTCATATTTAATTTCTTACTCTGTTTTGTATACGTGATTACTTTCCATGTACAACATAATAGGCAGTGATTATGTTTCCATGTATAGCACAATAGACAGCCATGATGTTAGCTATACATAACTGTTACTCACACTTGTATTGTAATATCTATTTAAGATGAACACAATACTAAAGAAAAGACAGGTTGGTTTTCATATATGGTATCAGAGCTTCCAGAGGTATCACCAACGATGGAGTCTTCTGTTGTGTTCTTTTGTTGACTTAGTCTTAACTGTTGCTGCTGTTTTTGGTTAATAATGTCCTGATTCTTTGGACTTCAGTTTAGATTTGATTTCTTTATAATCGTTTGACCACGTCTTTAGTGGTTCTGTTATTTCCGATATTCCTGCTATGTAAAGGCTGATATAAAGCCTCAGTTCTTCAACTGCAATAATACAGTCTCTTGCTTTAACAATTATTTGTGTAGTTAAGAGCTTACGAAACTGACATTTGGTATCAGAGCCTCAACACATAGGGGGCTTGATTGAGAGTTTTGTTTGGAATTGCAATTCCTAAACAAGAGAGAAGAGTGAAACACCTGGTGAGTTAGGGGGCTATGCGTATGGAGAATCTTCTTCGTTCAAAAGAGTACTGGGATTTGATAGAAACAGGAGTTTCTTCAGCAGCATAAGATGGAGCTGTGCTAACTGAGGCACAAAAACAACTCCAAATCAAAGATTTAAAGTAAAGAACTATCTGTTTTAGTCCATTGATCGCACTATCATGGAGACTATCCTTAATAAAGGAAGTGCTAAGAGCATATGGGACTCTATGAGGCAGAAATATCAGGGATCAACACGAGTCAAAAGAGCTCAATTGCAAGCTTTAAGAAAAGAATTTGAGGTGCTGCAAATGAAGGAAGGGGAGAAAGTGGACGAGTACTTCGCTCGGACATTAACGATTGTAAATAAGATGAAAGTTCATGGTGAGATGATGGAGCAAGTCATGATCATTGAGAAAATTCTACGATCAATGACTTTCAGATTTGACTATGTGGTATGTTCAGTAGAGGAGTCTTACGATTTGAGCCAACTTACCATAGATGAACTTTAAAGCAGCTTACTTGTTCATGAACAAAGATTGAATCGTCAATTTCAAAATGATGAACAAGCTCTGAATGTTTCATATGAAGGAGGCATAAGTAGAGGTGGTCAAAGTACATTTCGGGGTCGTGGAAAAGGTAGAGGCAGACATGGATTCAACAAAGCACTTGTGGAGTGCTACAAGTGTCACAAGCTAGGACACTTTCAATATGAATGTCCTAGCTGGGAAAAAGGAGCTCATTATGCTGAAATAAATGAAGAAGAAATGTTGTTGATGGCTCAAACAGAACTTACCAACTCTAAAGAAACAATGTGGTTTCTTGATTCAGGCTGCAACAATCATATGACTGGTGATAGGCAGTGGTTCATTCATCTGGTTGAGTCTTTTCAGCAAGTTATAAAGCTTGGCAATGACACAAAAATGGCTGTAATGGAAAAAGGAAACATCAAGCTTCGAATTAACGGTACAAGTCAGATGATTGCTGATGTATTTTACTTACCTGAGCTCAAAAATAATCTTCTTAGTATTGGTCAGCTCCAAGAACACAAACTGGCTATTCTAATGGAACATGGTGAATGCAAAATTTATCATCATGAACGAGGGTTACTTATGAGTACTCAAATGTCTGCTAATCGGATGTTTATCCTTCTGGCTGAAAGAGAAACACAGGTGCAAGCTCAAGTCTCCATTCCTACATGCTTCAAAACCACATCTGAAAGTCCAACTGACCTGTGGCACCGTAGATATGGGCATTTACATTTCAAGGGCTTGAGTACCTTGTCTCGTAAGAAGATGGTGAAAGGCCTACCTCATCTTAGTGAGTCCTCTGCTGTTTGCACAGTATGTATGACAGGAAAGCAACATCGAGAAATCATTCCTAGAAAGAGTATGTGGAGAGCTACATAGAAACTGCAACTCATCCATGTTGACATCTGTGGTCCCATTACACCTGAGTCAAACAGTCATAAGAGGTATATACTCACGTTTATAGATGATTATAGCAGAAAGCTATGGACTTATTTTTTGAATCTTAAATTAGAAACACTTGCCATGTTCAAAAAATTCAAGAGTCTAGTAGAAAAAGAATCTGGAAATGTTATATGTTGTCTCCGAACTGATCGAGGTGGGGAGTTTACCTCGTCTGATTTTAATGAATATTGCAGCTCTAATGGTATTGTTAGACAACTCACAACAGCCTATACCCCACAGCAAAATAGGGTTGCAGAGCGAAAGAACCGGACGATTATGAATATGGTTTGTTGTATGTTAACAGAGAAGCTTATACCAAAAATATTTTGGCCAGAAGCTGTCAACTGGGCTGTTCATTTGCTCAACCGATGTCCTACCTTTGCAGTAAAAGACAAGACACTAGAGGAAGCATGGTCTGGGTTAAAGCCATCAGTGGAATATTTCAAAGTGTTTAGTTGCATTGGTCATGTTCACATTCCTGACAAACACCGGCAGAAACTTGATGATAAAAGCCATCGATGTGTCTTTTTGGGGTTGAGTCAAGAATCTAAAGCTTATAGAATGTATGATCCAATGTCTATAAGAATTATTGTGAGCAGAGATGTGGTGTTTGAAGAAGATAAGCAATGGAATTGGGGTACTGAAGAAACTGGAAATCAAATTCTTGCGTGGGGTGAAAATACAGAAGCAGAGCAGTAGGTTACAGAAAATGCTCAGCAGTAGAGCAACCGGTTGACAACAGTAATGAAGATAATGTGCAACCAGTATATGACAATGCAGAAGAAAATGATAATGCAGAAGAAGAGCAGCAGGTTGACAACAGTGCTACTAGTGACAGTTCTAGTGCTACTGGCGACAATTCTACTGGGACAATTTCTTCATCCAACGAAGCCGTTTCCGGTCCAGTTCAAGGGAGAGTTAGAAGGATACCAGCTTACTTGCAGGATTATGTAAGTGGTGAAGGGTTATCTGACTTAGATGAAGACATTAACTTAATGTTGTTTACAGCCTCCAATAATCCTATATCCTTTGAAGAAGCTGCCAAAAGCCCGAAGTGGAGAGAAGAAATGGATTTGGAAATCAAATCCATTGAGAAGAATGGAACTTGGGAGCTGACTACACTACCACATGGAGCCAAACAAATTGGAGTAAAATGGGTCTTCAAGACTAAGCTAAATGAGAATGGAAAAGTAGATAAACTCAAAGCAAGGCTTGTAGCAAAGGGATTCTCACATAAATTTGGAATTGATTATACTGAAGTCTTTGCACCGGTAGCTCGATGGGATACCATTTGAATGATCCTAGCTCTTGCTGCTTACAGAGGTTGGGATGTGTATCAGCTCAATGTGAAAATTGCTTTCTTACATGGAGAGCTGAACGAAGCAGTGTTTATTGAGCAACCACAAGGCTATGAAATAAAGGAGCAGAATACAAGGTTTATAGACTCAAGAAAGCTCTATATGGACTCAAGCAAGCTCCTCGAGTTTGGTACAACAAACTAGAGTCCTATTTCATTAAAGAAGGTTTTGAAAGGTGTCCGAGTGAACATACCTTGTTTACAAAGACAATGGAAGGGAAATGTCTTATTGTAAGTGTATACGTTGATGACCTTATTTTTACAGGAAATAATGTAAAAATGTTTGAAAGGTTCAAGAACTCTATGAAACAAGAGTTTGACATGTCTGATCTTGGAAGAATGAAATATTTTCTTGGTGTGGAAGTTGTACAACATAGTGAAGGGATCTTCATCAATCAAAGGAAATATGCTAATGAGGTGCTTGAAAGATTTCGCATGAGAAACTGCAATCTTGTCAAAAATCCAATTATACCAGGTTTCAAACTTGTAAAAGATGAAGGTGAGGTAAGTGTTGATGCAACAACATATAAGCAAATGGTGGGCAGCCTCATGTATTTGACTGCCACCAGACCAGACTTAGCCTTTGTGGTAAGTTTAATCAGCAAATTCATGGAAAGACCAACTGAGTTACACCAACAAGCTGTAAAGAGAGTTCTTCGTTACATCAAAGGGCAGCTGAGTTGGGAATCTCTTACCAAAAAGGTGAAGAAGAGAAATTGGCAGCCTACACGGACAGCAACTATGCAGGAGATACTGAAGACCGGAAAAGCACATCAGGATATGCATTCTTGCTCAGTTCAGGTGTTGTCGCATGGTCTTCAAAGAAACAATCAGTAGTCACTCTTTCCACTACTGAAGTTGAGTTCATAGCTGCTGCCTCTTGCACATGTCAAAGTATATGGATGCGTAGAATTCTTAATGTGCTTGGTTTTGAACAAAGTAAGTGCACTGATATATTCTGTGATAACAGCTCTACTATTAAATTATCAAAAAATCCTATCATGCACGGAAAAAGCAAGCATATTGATGTTAGATTTCATTTTCTTCGTGACTTAACAATGAATGGAATTGTTAAGTTAGAGTATTGTGGTTCCAAAGATCAGTTAACAGATATTATGACTAAGCCTTTGACGCTTGAAGTGTTCACAAGATTAAGAGAACTGCTTGGAGTTTGCATGGCACCAAATGTAAACTGACGAAAATTGCAAATCAGTTTAAGGGAGAGTTTGTTGTGTTCTTTTGTTGACTTAATCTTAACTGTTGCTGCTGTTTTTGGTTAATAACGTCCTAATTCTTTGGACTTCAGTTTAGATTTGATTTCTTTGTAATCGTTTGACCACGTCTTTAGTGGTTCTGTTATTTCTGATATTCCTGCTATGTAAAGGCTGATATAAAACCTCAGTTCTTCAACTGCAATAATACAGTCTCTTGCTTTTAACAATTATTTGTGTAGTTAAAAGCTTACGAAACTGACATCTTCTACCTCTTTGATCCCACCTGTGCCAAATTCTCATTCTCTTGAATTCTCACCTCTTTCTCCTCATTTACCTGATATCTTTATTAAGCTAGCCTCCACTAATTATCTTTTGTGGAAAGCCCAAGTCATTCCCATTCTGCGTGGCGATGGTCTTCTCGATTATGTGCAAAATCAAACTTCTTGCCCATCGCAAACCATCACTGGTGAAGATGGTGTGTCTCGAACCAACCCAGCGGCAGCTATGTGGCTGCGCACTGATCAAAACATGTAGGAACAAGAGAGAAGGTCATTCAGCAGCAAGAAAATGGTCTACGGCAAGATCTAAATAGACAAACTGTTATGGGAGAAATACTTACGGTGCCTATCTGTATTGGTTTCAGCAGCAAGAAAATGGTATAATGGGCCATTTTTACATATTGCGCTCTGTTGTAAAACATTGGGTTGTGTGTGCGGCATTTAACTAGGCCTGCTCCATGAGACAGATTTTTCTACACGGGCCTGTAAGGCCCTTTGTTTTACACAGTTAGCCGCAGTCTACGCTGAAAAAAAAAAAAAAAGCTTGAAACGCAGACAAATGTGTATCCCAATGGGTGAAGTTGTAACCCACAAATCAAACGGTTAGAATCCAATTTTCTTAAAGCCACTTTGTTTGTCTTTGAAAATCAATTGTTGGTATTTTAATATTTTTAAAATAAAAACAGAAATGATTCTTAAGAATCAAAATTCTCGTTTTTAATTTGCTCTTATATGCTCTTATTAATGACCAACAATTAGTCAAATTGAAAGAATTCGATGAATGAGAAAAACATTAGAAAAAACGACGAAAACGATTGTCGGATTTGATATTCATAAGATAAGTTTATTTTAGTATGAATATTTATTATTTTATATTTTTCAGTACTTTGATAAAAAAGATTCATTGAAAACTAGTATTAAAAAAAAATGTTGATTGAAACCGATCCAGCAACAAAAAAATATCGGTATTGATGTTAAGAATATTTTCATCAAAATAAAAAAATGGCTAAAATTACAAAATATATTATTTTTTTAAAATAATTGTAACAAAATACATAATCTAATTATGTGTAATATGTTTCAATTTGATTCGTAATATTCGTAATATGTTTCAATTTGATTCGTAATATGGTCTCGTATGAACATCTTTTAATTAGCCTTTGCTATTTTATATGACTTCCCAGTTCCCACACCGGAATCTGTGGCTAATGAAGGGGAGCATATATACTAACTACTGAATTTCCAAGTACTTCATGATGCATCTACTCTATCAACTAGCAAGTTCAAACCCAATGAGCACGATAAACGTGTTATTGGTTGGTGAAGCTTTCATGGCATATACAGAGAGGCCTCCAATGCCACAGTTTGTGACATTTCATTGTAGAAGAAAAGAAAAGAAAGGTTGTCTCGGACCATTCAACCACGATAAAAAAAAGCTACAAAGCTGTCAAATTCAGGAATGTAAACGCAAAGAAAACCCCAATAAAGCTGCACTGGAAAAAAGGAAAAAGAAAAACCAAAATTAACGTGATTGGCTGCAGTGATACGTACGTTCCGTCCACTTGACTAAAGAAAAACCAAAGAGAACATGACTTCCCTGAGACCCCATGGCACAATCTGGGGCCAAGGGAGTTCACCAACTGTTGAATCTCCATGTTCATGATGCATCAAGTCCATTCGGAAGTTTAAACCCAATGGGCACGATAAACAGGTTGAGGCTTTCATGGAATAATGATGCAACTCTAGTGAAGTATTTTTTTTTTTTTTAGTTTAACGTGGGTGTCCGGGCCAGTTTGGATGCACCTCGACTAATCCCACGGGCCCTGAAGTTAACGATCATGTAAGCCTCCAGTGCCCATCATATAAGCAACCACATGACTCGAACCTGAGACGACAGAAGGAGCAAACCTCTTAGTCTTAAACTCTTACCACTAGGCCACCATCTAGATGGTTTAGTGAAGTACTTTTTAACATGACAAGTTGTGATATTTTTTGGTTGATACAACTTTAGTAGTGATGTATTTTTTAAAAATTATTTTAATTTAAAAACTTAAATTATGAGATAAGATTATAAGAATAGTTTTATGTTACTCTCTAATATAATCTCTCAAGTAAAAGTTATTTAGATTTAAAATTATCTTTTTTTAATTTTATTAATTAAAATAAGATTATTAAGATTTAGATTTATAATTGTTTGGTTATCAACATCTCATTAACATGTCAAATAATTGTTGTAACAAAAAAACTTAAGCTATTATATAAACTCTTAAGAATACTTTTATATTCTCTAATACTATTTAATTTTATGAAGCATAAAAACAACTTACATCAGATCCACCGCTCATGATATCACAGGTATAGCTTGTCGGTTTATAAATTCTAGAAAGTTACACCCTCGAGAAGATTTCCTGAGTCGACGAGTCAATGTATAGATATCTATGGCGTTACAATCCCTTTTTTACCTTCAATTTCTCTCTGTGTTTACAAAATTATATTTTCAGAAAAAATTAATTTTTTTATATTTAATTTAATTATGTTGATAATAAAAAAGAAAGAAAAAGAGTTTATGGTTCGAAATTAGAGGAAAGAAAGAAAATTAGACTATTGTGATTAGGGACTAAAAATAATGGATTGTAACACAATATTATGAAATGTTTTTCTTTTTCATTGTAAAATATATATAGAGATGAGATATAAAATGATGCAGTAGATATGGATTCTTGTAATTTTATATTACAAGAATAAATGATAGATATTTCTAAGGCAATCAAGCATTTACTTTCTGAATTTAAAGAGATTCTGCTAGATGGATTGCTGTTAATGAGAGGTATTCAACATTAGATAATTCTGGTGCGAAGAAATACTTTTAAATTTGCCACATTACAGACTTAGTTATGAGGGTGAGAATTGACGAGAAGGTAGAAAAGCTACAGAGAAAAGGTAGATTCAATACCACTATTACTGTATTACAAAACCCAAATTGGGCTAACTCAAGTAACTTAGCTAGAAACCCAAGCT
>Ga0325401_1005752_pt1 | contig 11919 bp, 9 predicted proteins | sample PopdelMetagenome_FD_205666 | JGI IMG/M metagenome (GOLD analysis project Ga0325401, IMG submission 205666) | Populus deltoides microbial communities from Bellville, Georgia, United States - Xylem-PdKOR-R2 | ecosystem: Host-associated > Plants > Phyllosphere > Stem > Wood/Secondary xylem | place...
AAAAAAAAAATATAAGATACTTTCTAGTCTCATTGTTATCAAAATCTAAAATTAATTGCTTTGTTAAAAGAAGCTTACAATGATTTTATCTTTTTTCTTATTTTTATTTTTATGGATAATTGAATATGTTCTTATATAATTTGGTAAGTCTTAATTACGTCCTTACATTCTAATTATTTTATTGTGAAGAATCTTAATAGTCGAGAAACTTTGAAATTTTTTTATATCTTAAACAATTTAAAAAATTGTAATCTTTTATCTAAAAAGTAATTTTTAATTTCAAAAACATTATAAAAAATCTAAATGGATAAGAATTTTCAATTTTTATTATTTCTTAAATATTCAATTTTTTTTTATTTGTTAAGATTTTTCAAGGTAGGTGGGTGGTAGCATTGATCGATTTGTTCTTAAATCTTGGATTTGAGTGTTCCACGTAACAAATAATTACTAGGGAAGAGGGAGGAAACCATTTGAAATAACTAATTTTCTAAAAGGAATGTAATTATTTTATCTTAGTTGAACATTTCATATATTAATAACCAATACCATTATTCTAATCTCTCTTAATCTTTTATTTTTCCGCTAAAGTCAACTAAGTCATTAATGTTTTTCAAAATAATTTTTTTTGAGAAGTTATATAATTGGAAGTCTCAACCATATCTCAACACTTCTAATCATGTTTATTGTGTCCTTGTATAATTGCTATTCAATGTTAGTTTTGGAATGAGAAATACACTTTTATCAATTTGAACCTAAAAAACTGATAATTGAATATATTAGAGAATGTGATACTATACAAGATAAGATATACATAATTAGAAATATAGGGATGGATGGTATTGGAGACCTATTTAATTATATAAGGGGACATTGAGCCATTTATCCTTCTTGACTTTTACATTTCCTTTCCAATATTTTTATTCTTTTCTCATTGTATATAAATGCACCACCATTGCTTCTTGTAGCAAATATGCCTACTACTTCATGGATTGTGGTCCGCGCCATTTCGCATCACCATGTCCATGCTTCTCCTTTACCAGCAATTAGGTGTTGCTTCACTTTTTGGTTCGCTAGTGCTTGTTATCATGGTCCCTACACAAGTAAGAAATATTCATCCCTTTGCTAAACTTGGTGCTATAGTTTTAGAACCAACATCTGTAATGTCTTAATTTCATAGTTTATAACATGCAACTTGTGCGAAATTCCTATACGGGTATAATATGGATACAACAAGTGTCCCTCAATCCCAAACTAGTTAGGGTTGACTATATAGATGTTTTTCCATCATTTAGCTCAATCATAACTAATTTAATACCAATAAAAAATAAATTTTACAAGAACTCCAAAATGCTTATTGATGTGGTTAGATGCTTATCTAAAGGTTGGTCTTGACCTCTAGAGACCTGTAATGCAAGTAAAAAAATATAAAAGATAAATTACATGATAAAATTTATATGATACGTGAACTTGAAATTGCATTGTAAATAACTTGTGTATCTACCCTAAGGATAGTTGTTAGAGAATAATATAAATTACATATTGAGACCTCACCTAACAACTTAAGCTTTTAGGATAAGATGATTATTAGATATGGTATCAAGATGTAGTGTGTGCCTATGTAAGTTTGAAGCCCGAAGAACTTTCACTTGAGGGGGTGTGTTAGAGAATAATATAAATTATATCTTGGAACCTCACCTAACAATTTAAGTTTTTTGACAGCAGTGTAGGTTATCACACACAACTAATAAGGATCTGGCTTTGGTACCGTCGTAAAATATAAAAAATACAAATTATAAGGATACAATTTATATTACAAGACAAAGTGAAACAACGAGGGACTATATATTGAACAACTTTTGCATCTACCCTGATGGTGATGTGGGTTTATTTATATGTAACTTATACACTTAAATAAAAAAAATACATTCACAATCCCATAGATTGAGCTTCAAGTCAATAATATAGTTATTACATAATATTCTAGCATAAATGCATAAGATTTTAACAACAAGAATTCTCCAAGGTCCTAATATAGACTAGAGAGAACCCTCTAATGGTTAATTTGGTTGATAGTTATCACCTCTAGTGTGCATAAGGTTCTCCTTATATATCAAGGTTTATTTGCAATAAACTTTAGGTAAATCAATGGCTTAGCTCCTAAGCTATGAAAGTACTAGGGCTAGAATCTTCTTGAATGGCCCTTTGTTTTGCCATTGGTCAAATACCATTTGGGAAGGTACATTTTATTCCACATCACATAATTTTCTTGCTATTCACACATTATATGAAACTCAAAAACAATGTTGTTCTCCCACTCTCCATAACTTAGTTCTTGATGACAGGAATTGCCAACATTGGAACTATGACGAATATGTATCATATAATATTGTGCATAATTGTTCATACATGGAAAACGTGCAAATAGATGCCTTGAATGCTGAAAAGAGAGGGAAAAAAGGTGTTTGCAATGAGCATCAATTTTTCTTCTGGATGTTATATTTAATGCATAAGGTTCTTTACTTTTTGTGTCCCTTGCACTTGATTACAAAAGGTCAAGGAGTGCATTCGGGTAAGACCAAGCAATATGTTATTTTGGGCATAATGTTGTAAGTTAACTAATATGTTTGGTAATAATACTGTGATTTGCGCTTCAAGTTTTTGTGTTCTATGTCTGAAAAGATATTTTGAGTCAAAATATGCAATCAAATGTTAGAAAATTAACTCCTGCAAAAGTTACAAATTTTAGTTAAAATCCCTACATGGTTGTGTATTAGAGTTGAACTAGTTTCAATCAAATAATTTTTTGGACAACTTGCAATATAAGAAGAAGGTTGAAAAGTAACTTAAATCATGTGATAGGAAACACACGTGATATGCTTCGAGTTGTTGTATCAAGTCATTAGATTTTAGAAGGATCTTAATTGCTTATATAGTTTGATAGATTTCTGCATTTATATTAGGTATCTGACCTTTTTTTTATTGCATCAATATCAATTCTCATTCTCTTGATCTTTTTGTGTGATAGGCAATCTTGTTGAACAGAATGACACGACTAACTAAGGAAGGATTGCATAGGACAGACAAAAGAGTCAGCCTCATGAATGAAATCTTGGCTGCCATGGACACTGTGAAGTATGGTTTAAGTTTAAGAAGAATTGCTCTTATATTTTCAATTTCATTCCATTTAAAGTGATTGTTTTGACAGTACACTGAAATATTTCAGATGTTATGCATGGGAGAAGAGCTTTCAATTTAGGGTTCAAAGTGTGCGGAATGATGAGCTGTCCTTGTTTCGCAGTGCCCAATTACTATTTGCTGTATGGGACACACTATATAAATTGGAATTTATTTTTTTGCTTCTTCCCTTTTAAGAACATGCCTAAAGCATGATGCTTCAGTTGTTCCATTTAAATTAACATTCATAATAAAATCTAGAAAATTATAAAAGTGATCTAACTACTAAGTATGGTTTGTCCTGTGTTTAAACAATTGCTAAAAATTACATTACATCATACATCCCACCACCTGTAGAGTCATGTAGACTTATGTGTTATGGTAAATATGTGAACTTTTTTTTTTCTTATGAAAAAGAAAAGCTTGTATACTTTGTTTAGACTCATAGTGAACATGTAGCTCTATATGTATACTGATAAAATCTATCTCCTAACAATGCTTCTGACATGTATGTCATCATTTGCTTGCTTCTCTAATGTGTAAATATGGATAACAGTTACTCTAGTGTGGTAGAATCATAATGGTTTGCTCCTCGAATGTGTAAATAAGCATATTAGTTGATGTAATCTGGTAGAATCATAATGATTCACAAAGGAGACACAATAACTAAACACTTAAAAGGACATGATTCGTGACTTTTTTGTTGCACAAGTGATCTTCATCCTCCACATGCAGATGCAATCAGAGGCAATTTTGCCATACTGCTATTACTTAATGTATGGCATCCTTACATGTGCATTGGCTGACTATTTCCCTTTTATTGCAGTTCAATAGTTTTATGGTGAATAGCATTCCAGTTGTTGTGACACTTGTTTCATTCGGCGCATTCACCTTGCTTGGTGGAGACTTGACCCCTGCAAAGGCTTTTACATCAGTTTCTTTGTTTCAAGTGTTAAGATACCCTCTAAACATGCTTCATAACTTACTGAGCCAGGTTCTGTAATTTTTCTATTTCACTAATTATATTGCTTGATAATATTCAAATTTCATTGATGTTATCAGTGTTGCTTTTGATTTTAACTGATTCCAAGATAAGAAAAGAAATTGTCATGCATTTTTTTCATTAGTCTTTATAATTTCACGTCACAGATGGTCTAAAGTACAAGCCTTCTCCAAAAAGCATGAATTTGTTTCTTTTTTCGAAAACTTCAGAATTTTGTTTTTAACTTACTAAGATTATTACTAGGAACCCTTGTAAAAAAAACTTATTTCCAACAAAATACTTTTGTCTCTATAAAATTCCAAAATAAAACTTTTCTTACCAAAATATTTGCTTGTGTTTTTTTGTAGAAGATTTCTTTCACAGAAGGTTTTTACTAATTAGGCCAAAACTGAGCTGGACAGGTATAAAACCCAGTTCTGAACAAAAAGTACTAGCTTTATATATATTTTCTTGCATAATTCTATCTCAAGACAAATTTTTCATGTTCTTCATTGAATCTGTGTATGTGCTTACAAGAAAATTCTTGCCATATTGTAATTAATATTGTAGTTAAGATCCTACCCTGCATTCCTGCACGAGTGCTCTTATTGGTTCCATTCTTTCTTAGATGTCTAATAGTAACTTGTTTTGCAGGTTGTAAATGCAAATACATCATTGCAACGCTTGGAGGAACTGTTTCTAGCTGAAGAGAGAATTTTAGCACCAAATCCACCCCTTGAACCAGGAATTCCAGCTATCTCAATTGAAAATGGGAACTTTTCATGGGATTTAAAGGTTACCTTCTGAAGCTTAAGCATCTAAGAAATTGGTCTTGTGGTTGGAGGGTAGTTTCATATGAGCTTTGTTTGAAATTCTTGTATTTGCATTTGATTGGAATTCTGTATTCTAAACATAGTTGCTTTACAAATTATACTAAAAACATTGTTAGGCAGTGGTGATGGTAAAAACATCATGTTATTCTTGTAGTTGACTTATTGATGTTAATTCTCAGACATTCTTCCTATCCAAGCAATCTTAAAATCACATCCTTTCTCCAGCTAGAAAATCCAACGTTGACAAATATCAAATTAAACATACAAGTTGGCAGCTTAGTCGCAATCATTGGTGGGACTGGAGAAGGAAAAACATCACTTATATCAGCAATGCTTGGAGAGCTGCCTCCTATGGAAGATGCAAGTGTTGTTATAAGAGGGACTGTTGCATATGCTCCTCAAGTTCCATGGATCTTCAATGCTACAGTGAGTTACAGCTTATTCTACTTTGTTGGAATTATTTTTGTCTCTGATCTAATTAGTTAATATTTTGTATCTTTGTCGCTTCTCTGGTATTCTCCAGTTTGCTTCAATGGGGTGCACATTCCTAACATGGAAAATCCATTCTTACAGGTTCGTGACAACATATTATTTGGGTCAAAATATGAACCTTCACGATATGGGAAAGCTATTGATGTAACTGCATTACAACATGATCTTGACTTATTTACAGTTAAGCGAATTCCTTTCTCTCTCCCAATGCTTCTGTTTAATTCAAAATATATCTTACATCACTAGCTCATAATTGTTTATTCAGGGCCATGACCTCACTGAGATAGGTGAAAGAGGAGTCAATATTAGTGGCGGGCAGAAGCATAGAGTTTCCATGGCCAGGGCTTTCTACTCCAATTCGGATATATACATATTCGATGACCCTTTAAGTGCTTTAGATGCTCATGTTGCCCGACAGGTATTAGGCCATGTTAAACAGTACAAGTTCATATCAAAGTTAATTTGATAGCTAGTGCTACTTGCTTAATTTATAGTGATGTTGATATGGTTTGCGGTGATGAGAAGCTCTTTATTATTAAGCTTATATTATACGAAATGAACATTCTGTAACTTCATTCTGACAATGTTATTTCTTGAAGACCATAATAAGAGCTGGAGGGAATTTCTTCATGTTTCCTTTTCATATTACTCGTGTTTTATACGACAATCACTAACTTTACACATAGAAACTCTAAAAGTGAGCTTCCTCTTAAGCTAAACATTAGACTCATCTCAAATTATTTACAGGTCTTTAACAGTTGTATTAAAGAAGGGTTGCAAGGAAAAACCAGGGTTCTTGTGACAAACCAGCTACATTTCCTTCCACAAGTGGAAAAAATTATTCTTCTCAGTGAAGGTATGATTAAAGAGGAGGGAACCTTTGAGGAACTCTTTAAAAACAGCGAACTATTCCAGAAGCTGATGGAAAATGCAGGGAAAATGGAAGAGCAAGTGAAAGAAAAAGAGAACAGTGACAATTTGGACCACAAAAGCTCAAAAGCAGAAACTAATTGGGAAAATGAGTTGCCACAAAAGGCAGGCTGTACAATGAAAGGGAAAGAAGGGAAGTCTATTCTCATCAAGCAAGAAGAACGAGAAAGAGGTGTTGTCAGTTGGAATGTTTTGATAAGGTAATATAGGGGGCTTATTTAAGATTCTTGCTATATAATAATAATTGGAATTTTTTTTTGGCAATTCCTAACAATGCCTTATGATAAAGACCCTTTTCTGAGTCCATCCTATGGATGTTTATATGATGCTCACAACACCTCAAAATAAAAATCGAGTTCATGGGCGAAGCCCTCTTTGATTTACCAAGGAAACATCAATGCAAGTCAAATTGAAAACATATTTCCAGATCTTTAACTTTCATGCCGCAATTATGGCCAAGGAAGCACCAGATGACCTGAAGACCTGTGATGCTCAAATATTCATTTTTTGTATGCAAAATCATTTTACACCAGTTGGATACCAACTACTTACTGTAGATGTTCCCATGTTATTCAAGGTCTTTGTAGTTTTAACTTTTAAGCACCCCAGTACAATTTGGCTGGACATGTAGTTGAGCCTTCACTTTGCATGAAGGCTGGAACTACTGGTAGCAACATTGTCTGATTACTGATGACCATTCTGATATATGGATACATTATTATATCCTAGTTTTTCAAAGAGAAGCTTGTTGTGCTTGTACTTGACACATACAGTTTGATATTCATATGCAGGTACAACAACGCATTAGGAGGTGTATGGGTGGTTTCAATACTTTTTCTGTGCTACTTATTAACTGAAGTTTTTCGAGTTTCAAGAAGTACATGGTTGAGTTTTTGGACAAATCAAAGCACTTTGGAGAGTTATAGGCCAGGATACTTCATTTTCGTGTATGGACTTCTATCATTTGGTCAGGTCTGTTTGCAACCTGTGATTGACATCATTATCTTAGAGGCCCAGCATTTTGTATGATTTTAGCAGGAAAAAGAAAGAAAGAAGTGAATCCATTATGCTTTTGTTTCATTTACAGTTGTTTTTGAACATAGTAGTGAGAGAAAATTTAGAATTTATGCAATTGCTATGGTCTTTGTGGTGGTCTTACCTCATGTATTTCTGGTTCAGGTGACTGTGACACTAGTAAACTCTTATTGGTTAATCAGTTCAAGTCTTCATGCATCCAAAAGACTTCATGATGCCATGCTCGATTCCATTCTACGTGCTCCAATGCTATTCTTCCACACCAACCCAACTGGGAGGATAATCAATAGGTTTGCGAAGGATGTAGGTGAAATAGATCGTAGCGTTGCCAATTCTGCCAACAATTTTCTAAACCTAGCTTGGCAGTTGCTTTCAACTTTTGTGCTGATAGGCACTGTGAGCACAATATCATTGTGGGCCATAATGCCACTTCTGATCTTATTTTATTCAGCTTATCTATATTATCAGGTATGTTGAAAAATCCCTAGTTATTTTGTTTTTTTGGAAATTGTTATGGGTTTTGCAAAGAATGTAACTTTAGTATTTTGGTTGGGATGCTCTATGAGGTGGTTTCTTTGAAGTATCATTTTCTTGTTTTTACCACTTTCACATGTAAAGAGTAATCTTCTAGATAAGCCCACTCAGGTCTTAAATAAGTCAAATGCCTGTCTTCAAATTTAGAGTAACCGTAGACCACTGTCTGTTAGGAGATGAGCTCTATAAGAGGTAACCCTATGGATTTTGTTTGGGAGAAAAGACATGTTAATTTAAAACATGGGTAAGCATCCTAAAATCCAATAGGAACCCATTTTGTTGGACATATGCTTTGCGCTCTGAGCTTCCATGCTGCCTGTCAAGAGATATACTTGACATGTTAGTTTCTGCAAGCATATATTTTCTGCTAATGTTGAATTAACCTATTTATGTTAGAAATTTTCTCATCATCATTGTATGTACACGCTCTAATATCGTTGCTGATGTACTGTGTTGTACAGAATACATCCCGTGAAGTGAAACGTCTGGATTCCATCACCAGGTCTCCAGTTTATGCACAGTTTGGAGAAGCATTAAATGGTTTGTCAAGTATTCGTGCTTATAAAGCATATGATTGGATGTCCATCATCAATGGGAAGTATATGGACAATAATATTAGATTTAGTCTCGTAACTATTAGTTCAGATGGTTGGCTTGCCATAAGGTTGGTAACTTTAGGAGGGATGATGACGTCATTTTCAGTTTTGGGGAATGGAAGAACGGAAAATCATGTGGGATTTGCATCTATAATGGGTCTACTTCTTAGTTACACTTCAAACATCACTGATTTGTTGAGTAATGTTCTAAGACAAGCTAGTAAAGCTGAAAATAGCTTAAACTCTGTCGAGCGTGTTTCCACATATATAGATTTACCCTCCGAAGCTCCAGCCATAGACAAGAACAACCGTCCTCCTCCTTCTTGGCCTTTGTCAGGATTAATTAAATTTACAGATGTTGTTCTACGTTACAGGCCCGAGCTTCTTCCAGTCTTACATGGTTTGTCCTTTGCAGTCTCACCTAGTGAAAAGCTAGGAATAGTCGGAAGAACTGGAGCTGGGAAATCTAGCATGTTAAATGCATTGTTCCGTATCGTAGAACTGGAAAGAGGAGAAATCACCATTGATGGTTGTGACATTACTAAGTTCGGACTGACAGATTTGAGGAGAGCTCTCAGTATCATACCACAATCACCAGTTCTCTTCTCAGGTACCTGTCAAGAGAAACTGAAAACTGGATTTTGGTAGTTCAATTTCTTTTACTTTCAGATGAGTAGAGATAATTTATGCTTATACTCTCTTTTATTTTCTCTTTCCACTTGACAGCTTGCTAATCTATAACTTGAGATTTGGTCCAGAAACCATTCCCAGTTTAAGCCATTTTATGGATTATTTTCAACACCCATGTCATTGTAATTGTCACCCATTTTCTTATAGGGACTGTGCGATTTAATCTTGATCCATTCCGTGAACACAATGATGCTGACCTATGGGAGGCTTTAGAGAGGGCACATTTGAAGGATGCTGTTAGAAATAGTTCTTTTGGTCTGGATGCTCAGGTATGATCTTGAAATTTCCTTTTATCAAACTATCTCTGCCAGTGAATATTAATCTGTCAAAATGTTTTTGTAATATATATATATAGCATTTCATATTATTTAAAAACAACTGAATGTGTAACAAAAACTAATATTAAGCTCTTGAGGTCGAAAATACCCCTTTAGGGCAAACATTCTGTAAACATATGGCATCGTGTTTGATTAAAGCTGATTTGAAGTCAATGAACTGTTTTTTATTCATAATGTTTATTTAAAGCTGATTTGAAGTCAATGACTTTTTTTTATTCATAATTTTGCGGATGCAATATTAAGTTGATTATAGTGTAATGCAAACTGTAAAGTTATTTTTTTTTCTTTTCGTGTCAAGGTTTTTGAGGGAGGGGAGAGTTTTAGTGTTGGACAGAGGCAACTACTAAGTCTCGCTCGAGCACTGCTGCGAAGATCTAAGATTCTTATTCTTGATGAAGCTACTTCTTCTGTTGATGTTAGAATTGATGCTCTTATCCAAAAAACCATCCGAGAAGAATTCAGATCCTGCACAATGCTAACTATCGCTCATAGACTAAATACCATTATTGACTGTGACAGAATTCTTGTGCTTGAGGCTGGTCAGGTATGCTCTCAAATTTAGTTTCCAGAACTTGTTTCCTACTCGCTAGGAAATTTGAGTTTATTGAACACATTCCTGAAAATTTAATGTCCATAAGAAGTACCTGGAATCATCAAGAACTTTTATGCCAACTAACTTCAACTTCATTCTCAATTTTCATGATTCTGACATCTTTTATAGTGATTCTTTATTCAACTCATGGTTGAATCTTTGATCTTTCAGGTTTTAGAACATGCTACCCCAGAGGAACTGCTATCAAATGAAGGAAGCGCATTCTCTAGGATGGTTCAAAGTACAGGACCAGCAAATGCACAGTACTTGTATAGCCTGTTGTTTGAAAGCAAAGAGAACAAGTTAATGCTTATAAATTCCTGATAATGTCAAACAATCTTACTTCTTAGCTAAAGAAAAGATTTTACTCCTTCCCAAGTTGATGTTTTTAGGCCAATAAAACTATTAGGATGCCAATGGAGAAATTAGATGAGGTGTACTTGTCAAAAGCTTGCACATTCTAGGAGATAATTGCTGCTGCATAAGGTCTTGGTTATTTGCATAAAGAGCCTGCATGTTCGCTATCAAGATGCAGCTCCCAATTTCTTCGGTTCTACACCTGCAGAGAGCGAGGGAGGTAATATTTTATGTCTTCATTGTGCAACTCACAGCAGAGAGGCAAGTTAAACTATGATTTCGTAATAATTGCTTCAGCTGTTAAATAATTTGATGCTGTAGCTTCTTGTGGACCTCATTGTTAGGTTGTTTCAATGTTAACTCCAATTTGTTACAAGAATTGCAAAAAGTGACGATGCCAATTTTGCAACTTATTTTAGCTCTTTCTTTCATATTTCTGACTAATAAGTCTGTTGTTGTTAGGATTTCAGCTTGTCATGTTGTGTTAACTCATTGAATATGATTATTTACACTTGGGAGATCTTATGATCAAGTTTGATCTTGCATAAACTTCTTCAGCATGACAATATTTGAACCTTTACTTGGTTGCTAGATACATCAATGCAGTGTCTGAATTATGCTTTGCTTAATTTGCCGGAAACAAAAAGTGAGAATTGCTGGTTCTATTCCTAACACTAAAATAAATGTTTACAAGAAGTCTCATGAGGCACGTTGACAGCCACAAGAACTCTCATGTGGGCACGTTAATAAAACCACAAAAGGTAACATCATTGTCTAAAAGAAGTAAGTATTTTCTTTTTCTTCTATTTTTTCTAGTAAAGTATTCCAAATATGGTGGGCAAATAGTGATCCAGAAAAATGTAAAAAAATAAAATAAAAAATTAGCTAGTCATTTGGGCCCGGCTTAAACTGTCAGCATTCTAGTTGCTGGTTATTTGGGTTTGCCCAATGGCTAGAAGTCCTAGACATTTAGGGCTATGCTTGAATGACTAGAAATTTGATAAAATCTTGACTCGATTCCATTTACATTGGTTTGTCCAATCTTGCTTGACACACACCTCCATGAATGCAATACTTTTTTTATGCATTGCAAGCTTCACTTTTCTGGCTAATGATTATTTTCTGGTGTTGTATCTAACCACCATCTCTACTAGTTTTGCATATGACACAACCTATGACTTCGAAGAAAATATTTTCCTTCATATACTATATCAGTCACAAGTAAGAAACAGGGACATAATTTCTAAGTCTTGGACACACAGTTATTAAAAGCTTGGCCATGTAATGGCCCATCACCAACCATTTAACAAGTCTAGAAACTATTATCAACTATTCAACAATCCCATGTATAGTTTTTAAACCAGGC
>Ga0325401_1005754_pt1 | contig 11917 bp, 3 predicted proteins | sample PopdelMetagenome_FD_205666 | JGI IMG/M metagenome (GOLD analysis project Ga0325401, IMG submission 205666) | Populus deltoides microbial communities from Bellville, Georgia, United States - Xylem-PdKOR-R2 | ecosystem: Host-associated > Plants > Phyllosphere > Stem > Wood/Secondary xylem | place...
CATGAGAAATATGTTGTTAGTTTTTGTGAATTTCAATTTTGGTTCTTGTTCTTTTAGTTTGGTTTTCCATAACAATTATAAATCTTGTCATACAAAATTGACACGCCATCACCATGGAATATATATTTTTTCGCTCATAAGCATGATAGTACGCAACCCAAAAAGAACAAAAAAATAATTGACAAAAAAGATAACACTGAAGGACCAAATCGAAAAGAAATAAAAACTTGAGTGCCCAAGAAAAGGGAATTTATATACCAAAATGTTATAAATAGTGAAATGTAAAACCCCATTCTCTTTTAGTTTCTTTTAACGGTATTAATAGATTTAATCTAGTTGTATTAAGAAAACAACATCCCATTGACAAAGGGTGAGATATCATATTTTTATAGGTTAAAATAAGCATGGGTGCAATTAAAGTCTATCTAATAGATAAAGGGTAGAATTGTAGTTTTTCTAGGCAATGAGCTGAGCTGAGCTGAGCTGAGTCATGGCTCATGAGACACTTTAGTATAAGACTTTGTATGATATTTTATGAGTTTTTCATTAAAGTTTTAATATATGATTTTAATGGATAATAGTTTATTTATCATCCTCATATTTGCAGGTCAAATATTTTACATGAAACTGAGGATACTTCTTAAAATTCTAGATTTATAAGCATTTAGCTTGTGAAATATAAAGTTAACCATTAATATAAAGTTGTGTAGCCAAACTCTGGTACATGTTAAACCACCATATCTCTTACTTGGTTCATATTTATAAATGATTTATCCTTCTTTGAACTCAACTTCATGTTTGATGCCACCTTAAAAAGAATTCTCAAAACTTGCTCGACCCAAACATCGCAAATCAACCTCTTAAATGCCTCATTGATCCTCTTGGCTTTTGCCCTTATAATTGGTCCAATCAAAACATGCAATAAATCTCGTGGTGGTTCTTGTTGATTCTCATCATCCCCTCTCTCCTTAAAAAATTTGATCTCGAATTGTCACCTACATAAAAAAAAAAAAAAAGAGATTAGAAACATTGAATGTAGTACTAACATTATACTTACTTGGAAGATCCAACTTATATTCATTGTTGTTGATCTATTCAAGAACACGAAATGGACCATCCCTTTTTTGCTGCAACTGAGATCGCATATGAGCTGAAAATATTTCCTTCCTTATATACACCTAAACTCAATCATCAGGTTCAAAGATAACACATCTACAACTCTTGTTAGCTTTAGATGAATATTGCTTAATCTTCTTTTCTATTTGCAGTTGAACACTCTCATAAAGTTTCTTCATCAATTCTATACCTTTTCACTAACAACGTAACCAAGAAAAAAAAAGTTCCATGCAAAAAATATACTTTTTAAAATTAGCATACAACGTTTCCTCTATCAAAACTTGAAGCACACGACGCAAATTCTCTACTTGCTCTTTTAAACTCTTACTATAAACCAAGATATCATCAAAATGAACTACCACAAACCTGTCTATAAATGCATGCAATACATGGTTCGTCAATCTGATAAATATGTTTGGTGCATTAGTAATACCAAATGACGTAACTAACCATTCACATAGCCCATGTTTAATTTTAAAAGTAGTTTTTCATTCATCACCTTTTTTCATTCTTATTTGATTGTAACCACTTTTCAAATAATTTTTTGTAAGGATAAATGAACCATACAATTCATCTAACATGTCATCTAGCCTAGAAACTAGATGTCTATACTTTACCATAATATTGTTGATAGCCCGACAATTCACACATATCCTTAAGACTCATCTTTTTTCAGTAAAAGAAGCATTGGTAATGCACATGGACTCATGCTCTCCCTAATATACCTTTTAGCCATCAGCTCCTCAACTTTCCATTAAAGCTTTTTTATTTTCTCCAAGTTATTTTTATAAGTTGTTCAGTTAGGAATTAGAGTTTTAGGCATAAGATCAATTTGATATTATATTCCTCTGATTGACTGTAAACCATTTGGAGCGTCATTGGAAAATACATCTTCATATTCCCGTAACAAAGAAACAACAATATTACAAAGAGATTGATCTAGTTAATTAGTATTAAAACATGCCTATTTGTATAAAAGTTCAGACATAAGCTGGTTAGTATAAAAACACTCTTGACATCACTCTCTTTTTCCATAAAAAATCACTTGCTTCTTTATTTTTCTCTTGACATCCTCCTTTTCTTTCTTCTCATATGCCCTCTTTTTTTTTCTCCTCTCGTTCACCTCTTTCTTCCTGCTCCTCTCAACCACCTTCTTTTTTCAATCATATCAACCCCAGTCTCTTTTTTAAATCTCAAATAATCCTCGTAAACTTGTTTTGGTGATAATGATGCAAGGGTGATAAATTTTTCATCTTTTACAAATGAATACCTATTCTTAAACCTATCATGTATAGCTTTCCTATCAAACTACCATGGTCTTCCTAAAAGTAAATTTCTTATATGCATAGAAACAAAATCACACAAAATCTTATTATTATACCTCCTAATAAACAAAGGAGACAAAAACTTGTTTGTTCACCCTTATTTCCCTACACTCATTCAACAACCAAAACTTCTAAGATCTATAAGGTTTTTTAGTATTCAAATTCAACTTATCAACAAGTATAGTTGACACGATCAAAGAGTTGATGTCCTATCCCAAGTGTAGGAGTGTCAAAGTAATAAATAACCCGTCAAGACCAGGGTCGATCCACAGGGAGGTCAACTATATAAATTATAAATAATATATATAATTTAACAAAGAGTTAAAGAAATCTTTGAGATGTGAGATTAATATGAGGATTAAACAATGATAAAAATAATTTTCAAGGTTAGAGGATCCACTAATGGTATTAGAAATAAGTATAGTATAAACTCTTTTTATTACTCAACTGGAAACTACACACAAAGAAGGTTTCAATCGGATGATTTATCCTTAATAATTCATTATAAATTTTTAACACGATCATATTAATTATCTTATTTTAGTAACACCATACTTTTAAATATTGTCAGGAATTCATGATGCTAACTTATGTTAACAACAAATCAAGTTCCTTTCATAACAACGATGCCGGTCGAAGACTATGAAAGATCAAACATTTATTGTACCAAGTGTTATACAATACAAATCTAGATTAATCATTTAACAAGTAAGGTATTAAGAATTAGTAAGATAAAAAGATAAGACATATTAATAATAAACTTTCTTGGATATAAACATTGAAGTTCATATTGAGTTTATATTATACATATTCTAACACCATTAGTGAAACCTTTTCACAATGACATAATTAACTTAGCTAGACATAATGAAGAAGAAGAACATAACTAAACAAAATAAAAACATAATTACGATATAAGTTAACTAAGAGTAGTAAAGGAAATGAAAAGTATAAACAATAGATTAATGAAAATAAAACATGAAATAAAACTTGAACATTATAAAGAGAGAAGCAAGAAAATGATCTTGATCTGAAAACCAAGATTCCTAAATGAATGGCAAATGCCTCCTTTTATAGGCTAAAATTTAAAACTATTCATTTGGTAATTGATTATTGATGTAGTGGCCAACTATTGATTTAGTGGACTTGGTGGATAGCAGCACTCAAGCATTTTGCATGGATGAAATGACATTGATGCAATCAGAATTTAGCAAAGTGTTCTGCATGAAAGTTGTTGGAAATCCTCTACTCTTTCCACCCATAATATTTTAGAGCATTTGGATCACTAAAGCTCAAGATATGGCTAAAATACTGAGAAGTGCTTCTGATGGACGTGGTGGATAGCCCTCAAGATTTTGTCTAGATGAAATGTCATTGCTAACATCAGAACTTGAGCAGGTGGTCCTCATGATAGTTGTTGGAAATTATCATATCTTTTCACCCACCAAATTTGACATCATTTTTCCTTCTAGAACTCCAGCTATGGGTAAAATTTTGAGCAGTGTTTGGGCTAGATTGCAGGACAGATTTTGACTTCTCTTTTGTGGCCAAGCTTTGAATTTGAAAACGGCAGATTTGGATCTTCCACTCTTCATGAAAGTTGTAGGCCTATGTCTTAACTTTCCAGAACAATACACCAAACATACATCCAAGGTCCACAACTTCAGATATAATCAAATGACTTAATGGTGTTCCAGTTTGATCCAGCATCTCTTCTTTAACCTTAGCCCTTTCTTTGTCTTTTCACTTTCAATAGTCAATCACATTAGTCAATCTTTTGAATTGTGAAATATGTCTGCATTTAAAATGAGCATTTATCATAAATTAAAGCTATCTATATTATCAAACTTGTTATTATAAAAACATGCTTAAGTTAGGGAATTTAATGATACTAAAAGTACAATATGATGATATAAAGCCTTATAACAATGCACTTTTAAGTACTAATTAGTAGTACTAGTTATATTAGCATAACACTGCTTTACCCCTAACTACTCAACGTTTCAAGGACAATTAAGAAGTGTCAATGTCATTTCTATCTAAGACTTTGCAAACTCAGTTGATAACCTTTTGTTTCAAAATCAAATCGTACATTTCAAGGATCATGTCCATTCAAGTCTAATTGTTGAAATTAAATTAAAGAGATATCAATTTTGAAAGTATTTTGAAAATTAAGCATCTTTGGTCATACCATTTAAAATTGTGTTAATAACTTCACCTTGAAATATACTAAATGGTATGATTGTATTTCTAGCATTTGGTTATTGCATCTCTTTTGTGTTGTGTGTGTATGTGTGTGCACTCATTTCATTATTTTATATTTTGAAAACAGAAATTACCCTATTATAAGATTAAAATAGTTTGTGTGGCTCTTTTGTGGCTCTTTATGCCAATTTTAATCTCATTTTGAGTATGTCATTTGATGGAACATGATGAGGTGATATTTTATAGATTTCAATAGCAAGAGTGTAACGACCTGAAATTTCCATATAACTTTCATATTTCAAATCATCCTGTTTAAGTATAATGGGGTAATTTATTTTTTTTTTTGTGCAATCTGTCTAACAATACATCCCATTATTGATTCTTTGGTTTACCAAATTTACAACAGAGTTTTCCTTATAACTTATACATTTTCTCAGTTCTTTTCTTATCCTCTTAGGCAACACAATATCAAACAACTGTATTACATATACGTAGTAGCCTTCAGCCACCCACCAATTCAATTGTTTCTCTATTTGATTCTTTCACATCGCTTCTCATGATTCATCTTATATTCTTTCCATTTTCCATTTACTTAAAACATACGTGTGATGAATACACACACATACACACACAACACAAAAGAGATGCAATAACCAAATGCTAGAAATACAATCATACCATTTAGTATATTTCAAGGTGAAGTTATTAACACAATTTTAAGTGTTCATAGTACATAACAAAATTATAAATAGTGAAACGACACAATCAGTGTTGGCCCACTTCGTGTTATAGACTTGCAACATATATCGCATTGTAAGAGTTATTAGTCATCAATCAGATTTATGCTCATGATTTTTTTTATGAGGGAAAGGAATCATCATGTCAATTAGCACTTTTAACAATCATACTCAAAACATTCAACTTAAGTTCAATAATACCTCAACTCATATGACAGTACTTGTGATCATTGTCGCGGGGGGCGCGACGTCGTCTAGCGACGGCGGAGGCTCTCTGTCGTGCCTCCTGGTGTGAGGTGTTGTGTGTTGGGAAGGGTTTTTGGATTTAATCATAAAATTATGATTAATGTTTAGGAGTCGCCACCTGGTATTATAGTCACTAGGAACCTATGGTCTGTGAGAGTCTGGATAAGAGACTGGTTGTGCAAGGGGAAGACGCATCACCCCCAGTGGACCCTACCTAAGGTAAGCTGTATTGTTGTTTGATTGTTTTTCTAAGTCGGGTTTCTATTCGTTGGTCTTTTCTAAGGCTCAAGACAGATTTCTCTTCATGAGAGAGTCTCTACCTTATCGGGTTAAATCCTAACCATTCTAAAGTCTGAATATTAGTATCGCATTTATACACTTTGTATCTTTAATACCTGAGGGTGTATTTTATCGTGTAATTACACCCCACAAATATTAAAGTCTGCATTTGGATCCTAAAAAAAAGATTGGAAAAAGATTTTTGACATGTTGGCCAAATTTTAATGGATAATCATAAACTGGTTACGATATCCATTTTTTATTTTTTTTAAACATGAAAAAGATGCAATTTTTGTTTTTATGAAGATATGCTTGAAAAAATTTTAGGATTTGGCCGTATGCAATAAAATATTTTTTCTTTTTGAAAATTTTTTGAAATTTTATTTTTTTTTGAAATATTTTGGAGAAACCCGGGTATTTTAATACCGGAGTTGTATTTTACAATGTAAATATATAACCTGATATTATGCAAAATTGGTAGAAAAATATTTGAGAAAGTCACATTTTTTTTAAAATGATTTTTGAAAAATTTTGAATTTTTTTAAAAAATGGGGATCGGGCCGGATCCAGCCCATCCATTTGGGCTAGGCCAAAACTGGCCCGGCCCAAAGCTAAGTTAATTATTTTGGTCGCTGCATGCAGAATTCATTCTGCATGCAGCAACAGCAGCAGTGAGCAACAGGGACGGTTGATGCAAGGCAATGATGGAGAACCACCTGAGGCGGTGAGGGCCTGTGGTCGTGCTGGTGGAAACGGCGGTGGGGTTGGCTGCAGGTGGCTGGAGCGGCTACAGCTGGAAGAGGAAGAAAAGGAAGCAATCTGCAGAGGGGAGAGAGACGTTCACGGTGGCTTATTACAGATGCAGTAGTGGCTGGCCGATGGTCTTGGCAACACGTGGTGGTGCTGGTTGCTCAAGGCGGAGATGGAGGAAGAGACGTTGACGGCGGAGGAAGAAAGAAGAAGAAGCAGAAGAAGAAAGTCTGCAGCAGGGAGAAGTAGGAGAGGAAGGAGAGGAAGGAGAGGAGAGAGACGCTGTGTCTGCTCTATCACTAGTAAACGTCTGTTGGTGCAGGAGAAAGGTTTCTGTGGTGGAGCTGGTGGTGGGAAGACCTGTGATGGTGTGCTGCTAGTGGTTGCAGCGGTGGAGGGAGAAAGAAAAACAGAAAAACAGAGAAAGTAGCAGGAACTGGGAAGAGGCTCATTTTTTGGCTTATTTTGGACCCGATTTTCTCCTCCCTCAGGCCATCAAATCCACCTCTATTTATAGGAGGTGGAAGAGAGCAATCTTGTCTACACTAGAGAAAAATTTCAGCCCTTGATTCGGATGAGAAGGATCCCAACCGTTGGCTCAAAGTAGGCATGGTGCACTATCAAATTGTCAAATCTGCAGCTGCAGGCTGCCTGAGTTGGCCTCTTTGAAGTGGTGCCATGTCCGTTTATTTGCCATTGTGCCGAGGAATACCATACCCCGACGTAGAGGGATGTCTGGTGATCAGTTTTGTGCAAGTTTTGGCAAATTTGGTGGACATTAGGTGCATTAAATGCTCCTGCAAAGGAGGTGACTGAACCAGTTTTTCCGGGAAAAAAGAAGAAGATAATGAATAGTGTTCAGGATTCTGTTTTGGCCAAAGTGCATTTCAGTCCTTCTTCTTTCAATTGCTTTCAATTGAACCCCTAATTGACCCTAAATGTTTGCAATTAAGCCCCTGATGACCTTAAATTGGAACCCTGAAGTTACGCGCATTTTGCAATATGGTCCTTGCTCTCGGATTTTGTCAATTTAACCCCTAATTGACCATCAAACTTTCAATTTCTTCAATTTCACCCCCGGTTTTTGTCAATTAAGCCCCTCAATTGTGGCGCCTTTTGCAGATTGGTCCTTGGCTACAAATTTCTTCAATCCAGCCCCTAATTGACCCCAAAACTTCAATTTTCTTGCAATTTGGCCCCTGATTTCAATCAATTAACTTGGTAAAAATTAAATTTGTCTTTTAAAATTTCAATCTCCTCAATTAAGCCTAAATTAGGTTTTCAAATTTAATTTTTCACCAATTAAGCCTCAAATAAAATTAATTTGACCCATTTAAAGTATAATTAAGTCCTTGCACTTAATTAAATCCTTCAATTGGACTCAAATTAATTTTTAAATATAATTAAAATTTAATTTAGCCCATGATTAAATCAAATTAGCCTATTAAAAATTTAATTATGTCATTGGACTTAATTTTTATGCAAATTCGTCCAATAATCATTTAATTTAACCTTGAATTTGCATTTTGTCTCCATTTTTTGCCATAATGGGGTACAATTAGGCCTTGAATTTCCTCCAAAAATTGCAGCTTGATTTCCTGGCATACTTTCTCCACGTTGCCAGCCTTTTATTTTATTTTTTAATTTTTATTTTGAAAATAAATAAATAAATAAATAAGTTTTTTAGGAATAACCCAGAATTGGGTTATGACACTCATCATTGCAATTAAAATAACATTACAAATTTAACATCTAGCCATAAAATACATATACGTGGTTTTCATAAGAAAAGAGAACAGTATGCTTATCCAGAATTCTTTTAGCATTGATTACATCATGTACATATTGAATTACGCACTAGCTGCTATGACGTCTAAGTTCATATTTGTCATTTTCGATATTGGCTTCACGATGAATTATATAATACATTCAAATCTAAGGTTGCTGAGTATAGTCACCACGTAGCAACTCATTTTCTTAATTTTTGATTCCCAAATCAATAATTAATATTTCATTTTCTTAGTTACCAATTTTCTTAGGTACAATCATTGAAGTAACCACACATATTAATCCTATGTTTACTCGTCACCATCACTACTTAACATAATTTGTTTGTAACATTACCGTATTTTCTATTTTCTAGGTATCACAACGGTTTGTTACATTATCACCCCATTAACATTTACTTTGACTTAGTAATACATCAAATGGTATTATGTCTTAAGTTGCCAATCTACCCCCCTGTCATATATATTTTTAAGCATTGGTTAATGGTCTTACCCAATGGTTTCCATTATACAATCGAGGATAGTTTCAATTATTTTCATTATTAGAAAACAACAACACCATGGTTTCTACTAATTGAAAACAACAATACGATGGTCTCTATTCAAAACAAAGACAACCACATAAATTCTCTTTTTATTAGGGACAAATAGGAAGTAACTTTTGGTGCCTATAATTTAATTTAAAGGACTGGTCAACTTAAATAGAAGCATAGGGAAAGGACAATCTACATCATCATTATCTTATAATTAACCAAATCATACTTTGCTTCCTTGGTCATCATTCTTTTGGGCAACTAAACATCAAAAGTTGTCATATTAATAGATATTGGTAATTAATCGTCAACTATCAATTTATATCTTGTCCTTAGTAACTGATATTGCGGTAATTAAGTATCGTTCCTTTCTTACCCTTAGTCACCGACATTACAGCCACTAAGGCCCTGTTTGTTTGCTAGAAAGTAGTTTTCTTTTGGAAAGCGAATTTCAGGAAAGTGAATTATTTTCTGATGTATGGTAGTGTAATGGAAAATAAGTTGGAAAACACTTTCCAGCGCTTGGTTATGTCATGGAAAATGAGCTAGAAAATAACTTATTAATGTTTTATTTTTCTCAAGTTTATTAAAATAATGAGGAATAAATCTTACAAATTAAAAAGTTGAATGACAATGAAATTGAAAAAAAATATAATTTCATAAATTATCTCAAATAAAATAAATAATAATTAAAATAATAGAGATCAAATCTAAAAAAAAATTGAAAGATGAAGAAATTAAAATAATAATAATAAACATTTCATAAATTATTTCAAAAAAAAATAAGTAACAATCAAAAGAATGAGGACAAAATTTGATAGATAAAAAATTTCAATAAAAAAATGATAAGGGAAAAGCAAATAACAATTATAAAAATGAGGACGAAAGTTAATATAAAAATTAATTTTTAAGAGATGAAATTGAAAAATAAATATTCAAAATAAAATATATATAGCAATCAAAAGTTTGAGGACCAAATTTGATATAATCAACAAATAATATGACATTTTTAAATTTTTCACAACTTTCAAAAAGTGTTTTCCGCCCAAATTTTCCTGGAAAACACTTTCCTGAAATTCAAGCCAAATTTTCCTTTGACTGGAAAGTATTTTCCGTTGACCAACTTTTCTAATGTCAAACAAACACAGGAAAATTTAGAAAGTGTTTTCCTAGAAAGTGAATTCTGGAAAACAAACATAGCCTAAGTATCACTTTTATCTCATCCTTAGTCGCCGATACTATGGCCACTACAAATAATCCAGTCATCCCCTCGCATATGCCAATAATTCTAGCAAACCCATTTGATTGCCAACAAATTCAACTATTTATATATTCCTACCGAGCTATCTTTAATATTTTACTCTATATCTTCATACAACCTTATACTGCATTATTTTATTTGAGCTATGTTCAATAAACAACTGATGACATGTATTATGGTCTAGAAATCCTTATACATATAGGATTCTTCCATACATAACTATTCATTCCTAACCATGATCAATTTTGTATATGATTCTTTAAACATTAATTTCGATTGTGAATAACACATCATACTCTTTATTTTGTCGTATTAATAAACACTTTTAAATGAGATGGTTCACAACACTCATTACCGGTAATCCTAACATAGACCCTATTAACCAGAGTTAACCTCATCATTTACTCCTGGCTATCCAACATAGATATCATTAGCCAAAGTTAATCTTCAATGCTTATTCTCGACTATCCAACATGGATTCTATTAGCCAAAGTTAATCTTATCATTCATTCCTGGATACCCAAAATGGATACCATTAGCTGAAGTTAATTTCATCAATGAATCCTAGTTATCAATATGGATATCATTAGCCAGAGCTTATCTCGTCAATTAATCCTGGTTATTTAGGTGGGGGGGTAAATACCTCTCCAAAATTTAAAAAAAAAATGGGGGGCTAGAGTGACAACCTTAAGTGTAGAGTTGTTAGGAATCAAAAGTACCTCCAAGAAACTTAAGTAAGGCTATTGTAACAACCCTACTAATGGGTGTTAAGGGGCTGATTTGGACAACCCCAAAAACAAAAAATAATGGAAAATTAGAGTCCCATATAAAGTGATTAAGGTGAGGTAAGTTTGGGTTAAGAAATTAGTTTGAAAAAGTCTACATGGTTCGGGTTAACAGGTGGCTATGTGAATGTGAAATAATGATCTAATTTAGATATGGAAATCTTGCATGAAATCATATAATTATGCTTGCTAGTTGATAAGAAAACATTGAAAAAAAGAATGAATGATATTAAATGATGGTCTTGTGTGGAGTAGGAGAGGCATCAACCGCGGGACCTCAAGCTAGCAGAACGGGACCACTGAGAAGAACAAGTAGGTGTTTACCACCTCTTCTCTTTATATTTTGAAGAGTTTAATACATTCTGAAATTTTATTTGTTTATACTGTATGTTGATTCACAATAGGATGAGAAATTTGAGAATGAAAATAGGATTAAACATGACGACTGGTGTCATGAGTGTTGTTGGAAAAAAAAATTGTATAAGGTTATTGTGCTTGTTATCCTAATTTCTAAGGACAACTTGGATTGATAAAAGCCGGCCATATGAGTGGGGGCAAGGACAATTAGCCGGTCACATAAAGAGCAAAGAGGAAAAAGAAAAAATTGTGGTTTTTCTTATTGAATTTATTATAATAGGTTGTTTTTTATGTGAATGTGTGTGTGAATTGAATGAAATTAGAATGAAAGGAATAAGGAAACTCTTGGTTCCTTAAGGCCATACTTTCGACCAATTATGCATCAAAGGGGGAGGATGTTTAATTTGATATATTTAGCTTGATGACATGTGTTTAATTGTGTCAAAATGAGGAAAATGCATGTTGAAATGGCAAGGATTGTGTTTGGAAGAATATTGTTCGGAAAGTTAGTAAAATCGATAAAAATATTCTATTTT
>Ga0325401_1005757_pt1 | contig 11915 bp, 9 predicted proteins | sample PopdelMetagenome_FD_205666 | JGI IMG/M metagenome (GOLD analysis project Ga0325401, IMG submission 205666) | Populus deltoides microbial communities from Bellville, Georgia, United States - Xylem-PdKOR-R2 | ecosystem: Host-associated > Plants > Phyllosphere > Stem > Wood/Secondary xylem | place...
AAAAATATTTACAACGAATATTAAAACTTAAAATTCATCCTTTTTCATATAAAAAAGGATTTCATGAAATAAAGAAATAACCAAAAATTATATTGAATTTCATTGTGCTATTTATTTTATATTGTTGTCCCTTTTGATATTATCAAAACAGGATATAATTCCAATTATAGCTGTCTGAGACAGTAGTTCATAAATCAACCCATGAGTTATTTGGTCAATCCTTTTTTTTAAAAATAAATTAAAACTACATTGTTTTATTTTTTTTTTTGAAAAAGAAAAATCATTAGTTTTGATTCAGTCAATTTTAAAATCAAAAGTAGGATGGTGCCTAAAGTTACAGTAAAAGGGTTGATTTAAGAAATTTTAAAAATTGACGGACCACATGATGAATTTATTTATTTTATCAGAAGAGGGCATGGTTTCAATTAGACTGGGCTCATGTTTCCAACTTCCAACACAAAGGTTGAGGATCCTGTAAGATCAAGATTTTGGCCCACCAGAGGAATTACAGAGAATTTATGTCAAAATATCCCGAAGATCTCTTCACAAGCCATCGTGGTCTCCAGGGGCGGAATTGGCAGGAAACTTTACAGCCCCCTTCCTTTAATAAATTAGATTTTTAGTTTTAAAAATAGAAAATTTTAAATTTTGGAGCTCCTAAAATGTTTTCTTTGATTTGTCCCTCCCAAACTAACATTCCTAGCTCCAATTTTTAGAGAATGTTTGGCAGTATGGTAACGATTACTTTTCAAATAACTTTTCGTGCCAAAATGTATATCAATGATGTTTTTTTATTTTTTAAAATTTATTTTTAATATCAGCACGTTAAAACGATTTAAAACATATAAAATATATTAAATTTTAATAAAAAAAATTAAATTTTTTAAAAACGTATTCTTAGTCTCCAAATAACAACCACTTCATGCTGGGGGGAAATGAGCAATACGGGAAGAAAGGTTTTATAACATGTTTAATTCTCTTTTCATATAATAGAACTTGAAATGTCAAGAGGATCAAGGACAAGCAATATCCATCTTTTACTACCATGGTGACTGTTCCATGCTATTCAATATTCAAGTTCAAACAAAATGAATGTGTGCAGTATGGCATGTAAACAACGAAATTTCCATGTTCATAGGACTGTTGATTACATTTCCATAACGCAAACAAGATTCAAGCAAATCCAAAGTAACTATGCTTATTTAGCATTCATAAAGCTGTTGCAATTGAAGCCCTATCTAACTATAACACTATCAGATTACCTTACTCATAACATATTGGAACACATAGTAAAGGAAGCTGAGAGCTTACTGTCAGTGTACGTATTTTCACTGCTGCTCATTCTCATAATCACCACCGCCACCTTCTTCCTCACAAGCACAAAGTAACTCTTTGATATCGGTCTCTGTTACACTTGGCAGATCAAACTGCGCAGATGTGAAATCTCCCTCAGTATACTTGCTTCGCCGCAATTCACATTTCTGAACAAGCCACATATCCTTTACAAAAGGACGATTATTGTCTGGATACTTCAGCTGATATTTTTTGAACAAGGGATACTTAAACCAATAAATCACGTTTTTTGTATCATTAAACCAGCCCCTAATCGCAGGCATATAAAACATCAACTTAGTCAGCTCAAGGGCCTTTTCTTTTGTGACAAATGCATTCACTTCTGATCTGAACTCCGGCATCTCAGCACTTGAAACCACCACCAAGCTCTTGAGGGTTTTAGGGCAATGTGGTAATACTTCAGTAAGAAAGTAAGTGATTTCATCTACCACCTTTTCTGACTCCCTGTCTCTTAGTGAGCTCATTAGGACATGCACTCTTTGGTCATCTTGTACCGTGAATTCTCCAATCCAGAAAGTGACATTGAACTGAATGTGGATGCCATTATCAATCACAGCCTTCATTTTGAAAAAGTATCGCTCGGAGAGTTCCTGACAAGTGGATTGCTTAATTTTGAGAAACTTGCAAAGATTTTCATGAGGTTAGGGATGGCTGTAAGTGGGGTGTAGGGGACGTCAGCCTCGTCTGCATAAGAAACTCTGAGCAAGATGGTGTCTATTAGGGAGACGAGAAAACAAAACGACGTGTATCAGATTCTTTCCTTTTTTTTTAATTGGAAAGATTTTAACAATCAATCAATTGAACGCGGACATGCAAGTAAATAAATTAATATCAAAATTATATTAGTAACTGTCATTTTTAATCATTATTATAAATCCAAGTTTAGCGATTTAATTTGGTAACTCGTGGATTGGAGATATGACGTAGATTATATTTTTTATAGAATCGGGTTGTAAATTAATTCCACCTGATTAAAACGAGGTGAGACTTGGTTTATTTTTTTTAAAAATAATATTTTTTAAGTCTTGAAATGACTGTCGTATATATATAATATCATAGCAACTGTTTTTTCATATCGGATTTTTATATGGGAGTGAAAAGAATAAAAATTTGTTAATATTTATTACAAATAAATAAATTTAGAGTCGTTATTTATTATTTTAACCATTAAATAAAGTCTAGGCATGATTGTGTATAGAGAGTGCCTACAAACACCATTTTTTTCAGTTGCCAACCAGCATTGTTTCCTTTTCAACCCCCTCCTCACCCATGACCAACTCCTCCACCATGCACTTCCTCCTTCTGCAGCAGCGACGACCAAACCAGTAGATCCGGCGGTGCAACTTCTTCTTCTCCAATAACGAGGCCACCATCAGCAATCGTGCAACAACCTTTAGCTCCTCTGCACTGTGAGCACCATTAATGGAAGATCTGCTTCATCAATAACCATTGGTCATAGTGGTCTAGCAACTTCCTTCGAACAACACTAGTAGCAAAGTAACAATCGATCTTAGTCTCCCCATCACAGCAGATCTTCTTCATCAGCATCTTTGTTTCAATAACTTTAGTTAATTGCCATGTAATGTAGAAGGAATTCTCCTATTAAACGGTCCATGATTCAACAAAATCTGATAAACCAAATTATACATAATGACTTTGGCTTCTAGTTGTGAGACTTAAACTTGAATTGAATATTAATTTGGATTAGCATGTTGACCTGAGAAGTTAATCAACAATCTAATAACTTAGAACACTGATCGAATTAGGTTTCGAATTGGATATATTAATATAACTATACTTTGGTTCATGATCCGTCTGCTCCCGTTCCCACTTTGTGGATTTTTCTACTTCTGAGTAGTCTTGAAGATGAAGTTGTTAAAAAAATTAATGGATGCTAGGGTGGCTCATGGGATTTTGTGGCTACCTTCATATCAAAAGAAATTTCATTCTCAGTTGATAGAGAGGATACATGCAAAGTTGGGATCACAGAGCTTAAATTTAATAGCGTTTTTAAGATTGCTTTCGATGGTATTTTTCAATTTTTTTTTAAAAAATATCTTTTTAGTATTTTTTTTATTTTACTATCAGCACATAAAATGATAAAAAAAATATTAATTTCAAGTTTTTTTAAAAAAGTTAAAAAATTTAGAAAAATGTATTCCAAACAATGCCTAAATAGTTAAAAGTACTCAACTAATTTATTTTTTTGCCAAAAATAGATTTCGTCTTGTCTATTTATTTATTTATTATTATTTTGTAAAAAGGAGTCCATGAGAAGCAAAGTTGTGCATTGGATAACAAAGGGAGTGTCAGTATTTGGTTCTGACCTATTCTTGAAAAGAAAACATGTTTTGAGCAAATAACAGCAGCTTGGATATGGGATTCCTCCACAGGTTTGTAAATAAGTTCTGGTTTCGGAGTCAAAGGCAGCGTGAACCTGAGATTTTGTGGTGAAGATTGTAAAAATAGAAGTGAATGAAGAATTGACTGGATAGTACAACAAAGTGGAGAATGGGAAGGATATGTCAGAATTTTTTTGGAGACATTGTAGAAAGCTATCCTGAAGTGGAAGTGAAATTATCAGAGAAGGAGATAGAAGCAGGACTCCAAATATCCAAAGAGATGCATAGCTTGAAAGAATCATTCTGCCAGTTAACTTAGCACAGCCGGGATCGTTGGGCAAAACGAAGATTTTGTATCCTTGGACTTTTAACTGCTGCGCGCCGACACACAACCCCACCTTAATCGTGTACACACACGCATTCAAGGGCAGAGCTAGGAATTTTTTTTATCATGGGCTATAAAATATTACTGATCCTTGTTATAGAGCTAAGTTAGAGCTCGAAAATTCTTACTTGATCGTGATGGTTTTGCACTCTTGTGACTTTAAATTCCTCTTCAAAACCTAAGCTAAAACCCGATGTTGTTGAGAAGAAGAAAATTAAAATCCCATGGTGCTTCTCGAGTATTGATAAAGGTAAAAGAGTGGATTTAAATAAATGATAAAAGACAAAATCTTTATAAGGAGTGATTTTTACAAAAAAAAAAAAAAAACAAAATGGAAAGTTTTTATTTTTTATTTTAGTAGATACGTTTGTAGGAGGCAGCGTCCCATGTTGAAGTTCGGGGCGGAACCCCGAAATTTTTTTTTTCTTGCACAAAATCCATAAAGTTCATTATTGCATATAAAGCTCCAAATAAAATTTAGTCAAAATAACAAAATTAACCCTACAAAAACATATAGGACTTAACGACAGTATAATTCCCAAAGAAAAGGAACAGACAAATTAAAGCTGCACTTGCAATCCTAGGCCAAAGATCAGCACACTCCTTCCCAATTGGACCGGTAATTGCTGAGCCTTTCATTTCTCCTTTGGGGTTCACAATGACACCAGCATTATCTTCAAAATACATGAAAACACCATCCTTTCGGCGCCAAGGCTTACTCTGCCTAGCAATGACAGCAGGCATAACCTTCTTTCTGAGATCAGGCTTCCCCTTCTTGACAGTGGCCATAACCATATCACCAATGCAGGTAGAAGACAAGCGGTTCAAGCGACCCTTAATTCCCTTCACAGATATGATGTAAAGGTTATGCAGGAAGAGTATTGAGTTTTTTACTAATTTTTTTTTAACCTGGACTACAGCCAACCTTAGCCTCCTATATTCCTCCGCCCTTGCGCGGGCGCACACACAAAAGTTTGATGCATTGTAGTAATAAATAAATTCTGGATAATCTTTTTGGTTTTCACAAATCTGAATTCGTATCTCGACCTGTCTGCACATATCAAAGTCAGATTCATAAAGCAAATATTTTATATTGTATCAAAACACGTTGCCAGTAATATAGACGTTATGCCTTAAACAAATATTTCTTCTACTTTTTATTTTTTATTTTTCTTTTAGAGTACTCGGGAAGATTATATATAAATATAGTGGGAAAATTGTAAAGAACTCAACTCCTCGACAAATCACTTTGTCCCTTAGTTCATTTTGACAATATGAACCTGAGATTTTGTGCTGAGTGCAGAATAGTAGTGACTGAAGAATTGATTGGAGAGTACAATAAAATGGAGATTTTGTGCTTAATTGGAAAAGTGTTAAGTGCTAAAGAGCTAATTGGGGAGATAGGATATTTATGATTTGATTCCTACCGTTTACATTTTCAAACCTCATGTAAATATATGATTATTGGGGACTCTCGAGTATTAAGTATTGAAATGAATAATATTATAATAATGTTAGTTATAAAACGAAGACTGATTTGACGGGTTGACTCTAGGCCTGAACTGATCCGAGTTTAAGAAAAAATAAAGAAATAATTTATTTAACTTGACTCGGTCAAAAACCTAGGTCAATCTGGAATAAAGCACGGGTCAAAACCCCGTTGATTTTTTTGAAAATTATTTTTGATCAAAGCAAGGTTGCTTTGATTATTATTTTTTTAAATAATCGGGTTAGTACCCTTTTGACCTGTGACCTAAACATTGCCTCGGGTTGACTTCCTAGAAGGGTTTTAAAATTATGATAATATCCACTTTTATCCATACATTGACTCGAGTTAACCCGTGTTGACCCTAATGACCCATGACCTAGGCCTCGCCCCATTCGATCCCAACTTGGGTTTTAAAGCTATAACAATAACAATTTTTATCTTTACAATGACCTAGGTTGACTTTCCTAATTCGTGATTCAAACCTTACTCCAAATTGACCCCCAAATCCATGTTTAAAACTGTGATAATAACCAATTTTATTTTATGTTGATTTGGGTCAACTTGAGTTGACCCTCCTGACATGTGACTAGGGTCTTAGCCCAGGTCAATTCCAAAGTCGTATTTTAAAACTATGATAATAATTACTTTTATCCTTACATTGACCTGGATCAATGATTAACCCAGTCGTGACTTAGGGCTTGCCTGGGTCGACCCCAAATTAATTTTTAAAACTATAATAATAACCACCTTTATTCTTAGATTGACTTCAAAAATGTTCTAGAGACAAATTTCTTTTTATGTTTCTATCTCTTTCTCTTCAATCAAATACTTTTATATCTCTATTATCTCCATCTCTTTTGTCCCGAGACAGTAAGTGAAATCTACCTTGATCATACAAGTTGACCTACCACCGTCTGATTCATGAAAACATATTAATCTAAGTGAACAAGACTTCCTCTGTTATGAGATTTATTTGATATTGAAAGAGAATTGTCTTTCACAATGCTTCCTTACCTTTTTCTCTCCTAATTGTATCTAATAGCAAAGAAGGTTTTGCATTCATAGGGTTGTTTAACATATTTTTTACTACACTAAAATTTTGAAGTACGTAATGTATAGTGATAATAAATTTCACTTAATATTAGAGTTGTAGACTTATAATGTAAATTACTGACCTGATATTAAAAATACTCGTTTTCCGCTGAAATTTCAAAAATACCAAAACAAATTGTTTTTTTTTTAATATGTGGGATTATGAACTTATACGTAATACATATTTCTAATATTAAATAAAAAGATAATTATTTTTATATTGGTATTAGAATGATTATGTTCTTAACCTGATAAGATAAATATCTCTTTATTGAGGAGAATTTTTCTTTGATCATAAATAGACCAACAATTAGAAAACATAATATTTTCTTACTTTATATTAAACATAACAAAGCAGTTTATCTCAGGTAAGACGTATTATGAGTGCTAATATCTTCTCTATACGCAACTAGTCTCTTTTCTCAGACTCTAAGACCAGTTAGGGTTCTTAGTGACCAAAATACTAGTTGACGACTCTCATTCCTCTTTTTTACTGATAAAGGACAAGAATTCCTTATCCTTTTCTCTCATACCATTCCCGACTATCCCGATCTAGGAGGGCAGATCTGAGACCCTTTTGAGACTAGTAAGAAAGCCTACTCATGCTCACTTAATGAATAAAACATGTTCTTAGGTTGTATGTGCTACCTTAATTTTGCATCAAGGCAAGCCCTTCTTAAAACATCTTGAGCTTATGATTTACAAGTGACACAATGGTCGTCACTTAGAAAATTTTCATTGTAGAGTTTAGGCAATAAAACAATTAAGAATCATGCAAGAAACTCTCGTGATTTGTTCAGTGAGAGATCACCTCTATTTATATTCATTGTAGTACACTTAAGGAGAATGAATTACAGCTGTGCAGTCTATCAATTACAGCTAAGAAATATACATGAAAGGCAAGTATTTAACTTTTATAATCAAGGTGTAATTTCATCTGCTGATTTGCCGTGATCTGTACTGTGATCTGCAGATTGTATTTCCATAATATGCCCTTTTAAGATTAACGGGGATGAAATCACGTTGAGCTTGTCTTTGAGGAAGGAAAATAGGGCAGACACAATTGGTTTAGTGAGCCTGTCAGCAAGTTGATCTTTACTTGAGATGTAACGCACGTTAAGAGTTTTCTGTTGAACTTTTTCCCTGACAAAGTGATAGTCGATCTCCACGTGCTTAGTGCGTGCATGGAACACTGGATTGGCCGTGAGATATGTGGCATCGATGTTGTCACACCATCGTATTGGACACTGGACTAAAGCAATACCAATTTTCACGTGGCAGGGATTGCACCCAAAGAGAAGTAGTGGCATGTGCAATTGCACGGTACTCAGTTTCAGTGCTGGAGCGTGCCACAGTTTGTTGCTTCATGGAACTCCATGAGATTAGCTGTCACCAAGATATAGGCAGAACCCTGTGGTAGATTTTCGATCATCTGGACAGCCCGCTCAGTCAGCATCGGAGTAGATAGAGAGCTGTGTGGAGGTGCTTGGCTTAATAAGTAACCCGAAATGAATTGAAAACTTGAGATATCGTAGGATTCTTTTCACAACTGTCCAGTGTTCATCAGTAGGTTGGTGCATGAGTTGGCAGACTTTGTTAACTGTAAAGGAAATATATGGTCGAGTCAGAGACAAATATTGTAATGCTCCCACTATACTATGGTAATTAGAGGGATCTGAATAAGGTGCACCCGAGACCAAGGATAGTTTTTGAGAAGATAACATAAGTGAAGAGACTGGTTTGGCATCCAACATATTTGTGCGCTGGAGAAGGTTGAAGATATACTGGCTTTGCAAGAGAAGAAGACCTTCGGCCAGCTGATGTGCTTCCATGCCCAGAAAATATTTGAGGTGACCAAGATCTTTGACAGGAAATTCATGACTGAGATTGGTGATCAATTGGGAGATAGCCAGTGGATTTGATCCAGTTATCAGGATATCATTGACATAAACAAGGAGGAATAATGAAGCTGAACTGTGTCTGCAGATAAAGAGAGAAGTGTCGGAGCAGGAGTTCACAAAACCGAGAGATAGTAAGTGCTCTTGTAGACGATGGTACTAGGCTTGTGGAGCCTGTTTCAGGCCATAAAGGGCCTTATATAGTCTGCAAATATGATTGGGAAATCGAGGATGAACATAGCCAAGAGGTTGGTGCATGTAAACCTCTTCAGATAAGTTGCAGTGAATGAAGGCGTTTTGGATGTCAATATGATGTATCGGCCACTGATTGGAGACAGCATAGCTGAGTATGACGTGGATGGTGGTAGGTTTTACCACAGGGCTGAATGTATCATCGAAGTTAATTCCTGGTTGTTGATGATAACCCTTGCGACAAGTCTCGCCTTTCTTCGTTCAAGAGAGCCATCAGACTTGCGTTTGGATTTGAAAATCCACATGGAGCCGACTATATTGAGACCAGGTGTGGCAGGGATTAAGGACCATGTGCCATTTCTCATGAGTGTAGTGAATTCTTCATCCATCGCTGCACGCCATTCACGATGTTTTGAAGCTTCTGAATAACAGGTTGGTGATTCTGGAATGGTACCTGTTACAAGAAAAGTTTGTGACAGGGGATACCTAACAGTTCCATCAGGATTCTTTTTTGGTTCATAATATTGGGTTGAGATCATGTGAATATCTGATGAGGATGATGCGAGGGGAGTTTTGCAACAACTGATATGTGTTGGGTTGGCTGTGGTGTGGGAGCAGAGTTGTTGGGAGGGGTGTAGGAATCTATGTCTGGTGGAGATATGTTTTGGGAAGGAGCAGGAAATGAGGAGGATGAAGATAATGGCTGAGAATAAGAAGAAGGTGTTGTTGGTGGTAATGAAGCTGGTGTCGGGGTATGGCTGATATTGTTTCTTAAAAGGGAGGTGGGGAGAGTTGTATATGAGGTGGATGGAGGTTAAGGCGGGGATGTATTTGAATTAACGAAGGGAAAAGATCCTTCATCAAAGATCACATGTCTTGAGACAAATACCTTCCTAGTGGGTGTGTCAAGACATTTGAATCCACGGTGAGAATTGCTATAACCAAGGAAGACGCAACGTTTAGATCGAAAGTCAAGTTTGTTGTGATTGAAAGGACAAAGAAAAGGAAAACATGCACATCCAAAAATTTTTAAGCATGAAAAATTAGGAGCATGATTGTAGATTTTTTCAAGTGGTGACATGCCAGGGGGGAGGTAGGAAGACGATTAATAAAATATATGGCCATGAGAAAACTGTTATCCTAATAATTATGAGGAACATAACTGTGGGATAACAGGGAGAGACCCATTTCAATAATGTGACGGTGTTTCCGTTCGACAGATCCATTTTGTTGGGAAGTATGAGGGCAAGATATTCGATATTGAATGCCAATTTCTGTAAAATAGGTGTGAAGGGAGCGATACTCCCCACCCCAATTGGTTTGGACAGATTTGATCTTACAATTAAATTGGCGTTCAACAAGTTTTTGAAATGAGCAAAAAATAGACATGACACTGGATTTAGTAGAGATTGGATAGAAAAAAATAATTCAAGTGGTTGATTAGAAACTAATTAAGAACTAGAAAAAGGAAGGCGATGACTCTTTCCTTGTTGACAAGCTGAACAAATACCTAAAATTTTATTGGACGAAGTAGGTAAAGAAAACTTTGAAACGAGATGACGGACAATTTGATAGGAAGGATGTCCCATTTGGTGGTGCCAAACATCAAGAGGTACTCGTTGAGAGAGGTAGGCTTATGGGCGGTTTATTGATGTCATGGAGGTTGGAAAAATGTAAATGCCATCTTTAGGTTTGCAGCGCAAAAGAACTCTCCCCGTTGCTTCGTCCTTCACCAAAAAAGAGGAAGAGTGAAATTCAATATAAACGTTATTGTCTCTTGTGAATTGGCTGACAAAGATTAAATTCTTTTGAATTTGAGGCATATGTAGTAACTTATTTAAAACAAAAGAGGTTGTTGGTGTGGAGAGAGTAGTAGAGCCAATGTGTTTTATAGGCAAACCTGCCCCGTCTCCAACATGAATTTGGTCGTTTCCAAGATAAGCGTTTGACTGGAGAGACAAGTTGTTGAAGTTGTTGGTGAGGTGATTTATGGAACCAGTATCTGGATACCAGTTGATATCATGAGGTGGTGAGGAAGTAGTCATATAAGTTGCCATATGAGGAGAGGTGCCTTGGTAGGCATGATCAAATCTGTAATGACATTTGATGGCAGTGTGACCAAGTTTGCCACTGACCTGACACTGTGGTCTCGGATTGGAGGAGTAGGTTGGAGGTGGACCTCTTCCTTTATTGCCACGTCCCCTTCCTCTGTTGTTGAAGCCATAAGACTGGTGCTGAGGGAGACGTTGGTGTTGTGAATATCTTCCAACATGTGATCTGTGGTCATTTCTTGTGGCCAAGTTCACAGAGTTGACAGAGTTATCAAATGAGATTTGTTGTTGTTCCAGACGTAGTTCAATGCAAGAAGATGATTAAACATATCTTCTAAGGTCATTTTGTTAATTTGAGTGGAAATTGAGGTGACAATAGCATCATAAGAAGTATCAAGACCACCAAGAAGATAAGCTGTAAATTCATGGTTTTGAACGGGTTGTCCAATGTGTCTCACCCGACATCGCGACGGCCCTAAAAATAATTCCTCTCAAATTTTCTTCTTATTCTTTACTACACTAATTTTCTTCCAACAAGTGAAATTAAAGCTTGTTCTGGTTATTTGACATGACCAATACAAATTTCCCACTTTAATTTACTCGTTTAACAAATGATAAGTATGAAATTTGGTGTTTTCGTGTGAAATCTTGGCTAGGTTCCCAAGTTGTGTGGGAAAGGGTTGAAAAAGAATTTGAGGAGCTTATGGAAGGAGTAACATTGACTTCATCCCAAAGGGAGACCGTGCAAAAGGCACAAAGAAAGGATCAACAAGCATTCACAATCATCCACTAATGTCTGGATGATTGCATTTTTAAGATAATGGCTAACACAACCACTTCCAAACAAGCATGAGAAGTTTTGTAACAATCAGACCAAATAGTCAATAATATAAGAAAGGTACATCCAAGGTTGTTAAAATCGCGATTTTGACACGGCACAGAAAGTACTAAACAAACTCGGATCGTAAAAACGGATCGTAAAATCATAAGGAATTTTAAAATACATTAAAAAAATTTATGCTTCAAATAAAAATTCATAGCACCTTAAAATACGTGATAGTTCAAGCACTTTAAAATACATGCTTCAAATAAAAATCCATACATAGTTCAAGT
>Ga0325401_1005760_pt1 | contig 11913 bp, 10 predicted proteins | sample PopdelMetagenome_FD_205666 | JGI IMG/M metagenome (GOLD analysis project Ga0325401, IMG submission 205666) | Populus deltoides microbial communities from Bellville, Georgia, United States - Xylem-PdKOR-R2 | ecosystem: Host-associated > Plants > Phyllosphere > Stem > Wood/Secondary xylem | place...
TTAGTTCTAAAAGTAATTTTATTAACTTTGCAAGTCAATGATTTCTTGAAAATCTCAGTAGAAGTTGCAACTCTGCAAGATTTTTCTTTTTCTTTTTCCCAGCACATGAAGGCTTTTGAGCTAGAAGGGCAAGTCGACAATTTAATCATCTAGACGTTCGAGGGCTAATTTCAGTCATAATTTGATCACAACAGACTTATCAAAGGGATGATTCAATTGCTTTCTGCACTGTCTGCTATAACCTCCAGAGCATAAATTCTTGCACGGCTAGGAAACCATTGGTAATGTGATGCTACTCTTATCTTATCCTTCCATATTTATATAGGGCCTCCTGCTGTATTTACCACCATACATTTGTTGTAAAAACTTGTTCCCGCACAATGAAAATGAACTTGATTTTTCTTCTTGTTTCCTTCACTTGAATTCACTTTTCCAGGCTTAATTTTATATAATTAAATTGTAAAAGGATGCAATTCAAAATAAATAAATTATACATGAGTATTTTTATATATTAATTTTAATAAATGTGTGTGATTCAATTTAAGTAGATGGACTGATGGAGTATAAAATGATAGGCAGTCTTAAAGCACTATGTTATTTTCAATTTACTCAACTACCATAAAAAATATATTGAGAGTTTGGGACCACAAAAATAATAGTAAATAGTTTTAAATCATCTACCTCTAATGAAGTTGCATGTACTTTAATAACACAAGTATACAGACTAAATACTTGCTTAACATATTTGTAAAACAAAAACATGTGATAATTATTATATTACAATTACAATTATATATAAAAAAAAAACCTAAAACGGTAGTGGTTTCTCTATGATTTTTTTCAACGTGCAAGCTCTCACATTTAACTGTGGGTTACAATAGTGAATTCTTTTTTTTTTTTTGTCATCAAACTTTTTAAAAATTTTTGATTCATTTTTATACATTACTATTAAAAAATTAATAAATACATACGAAAATACCGACAGAAAAATTCTATTGATATATTACGATTACCTTTACCAACATAATTTTTCATTCTTATATCTATCGGTAAACACCAACAGAAAAATTCTCTCGGTACATATCGAGAAAATGACGGAGAGTATTATAGTGGGATTCAAAAAGACAAATCGTACATTTTAATTTTTGATCTGGTGATCGACTCTCCTCTTTTCTTCCCACATTTCTCCTTTTTCCTTATGTATTTTTTTCTGTAACAAACAACCACCCTCTAATTTCGACACAATTCAACCTCTGATAACAAATTTGATCACTACAACATTCACGTTGTCAGTATCCGTGTTTTGATTCAAATTTTATTGAAAATTCTTCACTTTAAGTAAGCAAATGTACCTTTTTTTTTATTTGAACTTAATTTTAAAATGTTTATTTATTTTTTGCATATTTTTATAGTATATGTATTTTGTTTGAGTGTTTACTTATTTTATAGTTTTTTCTCAAATAAATTTATTGTATGGATTTATTATTTGTACATGTTAGGGTTTGTTTTCAATTTTTTAAAATTATTTTTGTTTGTAAATTGATGAAACTTATATTGAATTTTTGACTTAGATGTTTTGTGATAAAATAAATAATGATTTATTTAACAAATCCATTTAAGGCTAGAAATGGGTATATTGAGGTTTTTATTTTTTTCTCTTAGGTGTTTTTATATAAAAAATAGAGATTGAAAAATAAGATTTTTGAATCTTATAAGTCAGACCATGATTTTTTGAGCAGCTAAAGTGACTAGAATTCAACCAGTAGACAATGTGTCGTTTGCCATTATAAACTACACATTCTACTTTGTTTTTTTTTAAAAAATGAATTTGGTGGATGATGTGATTTAACAAAAAAATAAAAAGGGACCAAGTATGCGGCTTTGGACCTCTTTGTTTTGGGCTAGGAGATAGCCCACCTAGGTTAGCGTTTGAGTTTTTTTATGAAGCTTTTTTATTTTTTTTTAGTTTTTGCCTTAAATTTTAATTAAAATTAATAAATAATTAAAATTTTTAATTACACTTTTTTTTTAAAAAAAATTTAGACATTCATATTTTGTATCTAACCAATAAAAAAAATCTAATTGTTTCGTAATGTTTTTTTTTTTTGTAATATGTAAACCACTCAAAATAATTTTAATGATGAGCATAATGAAAGATTATGAAACTCATTACACACACACCTAAAACAAATAAATTTCATATAATAATTAACTTTTTTTTATTTAATTATAAACTTTTTCTTGGAAAAACTTGTAAAGTTTCTTAGGTAGCATTTGATTACTGCTTTAGGATAAAAAAGACAGACAATTAGGACAGAGAAGACATGTATCATTTTCATTTTTGTTTTGAAATGACAACTTTAAAATTGTCCTAATGATAAGTTTATTTTTATGTTTTTATCTGTTGAACCAAACAATTTATCTATCTTTTCTATCTTAAAACACTAACCAAATGCAAGCATTTTTTCATTCTAAAGCTTAAATACACAACATAAATAGAGGCAAGGTAGAGTTTATTTGTGTTGTCGTAACCTGTTTTTTAGTTCTATCTTTTAACTTGTTTTCAGAAATAATAATATAAGAATTTAAAAAAAAATACTTTTTGAATAAATTCAGCCAACTTGCAGTCATTTTATACTTTGTAACTCTTTTGCGTGTCTTATTCATGTTGATGAATTTTCAAAATTGAAATATTAAAAAATCAAGAAAAGAAAAGAAAAATCAATAGTAAAATAAAAAAGATTAGTGGGTGGAATAATGAGTAAGTAAGGAAAAGGGGACTAAAATGAAAATAAATTTTTGGCCTCCCTCCAAGTAATTAAAAGATAGGAGGATAAGGATAGGAAAAAAAAAAAAGAAGAGAAAACATGAAAAGCTTGTAGAAGGTAGGAGAAGATAAGATGATAAAAGGAATAAAGAGAGAGAAAAAAATAAATAGGTGCTAAAAGAATTGTAGAAGAGGGATAGAATAAAAAAGGAAGAAAGAAAAAGCACTACATCAAGAAAGAGAGAGAAATATAAATAAAAAAGAGAGAAGAAAAGAAAAGAGAGAAGAAAAAACTGAAAGAGAGAAAAAAAAACAGCGAGAGGGAGAGAACACATCAGCCCCCCTCCACGACTAACCCTTCATTCCAATCAAGCAACCATTTCCTTAACCCAAACCACTACCCACGGCCTAGCACACCAGTAGCTAAGCAATAGGGAGAGAGAGAGAGAAAAAAAAACCTAGATAGAAGAGGAAGAAGAGAGAGAATTGAACCTTGAAGTGGATCAATCTCCTATTTGCACACTTGATCTAGCCAATCATGTGCCTTCCTTGCCACCAGAGCATAGATCTAAGTGCCACTAGTAATGACAGGGTGTGAACGTCATGTGCTGACATTGCTAATCCATTCCAACAACTTTCTATCAACCCCAACGACTCTTGAAGGTCAATTTCAAACCTTAAAATGAATTTTTGAATAAGTTTCAATATATTATTTATTTTCATGCATATTATTAAGAAATATTTGAAGTGCTAGGTTCTACATTATTGTATGGAAACCTCAGGGATATGATGCCACTAAAGATTTGTTTTCAAGGTGAAATAAAGATGGAAATCAATATTCCACAATGAGATTGGGAGGATCAAGAAGGTTTATCCAAGATGTAATGGCTTGACATTGGTGTTGAATTTTTTTTTTAATGCAATGATGTGTTTGTTCATGTATGTTTGATTGTTGTAAAGTTAATATATAATAGAAAATTGTTTTGTTTGTTTGTTTTGAGTCCTTATATAAATCATTGAGGATGATGGCTAAAAAAACCATATTATTTGTGTGATTTTGTATTAATGATCTCTATTATATGCAAAACCATGGTAACTCATTCCTTTCAACAATGATTTTTATTTCAAGCAGATAGATTATTAAATGCTAGAGGAAGTGTTTTGATGATTAGTCAATTATGGATAATTTATAGATTGTTCATGTGCCAGTTGTGTCCTTTTTATGGTTGATTGATGTGTTTTCAGGGTGTAACAAATATGATATCAAAGCAGAAATAGATTATTGTTTGAATTATGAGAAATATGAATAAAAATAAGTTGTGCAGAAGTTATTTCCTATTAAAAGTATTAGAGTGTGCACCGAAAGCATGGTGATATTTTGTGATTTTTGAAATAGACTTTTAGCATTGATTTATGATTGATATATAAAGAAATGAGTTTTGAAGACAATTGTGAATTTTGTATTATATGAGAAATTTATGGTATTTAATGATTTGAGTTACGTCAAGTTTCAAAGATGAAACTTTTTGTAAGATAAAGAAAATATAATATTCTAAAAATTTAAATGGAAAAATATAGTATTGCCCTTATGTTTATAATTATGGTTATTAATGATTTAGGAGCTATTATATATATATATAAGGAACCAAAAATTTGAAAGAGATAGAGATGAACCAAAAAAGAAGAAGAAGAGAGAAGGGTGGGAAAAGAAAGGGAAGAGATAGATCATGGGTGATAGAGGAATTATGTTTTTAAGATATGATGATTTTTTATTAACTATGATTTTGAATTTATTACGGTTTTTAAGATTTTTTTAAAGTTTATGTTGTTAAGTTTGATTGATAATTAATATGTATTAATATTTCAATCAAATGATTTTGGATGATTTGGTTAGGAATTATGATTTAAGATGTGATTGGTTTAATTGATGTGTTAAGAGTATAAAGGCTTAAGAAATTGGACCAATCTTCTATGAGAATTCTAGAAAGAGTAGTTTTGAGGTTAAAGATTGTTATATCCCAATTCTTTATCTTCTTTTTAAAAATATTTTTCAAAAAAATCCAAAAAATATATTTTTGAAGCACTTGATTCATTTTCATCATTTTCAATGTTTTTTTTTTCTTTTGAAAGAATCTAAAATTCTAAAATTATTTTTGCATGTCTTGGAATTGTACAAAAAGAAAACCTTTGTATTGTTATTCATAAAATAAAGCAAATATATATATATATATATATATATATATATATATATATATATATATATTTACCTATTTTAGTATTTTTTTTGTCCAGTGTTTTACAAAAAGATGAGAAATAAAAAATATTTAATTTGCATGCTTGGATTTTATAACAAGTTTATAAAACCTACTAAAACTTGGTCTAAATTTCAAAAACACCAAAAAAACCAATTTGTTTATTTTTAATATTAAGATTTATGAACTTACACATAAGACATATTAAAAATATTAGAAAAAAGCAAGTTAAGCCCATAAATAAAATAACCCCCTTTTCTCTCTCATTTTGTTTACTTTTAATATTTGAGAATTATGAATTTATACGTAAGATGTATTCTTAGTAATAAGGGAAACAAATATATAATATATAATAAAATATATATTGGCTTTAGAATAACTAGATTTGACCCATAAAACCATAGTCCACTTTAGTCAAGTGGATCTGTTTTAATCAATAGACAAATCAATGGTTAGAAAAACACAAGAAAGCCTTAACAATAATAAGAAAAATGAACAATGCAACTTGCTTTAGCTTAATGCAGGGTTGTATTATCTTCCATATACACAACTAACTCCCTTATCCAAACTCTACAAACTAGTTAGAAGAGTTCTAATAACCAAAACATTAGGTGGTGACTCCAAATGTTTAAATCATAAAGGGACTTGAATTTCTTAATCTTTTTACCCCCAAACCCAATCAAGAAGGTCAATCATTGCGATGTCATAGACGCATAAAAGTGATAATGAAATTTTAGTTTAGTCATAGATTTGTGAAAATTATAGTTTAGTCTCTAAGCTTTAGAAAATTTACAATTTGACTCTTGAAACATATTTTGGAATTCTATACAGAACTAGTTGTCAGGTTAAAGATGATGAATTTTAGTTTGGTCTTGGATTTGTGAAAATTACAGTTTAGTCCATGAATTTTGTAAAATTATGATTTGACCCCTGAATTTAAGAAAAAACACAAATTTGATCTCGATGGTAGAAGATAGTTTTTCTATTATGTTCCAACAAGTAATTCAGATCTATTGTTGATTTATTATCTATATGTTTAAATATTGATAACGACATCTATTAATCATTTAAACCTTTGTTATGTCCAAACAAGTAATTCATATGTGTTGATGATTTATTATGTTTTTATTTGATTTTGTTTGAATTTAAAGTTAATTTGATATATTTAATTATTTCAGGAGCACCATATACGACTTCTTTGTAATGAAAGTGGTTGAATACTACAAAGTGAGAATTTGATATATGATTGTGAGTAATAAATATGAATTATATCTTTAAGAATATACATGAAATGTGTGTTTACATTCATATGATATAATCAGGGGCGGAACTAAGATTATTTTATAGGGGTGGCCAAAAATAATATAACAAGATATAATATTTATTTTAATTTATTGTACATGAGTTGTAAAAAAAATTAGCATGATTTAGTTTTATTCAAATAACTTGCAAGAAAATCATTCTCTATCCGATTGTGAAAGCTTGTTTTAACAATCTTCATCGCTGAGAAAGCTCGTTCAGTAGTTGTTGTTGAAACCAGAAGAGTCAAAATAAGCCGAATTAACCTGTCAACTAGTGGATAAATATTTTTCCTTTTTTTTTTCAAAAAAAATCAATTCTTCTTATTTTGTTCATGGTTCAACCTAAAATCAAAACATATATCGTGAGAAAAAAATTGATAATTTTTATAGCTCTACTAAAAACAAAACATAAAAAAACCAAGTATAATCAAAATAAACCAATAAAATATATCTAATTAATTAGAAAAAAAATCATTGTCAAGAATTCAAAAAAAATTTGTTAGAACTAGCAAATCTGAAAAAAAAGGAGTAAAAATAATAAAATTATAAAAAAAATCTTATCAAATTCTTAATAAATATCTCAAAATAAAATAAAAATATATTTTAAATTTAAGTCATCAATACCTAATTACCTTGTTTTTTTAAATAAAAGATGAATTAATAAGTACTTTACTTCAATCTTTTCATAAAAAAATTTTATTTGTGATTTTTATCGACCGGCTGCACTGCATGCATTTATATTAGAGCTGTGGGGAGAGAAAAGGTAACAAAAACACATTGATAATTTTATATTTTTTTTCTTTCCGTAGGTACCATAAAATCAAGGCAAAGTCAAAGAAATTTAAAAGTAAAACAAAGGATAATAAATATATTTACTGTAAGGACTCATCTCATTAAAAAAATATTACAGCTCCTCATTCCGCCCTGCAAGGACTTATCTCATTTATGTTAGAGCTATATATATTTTTTAATTACCAAATATATAGCATTAAATATCTCATTCCGCCGTGCAAGGACTTATCTCATTATATATCTCATTCCGTCTTGTAAGTATCTAATTAATTAAGTTACACTCCTCAAAATTAATTTATCTATTTTGATTACTCAGTGAGATATGAAAACTTATTTCTTTCTGCAATGATTTTTATTTTAGGCATATAGATTATTAAATGTGCATATGGAGATTCGTTATTAAAGATTGTATTTATAGACTTTTGATTATCTGATTATATGTTGATTAATTGTATTTGGATTATGATATTTGATGGTATGTTAATTTTATGGGGAGTCTTTTTTGTTTTAGGTGTTTGGTAGGTTTAGGGTTTGGAGCTTAACTTAGTTAGTACCATCAAACAAAGATTCAAGAACGAACATTTTAAACCTGAAAGAAAAAAAACTGAAAGCTATGGTATTTGTTCTAAAATGAAAATAAGATGATGTATTTACAATGTTTTAAAAATGTTACAGCAAATCCCCTGCTACTTTGGCTCACAATCACAACAAGAACAAGGCAATGAACAAGGTGCAATTTCATACTATCGAAGGATCATGCTAAGAACATTTCTAAAAAAATATACATTCTTATAATCTATTCTTCCTCATCCTTCATTGAAGATCTTCTCTCAAATACCCTTTCCCTTGCCTTTGTTGCCTGTATGCACACAAGGTCATCAATTTGTCATTGCACTTGATGGGAGCCTCTAATAGAACAGCACATGAAAACATATATATACAAGGGAGAGAAGTTGAAGGAAAGAAAAAAGAGATTGGACTAAGGACCTGTTTGTTCCAATCTGTACAAGCAGTAACGATAGAAAGAAGAACTGATTGCACAAATGACCCAGCCAATATTCCAATCCAAAGGCCTTTTCCTCTTAAATGAGCTACAAAACCAAGTGCTGCAGCCACTGGAAGTCCAACCAGATAAAATGAACCAAGATTGATATATGCCCCTATTTTCTGCCATCCACTTCCTCTAGCCACACCTGATGCAAAGGACAACACATACTTTAAAATCAGTAGGTATTGTCAAGTTTATACAACGATTTAAGGCTACTATTGCCAAGTTGTATATTAACCAAAAAACAAAAACAAGAAACTGGGATAAGAAACTAACCAGAAAGGACAGCTTGTAAGCTGTCCATGATAAATGAGAGACAAATCAGAGGAGTCATGACTGAAATATAACGCACAACCTGCCTGTCATTGCTGTAAGCATATCCCAAAACTTGCCGGGAAAGGAAGAGACCTGAGCTCACAATGACTGACTCTATGCCAGCAAGAAACAATGCAACCAGAACTGTCATCCTAGCTAATTGAGGATTCCCAGCTCCTAGTTCATTCGATACTCGTGTACTACAAAAATGCCATGAAATCTACATGCATGAACGAATTGATATGCAATCTATACATTATTTTGAATTAAAGAATATGCTTTCAATAGGAGAAGGTTATAAACCTTGCAGCAGCTCCAAATCCATAAGGTATAGTGAAGTGCAATGTAGAGATTGTGAGGCTAAATCAAGCAAAATAAATGTTAATGAGAAATTAGAGTTATAATAATATTTAATTCAATCTTTACAAGTATCCAATTTGTCAATATATGGATAGGAGCAAAAATAAATATTAAAAATACCATATAGAAAGCACTGAAGTCTCCAGTTTTGGATTTTTGAAAAGACCAGAAAGCAAAAGTAGCAACTCCATTGACCACCATTTAAGACTGTGATGATAGTGATAGCATAATAGTATTATAGTTAGGAAAACAGGACAAAACAAAAATTGCATTTTCATGATAGAAGAAAAAGGTAAAAGAAATTACCAAACCATAATAGCAGAAGGGACACCGAGCTGAAAGAATTCTCCGATACCATAAAGTGCTTCTCTTGACAATGGAGCTCTAGTTTTTTCACATGCTGAGGAGAACTTTACATACAGGCTTAGCAATATCACATTCAACCAAGTTGATAAACTGAAGGCTATAGCTGCTCCCTTTTGTCCTAATTGCAGTTTGTACACAAGAATCCAACATGAAATGGTGTGAAAACATAGGATGGAAGATGAGGTTATGAGCATTGGTAGAATCACACTTTGTGTCTGAAGATATCTAGTCAAAGGTTTAAGAACAGCACCCCCAAATAATGCAGGGATTAGCCACATTGAGTACTTGCAGGCTTCTTGAGAGATTGAAGTGTCTTGGCCTAGTAGAGGTAGTAGTTTGCCGATGAAGATCCACAGGACACAAATTGGAGGGCACATGATTATTAGAGAGATGATTGCACTGTAAGTATAGGTTCCAAGCTTTTGATATTGTTTAGCTCCATATGCTTGGCCAGCTAGAGTTTCCAGTCCACCTGCCATTCCTGACTGTTTGCCAATTACAAACTCGGGTCAATTTATGCTTGTTAACACAAATATAATTGTGAAAAAAAAAACTTAATAAAGAAAGAAAATTGGAAAAAAAAACATTTTTAATTATAGAGGGCATTCTAACATGATAATAATACATAGCGACCTCCAGCTTTAGGCAAGAGCTCACGCTTTACTGGCCTATATCACCCCAATTTGTTTTATTATTATTCAATTCTTAATTTGTTTTTTATTAGAATGCTGGTATGAATTAAAGATGGGCCACTCTTACAGAAGTTATAGTTTTGACAAAATTGAACAGAACAGGGTACTAATTGAAAAGTTTTTTAATAACGGGATGAAATTGAACGATTGATACAAAGAAAGGAAGGACTTTTGCCAATAACGAAGAGGTAAGTAATGTAGCCAAATAATTATAATAGAGAAGAAGAAGAAGAAGAAGGAAAGGTAGGTAAAGGGATATAGTTAGAAAGATGTGGAATGGACAAAGGGAGGAGAATTTATGGGATGAGGGTAGTCAACATGCAAGTCCGAAGCTTGATTTGGTGCAGAAGGATTGGGGTCTTTGTTTGTGATTAAAGCACTTGGAACACAAAAGTCCAAATACAGTGAACACATGCATGTTTTATTAACTATTTACTCTTTAAAAACCCCAAGAACCCACTTGCTTCATGCATTAATGTTCATAAATTTCAGTCTAAAAACAACAAACAAACAACTTTTGTATACACACATATTTACCTGCCCTCCGCAATGGGTTAATATCAAAAAATATTAAAAATATAAAGAATGTTTTAAATGTCTTGGGTCTAGCTTGGATATGACATGGTTGCAGATCCAATTTGCTTGGGTCTGACATATCTTCCAGACCTAGGGTTCTTGGGTTTGGCATGCCTACAAAATCTAAAGCGCTTGGGTTTGGACCCATGTGTTTATGTCTACCAGATCCATGCTCGGGTTTGACAACCATATCTTTTCTTCCAGATTCATTAAGTCATCCATTCAGAAGGGCTTCATATCTTGTCTTCCTAACAGTGTGCAATGAAATGATAGACTCTTTTATATATCAATAGATGCCATAGAGTAGGGCACCATATGAAACCATGTTTGGTGTCAAACCCAGGTGCAGGCTGACAACCATGTTTGGTGTCAAACCCAGGTGCAGGTGTGACATGGTTGCCAGACCCAAAGCTCTTGAACCTAACATTATTGCCAGATCTAAGGACCTAGCTTTGATCTGGCGTGGTTGCCAGACCCAACCAAACAACAAACAAACAGAGAACAATTGTATACTTTAGTTGTCAGGAGAGAGAGAAAAAAAACGCAAACAATCAATCATCAACGACAATCCAACCATGATATGTCTACAATCGCCGCACCATGTGAAAGAGGGCACATCTGCGCATCTAGTTATATGGCGGATGGCCAGATTTGGCTACCGGGAAGCGTCTCACACACCTCTTTAATGGCGTGAGCGCCGCCAACTCACTGGGGCGTGTGGAACACGTGTTAATAACTTTTAGAGTAAAAATAAAAAATACAACGTGAAAATACAAAAACACCACCCATTGTCCTTTTAATTGCACAACATATCTATGTAAATTTCATTATCGCAATCCATTATAATCTGTGTCTAGAGCTACATTGAAATCCCTACACCCTTTTAATTTTTTTTTTTTATAATTTGAATCATTTTAATTTTCAACTTGCTATGCGTAGATGGACAGCATGGACATGCTACGGACGTCCGATATATTCCTCTATGAAAAAATATTTTTCCTTTTGGTTTGACAATAAAAAAATTTCTGGCTATTTGTTTTTTTTTTTTTTTTTGCTAAGATTAAATTTATTTTTGATTCCATGAAAGAGATGTGGGTCAGAAGAGTACTACGTGTAAGTATATATACTCACGAACACGAGGGATAAAAAATATTAGAGAAAATGGAAATAGACAAATAGAAAATTGATATATATATATTTTTTTTTTGCTTGAATGGAAAAAAAATGTTTAAATGATAAATTTAAGATTTTTGTACATGAAACATAAGATTTAGGGGTTAATCCAAAACTAGCAAGGACCTTAGGGCTGTTTTTTTTTTCTTTTTCTTTTTCCCTTCCCCTGATCATATCCTGTCTTCAATCCCAGCAGGATAGATGAAGTGGATTCTTGAAGAAACTCTTCTTCCTCTCTCCTTAATGGAAGAGAAAGCAACCTTAATTTCTG
>Ga0325401_1005761_pt1 | contig 11912 bp, 2 predicted proteins | sample PopdelMetagenome_FD_205666 | JGI IMG/M metagenome (GOLD analysis project Ga0325401, IMG submission 205666) | Populus deltoides microbial communities from Bellville, Georgia, United States - Xylem-PdKOR-R2 | ecosystem: Host-associated > Plants > Phyllosphere > Stem > Wood/Secondary xylem | place...
TTTTATTATAGGTTTGAGAGTGACTTTCAATTTTTTTTTTAATTTGGTTAATTTTTATTCAAATTAATTTTTTAATATTTTTAGATTGATTTGATGTACTAATATCAAAAATAAATTATTAAAAAAAACAAAAATATTATTTAATATTTTTTCAAAAGAAAAACATTTTAAAAAACAATCACCACTACACTCTCAACTACTACATTGTGAAGCTCCGATTGATATTACATTTTAAATAATGAATCAATAAAATTTAAAAATTTTAATATGAAAATATCACAAAAATTACAACCTCAATGGGTATACCGTGCAGTAGTCAATAATCACCACGGTTCACACGCATGTATAAGCAATACTCCGTTGACCTGGCTCGAACCCTCTCTCCATCTCCCTCTGTATAGAACGAGTGAAAGAAAACTTACAACAACCTGCCGACCAAAAGTGCAGTTTTAATATCCTGATATATCTGGTGAAGTTGGTATATATCCAGGTGTTTTCCAGCTATTTCCAATCATTCTGGTTTCACACAGTCAAGAATGTGAAAACACAAAATTAAATAATGGCAGGAGGGTACTGCAGGTCACTTTCAGGCCATCTGTGTGGTGACCGACCGAAAAATAAGTCCAGATAAAAGAGAACCCCGGCCCCAACTTGAAGTTGAATATTATTCTATTCAACTCGTGACTTCAATTCGATTCTGACCACTGCTAACTATCAATAATCGTTTTTCTCTAGCTTTTGCTCCTCCTCTTTCTTCTTTCAAGAACAAATCATCAACGAGTCTTCACGCATTTCCACTACACAGGGCGGCTTGCAATTGTTTGGTGAACAAGAAGTTCGCTTCCAGGGGAAGCTCGCATCTAGGGAAAGTTTATTAACCTAGCTAGGTTTTCTTTTCTTGGTTCACATATATGATGTCTATTTTACGCGTGCACCCTTTTAATTTGGATGAAGAGCCTAATGGCGTGGCACTGTGGAGAAATTAATCTTTTAACTTTCAAGTGATCAAAGCAATAATGGGTGTGTGAGAGCAACTTTCACATCTGACTAGCTAGGAGTAGCTTTAGGGTTCTTACAAAGGCATCGATACTAGAATTTACAAACTTGCCCCAACAAGACATCAACAAATTAGTTAAAGTAGATATGATCTCTCCAATATGCTGGTTAACTTCGAGTAAGCATAAATTGTCATCGCATCCGTCAGCTTTTGTGTCTCATTGATCAACAGTACTCATCAAATAATACATGCAAGAAAACAAAACTTCACAATTTTCATATAATTAATTACCCCGCCAAGAGATTGCTTTCTAATGGTCGGTACCTAATCACAAGCTTTGCCCTTAAACATGGTCACCACACACCGAACACTTTTTTCCTGGTCAAAGCCATTTCCTACCTCATTTCATGCAGTTTTTCATGGTGCGTTTGGACAAGTTTTGAACTGGTGGGATAGCTAGTGAGTGGGTCGTCCCTGAAACTGTTGATGGTTAAATTATAAAGTGGGTTTTTTTTCTTGCTCGTGGATCTATGCAAGAGAAGGACTGGTATATGCTTGTGTGCGTGTGGTGTGCTTTGGTCAGTTAATTTGGCTTACTAGAAATGAGGTAATCTACAATGATGGAAGGCTGGACCAGTGTGGTTTGTGGTCTCTGATTTACAACAGTCAACAGGGTTGCTCATTGGGTACTGAGGTTCTTGGACGAGCTCTCTTCTGCTACACTGGGGATGCTTTATTGAGGAGCCCTGACTGTGTTAAGTCAGTGTCTGCTTTGAAGTGGAACACAGACGGTATCAGGTATAAGTGGAGTACTATTAAGGATCATGAGTTGATATTTTCTTCCTCAATTCTTACAGCTAGCACTAATTAAGCATTCTAATGAGACTGAAATACTCGCAATCAAAAAAGCAGTTGGAATCAGTGCAGATCATTCATCTTTAGCTCAAACGATGGACTGGCTTTTTCGAAACGGACTCTTCAAATGCAGCGAGCTGGTTGAACAAGAGCGCAGCATGCTCTCGATAGTATTTTCAACTCAGTTAAAGCTTTAAAGGCAGCAGCTTTTATCCATACGCTTAGAGAAGCAAGTGCTTTTGCAGATAATTTAGCCAAGGAAGCAATAAGTCGTGGTGATGATCTTACCATCTGGTTGTAAATGATCGCTTCATTTCCATTTCTAACCATACTCTTAATGACTGCATGCTTATCTTAATAAAATCCCGACTTTCACAAAAATAAGTCTGATTAAAGCGATAGGGCCTTTTAGCATCTGACATCCCATAATTAGTCTTACATGATATAATTGATTGCACGGAAGAAGAAGAAAACATGTTATACTATATTATATAAAGTTTGGGTAGACAAAAGATTTAATGGACCGATGTTCTGTAATGATTATAGCTGTTCAAATTCATTGACACCCTGGACGTGCTCACATAATTCCAACGATACTGATGTCTTCGTTAGGTTACTCTGCTACCTAGCTCCAAGCTAGCTCGATTTGAGTCATTTCAAGGGACAAGAGAATTCAAATCCCCTGTCCGCGTTTAAACACTACGAACCAGCTCTATTGTTATGCTGAAATTAAATTTCGTCATCCTCCCAAATAAATAAAAAAATAAAAGATAATCAATTAATAATTTTGAGGGTGTAGCTCAACTGGTTAGATTTTGTGTTTATTTCTCAAAAATCACCAGTTTGAGTCTCACAAATCTCAGGGTCATTAGAGACTTACATGGTCGTTAACTTCAAGGTCCGTGAAATTAGTCGAAGTATATGCAAGCTAACTCGAACACCACATTAATAAAAAAACATAAAAAATAAAAGACAATCAATTAATAAATATAAGCTATATATGTTGTTCATAGTTCTTTTCTTCGTTCGTTCCTTGTTTAAGTTTTGAGATATCACTTGGATTGTTTCAAAGGATTTGAGATTATATCTCTTCGTATTTAACAAGAATATTATTATTTAAATTAAATTGCATCCAAATACATGAATTAACCTGCTAGTCGATACAAAAAAAACCCAGCAAATTACAACACACACACACATATATAAAAACTATATATATTTGGTACCATTTAATTTCCATTTCTTATCGCTTTGCCCTTTGAGCTCGATCGTCAAAAAAGCATCTACAATATTTCTCCTCTTTCGATACTATATGTGAGGGACCATTTCTAATAGATCTGCTTAACTATCACGAGATAACATGCATGGACCATTTCCATATAAAAATCTTTAAACTTTTATTTCATTATCAATATCAGCACGCATGTACCCTTTCTACAACTTTTTTTTTTATTTTTTTATCCTCCAAGAACTTGTATAGTAGTTTATTGTTATTGTTTGTTTTTTCGTTTTAAATATGCTTTTAAAAAAAAATTATTTTTTTTTATTTTTTTTTTACTTTAAATTAATATTTTTTTGATGTTTTCAGATCATTTTGATGTGCTGATATCAAAAATCATTTTTAAAATATAAAAAAATCATTTTGATGCATTTCCAAATGAAAAACACTTTGAAAAAACAACAGCAACCATACTTCCAAACAAGCCTTAACATAACCCTTTTTATAACATAATTCAAGATTTGGATCATAAATGAGCTGGGTTAATTTAAATTAATATAAAATAACTTTGTTTTAAGATTTTTTTAAAATAAAATAATATCATTTTATAATTACCAAAATATATATCAATGAAGTCTTACTTAATTTGATTTTGAGTGAATCACAATTTTAACCACCGATTTTTTTTAGTTTAACTAAATCAACTTCCATCTTATTTTACATAAAACTTAAATTGAATTAGATTTTTATAGTATGTTAGTTGTTATTTTTGAAAATGTTTTTTGTTGAAAATAAATTAAAATAATATATTTTTTATTTTTTCAAAATTATTTTTATATAAAAACATTAAAAATAAATTTTAAATAAAAAAATATAAAACACCATTTCAAAAACATTCTCATTTAACCTCTTAGCCGAGAAATTAATAAAATATCTTCCTGGCTAGGTGGCAGAGGAGAGCCAAAGCCGCAGGGAGAAGCCGAGCTATGGTTGGTTATAAAGCGGCTTATCAAAGGCAGCTGTGCGTACGATCCCAGTCCCATCTAGGAGTCGCTGTCTACGCACGTTGCTAAAATAACAGTACGTGTCAGAATAAGCTGTTCAGCAAAATGGGACCACCCGAGTTGTGGATGCGACACGTGTTTGTATCCCCATTTTGACAGCTTACCATCTATGATTGAGGGACCACATTAACCCCGCCTCTCCCTCATACTGGTTTCCTATTTTGCCCTCTCGTACTCCGTGCATTTTTTCACTCGTTTTGCCGCGTGCCAGATCGGATTGGAATTCAGGTGGTCACGTGAACATATCACTAAACGTTTTCCCTCTCATTAAGCATTTGCTCATTTATGTTTCAATTAGACCATAACTTTCCCGTGAGCCTCCACGTGATCAAATTGTACTCTCTCCTCTGACCTTTTATTAATTACCTCCTAAATTAATTTTAATTTTAATTTTAATTTTGATATAAAACGAGTGTGTGTGTGTGTGTGAATTCAAATATATTTAAAAATATTATATCGCAACTGTCTTGTTCTGGTTAGATTTTAAGCAAATTTAAATTAAGATGGAGTAATGAAGCTTACTTTAAACTTATCTAGATTAAGTGTGTATTTTGGTGTAGGGTATTTTTTTAATTAAAATAATATTTTTTAATTTTTTATTAATACATCAAAACCATATAAAAACACTTAAAAAAACCAATTAATATGAATCTATAACATTAATCTAGATATCTGTAATAGGCAATAAAAACATGTTTGGGAACGCGGTTAGCCGCATTTTTTTAAAAATTTAAAATTTATTTTATTTAAATATATATATCTTTTAATTATTTTAATATGTTGATATAAAAAAACAAATTAAAAAAATATTATTTAAATATATTATTAAATAAAAAATATTTTAAAAAACAGTCATTACCACAATATTAAACATTCTTTTTATATTTCAGAAATAACCCAAACAACTAAATTAGCAGCAGCACCATAACTTATGGAAAGCTATCACCGAGTGTGTTTAAGATTAATTACTATTCAGTATCGTAGATACTAACATTTTTGCTTTGTTTTATTTGTTAAAAAAAATATTATAGAAATAATCAATAAACATGTTTAAAATCAGTTAAAATTAGGAGTCCCTCGTTTTATAATTAAAAAATTGTTGGAAATTATTCTCTAATTAAAATAAATTGGAAGTGAATGATAAATTGATATAAAAAACTTTTGGTTAACATATTTTATAAACCTAGTAAAATTTAATCTCATGTTGAAAGATTACAAGATTTTCATGTGGTTTATATGTTAGAAAATTAAAGATTTAAAAATAGATCCATGAATCACCAATGTTTTTAAAGAAAAATAGCCTCATTCAAAATGAGCTTTGAGTTGATACCGCACGCGCACATGTTCTTGGGTCTTGAGTTTTGGTTTGATCGAGACTGGATTTGAGGTTTAACTAGGTTTTAAATTTGAGTTTAAGGTGAAATTTTTTTTATTAAATAAATAATTAATTTTTGCTAGTTTATTTTGAAATTATGTATGCTTTAAAATAACTATTTGTCGGTGAAGAATTAATTTTTTGATAGCCTATTTTATTTGCCTCATTTATGAATAAAGAATCTAAGTATTTTTTTAAAAAACTTGAATAGTTTCTATTTATATAGAAAAAAAGATTTTAAAGCCAAAAACTATCATGGTTTTGTTTTAAGGTGGGTAATTAAAGCTAATAAATGATAAAAATTAATTATGGTAATTATAAAAAATATTTTTATATTAGTGTTTCTTTCAAAACTCATTGCAAGAGATTGGAGGAAGGGTGCTTTGTAAATATTTTGAGACCCTTCTTCACCTCAATTTCTAGATTACATTCCTTAGTTTCAAGCACTGTTTTTTTCCCCCTTTACCACAGAGCTTAGATTTTATTACTGTAAAGAGATTCCAAGTAATTTTTTTTTTTAAGTTCATGAACATTGTCTAAAAATGCAAAAAAACAATTTAATGCTGTTGGAATTCTGAAAAATTAATTGCAATCATTCTACCTGCATCAAAAATACTAAAACTCTAAGAACAAATAATTAATTATTGACGATAATAGATTTTTATCTTAATTTAATTTTAAATATTTTAATAAGTAAATATTTTATATTTGCATTTTAATTTGAGTATAATAATTCTTTTTTATCTGTTGGTATGCATGTTAACATCTTTGTATATTTAAATGCTACTTTAAATATTTAATTATATTCTAAGCATGCATCCTATAATTTTATTTTAATCTTCATTGCAAGTTCATGCTCATTATTTATCTTGTTATATAAAATTGCATGTAATCCAAACTGAACAATTATAATCTCTACCGTTGAACAGTAATCTGAAGGCTTTAACCAGCTAGTCTTTTGTTTAGTTTATACATCTAGGTTTTTGCAAATTAGATTAATAATTTAGAAGGTTGTCATCAACTTTAAACTTAAGTTAAAGTTTAATAATGTACATGCATTTTGTTTTTATATATTTTATAAAAAATAATATTGAATCGATGCTTATTGAAAATATACTATATTTTCTTTTGGTTCTTACCCAGGTATCCTCACATTTTTTAAAGGGTGAGACTAGTCCCGTTTGGGGTTCGTGGCTATCCCTTATAATAAGTATATTTTTTGGAGATTGAACTTGTATTCTCATCCTTATAAAGATATAGCAGTGTCTTAACCACTAGACCAACACTTTATTGACTAAATATATACCATATGGAACTAAACAATTAAAACATGATTAAATCGACTGTATTAGCTATAAAACTTTTATCTATTAAATTGTTTAGTTTTTTTTGTTCTTCTACAAATTTAAATTAGTTGTTCTATACTTGCACTTGAGAAGCTAAAAATTTAATTATAAGTATCTGACTAATGCTTATATGGAGAATTTGTTTTTTTTTTAAAGAAAAAAAATTGATGAAAAAATCATTGTTCTCTCAAAACAAAAACAAAATAAAAATCATAAATGATGAAAATGCATTTTTATAGGAGAAAACATTTTTGCCTCATAATTTAGATGGTTATAGTTCTTATAGATATTTATTTTAATAATCACAAAAATATTATTTTTTTAAATTTTAAATAAATAAATTATATTTGTATGATATATTTATAAAATCACCGTACCTAGCAAGCAGGATCCGCTTCCAAGATAAATAAGAGTGCCTTCTTCCGCCTTTGATGGGCCAATTACCAGGCTCAACAAATTACAGCCCATAGAGGGTAGCTTTTCCTTCTCCAGGAGGAGGATGGTCCCCGGAGAAGACCGACGAGGATGAACTCAATCGGCACCTACATTGTCGAACCCGACTCAAGAGGCCATAGAGAAAGCGAACATGACACGAGGGCTGGCTCAAAGAGGACCAGAATATAGATCTCGATACTGAGCCTGCACAGCCTGGTCCTCCTATCCTTTCTCACCTGAAAAAGATTTTGACCTGAACAAGCCCCTCGAGGAACGGTGACAAAGAGGATGTGCGCCAATTGACATGCAAAATTCAGGGCAAGAAACGAAGTATATTATTGACGAGCCAAGAGCTTTACGAGGGAAAATTATCTAATTGACGCTTCTAATGCAAAATTAAGGGTGAGCGAGTCCATTGGATGAACTCTTTTCCCGCCTTCGTTCTTGAAATATTTCACTGCCCTCATCCAAGGAGGCAGATATTGTGTGTAAATTGTGAGAAATCGGCACCAAAAAGGACTGAAATGAACATTATAAAAAAGTTGATGCACTTAAAGTTAAAGAGACCATGTGGATACCATATCACCATGTCATCACTCACCATATAAGATGCCACATCATTGATAACGATAAACTGATAATGGGATAAGAGGGAGATGGCCTAACGTTTAGTCTTTCCATTTTTAGGAGAGAGCAGAACATCAAATGTAATGGCATTTGTAATGATAGCCAGACAAGCTCTGTTTCAGCTGAAGAGCAGCACGAGTGTAAAGGCTTGCGTTAAAGAGTGTAAACATGATAATTCTAACAGCAACGTTGTTCAACTTCCTGAGAAGACTCGCCACTCAAGCGTTCTTGTACTGGGTGGAACGGGTCGGGTCGGTGGGTCCACTGCCACTGCTCTCTCCAAGTTCTGCCCTGACCTTAGAATTGTGATTGGTGGTCGAAACAGGTAAATTTAACAAAAGCCCTTGTTTGTTTTCTGTTTGGTTTCCGAGAAAGTGACTAAAAAAGAAAAATAAGAAGTGAGGAAATTGATGGTAGGGAAAAAGGTGCTGCGATGGTGGGTCAATTGGGGAGGAACTCCGAGTTCACTGAAGTCAACATTGAGAATGTAGACTCATTGGGAGCAGCTCTGAAAGGTACAGTAATCTTTTAATTATCAGAATTGCAAAGCCATTATTTTTTACTTCGGTGTTTTCTAGTATTTGCTCATGTTTTGAAAATACATATCCTGGGTCATTTTACGGCTCCATTCGGACTTAATTGGGGACAAGAACAAAAAATTCAGAAGGTTAAGAAGGCTTCAGCAAGGATAAATTTTGCAACTATTTTTCTTTTCACTGTGCTTTTTGAGTTTTAAAGAGATCTTGCTGTTCATGATTGTGCTTGATTTATGTTATTTTAGCCCTGCATATATGTTGAGAAGACAATTTCCTGTATCTCATTGGAGTTCTAAGCATGGGGGTTGACTTCCATTTGCTTCCTCTCTTTTGTAGAATTTGTCTCATAAATCATAGGGTTGTACATTTTTCATGGAGCCCAACCAGGTTTAGTCCAGACAAGATTTAGATTCAATATCTATAAGTTCCTAAAAAACGCCATGACTTGGCCAAGCTTTAGGCAACAAGCACACTTCAGCTGTAATAATTAATACCTACCAAATGAAAATCTCGGCTGTAATCCTACCCAAATGAAAATGTAATGAACTGAACAGCTTTGTTCTGGCTTCTCAGAACTTCCAAGTCTCAAGCTGTATTAATCCCTCTGCAGATGTAGATCTTGTCGTTCATGCTGCAGGGCCTTTTCAACAGGCAGGGAAATGCACTGTACTTGAAGCTGCCATAGAGACCAAGGTGAGGAAAGGTAAACATTATGTTTCTGAATATCAACATTCAGGTTAGATTTCTTTGTACAAGTGAATGCTTATTAGGCCTGTTTATAATTGTTACAAAGATATTATCTTAGGAGCTGTCTTTTTGCCTTTTCCTAACAGACAGCATATGTTGATGTTTGTGATGATACAAGCTATGCATTGCGTGCAAAGTCCTTCAAGGATAAAGCCTTAGCTGCAAATATTCCTGCCATAACAACTGGTGGAATCTATCCAGGAGTGAGCAATGGTATGATTGCCAGCATTCTTGCTAGGTCATCATTTTTATCTACATACTTTGTCCCCTGTACAAAATGCATTTCTGTATTTCCAGTCAAAACACACTCATCACTTATCATTTTGTGAATTTAAGGAGCATATCTTATCATATAAACCACGTGCCTCTGGATAGAGTGAAATTCAAAAAGATTAATTCCGGCAGCCCCAAGTAAATTGCTTCATTGCTTTGAGATGACTTTTTTATGAAAAAAAAGAAGAGAAGTTATAACTCAACGAAGCTTTGCAGTTTGAGTTTCTAAACATTCTTATGACTCATGCTATCAGCTGCCTTATGTTTATGCCACTACCAGTCTCATGCAAACCCACCATTTGGGCCTTAAAGCTAGCAAATGCCTGAAGAAAAACATAATTACACTAGCAAAGAGTAGCATCTTATAAGTTACATTGATATAGAAGTGGCGGATAGATCATACATTACATCATGTGGAAAACCACCTCACATTCAGCTACTGTACTTTTATTCAACTACTTGCTAATTTCTACCACTATCATGACAGTCATGGCAGCAGAGCTAGTACGTGCTGCAAAAACTGAAAGCAAGGGAAAGCCAGAGAGGCTGAGGTAATTGTTTTCTCATCTTAGAACTTAAACTGAAGAAAGTTTTGACTAGTCAATAACTCCTTATTCATCACCAAATGCCACTATGGGTTCTCTTACAATTTTAGCATAATGTATCATCCCTTGAATGTTAACTATCCATCTAGAGATTCTTGCCTTACCGCCACTTTAGTTTACCAGTTTCCGCAGTACCACCTCAGTTCTCTAATATAAGTTCTGATGAAGAGTGGTGCTCATCTCCATCCATAATTTCTGGTACCTCATAAATTTTTCCTTGAAGTGGAAAATGTGCGTTTCATTCTGAAAGCACTTCTTCTCCTTAGCCATGCCATCAACCTCATAGAACAAAATCTTCATTTTCCTTTCTGATTTTGGTTGAAAGAAATTTGGTCCTTGGTGGTATCTTTAATGCTTATTTTTGAGTTAAGGCATATTATTATGAAACTCCTTGAAAGAAATTTGGTCCTTGGTGGTATCTTTAATGCTTATTTTTGAGTTAAGGCATATTATTATGAAACTCCTTTCATTCCAGTAGAAACTAATCAATTGAATTAACATGGAAGTGGCGCATCTTTGCTGCTTGGTAAATGGTGATCCATTGCACGATGCAATAAAGCAGCTATTCAATGGTTTGTTTTAAAGTTTATACTGTTTACACTCGAATTCTCTTATTCTCAGGTTCTCCTACTACACAGCAGGTAGTGGTGGTGCTGGTCCAACCATACTAGCTACTAGTTTCTTACTTCTTGGTGAGGAGGTTGTTGCATATAATAAGGGTCAGTCTCAACAGCATTTTACGAACCAGCACAATCCTCTTCAGTTTCTACTGTAGTACTCCTCCTCTAATCAATACTAACAATGGTAATGTTTATTTAATCAGGAGAAAAGATCAAACTAAAGCCATATAGTGGAATGCTTAACATCGACTTTGGAAAGGGGATCGGAAAGCGAGATGTATACCTGTTGTAAGTGCCTGAAAGAAATTTCTCTCAAATCAGAAAAAAAATCAACGTGCCAGTTTCTAGATGCCAATTCATCTATTTAACAGGTCTACAATCGAGTTTTGAATGAGCATCATAGATTGGGATGGACCAATTTTGATCATAGTTATATCATTATTCATGCACCAGTTCTCACATCCTTATTTTAAGTATTTACAAATTTCCGTGTATCTATCTGGCTTTGGTGAAAACTTTTGTTTTCCACACCCTTAACTATTGCAATTAATCAAACTTGGAGAAATTATAGCCTTGCCAATGCCACACTTAGAAAGTTTAGTCACTATTTGTGTCTTTCAATGGCTCAAGACCATCGGTGGATGAACTGCAAAACACTTCATAATCAACATTTCATTTCCTCCTTGAATCAACTATGAATAGTCTTCTTCTGTACATCAGCCTAAGATAATTTCCTCTCTTCTCATCTGGAGCTTCTTCCTCTCCTTCCTAGAATGGTTTGCATCTTTTTGTTCCTTGTCTTTTTCTTCTTTCTTCAATTCCATGATCACATACTTCTATTTGTCAGGTTTTCTTAGTTTGTAGTAGTGCAACCCTTCTATCCCCTGGGGTTCCCTTGGAGTAAATTGACCACAACTACATTGTAGTTAGTACTCGTTCTTTTTTTCTTTTTATGGTTTGTGCTTTGCTCGTTCTTTAGCATTTTATAGTTTTTAAACCAAAACTTATGACAAGAATGTTCTTCAATGAAGCTCATCCATGAATAAAGCAGTTTTCCGTTTTCCTAAAAATACCAAGTCCTTCTAGGGTTATATTATTGGTGTTAAGTAATATTTATCTAGTTTTATTTATTAAGGGTACTTTGTATTTAGGTTAATTTAAGCACTCATAATAAACATATTATTAAGAATTCTAGCCTCTTTTTATATTTGAT
>Ga0325401_1005764_pt1 | contig 11911 bp, 15 predicted proteins | sample PopdelMetagenome_FD_205666 | JGI IMG/M metagenome (GOLD analysis project Ga0325401, IMG submission 205666) | Populus deltoides microbial communities from Bellville, Georgia, United States - Xylem-PdKOR-R2 | ecosystem: Host-associated > Plants > Phyllosphere > Stem > Wood/Secondary xylem | place...
GATCGGCGGTTTCAGGGAGCCGTCGCAACACCCCACGTGAGAGGTGTTGCCGATGGCGATGACCCGCCGAGAACTCGCTGCCTGCGAGCTCAACTTCTGGGACCACGTCAGGAAGGGCTCCACCTGGACCGCGGCCAGCCAGGCTGCTGGAGTGGACCGCGCTCAGAGCTACCGCTGGCGCAAAGCCAACGGCTTCCGCACCCCCGCACCACCGCGTGAGGTCAGCGCGCGCTACCTGTCCCTGGACGAACGGCTGCGCATCGCCGACCTGCGCCTCGCCGGCGAAGGCGTCCGCGCCATCGCCGCTGCACTCGGCCGGGCGCCCTCGACGGTCAGTCGTGAGCTGCGGCGTAACTCCACCCCCGGCGGTGCCCGCCCGCCCGGCAGCCGTCAGCGTCCCAGGCCCGCGACCTACCGGCCCTACGCCGCCCATGAACGCGCCGCCGCCCGAGCGCGACGACCCAAGCTCGCCAAGGCCGACGACCCGGTGATCGGGCCGGTGCTGTCGGCGTTCATCACCGCCAAGATGGACCTGCGCTGGAGCCCGCAGCAGATCAGCCACGAGCTGGCTGTGGCCTACCCCGACCATCCGGAGCTGCGGATGTCCCACGAGACGATCTACCAGAGCCTGTACGTCCAAGGCCGCGGGCATCTGCGCGCTGACCTGCACCGACAGCTGCGCAGCGGCCGGGCTGTCCGCCGCCCGCACACCGTGGCCGGTCCGGGTCGGCGTGACACCTTGCCGGGGGCGCTGTCCATCAGCGCCCGGCCCGCCGAAGCCGAAGACCGTGCCGTCCCAGGCCATTGGGAAGGCGACATGATCTTGGGGTCGAACTGCCGCTCAGCGATCGGGACGTTGGTGGAGCGGGTCACGCGGTACGTGCTGCTGGTGCACCTGCCCGGGGCTCATGACGCCCCCGCGGTCGCGCAGGCGCTGACGGCCACGATCCAGACGTTGCCGATGCATCTGCGGCGGTCGTTGACGTGGGACCGGGGTACGGAGATGGCTCGCCATGCCGAGGTCACGTTGGCCACGGACATGGCGATCTACTTCTGCGACCCGCACTCGCCGTGGCAGCGGGGCTCGAATGAGAACACCAATGGGTTGCTGCGGCAGTACTTCCCCAAGGGCACGGACTTGTCGGTTCACTCGGTGGAGCACTTGCAGGCTGTCGCCGCTGAACTGAACGGCCGGCCCCGCAAGACGTTGGGGTGGGCCACGCCTGCTGAGGCGATGAACCGTCTACTGTCCGATCCCAGTCAGCCTGTTGTTGCGACGACCCTTTGAGCCCGCCATCGGTGTGCGGGAGCGTGCCGCTGGGGATCGCTACCCGGTCACAGCCCACGGCACCTCCCGTCCGTGGACTTGCGGTCAAGGCCTCCCGGGCCACGATGGCGAGGCATGGCCAAGCTCGTCGTCTCCGTGCTGACCTCACTCGACGGCTACTACGAAGGCCCCGGTGCAGACCTGGCTCCGATGCCCTTCGAAGACGCCTTCAACGACCACAACCTGCGTCTGCTGGAACGCACCGAAACGCTCATCTACGGCAGCACGTGGTTCACGAACAACTGGGACGCCTGGACCGCGGTGGCCGCTGACCCAGCCGCGTCCTCACGTGATCAGCGCATCGCCGAGCTGGTCACCACCCTGGACTCCGTCGTGATCAGCGACTCCCTGCGCATCGACCCCGAGGCGCCCTGGGCGGAGCGCACCCGCGTCGTCCCTCGCGCCGCAGCACCAGCAGAGCTGGCTCGCCTGAAGCAGGAGGCGGGTGGGGATCTGCTCGTCTTCGGCAGCGCCACGACGTGGAACCCCCTGCTCGCCCAGGGACTGGTCGATGAGCTGGTGATCCTGGTGGGAGCGGCGCTGCTGGGGGAAGGGTCAGCGCTGTACCGCGGCCGGCGTGCTGGACTGCGGCTGCTGGGGGCGCGGGTGCTGGAGGGCTCGCAGCTGGTGGAGCTGCGATACGACTCCTCAGGAGTCAGCGATTGAGCCCGGGCTCGCCCAGGCGGAGGTGGACCGGGTCGGGCCGGGTCGGGCCGGGTCGGGCCGGGACGGGTGCGTCTGGCGGGGCTGCCTCAGCGCCCGGTGACGACGATCTCGTTGCCGTCGGGGTCGGTCAGCACCAGCACGCGGGAGGCGGTCACCGGCTGCGGGCCGTCGTGCTCGAACCCAACTTCGGTCAGTCGCGTCGCGAGAGCGTCCAGGTCCGTCTCGTTGAGGACGAAGCTGGAGTGTCCGGCGCGTTGCGGGTCCTGCCAGACCTGTACGCCGAAGCCGTCCCCGAGGTGCCACTCGAGCAGCCCGTCCATCGGACGGGCGTCAGGGGCGCTGTCGACCAGGGCCGTGTACCAGCGCTCGGCGGTGTGCACGTCGCGGACGGCTGCCTGTGCGAGGACGCGGTGGAAGCTCATGCACCAGGTGACCGTGGTACGGAGCAGGACTCATCGCTGGCGACCGCAGCGGTCTCGGTGTGAAACCGGCGGCGGATTTCCTCCACCGAAGGAACACCGGCGGCGTTGCTTCGTGTCAGACGGGATGGGTCAGCGAAGCGGCTCGTTGCTCGATGCCGCCCTCCACAAAGACGGGGCGACGGCGAGGCTCGCCAGGGCGAGCAGCGTGATGACCGCCTGTCCGAGTCGGCCCGCGGTCAGCCCTGCCGTCTGATCGAAGGTGTAGTTCGCCAGCGCGTTGGCGACGGCATCGGTGACCAGCACGGCCACTGCCAGCACCACCCCCGAGCGCCACCGCAGCAGCAGCAATACCGCAGCGAACGGGTCCAAGACCGTCAGTGAGACGAAATAGAGGAGCAGCCACCCGGGCAGGCCCGGGTACGGCTCACCTCCAGCCGCCGCGATCTGCACGACATGCACGGCGGCTCCGTAGAGCAACAGCACGGTGAGAGCGGTGACGGCCCCGCGCAGCCACCGCGGCTGTCCCCGCCACCGACTCAGCACCGTGTCAACACCTTGTCAGCGCCGTGGGCGCAGTCGGCCGGCGATTATCTACGGGGGCGTTCCCCTGAGCGGTAAGCGGAGTACACGCCGTAGATGACCGCCACGAAGAGCACTGGACTGCCCCAGGTGGCAAGGCCCTGGGGTACGTCACCTTGCAGCAGCCCGGCGATCGCACCGACCACCAGTGCTGCAAGGGTGCCGATGCCGATGATGACGGCGGTGCTGCGTAGAGCTCGGGCAGTGCCGGAGTCGCTGGCCATGGTGGGCACCGTAGGGCTTGACGGTGTCGGATACCGACGTCCTCGGGGAGCGTGCCGCTGCGGATGGTCGACCGGGCACTTCGGTCAGGCCGCTAGCGTCAACCGATGCTGCCGGCCGACGGTCACGTCCACAGCCAAGCCTCCTGGGACGCCCCCCACGGCGACATGCACGCCATTTGCGCCCGCGCAGCCGCCATCGGACTGCCCGCCTTGGCCTTCACCGAGCACGTCGACCTGACCCCCTGGACCCTGCACGCCCATCCCGTGCCCCCGGGATGCCGCGGCCAGGTCGACGACCACGGCCGCTACCTGGGCGAGCCGCTGGACGTCCCCGCCTACATGGATCAGCTGGACCGGTGCCGCAGGGCCTTCCCCCAGCTGGCCGTCTGGTCCGGCCTGGAGGTCAGCGAGCCGCACTGGCACGCGCCCCAGGTCGCCGAGCTGATCGCCGCGGTGGGTCCTGCCCGGGTGATCGGGTCTGTGCACGCCCTGGCCGACCACCACCCCGGCGCCCCCGCCGGTACCCATGTGGAGGTCGGTGACGGCTTCGACCAGCGCCCCGCCGTCGAGGTGGTGCGCGCCTACCTGGCCGAGGTGGCCGCCATGAGCGCCAGCGATGCACCGTTTGACGTGCTGGGGCACATCGACTACCCGCTGCGCTACTGGCCCCAGCACGCTGGGCCGGTGCCGTGGGAGGAGCTGGCAGGAGACTTCCGCCATGCACTGGAGGTCACCGCCGCATCGGGACGGGCACTAGAGGTCAATACGCGGGTGCCGCTGGCACCGCGGGTGCTGGGCTGGTGGCGCCAGGTCGGGGGCGAGGCGGTGGTCTTTGGCAGTGATGCTCACCGGCCGCAGGACCTGGGGCGTGGCCTGGCGGAGGCGGCGGCGATGGTGACCGCTTACGGGTTCGGGCCGGGCGCGGTGCCGAGTGCGTACTGGCTTCGCGTGTGAGGTGGTGGCCCGCTGCTGGGTCGGTGCGTGTACGCGGTGGTGACTGCTGCTCGGCTGCCTCGATGCAGGATGGGTCTGCGGGAGCGTTCCGCTGTGGATGGCTGAACGAGCGACGGGGAGATGCCTCCATCAAGATGCGCTCGTGGCACCGATCGATCCCCGCAGGCCAGGCGACACAATCTCGGCCAGGGACGAACGATGACGCGAGCGGCCCTCACGCTTCTTAGGCGCGGCCCTCGAGCCGCTCCGGCTGACCGCCCTAGATCCGATGGGTCGGCGGGCCGATGAGCGGCAAGGCAAAGTCGATCATGCTTGTTGTCTCAGCTGCGTGGGTCGGGTTAGTGGCTGTCGTCTGCCTGTGGCTCTTCCCCTCAGCCCTAGGAGTGTTTGGCTTCGTCCTGCTGACCCTGATCCCGTTGACCGGATTCTGGTCAGAGCCATGGCAGCGGCGGCGTAGGCGACGACATAGCCGCTGACACCACCTGCCCGTTCGCCGACCGGTGAGCGGCACGCCCGAAGCCCTCATGACCGTCGCCACCGTCGATCGCGATCATGTTCCGATTGGGATCCTCGTGCGGGAGCGTGCCGCTGCGGATCGACCTCCGGTCAGCCGGTCGTTGCGACGACCCCTTGAGCCCGCCGTGGTTGTGCGGGAGCGTGCCGCTGCGGATGGTCAGCCGGAATGCCGTCATACCCGCGGGGCCGAGCTCGATGAGTCCTCGGTGAGTCCACGGTGAGTTCACGGTCTCCAGGGCACGCGACTCCGGAAGCCCGTCATGAGACAGCTCACCGTCCTCGACCTCGCCCGTGCCGGAGACATTGCGCCGACCTGCCGGCAGGATCGACGCCAACCAGCTCGACCACCCCACGCCGTGCGAGCAGATGGCGACCCGTCAGCTGCTCGCACGGCTGTCGTGGGAGCCCCGCTCAGCCCGTTGTAGCCCGACCGCAGGACTGCGCTGCTTCAGCTGACCCGCCATCCGAGCGCTCCACATGCCGGTCGATCATCGGAGCACGACCTGCTGCCATGACGGGGCGTCCGGTGATGGGGGCGGCTCGGCACACGTCTCGTCGGCCGTCCGCAACGCGGACTCCGCACGAGAAGCCGTGGTGAGTCAGACCGGGTGTCCGGTGTCAGCAGTCGCGAGATGGACGGCACCCGCGACTGGTCTCGGCGGACGAGCACCACCGCGCACACCTGTCGCGCCGCCTCGGCCAGGGAGGCGGTGACCGGCGGGTCGTCCACCCGCTTCACCACAGGCTGACGACCCGATCGATGGCTGCGCCGTGTGCGTGACCGCTCCTGGCTCCCGGCTCGATGTCTGCGCCGTGGTGCCGGGAGGCGCTCCGGTTGAGCCCCGTGCGCTGGCCGGGAGTTGCCTCGACCCTGCGGTCACCGCGGTGGTCCACCGGCGGTGATGGGCTCGACCGGCCCCGCCCAGGCCGCGATCAGTCGGGCCACCTCTACAGGGGCCTCGAGGTGCAGGAAGTGTCCCAGGCCAGGGATGACCTGGTGCTCCTGCGGGGCGGCGAAGCGGTGTCCGTCATCAGCGGTCGGGGGGAGGATGCACCCGTCGTCGGCGCCGTGCAGGTACAGCACGGGGACGGTGATCGGCCGAGACAGGCGGCGTGCGGCTGCGACCATGCCCGGCCGCAGCATCGCCCGGTAGTACTTGAGGGGTGCCGGCAAGCTGGCTCTCAAGTGGTCGTGGAGCTCGGCTCGGAGAGGGGGGTCGAGCGAGAGGCCAGGCGACCACTGGTTCCAGAGCCGGTCGATGAGTGCTAGGTCTCTCGCACCTGCGACCAGGCCGCTTCCCGGCAGCTGGAAGAACCCCATGTACCAGCTCCGGAGCAGCTGGGCGGGACGCGATCGACCCATGAACGTGAGCGGGTGGGGGATGGCGAGCGTGACGGCTCGGGCGATCCGGTCTGGCGCGGAGACGGTGGCGTCGTAGGTGATCAGAGCACCCCAGTCATGACCGATCACGTCGACTGGTCGCCCAGGGGACCAGCTGTCGATGAGTGCGATCACGTCGCCGGTGAGGGATGCGAAGTCGAACGGGCCCGCGGTCGGCGAGGGTGCGTAACCTCGCAGCCACGGGGCGAGGACGCGCCGACCCTGGCGGACGAGTTCTCCGAGGAAGGCTGTCGCGGTCGATGGGTGGTCCGGGAAGCCGTGCAGGAACAGCGTCGGCTGGCCATCGGGATCACCGGCCTCCAGGGCGTGGAACGTGCCGTGGGGCAGGTCGAAGGTCACACGCCTGAAGTCCATGTGCGATGGCTCTTTCCGTAGGAGGGGTCGGCCCGGGTCGCCGCCAGCCCGTGCCCAGGCCGGACGATGAGTCCGTACAGGGGCACCCGGGTCTGCTGGCGGTCAGTGAGCCCGGAGGTCGCACCCTTCTGGCCGTCGGGCTGCGTCACGCCGGGTCGGGGTCGGCACCGCCTGGCGGCCCACGCCGCGCTCGACTGACGCGCGTTGGTCCTGTGTCGATCAGTCAGGACACTGGCGGTTCTGTACCGCTTTGTCAAGCACGTCGAGCGGGTCGTACCTTGCCCGCATGGCCAGACCTCGGGAGTACGACCGCGACCACGTCCTGCACGCCGCCGAGCGGCAGTTCCGCATCGCGGGGTACAACGGCACGAGCGTGGACGACATCAGTGCTGCCACCGGCCTGGGGCGCGGCAGCCTCTACGCCGCCTTCGACGGCAAGCGCGGGGTCCTGCTGCAGGCGATGACCGGCTACTTCCTCCGACTGGCGCACTTCGCGCCGCAGGCGCTGGCCGGACCGGATGACGAAGCTCTCGAGCGCCTGCACACGTACCTGCTCCGCGCCGTGCACGGGGTGCCGCTCGCCGAGGACGTCCCCCCGGCACCAGACCGGGCTGCGGCATCCTGCTTCGCCGCGAAGATGGCCCTCGAGCTGGGCGCCTCCGACCCGGAGGTGGCGCGACTGGCCGAGGGCTGCTTCTCCGTCGTGGCGAGGGCTCTGGCGGCGTGCCTGTCGGCAGCTCAGCGCGCCGGTGACATCGATGCCGCCGCTGATCCGGACGACCTCGCCCACCTGCTGCTGGCGGTCATCCGTGGACTCGACGTCGTAGGCGCCTATGGCTGCGGTCCCGATCGGTTGACCTCGATCGCGGAGAGCGCGTTCGCCATGTTGCCTCGCACTCGGCGCCACTGATGGTCGAGTCCCGCCAGGGCGCTCGAGGAGTGGCCGCGGGTCACCGGAATGCTGCGCGGGTCGATGCTCCTGACGGCTGCCGCACCCGGCGGTGCGCCACCCTCCCGCCGTCGCACGCGCGGGGCGGTTCCGCCGGCGCCGCGCCGTCGAAAGGGTCCCCCGCGTGAGGAGTCGACAGGCCGCGCGTCGCGGGTCGGCGCCGTGCCCGCGGGCGGCGGTCTGGTGGCGTGGTCAGGTCGGTCGTCCCCGTCATGTCGTGCGACTCCTCCCGCCGGCGATGCGGGCACCGGTGCGCCTCGCCGCGCAGCCGTTCGCGCACCTGGCCGTCGACTCCCGCCCCTTCTGGGCCTGCTCGAGGCTGAGCGCGTCCGCCGCAGCCCGTCGTGCCCCCAGGTGCGGCTGGCTCCACCGGACGCAGGCTCGGCGCCTCAGCGCGGGGGGCACCCGACCGCCCCGCTCCTCGGACTGCCTGGTCCCCAGGGGGCCGATGACGCCGAGGGGCGTCGAGCTGATGTGCGGCCCGGCACGTCGTCCCCGGGGCGCCGCCCCTCAGGCGCCGCGCGGAGCAGCGGCGCCTGCAGCGGCACGTCCTCCAAGCGCCGCCACAGCACCAGCAGCGCCTCGGACAGGACGTCGGCGGCGGTGGCCGGGTCGGTGCGGCGGGCCAGGTAACGGCGCGAGGGCTCGATGACCTGGCGGGCCAGCGCCTCGAAGACCGAAGTGGCCTCCGAGGCGCTGAAGGGCACACGCTCGCTCACTCGCACACCCACCCACGGCGCAGGGCAGTGCGGGGTGGGTCCGGCGGTACGGCGATCACACCGGTACCTGTCCGGGACCAGCGCCGCTCTTCCACCCGTTCCCCCACCTGCCCGTGCACGTGCGTCCACGGAGATCGGTGTGGGTCAGGCGGAGACGCCGGCGCGGTGCTCAGAAGGCCGCGTCGTAGACCGCCTGCAGCTCAGGGGTGGCCGGCCCGCTGGCCCCGCAGGTCAGCACCGCGTCACCGTCAGCAGCGACCAGGTAGGTCTGCCCGACCTCGAGAACACCGATAGACATCTCCGAGGGCAGGTCACCGGACTGCTGAGGCAGCGTGACCCGCTCACCGACGTCGCCGGCGTAGGTGTCGGTGACGTCCAGGAGGACCCGGTCGCCCTCGGTGGAGACCACTTCGCCGCGGAAGGCCCCCTGCACGCCTGACAGGTGGTCAGGGGTGAGCTCTGCGCAGGAGGCGGCAGGGCCACCCCTGCTGGCGGGGGGCATCTGCAGGGCGGTGGCCGAAGGCTCGGCCTGCACCGCGGTGCACCCGGTCAGCGCCAGCACCGCGGTGGCGGTGGCGGTCAGGACAGCGGCTGAGCGCAGGGCGCCGGTGCGGCGGGTCTTGTGGGTGTGAGCGAGGTGTGCGGCGTCGGACATGGAGGCTCCTGAAGGGGACCGATCGGGGGGCGGGTCGCCCTCTGCGCCTTCATGTCCAGGTCACCGGATGTCTTTCGCTGACCGCTGAGGAGGTGCTTCGCGGGCGACTCGTCCGCAGCCGCTGCAGCAACGGGTAGCTCGCCACGTGGCCTCGTTCTCTCACCAGTCCCAGTCGGCCCTCAGCAGCGGCACGCTCACCGGGCGATCGCGTTGCTCTTGACATCAAACTGAATGGTGTTCAGGATGCGCTTGGGGCAGAGCCGCTTCCCACTAGGGCTGTCGTCAATGCACCGAGCGTGGTGGCGACTCGACCCGGTACGCCCCGACAGGACCACCAGAAGAACTCGAACAGGGGAGTCGTCGTGGCGGACCAAGTCCTGAGCGGCAAAGTAGCCATCGTGACGGGCGGCGGTGGCGGCATCGGTGCCGCCTACGCCCGCGCACTGGCCGAGGCCGGAGCCGCGGTCGCCGTGGCTGACATCAACACCGCGGGCGCGGAAGAGGTTGCACAGGAGCTGACGGTCAGAGGTCACCGCGCCACGACCGTCCGCGTGGACATCGGCGATGACGACAGCACCGAAGCCATGGCCAAGTCGGTGAGGGACCAGTTCGGTCGCATCGACATCCTCGTCAACAACGCAGCACTGATGGCCGAGATCGAGCCCGTGCCGGTGACGGAGATGCCCATCGCCCGATGGCTGCAGATCATCGACATCAACTTGACGGGCGCCCTGCGCTGCACCCGCGCGGTGCTACCGGCACTGCGGGAGCAGGGGTACGGCAAGATCATCAATCAGACGTCGGGTGGGGCGTTCCAGCCTTCGGGTGTCTACGGTGTCACCAAGATCGGCCTCGTCTCCCTGACGGCCCATCTCTCTCACGAGCTGGCTGGCGACGGGATCCGCGTCAACGCGATCGCCCCGGGATTCACCAAGACCAAGGCTGGCAGGGCCGCAGCCGGAGAGGCAGGAATGGCTGCTCACGCCGCTTCGGGCGTCGCCTTCCCCTTCGGCGAAGCCACTGACCTGACCGGCGCCCTCATCTTCCTGGCTTCCTCAGCCAGCGACTGGGTCACCGGGCAGACGCTGAACGTCGACGGCGGGTGGATCCACCGGATCTGAACGCTCTCTCGGGGCGATCACCTACCAACCGGCGAATGTGGAACGACACGAACCACCTGCCACAACCGGGGCAGCGACGGCTGCTGGTCAGCATTCGTGATGACGAGCAGCCGCACCCGTCACCCGTCGATGTCGCGCGTCGCTGGGCTGCTGCTCAGGACCGGGCAGTGTCTGGACCTGCACCCAGGAGCAGCTCGAACAGCTTTCGCAGGTCGGCAGCCATATCGAGATCGGGGTTCAGGAGCCACTGCAGCTGCAACCCGTCTGCGGCGGCCAGCATGATGCGCGTCAACCACTGCACGTCGGTGCCCTCTGGGAGCCCCGGCGGGTTGCCAGTCATCCCCTCCGGCCCCTGCGACTCAGGTCCCCGTGCCTCTGGAGGACCCTCAGCCATGAGAGCCGTCCAGCGGTCCACACCGCGATCGTGCATCCGCGCATACCGAGCGCGGATGAACCCGTGGGCTGGGTGCTGGGGGTCTGCGGCTGCTGCCAAGGTCAGGTTGAGGATCAGCTCGATCAAGCCCGGTACCTGCTGGTGTCGCTCGACCACGGCGCTCACCGCGGCCGCGTCGACCTCGAGCAGTTGCGCCATGTCCAGGTCGTCATGGACGGCTATGACGGCCAGCAGGAGCTCTTGTTTGGAGCCGAAGTGGTACAGCAGGTTGGCCTCGCTCACCCCGATGCGCTGGGCGATCTGCTTGAGCGTCAACGTGGCCACGTTGCGAGCGGCGACCTCGGCGAGAACGGCCCGGATGATGTCCGCCCGACGATGGGCTCCCTTCTGGGATGGACCCGAGCGTCGCGCTTCGCCAGACATGAAGACCGAGGGTAACTGGCTAGCGGCGACGTCCTGCCAGTCGCGGCCACCGGTCTGATCGAGGAGAGGACGAGTACATGACGACCATCACCGAACGTTGTCGCGCGCTTGGAACCCGGCTACGACCTCGGGCCTTCCACCCCGACCTGCAGCTCCTGTCCCGACTGCTGCCGGGCGGGATCGTGTCAGGACCGCTGACGCTGTCGCTGGTCCGTCGAGCAACGACGAGACCACCCAAGGGCGGCTTCACCGATCGCGCCGGCACAGTCCCCGCTCTGGTCTTCCGCCCAGCTGAGGGCACGGTACGAGGCGCGGTGCTGTGGCTGCACGGCGGCGGCATGGTCATGGGGACTCCGGCTCAGGACGCCTCCGCGTGCCAGCGGATGGCCGACGAGCTCGGCGCACTGGTGGTCGCCCCGGACTACCGCCTAGCCCCCGAACATCCCTACCCCGCGCCGATCGAAGACTGCTACCAGGCGCTGAGCTGGCTCGCCGCACTGCCCGAGGTGTCCGGGTCGCCGATCGTGGTCGCTGGCGCCAGCGCGGGCGGTGGGCTTGCAGCGGGGGTTGCGGTCATGGCACGAGACCGCGCGGAAGTCGACCTCGCCGGCCAGGTCTTGGTCTACCCCATGCTGGATGACCGCACCGCGACACGTTCAGACCCAGGAGCGGCGCACCGCCGGCTCTGGAACGACGTCGCGAACAAGTTCGGCTGGCGCTCCTATCTCGGCCGTGAGCCGGGGTCGGCTGAGATCACCGCCTACGCCGCTCCAGCTCGCCTTCAGGACCTGCGCGGCCTGCCCCGCACCTGGCTAGGAGTAGGGAACCTGGACCTCTTTCACGACGAGGACGTCCAATACGCCGAACGACTCAGGAAAGCAGGGGTCCCGTGTGAGACAGAGGTGGTGCAAGGCGCCTTCCACGGCTTCGACGTCCTGCCCACCGACATCGGCAGGTCCTTCGTCAGCACCTACGTGGCCGCGATGGGACGGATGCTCAACAGTGACGCGTGATTCGGCAAGGGGGAAGGTGTCCAGAGCCAGCGGTGGCGCCGTTGACCACGCCATCACCAGCGAGGCAGGGACAGCCTCATGAGCCGCGTGACGATGCGCCCGTTCCACGCCGACGACGTCGAGGGCGTCCTGGCCCTGTGGGAGGCCGCCCGCCGCGCCGGCGGCGAGCCCGTCTACGGCCTGGCCGAGGTCC